>JAABUN010004397.1_pt1 | contig 19344 bp, 21 predicted proteins | sample 5559311 | NCBI WGS metagenome assembly JAABUN01 (sample SAMN10711877, study PRJNA513370) | rock metagenome | isolation source: Antarctica rocks | place: Antarctica: Victoria Land, Siegfried Peak sud | reverse complement strand
AGCGCTTCGCCTCCCTGGAGCAGGCCCGCGCGTTCTGTGTCACGTTCTACCGTTGGTATAACCACGAACATTGCCACTCCGGGATCGGGATGCACACCCCCTCCAACGTGCACCACGGCCACGCGCCCGCCGTCCAACAAGCCCGCGCGGCCACCTTGTCCACGGCCTACACCGCCAACCCCGAACGGTTCGTCGGCAAACACCCCGAACCACCAGCGCTACCCGGCACCACCTGGATCAACCAACCCAACGAAACAGACTCACCAATCCAACCAACGAACTGACCCGAAAAGGTTGACAGATTCCGTACTCCTGTGCGTGTTGGCCCATCAAACTCACTGCTCGAGCCTTGACCTCCGGATCAATCCTCTTTGGCATAGCGACATCCTTCCTGACTCAGAAAGAAGCGGCATCAAACCTGGGGCGCTTCACTGTGTCCACCAGAGCGGGAGCGGTCCACAAATGTCTCGACAACTGCCGAAGGGGCCAACCGTTTGAGACTGCTCAGGTCGAAGCGTGGTGGGGTCGGCTGTTGAGGATTTGGTGGGTGCCGGAGAGTGTTAGCAAGACTCCGGCGGGTATGAGGCACTGTTGGGAAGAGTGTTCTTGAAGGGCGTGCTCCAGAGTTTTCGTGGCCCGGTGGAGGTCCGCCAGAGCTGTCTCCTTCGCCTCCCGCTCGGTTTCGCCCAGTCCGAGGCCGGGTGTGGAAACCAGCTTGTTGAGGGCTTTGAGGGCTTGGACGGTTGCCGCGCGGACCGGGGGCGGCGGGTCGTCCGCCTGGTGGCGTGGGACCCGCCCGAGGAGGTTCAACGCATCGGCGAGGTGCTCATAGACCTGCAACTGGGCCCTTGCGTGGGTGATCTCGTCCTGGTGGCGCCGGACCCTAGGGTTAGCGTTGACAGCGTCCTTCAGGTTCGCGACGGCTGTCTGTGTCTGGCTCAGGGGGGCATTGAAGGAGCCGTTGCCCGACAGTGGCCGATCCGCCTCTATGCCGCGGGTGAGGTCTTCCAAGTGCCCGCTCAGTGCATCACGGAGGTGCTCCAGGCGCTCCTGCGCTTGGACCAACGGCTGACCGGGCGTGGCCAGGGTCACTAGGGTTGCTACTACCGCCCCTATCGCCAGGATCCCGGTGTAGAGAGCCACATACTGCAGGTCGCCACCGCCGATGAGCAGGGTGAAGACTGCGGCGGTGGGGACCCAGGACGCCATGGACCCCAACCAACCCCAGCCCGTAACCAACACGGCGATCAGCACGGCCACCGCCATGGGCAACGGGTTGTCTGGGTTGCCCACCATGTCGGCCACGATCGCAGCCAGCCCTCCCAGGGTGATCGCGGCAACCGCCTGGGCCCCGGTCTTAAAGGAGCCTCCCGGGTTGGTGCTCGTGGCGATCACCGCACCCATCGGGGCGTAGTAGGGGTAGTCACCGACCGGGCTCGGCAACCACTGGACCAATAGCCAGGCCAGAGGGACCGCGATGGCCGCGCGCACCGCGCTGGCGAGCAGGGGATGACGGTCCCAGGGGCCGATGGAGGTCATGAGTGCTCAACTCCGCGTCCGGCCCGGCGCCGGACCCACCACAGTGTCAGGAACCCCGCCGCGACGGAGCCGGACATGCCGGCCAAGAGGTCGGCCACGGTATCGGTGTAGCCCACGATGACGCCCTGAGGGCTGACCTGCTCCAGCACCCACTCGTAGTATTCCCACAGCACCGCTGTGGTCGTACCGACCATGGCCACCCACAGCACCGGTGCCCACGCGGGGCACGTCCCGTCGACGTCACGCACGTCGGGTAGCAGGCGTGCGTTGGCGAGCAATAAGTAGCCGACGGCGGCAAGGCTGCCCACGGTCAGAACGTACACGACCGTGTCCAGGTGTGGCACAGCCGGGTACCACCGCCACACGGCAGCCCAGGTGGCCACCAGGACGGACAGGGCACACACCCCTAAGAAAATCATCGGCACCCGGGCGCGTCTGGCCCAGAGCAGGATCACGGCCATCGCGATCAGCCGAGTCGCGGCACCCCAACGCTGGTCGACGGCCAGGACGGCTCCACTGACGGCCAAGGCCCCGACAGCCAGGAAAAACAACCAGTTACCAAATGCGCGGATCGTCCTCACCTCATCCATTCGACGAACACAGTCCCTGCGCGCCCCGGCGACACACTACCGATATCACTGGAACTTTGGCCTCCGTTTGCAAGCAGCGCCGGGTCCCCCGGGCCCCTCTCTTCAAGGGCTGCACTCACCACCGGGACCACGCTCATGTTGCGTGGCACGCCGCCGTCCAGGAGTCGAGCCGGATCACCCGGACGGCGGCGCACATACCCTCGATCAACGACGACACAGGGCACCCAACTCGCCTTGTAAAGAAACGGGTTGGGTGGTGTCAACGGCAAGTCGGACCCATAATTAGGGGCCAAACGATGATCTTAAGTGACGCTGACTGTCGCTGTCACTCGGTCGTGGCTGCGGCATCACCTGAGGACACTTGGTCGGCCACCAGGACAAGGTCGCCCTCGTAGTCGGCGTACAGCTCGTCGTCGAGGTCGAGACCGTAGTCCTCCTCGATCTCGGTGATGTTCATCTGGCGGACAGTCCCGGTCACCTCGACCATGTCGCCTGGTGCCACAGTCGCCTGCTCGGAGTCCAGGACCACGACGCTCCAGTTTGCGCCTTCCAGCCGGAAGGCGACCGTGCTGAGCAGTTCGGAGACCGTGCCGGAGGTGGTCACCTCCTCACCGGCGAGTTGATCCACCTGGTCGGCTACGATGACCGCCTCGCCCTCTAGGTCTTCGTAGTCGCTATCTACGAGGTCGATGCCCCATTCCTCCTCGAGGTCGAGCAGGACGAACTCCTGCACCGTCCCGCTGACCTGGACGATGGTGTCGGAGTCGATGAGACCCTCGGCGTCCTCGATGCCCATGTCCGCGAAAGTACCGGTAGCGCTGACCACGGGAGCACCCTCGGAGAAGATGTCCCCGCCGCCACCGATCAAGAACGAGCCATCGGCCACCGATTCGGTGATTTCACCGCTGACCGTGACGTCCTGGCCCAGCAGGTCGTCCCCGCTCTGGTCGTTCTCATCCGGCTCTGCCTCTGCCACATCCTCGACCGACGCATCTTGTTCCGGCCCAGCACTATCTTCCGAGCAACCGGCCACCATAACGGTGGCGGCAACGGCGAACGGGACCACGTACTTCATCTTTCGTGCAGAACGCATTGTTTGACCTTTCTATGAGAATTCTATGGGAATTCTCTGGGAATTTCTGAGTGGAATGCCTTGCGGCAGTTGAACTCTAACAAGGGAGCACTGCCTCGCAACTCGAACAGCAAATAACCGGGAAATCACATGTAACTATCAGGAAAGGCCAATCTTTGCTGTGACATTTAGTGGCTCTTCCCAGTTGCAGTGGGGGTCATAGGTTGAGTCCGCCGGCGATGAGGAGCATCCGGAGGCGGTAGTTGTCTCGGTTTCGGAAGCCTCGGGCGATGCGTCGGTGCAATTCGATGAGTCCGTTCGCGGCTTCGGTGCCACCATTGCTGGCATGGTCGGTGTCGAAGTAGGCCAGGAACGCAGCAGCCCACCGTTTCAGGGTCTTACCGAGGCGGGCGATCTCCGGTATCGGGCAGCTGGGGAAGGTGTCGATGATCTCTTGAGCGACCCGGCGGCCTGTCGTGGTGGTGTCGCTGTGATAGACCGAACGCAGCTTTTGTGAGCACTGCCACGACGGCGACACTTCATCGTGGCGGGCGTCGGCCTTGAACGCATTGGCCAGCCTGGCTCGTTGGCGGTCGGTGAGGTTCTCTTGACCGGCGTGCAGGATGTTCCGGATCCCGTACAACGGGTCACCTGCGCGGCCGCGGTGGCCATGAATGTCTTGTTGCACGCGACGACGAACCTCGTCCACGGCCGTGGTTCCGAGTTTGACTATGTGGAACGCGTCAGGCACAGCGGTGGCGTCTTCGAGGTTCTCATCGATCGCGTTCTTGTGGAACGGGTCCAACATCGCGACGTGCACACCGGCCCGGAACGTGGCGGAGCGGGCGGTGAGCCACCCGCCGTAGGCTTTGCCCGAGCGGCCAGGGACCAGGTCCAACAACCGGACTCCACCGAACCGTGTGTCGTCGTCGGCAGCCGCTTGAAGCAACGGCCGGACCCCGGACGAGGTCGTGTCCCACGCCACGCCGAGCTGGCGGGCCAAACCGGTGATACACGCGTGCTCCCGGCGTAGTTGAGACACGGCCCACCATCTCGCCCGGGTGGTCCATGTCGACCTCGGCGGTGCCAGCGCCTCGTCGATCTCGGAGAATGACTTCACCGGGCAGGTCGGCTCCGGACACGCCCACGTCCGCTTCACCCACACCAACACCACCGGCATCCCGAAACACGGGGTATCGACCAGCCGGCGGACCCGCCTGCCTCGCGAGGAAGCCACGACCCCACACGTGTGGCAGCCCATCGGACCAGGCGGGGACTCCGCCCGCACCGTGAGTAGGTCAGGGCCACGGTCCACGCCGATGACGTGGTACCCCTCCAGACCCACGAGCAAGTCACAGTTGATGCAATACGTAGGCGCGGTCACGTGCTGGGCAGCGCAGCACGACATAGAGTCAGTCATCGTCGAGGTCCTCTTGGAAACGGTTTGCTTGGTCGCTTCCGATCCTGAGGGCCTCGACCCCTACATCACCCCAACACCCGCTCCCGGCGTGTCACCCCTACCCCCACCGCAACTGGGAAGAGCCCGCAATGCCGTCCAGAACGGCGGCATCCGCAGGTCGAACAGGACGACGTAGCGCCGCTAGGTGGCGATTGTCTTCAGAGCATCCTGATCGTCCACTGCTTCAGCGATCACGGCAATGCCTGCTGGTGGTGAGGTCGACCCATAGGTTTCCTGCCCTCGAGTGGCGGATGTCGTTGGTAGTAACCTCTGGTACACAGCGCGCGATCACAATCAAACGTTCTTCGTCCACATCGAACCCCGGCAACACCCTCAGATGCACCTGGAGTCGGAGCACATGCTTCACCATCTCTCGCAGCGCTGGCTCGAGTTCCGGATAGGTGGCGCGCAACTGGTCCACGGTGCTGCGCAGGTCGGCGAGTAGGGTGCGAGCCCGAGTGTCGTGTTCGGTTGCTGGATGCAGTGACATCCCCCGTGCGGTGGCTACGTTGGCTCAACGCACCCTAGTGGGCACCATCACATCAGACGGCGTTCTCCCCGCGGAAGTACTCGAAGGTCCAACCGACGGTGGCGTAGGCCGCAAACGGAGCGGCGATGACGAACATCCACCAGCCGACGGCCACGCCCAAGAACAGGGCTGCGGCGGTGAGCGCCAACCACAGAGGCCACCACGAGTGCGGACTGAAGAAGCCAAAGTCACCGGCCTGCTCAGCAATCTCACCGTGCAAATTATCTTCCGGACGCACGTCCAACTTGCGCGCCGTCAACCACAGGTAGAACGCCACGAACGCGCACAACGCCCCGGTCAATAGAAGTGCGGTGAATCCCACCCACTCGCTAAATTCCGTGAAGTAGCCGTAAATCACACCCACTACTAGGAAAAAGGGGATGAGGATGGCAAACAGTCTCGTTTCGGCCTTCATAGTTGCCTTCCTCGCTCAGTCTCGACGATGTGCGTGGCCGGACGTGCCGCCATACGTCGTACCGACGTCACCTTGCGGGTCGGTGTCTGGTCCACCCAACAACTCTTCCATCACGTTCTTGCTCGGCTCGGGCGACTCAAGAGTTGCCACGTCTGGGTGATGGAGGTCAAAAGCCGGGCGCTCCGAACGAATCCGCGGGATCGAGGTGTAGTTGTGTCGCGGAGGCGGGCATGAGGTCGCCCACTCCAGAGACATTCCGTACTCCCACGGGTCATCGACCTCGACCTTCGGCGTCTGGAAACTCTTCCACGCGTTGTACAGGAAGGGCAACGTCGAGACGGCGAGGACGAACGAGAAGACCGTCGAAATTTGGTTCATCCACGTGAAATCGTCCTCAGGCAGGTAGTCGGCGTAGCGACGCGGCATACCGTAGACACCCAACCAGTGTTGGATCAAGAAGGTTCCGTGGAACCCAACGAACAACAGCCAGAAGTGGATCTTCCCGAGTCGCTCGTCCAACATGTGTCCCGTGAACTTCGGCCACCAGAAGTAGAAGCCAGCGAACATCGCAAACACCACGGTACCGAACACCACGTAGTGGAAGTGAGCCACGACGAAGTACGAGTCGCTGAGGGCGAAATCCAACGCCGGGCTGGCCAGGATCACGCCAGTGAGGCCACCGAAGAGGAAGGTGACGAGGAAGCCGAGAGCCCAGATCATTGGCGTGTCGTAGACGATCGTCCCTCTCCACATGGTGCCAATCCAATTAAAGAACTTTACGCCCGTTGGCACGGCGATCAACATGGTCATGACGGCGAAGAACGGCAAAAGCACCGCTCCGGTCGCATACATGTGATGTGCCCACACGCTGATCGAAAGAGCCGCAATAGCGATGACGGCAAAGACCAGCGTCTTGTAGCCGAAAATGGGCTTGCGGCTAAAGACGGGGATGACCTCGGAGATGATTCCGAAGAATGGCAACGCGATGATGTATACCTCGGGGTGCCCGAAGAACCAGAAGAGGTGTTGCCATAGCATCGCCCCGCCGTACGCCGGGTTAAATATCTGGGCATCGAGCATACGGTCAGCAGCCATACCGAAAAGTGCGGCGGCCAAGACTGGGAAGACCATGATGGCCAGCAACGACGTCACCAGCACGGTCCAGGTGAAGACGGGCATGCGGAACATCGTCATGCCTGGCGCCCGCATGCAGATGATAGTGGTGATAAAGTTGACCGAGCCAAGGATCGTGCCGAATCCGCCGAGGGCGAGACCCATCACCCACAGGTCTCCCCCGAGCCCTGGGCTGTGCGCAGCCCCAGCGAGGGGCTGGTAGGCGAACCAACCGAACGCAGCTGCACCGCTGGGGGTGAGAAAACCCGCGGAGGCGATAAGCCCGCCGAAAAGGTACAGCCAGTAGGCGAACATGTTCAGCCTAGGGAAGGCCACGTCTGGTGCACCAATTTGCAGGGGCATCAGGGCGTTCGCAAATCCAGCAAACAGAGGCGTCGCAAACAGCAGCAGCATGATGGTGCCGTGCATCGTAAACATCTGGTTGTACTGTTCAGAGTTATCAACCACCTGCAGACCCGGCGCATACAACTCAGCCCGGATGACGAGAGCCATCAACCCGCCGAGCATGAAGAAAATAAACGACGTGACGAAATAGAGATTGCCGATGACCTTGTGGTCCGTAGTGGTGATGACCTTCACGAACAAGGCCCCATAGTTGCGCGGCGGCTCTTGGCGTGGAGGTCCTGAATCAGCCGCTGCTCGCGAATCCGGTCGAACGATGGTTGCCATTAGTTGATCCCCTCCGGAAGCTTAGATTCTTGGTCACGCTGCAGCGGGTAAAGGTTGAGATCCGTCCCGAGTTGCCCCGATTGGCCTTGGTCCCGCAAAGCGGCAATCGCGGCCTCGTACTCTACCTGCGAGACGATCTCGACTTGGAAGAGCATCTGGGAGTGATAAGCCCCGCACAACTCGGCGCACTTGCCCTGGAAGACTCCTTCCTCGCTTGTCACGACCTGGAACTTGTTGACACGCCCTGGGACCATGTCAAGTTTGCGCAAGAACTGGGGGACCCAAAAGGAGTGAATGACGTCCCGTGAAGTGAGTACGAATTCGACTCGGGTGTCAACGGGGAGGATGAGGGTGGGCAGTTCGTCGACGACACCTGGCAACCCAGCATTCATGTTTTCCGGCTGGACTCCACGGATGTAGACGTCTTCGTTGATGTAGTTGAAGTCCCAACTCCACTTCTTCCCCGCGACGTTGACGACAACATCAGCCGGCTCCGAGGTATCGAGCATGTCCGTTTCAAGCTGAACGGTCTTACCGAAGAGCACGGCCACCATGAGCAGCGGCACAACGGTGTACAGAATTTCAAGCGGAACGTTGTAGCGAACTTGTGGGGGAAGAGGCTGGTCAACACTGCGGCGGCGGTAGGCCACCATGCACCACAGGATCAGACCCCAGACGAGCACACCCACGGCCAAGGCTGCGATCCACGTTGAGTTCCAGAAACTGGTGATGTCCCGGCCCTCAGTGGTGATCGCCTCCGGCAAGAAGCCACGCTCGACCACGGCACCGCACCCAGACAGAAACAAAACGGCAAAGGCGCCCGCACCCGCGATAGACCCACGGTGCCACGTACGGCGTCGAGCCTGCTCAATTCTTCGTTGCACAGCACACCTCACAGTCGTTGCCCAGCCTGAACTGCTCAAATGCTACCCCGCCGGGGCGCGGTCATGGCGGGTGGGTCGGCCATGTCGAGCCCCCGGCCACCGGTGTTGCTGTCTCAACAGGGGCGCCACTGTTTCCAGGTATTCCTCACGACTGATCTCGTGCACCCCCAATGTGCCCAAATGCGCGGTGTGCCACTGCACGTCGACCAGCCATGGGGACCGCGACTCCCCGAGCGCCTCAAGGTAATCCACTAGCCCCACCAGAGCTACTTTCGAGGCGTCAGTGCAGGTGTGAAACATCGACTCCCCAGCAAACAGCCCACCGATGGATACTCCATAGAGGCCACCGACGAGCCGATTGTTTTGCCATGCCTCGACGCTGTGCGCCCATCCCAGGTGATGAAGCACGGCGTAGGCGGCGGCGAGTTCGTCCGTGATCCAGCGCCCTGGCCGATTTTCCTCCGCACAGCCGGCCACGACCGCCCCGAACGCGGTGTCGATTCGGATCTCAAAGTTGCGCAAGGCGCGGCGCAATGAGCGGGATATATGCAGGTCCCCTGGTCCCAGAACGCCACGGCTGGCCGGGCACCACCAGCCAATGGGGCCTACCCCTTGAGCTCCGACCCCCATCGGGAACAAGCCGTGCCGGTAGGCAGCAACCAGGGTTTGTGGGTTCAGATCGGCGCCTACGGCGATCAGATCTTCGCCCCGTACACCACCAAGCGGTTCGAAGACCCACCTGCTGTCCCCCAACTCAACCGGTGAGCCAACCGGTGGCGTTTGAGCGATCACGACCCCCATAACTCTCGATCTCCTGAGCAACCGTCAGGCCACAATTGCCGGCAGGCCGAGCGAGGAAGGTGTGACGGTAGACCTCGTACCCTTGCGTTCCGACGAACGCCGACTCGGAAGCCGTCTCTGCCTCCGGTGGGCTCTGCCGGGGTGACTTCAGCCGCCGTACCGACGTCGATCTGCTCCACATCGGCGCGCGCGTTCGTAGGCAGGTAAGCCGGGCCGCGTCGGTGCGGTCGTGACGATGAACCTCGCAGTATGGCGAACCTTAGAGACCCGCATACAACACCTTTCATGCGCTGAACCTACCTGCAGCGCAGACCGATCACCCGAACGAGTCTCCGCATGCGCACGAGCTACCTGCGTTCGGGTTGTCAATCGTGAAGCCCTGCTTCTCAATGGAGTCCGCAAAGTCGATCGTGGCGCCGTCCAGGTAGGGGGCGCTCATGCGGTCCACGACAACGTCGACGCCGTCGAAATCACGCAGCAGGTCACCGTCTAAGGAACGCTCGTCGAAATACAACTGGTAGACCAAGCCGGAGCAGCCGCCGGGCTGCACGCCGATCCGAAGCCGCAGGTCGTCGCGCCCCTCCTGGGCCAGCAGGCTTTTAACCTTGCCTGCAGCAAGGTCGGTCAGCAACACACCGTGATCGGCTTCGGTGGAAGTGCTTTCGGTCTGGGTGTCCTGAACGCTCATGGCGTGGGTCCTGTCCTGTTCGGGGCTGTACTGGTCGCTGGTCAACGCTGTCAGATTGGCAAATTGTTCCCGTATGCAGACAGCATCCTATCCGCTCCAGCCGAGACCAGCGTTGGCGTGGCGCTGCACAACTCTTCGTCGACTAAGAACTACGCGGTGGCGGTGACCACGTGCGTGCGACTCGGGCCCCGAGTTCGCGCATGCTCTCCCCCGGGCGGGCCGCATACGACCCGCTAATGCCAAGCGACATACCCTCACGCCGCCCGACGAGCACCTCGTGGGCCAGCAGCACCGTCGGCGTGGCCGCCGCGAGCGCGGCTTTGGCTGCATCCGCGACCACTCCCTCGGCCACGCAGTGCCAGTCGTAGGTCGGCGTCGCGATCACAACCAGCGAGCCCATCAACCTCGACATGACGTCGAGCTCCTCCAAAAGGAACGCCGACCCCGGCGCGGTGCGTGCACCGAGGATCTGTAACGCGTATCCGACCCCGCCACCCACTCCCGCCCCGGGCACCCGCTCTCGCCGCCTTGGCGCGCCGGTGAGCAGATCTGGCGAGGCTGGGCCGCCGAGAGCAGCGTCGACGCGCTCGGTGAAGCGCCCCATCAGTGATTCGTAGCCTTGCGATACCTCGGCAGGAACACCGCGCTCACTAGTGAGTGCGGCGCTTGCCCCGTGAAATCCCGTCAACGGCATCTGCGACGCCGTGGCCAGCACCAACGACACATCGGACCACTCGGCACACACGTCGCGCAGGTTCTCGAACTGCTCCCCCGCCCCTAAGGCCACCAACAGGCCCCGACCGCCGTCGTGGCAAACGAGGTCAAGACCGACCCCCACCACGATCCGGCGTGCCCCGGTAGCGCGTGCGGCGGTCATGAGGTCACCGAGACCAGCGCTACTTGCGTTCAGCACATCAGAGACGGTCACGTCTGCAGATCCAAGGTGGCTGCCAAGCACGTGCGCAGCCTCGATGTATGCGGTCGCTCCCACGAGGCCGATCTGGGCGGGCACTGGCCCTGTGTCCGCAGGACCATCGCGGAAGGGGCCGCGGATCACCACAGGTTCGCTGTGCGTCACCACGTCCGCCAGCGCGTCTACGAACCCGGCGCTGCCGTCACTCAACGCGACGGCCTCCACGCTGTCGTGCGAAGCGGTGACAAGCCAGCCTGCACAAATATCGTTGGCGACGGCTCGGGCACTCAACTCTGGGCCGGGGCCGAAGCGGTCCGCGATGACGACGACGCGCATGGTTTCTCGCGTTTCAGTACTGCATAGACATGGCGACGCGGACCTGGTCCAGCGTGATGGCAGCAATGTCGCGCGCACGCTCGTTGCCTCGTCGAAGTACCGACTGCAGGTATGCCGGATCGGCGGACAACTCGATGCGTCGAGCCCGGATCGGGGCGAAGTGATCGTTGACCGCTTCGGTGACGACCTTCTTCAGTGCACCAGAACCTGCGTCGCCGATCTCGGCGGCCACGTCTTCCGGATCACGGCCACTCGATAGCGCTGCGAGCAAGACCAAGTTGGACACCTCGGGTCGACCCTGCGGGTCGAACGTGATGTGGCGCTCCGAGTCGGTCACGGCCTTCTTCAGCACGGCAGCAGTGGCGTCGGCATCCATCCCCAACTCGATGGTGTTGCCCTTGGATTTGCTCATCTTGGTGCCGTCGGTGCCGAGAAGGTTAGCGGCCGAAGACAACAGCGCTTCGGGCTCTCGGAACACCGGATGAGCCGGATCAGCGCGGCCGTAGCGCTCATCAAAGCGGCGGGCCACGACCCGGGCCTGCTCCACGTGCGGGAGTTGGTCCTTGCCGACCGGCACGAGGTTGGCGCGGCAAAAGAGAATGTCAGCGGCCTGGTGCACCGGGTAGGTCAACAACAGACCCGACATCGGCCGGCCGCCGGTGTCGTCAGACTCCGCCTTAACGGTGGGGTTGCGCCGCAACTCGGCTTCGGTGACCAACGACAAGAACGGCAACATCAACTGGTTCAACTCGGGGATGGACGAGTGCGTGAAGATCGTCGTCGTCTCAGGGTCCAAACCAATCGCAAGGTAGTCAGCCAGCAGCGAGTAGACCCGATCACGCAGACGGCCCACGCCGTCTCGATCGGCGATGACTTGATAGTCGGCGATGAGGATCAGCGTTTCGACCCCGCGGCGTTGCAGAGCAACCCGGTTCGCCAGCGTCCCGAAGTAGTGCCCGAGGTGCAGATTGCCCGTGGGGCGGTCCCCCGTCAGCACACGGAAGCGACCTGGGTCCGTCTCAATCTGCTGCTCGATCTGCGCGGACCGAGCGACGGTGCGCTGCAGGGAGGCACCCGAGGAAGCCTGTTCTAACACCTCACCGGCCGATCCAGCTGGCAGGTCAGCAGTGATCGTTTCAGCGGTATTGGGGGAAGGGTTGGACATGGTGGGCAATCGTAATGGCCTTAAGCCAACGCCGGGACGCGCTCACCGGCGGGCGGAGGCTCTGGCGGGGTGCCGTGGCCGAACGGAGTGCCGCTGAGTTGGTCACGATCGTGTGGTGCCAGCCAGCCGTCCAGAGCCGGGCCCCGCGGGATAACCCCGGTGGGATTGATGTCGGCTTGGCATACGTAGTAGTGGCCTTTGATGTGATCAAAGTCGACAGTGTCGCCAAACCCCGGTGTGGTGAAGAGATCGCGAGCGTAAGCGTGCAACACCGGCATGTCCGCCAGCAGATTTCGGTTGCACTTGAAGTGTCCGTGGTAGACGGCGTCGAATCGCACCAAGGTCGGCCACAACCGCACGTCCGCCTCGGTGATGTGCTCACCCACCAGATACCGGCGGGTGCTCAATCGTTCACTGAGCCAATCCAATCGAGCAAACAACTTTTCGTATGCCGCATCGTAGGAGGCCTGCGTTCCGGCGAATCCACACTCGTAGACTGCGTTATTTACATCGGTGTAGACCAGCGCCGAGACTTCTTCGATCTCCTCGCGTAACTCGGACGGGTACAGATCCGGTGCCCCAGAGCGGTGATAGGCCGTCCACTGGGTACTGAAGTCGCGCGAGATCGCCAGGTAGTCGTTCGTGACGACTTGACCGGTCGAGACCTCGACGATGGCAGGCACCGTCACGGCCGGCTTGTAGCCCTGCGGCCGCGCCTCGTAGGCGTCCCTGAGTTGCGGGATGTCCAAAACCGGATCAACCCCGCCGGGGTCCAGGTCAAAGGTCCAACTCTCATCCCCGTGCACCGGCCCACAGATCCCCATGGGCAGCGCCTGCTCCAAGCCCAGCAGTCGCCGAGCGATCACGGTGCGGTGCGCCCACGGACAGGCCCGCGAGACGATCAGCCGATACCGGCCAGACTCCACGGCATACCCGTCCGGTGTCCCGTCGGCGGTGATCCGCTCCGGGATATACCGCGCGTCGCGTTTGTAGGTGTCTTCGACGTAACTAGTGGGGCTCATGAACTGATGTCCTGATCGGTCGTAGGGGCACCCAGACGCTCCAAGAGCAGCGCCTCCGCGAGGCATACCCGCTCAAACTCGCCTAGGTGCAAACTCTCGTTGGCGGCGTGCGCTCGCGTATCCGGGTCTTCAACGCCCGTCACCAAGATGGCTGCCTCAGGGTATTGCTCAGCGAAACTGGCCACAAACGGGATCGACCCACCGACCCCAATATCCACCGGCGCGACACCCCAGGCATCCTCGAAGGCGGCCCGAGCGTGCGCGTACATCGGCCCGTCAGCTTGTGCGCTGAATCCGCCTCCTTGGTCGTCGAGCTCAACCTCGAGGAGCGTTCCCCACGGCACCTGGTGCTGCAGGTGATCGCGCAGCGCCTCGAAAGCCGTCTGTGGGTCCTCGTCAGGGTGGATCCGCATCGAGAGTTTGGCTCGACCGACCGGAGTCAAGAGGTTCGCGGCCCGGTCAACGCTGGGAGCATCAATCCCGATTACCGTCATCGATGGTTGCGTCCACATCCGGGACAGGAACGACCCAGTCCCAATCGGCTGGACCCCTGGGCTCAGGGATGAGTCGGCGCGCAGGTCCTCCTCGGTGTACGCCAGATCTGCGGCCACCGATCGCATCAGACCCTTTACCGCCACGTCGCCGGCCTCGTCGTGCAGGGTGGCGATGAGGCGGCAGAGCGCCGTCAGCCCGTCAGGCACCGCGCCGCCATAGAGCCCTGAGTGGACACCGTGGTCAAGAGCACGGACCGTAACCACCACCCGGACCAACCCACGCAACGTTGTGGTCAGCGCAGGTATGCCGACTTTCCAGTTGTGCGAGTCCGCTAACACGATCGCATCGGCCCGCAACTCCTCGCGGTACTTCTCCAAGATCTGCGGCAGGCTACCCGAGGCAATTTCCTCCTCGCCCTCCACGAAGACCGTGACCCCCACCGGTGGGGCGCCGCCGTGAGCACGGATGGCCGCAACGTGGGCCATCACTCCGGCTTTGTCGTCGGCGATACCTCTGCCGTAGATGCGCTCTCCGCGCTGAGTGGGCTCGAACGGCGGGCTATCCCACTCTTCGTCGTCTCCCGGTGGCTGCACATCGTGATGGGCGTAGAGCAGGACTCTCGGTGCGCCCGTCGGGCCGTCGAGGCGGCCAATCACGGCCGGCCGCCCGCCCTCGCGGACGATCTGAACGCTCATCCCTTCCCCCGCTAACAACTGAGCGACGGCTTCCGCGCTGTTGTCGACGTGCTGCTGGTCAAAGGAGGCGAGGGAAACCGACGGAATGCGAGCGAGCGCCTCTAAGTCGCGGCGCACCTGTGGCATGAGGTCACGGGTGTTTTTTTTCAGCTCGGCCAGTCGGGCCGCGCTCGGCCCCACGGCGGTGCCGTGGTCATCGAAATCCATCACACCAGCCTATCGAGACCACGAAGTGCCCGTAGACTCACCCAGTGCCGTTCCGCAAGAAATCAGATGCCCCCGTGAAGCCGTCGAGTGAGTCCGTTGAGGTAGCACCACCCAGTGGTTCCCATACGACTGCGGGCAAGGGGCGCCCCACGCCTAAGCGGCGAGAGTCTCAGGCTGCCTTGCGCCGGCCCCTGGTCGCCGACACCAAAGGCGCCACTAAAGAACAGAAACAGAAGCTGAGGGCCAAGCGAGCCAAGGCCCGTGAGGGGATGCTTCGCGGGGACCAGATGTACCTTGCGGCCAGGGACCGCGGTCCGGAGAAAAGGTTCTTGAGGGACGCCGTTGACCGCCGGCGGAACATTGGTGAGGTGCTCATACCGCTGATGTTGATCGTCTTGCTAGCAAGCGTAGTAAGCGTCTCTGGAATTCAGTACGTCATGTTTGCCGGTGCGTACGGCCTCATTATCTTTGGCCTCGTGGACGCCATCTTGTTGTGGCGCCGTACGAAAACTGCGTTCATCACCACGTTCCGCGTTGACCCGCCCAAGGGCGCCGCCTCCTACGTGGTGCTCCGCTCGTTCCAGATGCGTAGGTCCCGGGTGCCTCGACCCGCAGTCGAGCGTGGCGACGAACTGCGCCGTCGCCTTTAAGGGCTCAAACTCATCGGGCCGTAGACGACGTCAAGGCCGCACATCAGCGTGACGCTGCTGACCCCGGCATCAGCGACCTCTTGCCACTCGTCGGCGAGCCATGCCTCGGCATCGGCGCGCCCGGGGAAATCCGTGTCCGAGATACCGGCGGGATGCACCTCCTGTCCCGAGACGTCGGCATACATCCAGTGGTGTTTTTCAGGCATGATCACAGCATAAAAGGTTGCCTCTGACTTCTCTTAGCCAAGCCATGAGAGTCGTTCGAGATGCAGCGAGATGTTAGCGAGTATTGACCGCGACGAACGGCGGGCGCACGACCTGGGCCGGTAGCAAGCGACCTCGCACCTCGACGCTGACGTCGCTTCCCATCTCCACCGATCTATCCAGCATGGCTAGGGCGATGCCCTGTTTCAGGGTGGGCGAGAAGGTCCCCGAGGTAACGACGCCAACAACAGCGCCGCCAGCATCTTTGACAGAACAGTCGGCCCTTGGGATGCCTCGTGCGGTGATGAGGAGCCCGCGCGAAAGCGGTCCGGTTTTGTCGCGACGCTGAGTCAGTAGCGCCTCTTTGCCCCAAAAGGTGGGCTTGCCCCACCCGACAGCCCACCCGGACCGCGCCATGACCGGCGAAATATTCGGGCTGAGCTCATGGCCGTGCAACGCATACCCCATCTCGGTGCGCAAGGTGTCGCGGGCACCGAGGCCGCAGACCAAGCCCGCTTCAGCGGCGGTCGCTTCCGCGAGTTGGGCCCACAGCGCCTCGGCGTCCGAGGTGTTCGCCACCAACTCGTACCCCTTCTCCCCGGTGTAGCCGGTGCGGCATACCCGCACGGTGGCGCCGCCCCAGTCAGCATCAACGAACGTCATATAGCCGTGACTCGTGGGCAAGCTCAACCGAGTAAGCACGGCCTCACTGCGGGGGCCCTGCACCGCGATCACTACGAAGTCCTCGTGGCACCCCTTAACGCTGATCTGCTCGGGAGCCGCATCGGACAGCGCCGCAACCACACCCGAGGTGTTGGCCGCATTAGGCATCAGGAAGATCTCTTCGTCGCTGACCCGGTAGAGGATCAGGTCGTCGATCACTCCCCCGTCCTGCGCGCAACACATCGTGTATTGGGCGGCACCCGCCTCAATGCGATGTATGTCGTTCGTCAACGTCGCATTGATGAAGTCCACCGCGCCCGGTCCTGTCACCAAGGCTTTGCCCAGGTGCGACACGTCGAAGATGCCTACTCGCTCACGCACCGCAGTGTGCTCGGCCACGACACCGCTGCCCGAATACTCGATGGGCATCGACCATCCCCCGAAATCGGCCATCTTGGCTCCTAGGGCCACGTGGTGGTCGTGCAACGGCGAACTCTTGGACGGTGTGGCAGTCATGTCTAGAACTGTATCGGCCAGCGTTCGGCTAGGGTCGTTATACCGCCTCAACCTGCTCGTATTTCCTCAGGAGGAATGCCTCATGCCGACCCCCCGAACCGCGCTATCTGTCTCTGATGGACACCCGGCGACGCTCACCTGCGATGCGCTCGTGCTGGCCTCGGTATCGGTGAAGGGTCAGGCTCAACTCCTCGACGGGATCGACCTGCCCCGAGGGGTAGTGAACTCCATCAACAAGACCCTGGTGGCCATGGGGGCCCAAGGCTCGGCCGATGAGGTCATCCGTGTTGCCGGTGTCGCCAAGGTGCGCGCGCCCCTGGTGCTGGTGGTCGGAACCGGCAGTGACGCGGAACGTCATGGGGTGAGTGTGCCCGACGCCATCGAGCGCCTGCGCCGCGGCGCAGGGGTAGCCGCTCGGTCGCTGGGTGGCACGAGCAAGGCTGTCTTTGCGCTCGGCGGCGTGACGTCGGAGCAGATCGAGGCCACCGGGGAGGGGGCCCTTATGGGGTCGTATACCTTCGCGACCTTCTTCGGCGAGGGCAAGAAAAGCTCAACGAAAGCACCGCTGAGCGAGGTCGTCCTCACCGGCCTGAAGTCGCGAAGCAAAGACACGAAAGCCGTGGTTAAGCGCCTTCGGGCAGTAGACCAGGCCGTGACCTACGCCCGCGACTTGGTCAACACTCCACCCAACGCGCTATATCCGGAGTCGTTCGCGACCTCCGTTTCACGCCGAGCCTCCAAGGACGTCACCGTCGAAGTGTGGGATGCCGAGCGGCTCACGGCCGAAGGCTGCGGAGGCATCGTGGGGGTAGGTCAAGGCTCAGCTCAAGGACCGGCCCTGGTGACCATGACGTACGCGCCTCGAGGCGCTAAGGCCTCCCTGGCCTTCGTCGGCAAGGGCATCACGTTTGACTCCGGCGGCCTTTGCCTCAAGCCGGCCACCGGGATGATCACCATGAAGTGCGACATGGGGGGCGCAGCAGCGGTGGCTGCCGCAATATTTGCGATCGCCCAACTCGGCTTGCCCGTGGCCGTGACCGGTTATCTCTGTCTTGCGGAGAACATGACGGGCGACCTGGCTCAGCGCCCCGGTGATGTGGTGACGATGCGCGGTGGCACGAGCGTTGAAATCATCAACACCGACGCTGAGGGTCGTTTGGTGATGGCCGACGGTTTAGCCCTGGCCTCAGAACGCCATCCCGACGCCATTGTGGACGTCGCAACGCTGACCGGAGCCTGCACCGTCGCGTTGGGTGACCGCACCTTCGGCGTGATGGGCAACGATGAAGTCGTGATCGCGCGGGCGCTGGCTGGTGCCTCGAAGGCCGGTGAGAGCGCGTGGCCGCTGCCGCTCACCGAAGAGTTGCGCGCCAGCATGGATTCGCAGGTCGCGGACATTAAGCACACCGGGGACCGTGCCGGAGGGGCGATGATCGCAGCCACGTTCTTGGCAGAGTTCGTGGGCAAGGACTCGCAAGGGCAGCCGCTGCCGTGGGCACACTTGGACATTGCTGGCCCGGCGTTCAACGACGGAGCGCCGCACGGCCACACGCCCAAGGGTGGAACGGGAGCAGGCGTGCGGACACTCATCGAATTTGCCGCTGGCTATACGCGTTAGGGCAACTGTCGCTCAGCCGCTTTTGCGACGAAACATTTGCTGAGCGCCACTGGTCTTGGCGTCGGACGGCTTGGCAACTTTGCCGTGCTCGGAATTGTCTGAAACGTCAGCCCCGCCATGAGCGTGCTTCTTGTCGAGTGCCTCGCGAAATTTCCGCTTTACGTCAGATTCGGCTGATCGTGCCTCATCGTTCGTCGATGCTGACTCTTCTGCCATGGCTGTTCCTCCTGGACGACGTGGGTGGCTTAGTGTGTCACCCACGAACTCGTCCGACCATCGATTAAAGGTCCAGCCGTTCGCTAGGTGCCGCGTTGACGGCGCGACCACTCCCGCATGCGCGCCGGATAACCGGTCTGGTTCACGTCATAGACCGGTATCGAAAACTCACGGCACACGCCAAACCCGTTAACTGGGCTGCCCACCGCGCGTCGGGTCCACTCGCCATCGTGGGCGACCAGCACCAAGGTTGTCGTGCTGATGTTCGTGGCGGGCTCGACGTAGCCTTCTACTCCCCTGCGTGAGGTCGCAAACTCCTGCGCGTGTGCTCGAATGGCCGACAGATCTACGGCCATGTCCGGCCCGTCTGTGCGTCTCTGCGGCCCGCCTGCGGAACCACCCCCGGCACTGCCTGCCGCACCTCGTTTACGTCGCCACCACGTCATAGCTACCGAGGTTAAACCACCGTGGCCGCGGTTCCTACTGCCACGACGCGTCACGACACGCCCTCCTAGCGGTGGCCAGCGGTGGGTGACAAGATGCCCGGTATGCGGTGGTGCCCCTCACACGAGACGACGTTCCGCCTGCCTATGATCGGGATCGCTGCCAGCGACCATGCCTCTGTCGCTTTTAAGCCAACGTATCTGCACAGATCTTGACTGCACAACTAGACTGCCAATTCCCCGGACGAGGAGACGTCGAATATGTCTGAACGCGTAAGCATGCCGGCCTTGGGAGAATCCGTCACCGAAGGAACCGTCACCCGATGGCTAAAGAGTGTTGGCGACGAGGTCGAGGTCGACGAGCCCTTGCTCGAAGTCTCGACCGACAAGGTCGACACCGAGATTCCGTCACCAGTGGCTG
>JAABUN010004396.1_pt1 | contig 19344 bp, 15 predicted proteins | sample 5559311 | NCBI WGS metagenome assembly JAABUN01 (sample SAMN10711877, study PRJNA513370) | rock metagenome | isolation source: Antarctica rocks | place: Antarctica: Victoria Land, Siegfried Peak sud | reverse complement strand
TCCCTCCCCCCTCCAACGTGCTACCCTTTCACCCCGCGCGCCACCCCAGTCGCGCCCCGACGCGTATGAGACAATGACGCCGCCGATAACCCCCAAACTAACGGTGCAACATGTACGACGCCCTCATGCTCGCCGCCATCGTGGACGAACTGAACGACCGCCTCCTCGACGGCAAAGTCCAGCGCGTCCTCCTCCTCGACCCCCTCACCATCGGCTTCGAAGTCTACGCCGACGGCACACGCCAACAACTCCTCGTCAGCGCCGACGCGCGCGACCCCCGGATGCACCTCGTCGGCGGGGCCAACGGCGCAGGCCGACTCACCGGCGACGCCGCCCGCGTGACCCCCCTACTGTTGCTGCTCCGCAAATACGTTCGCGGCGCGCGCCTCGTCCGCATCTACCAGGAATCGCCCCTCGAACGGGTCGCCTTCCTTCGCTTCGCCAAATTCATCCCGCACGACCTCGCCCATGCCACCCCGACCGCCCCCGACCCCGCCAACCCCGCCAGCCCCGAAGACCCCGACGAGCCCGACGACGACGACACCCTGCTCGACGGCGACCTCATGGAAACCACGCTCGCAATCGAGATCATGGGTCGTCACAGCAACCTCGTCCTCCTCGACAGCGACAACCTCATCATGGATAGCGCCAAGCGCGTCCCCTCGCGCCTCAGCCGCGTCCGCCAGATCCTCCCCAAACTTCCCTACACCCCCGTGCCACCGCAAGACAAAGCCGACCCGCGCACTATCCCGCCGCACGACCTCGCCGCCCTCCTCACCGCCAGCTCCGCCAGCGCCCTCCACAACGTCCTCGTCGGCGGCTTGCGCGGAGTAAGCCCGCAGATCGCCCGCGAAGTCGCCTTCCGCGCCACCGGCTCCACCCGCACCAAAGCCGCCGACGCCCTCCCCCACCTCGACGCCCTCCGCCGCGCCTTCGACGACATCTACGCCCCCCTCCGCACCGCCGCCTGGGCACCGCGCCTTTACAGCGAGTCGGCAGTCGGCAGTCGGCAGTCGGTAGCAGACGGAAGCGGAGAATCGTCGGCCGACAGTCGCCAAGCCCCGCCCACGTCTCTGCCCCCGATCTCCCCCCTGCCCCCCCCCCTGATGTCAGCAGCGGAAGCGACCGACCCGTCGATCTTCAGCCCTCCATCCCCCTCCTCCCCCCCGCTCGCCTTCTCCCCCCTGCCCCTCCTCCACCTCGCCGCCCTGCACGAGGAGCCAGTCGGCAGCGTGTCCGCCCTGGTCGAGCGCTTCTTCGGGGCGACCGCGCGCGTCCAGGCCCACGGGCAGCGCAAAGACACCCTCGCCAACACCATCGGGCAGGAACGCGAGCGCCTGGTCGGTCGCGAACGCGCGCTGCTGATCGAGGCGAAGCGCGCCGAGGAAGCCGAGCGCTGGCGGCGTTGGGGCGAGGCCATCTACGCCCACGCCTGGACGCTCGAACCGGGCCAGCGCGAACTCGTCGCCGACGACCTCACCGTGCCGCTCGACCCCGCCCGCACCCCGAGCGAGAACGCGCAGGACTACTTCGAGCGCTACCGCAAAGCCCAGGGCGCCGCCGCCAACGTCCCCGCCCTGCTCGAAACCACGCGCAACGGCCTCGCCTACCTCGACCAGCTCCTCACCCTCCTCCATCTCGCCGAGCGTTACGACCAGATCGCCGCCCTCGACCGCGAGTGGCAGGACTGGCTCAACGGTCGCTACCACCCCCCGCAAGGCCATGACGCGGACGCGCAGCCACACCAGCAGCAGCGCCACCAGCCCGGCGGCCAGCGGCAGCGCAACCAACCCCGTGGGCGCGGCACCCCCCCCTCGCGGCCCCAAACCCTGCGCGCACGCGGCGGCCACCAGATCTTCATCGGCCACACCAGCGCCCAGAACGACGCCGTCACTTTCGACATCGCCGGGCAAGAGGACACCTGGCTGCACAGTCGCGGCGTGCCCGGCTCGCACGTCGTCATCAAATGGTCCGGCGGTCGCGCCGACGACACCATCCTCCAGGCCGCCGCCGCCCTCGCCGCCTACTACAGCGGCGGGCGCGAGTCCGGTCGCGTCGAAGTCGACCACGCCGCCCGCCGCGACGTCCGCAAAATCAAAGGAGCCGGGCCGGGCATGGTCACCTACCGCAACGAACGCACCCTCCGCGTCGCCCCCCGCGCCGAAGACGACCTCCGCCGCGACGGCCTCATCGAATGACCGACCCCCACCGCGTCCCGCCACCACCCGCCGGACCCCCGCCCCTCGCACACGCGTCGTCGGTGTAATCCTCCCCTCTCCCGCCGCAGTGGGAGAGGGGTGCCGTCAACAGGCGGCGGGGTGAGGATCCCCCCGCCCCACCACCACCAACCAACCCCACACAGCGCGGAAAGGAGCGGGGCCGATGCACCAATGGCACTACGACAACCCCCTGCATTACTACGCCATGCACGGCCCGATCACCGCCCCCGGCGCGCAGGCCGCCCTCCTGGAACGCCTGCCGACCGATCTGCCAGGGCTCTGCCGCGCGTTCTGGGGCCTCCTGCTCCATCCGGTCACCGCCCGACTCCTCGGCCTGACCCTTGCGCCCGCACGCCTCGGCGAGCAGGACCTCCGCTTCGTCGCGCCGATGCTCGCGCGCTTACACGCGCTCGATCCACGTCCCCTCGGTACCGCCCGCCCGCCCGAACGCCGCCTCGTCGGCAACTGTCGCGACTTCGCGACCCTGCTCTGCGCCACCTTGCGCCACCAAGGCCGACCCGCCCGCGCGCGCGCCGGTTTCGCCACCTACCTGCACCCCGACCTCGGCATCGATCACTGGCTCTGCGAATACTGGCACACTGGGGCAGCTCGCTGGGCCATGGTCGATCCGGGCTTCAACCTCGACACCGCACAGTACGATCACTCGCCGCGCGACTTCGACCCGCTCGACGTGCCGCCCTCCCGCTTCCTCGTCGCCGGTCGCGCCTGGCAGCAGTGCCGCGCCGGCACGGCGAACCCCGACCATTTCGGCATACCGGGCGACACCGGGCTCGGCTACATCGGCAGCCAAGTCGCCCGCGACCTCGCCGCGCTCAACAAGCGCGAACTGCTCTGCTGGGACACCTGGGGACTCGGCCACACCGCCTTCGCCGGTATCGCTCCCAACGAGGCTGCGCTCCTCGATCGCACCGCCGAACGCACCCTGGCGGCAGCCGACAACGCCACCTTCCCCCAACTCCGCGCGCTCTACGAGACCGAACCGCTCCTGCGCGTACCCGCGATCATCCACAGCCTCGACATGGCCGCAGGGGGCCGTCCGCTCGACGTGGTGGCCTTACCCGACGCAGTGTTAGCGCAATGAGCGCGGAGGCGGGCATGGCCGAACAAGCCGATCGCTGCGGCTTTCGGGGTCGAGTCCACCAATACGTGTCGGGTTATGTTCCTTCCCCGCCCCTCGCGCACACATCGCCGGTATAATTCCCCCGCCCCACCCCCGCACATACAACGTCGGTATAATCCTCCCCTCTCCTCGGATGGGCGGGTGCCCCCTGGGCGGCGGTGCCGCCCGCAGGCGGCGGGGTGAGGGTGTCCAGCCGCCGCCCCACCACCAGGAGGCGACCATGGCCGAACAAACCGCGCGCGGGCGCGTCGCCATCGTCACCGGAGCCAGCCGCCAACGCGGCATCGGCGCGGCCATCTGCCTCGCCCTGGCCGACGCGGGCACGAATATCCTCTTCACCCACTGGGCCGCCTACGACCGCGCCCAGAACCTCATCGAACCCGGCGACGGCCCGCCAGCGCTGCGCACCGCCATCGAAGCACGCGGCGTCCGCTGCGCCGACCTCGCCATCGACCTCGCCGACCCCGCCGCCGCCGGGCCGATCCTCGACGCCGCCGCCCGCCTCGGCCCCCCGCGCATCCTCGTCAACAACGCCACCCACTCCGTCAACGACGGCTACGCCGCCCTCGACGCCGCCGGACTCGACGCCCACTACGCCGTCAACATGCGCGGCACCATGCTCCTCAGCGCCGCCTTCGCCCGCCGCTACCCCGGCGGCCCCGGCGGGCGCATCATCACCCTCACCTCCGGCCAAAACCTCGGCCCCATGCCCGACGAACTCGCCTACGGCGCGACCAAAGCCGCCCTCATCGCCTTCACCACCTCCCTCGCGGCGGCGCTCGGGCCACGCGGCATCACCGTCAACGCCGTCAACCCCGGCCCCACCGACACCGGCTGGATGACCGACGACCTCAAACGCGCCCTCCTGCCCCGCTTCCCGAGCGATCGCCTCGGCCAGCCCGAAGACGCCGCCCGCCTCGTCGCCTTCCTCGCCAGCCCCGCCGCCGCCTGGATCACCGGCCAAACCATCAACTCCGAAGGCGGCTTCCTCCGCACCTGACACCGCCCCCCCCCCTGACGGTCGCACCAACTGCCGCCGACGACGCCACCGCCGCGCGAAATCCGCGCCCGACACTCCGGCCCACGCCGTCCCCGCCACCACCCCCACGCCGCCCTCACCGCCCACCCCCGCCGCCACGCCACCTACCCCGCCACACCTCCCGCACCTCATCCCCCCGTCCACGACCGTCTACCGCCTACCGTCTACCGCCTATGGCCTACCGCCCGACACACCCGCACCCCTGGCCCAAACGGCTCCCCGTCTCTCGCCGCTATGGCGGGTAGGCAGCCGCCACCCATCCGGGACAGAGTCGGGGCAGAAAAGGGGTGGAATATGCGCTACGGTGCCCTCGCGTTCTCCTCGGCCATGCTGCAAGCGGTCGGGCTCATCATCGGCCTCGGCTCGCCCACGATCGGCTGCGGCGTGGCAATCTACGCCCAGCGTCACTACAACGCGCACACCGCCAGCCTCGTCATCGCCGCCGCGATCGGCGGGGCGCTCCCGGGCCACCTCGTCGGCCTCGGCTACGCCGCACTCGGTCAACTCGACGCCGTGACGATCGACAGCGAGTTCAACACCAGGCAAACGTTGCGGCGGGGCGCGTGGGACGAGTGATCGCCCGCCCCTCGGCGGGCAGATCGAAAACGGCGTGGCGGCGGCACTTGACGCCACGCCGGAGGACCAGGAGCCGCCGCCGCCGCAAAGCATTCTCAGCGTCCGGCGCGGCGCTAGAGGCTCCCCCGCTGTGGCGCTGGCTGGGGGACGGGTTCCGCCCGTGCCGTGTCGGCGATGACCTGATCCCGGAGGTACGCGACCAGCGCGTCGAGGGTGGCGAAGCCCTGGCGCTCCCCCGACTGTGCCTCTTGCAAGCTGAAACGGTAGAGCAGCGCCTCGCCATCGCCACCCCGCTCCCCCCAGATACGCAGCAGATAGGAGTGGCGCGGCGGCGGATTCTGGCGGTCCATACCCTCCCCCGTGGCGGATGCTGAGGCGTTATCGCCCCCGCGCACCGGAGCCTCGATCCGGTGCGCGGGGGCCAACCAAGTCGGCGCTCAGCGCGCCGAGGACTGCACCGTCACATCGATCGACGCACTCGCGAGGACCGCGTTGTCGCCCTGGCTGATGTCCTCGATCGTCACCCGCGCCCCGCCGCTGAAGCCGGGCGGGAGCGTGATCCGGGCCACGAAGGTGCCCGAACCGCCGTATTCGCCCTCCACCGTGACCGGCCCTTCCGGCAGCGCCGGGCCGCCATTCAGGGCGATGACGCGGTAGTGCAACACCTTCTCGGCGGGCACGACGGAGACGGTACCCTGCACGGCGAACGCGCTCTGCACCGTCGCCCCGGTCGGCGGCGCGATGATGCCGATTTTGCGCGCTGTCGCCCCGCGCGACTCGTTCAGGATCTGTCGCCCGAACTGGCCCAACTGCACCCGGTAGCGCGGGTCGCTCGACTCGGTATTCAGCTCGAAGCGCGCCCGCTCGAAGTACTGCACCTGATACTCTTTGCTATCTTCCAGCTTCTGCTTGAACAACTCGGTCAGCGGGTAGCCGAACGTGGCCAGGCCGCCATTCGCCGTCCAGTAGGCCCCGAAGGCCGGCCCGACATTGTGGCCGGTCTGGTCGAAGTAGGTGCCACCCACCTCTTGCGCCACGCGCGCCGTGGGCGCACCGCGCACGCCGACCAGGATACCCCGCCCGAACTGGCCGAGCAGCACCTGATACCGCGGGTCGGTCACCTCCGGGTGGTATTCGAGCCGCACTCGCTCGAAGTACTGGACGACGTACTCCTTGCCATCCTCCAGCTTCTGGCGGAATTCGCCGCTCAGCGGGAAGCCGTTGATGTCGAGCCCGCCGTTCGCGGTCCAGTACTCCAGGAAGCGGCCCTGGATGCACTCGTTCGTCTGCGTGTAGCAGGAACCGCCGCCCGCTCCGGCCACTTGCAGGCTCACCTCGACGCGCGCAGTGGCGAGCGGCGGGCCGCCGGACTCGCTGACGTCCTCGATCTCGATCCGCCCCGGCCCCCGCTTGGTAGCCTTGAAGGTGATCTGGCCGCTGAAGGTGTAAGGCTTGCCCAGCTCGCCCTTGGTGGTCAGATTGCTCTGGCCGATCGCCTGCCCGTCCAGATCGAGGACGCGGTAGATCAGGCGGCTCTCGAACGGCGCGAGCGTGCCGCTCCCGTTAATCGTCGCCGGGCTCGTGATCGTGGTCCCTGGCAAGGGCGCGGCGACCGGGGTGGCTGCCCACGCGGACAGCACGCCGCCGAGCAGCAGGACCCCGAGCAGTGACCAACGCAATGATGCTGATACGAACCGTGTGGCGCGCATACGACGGCTCCCTTCACACTTCCCCCACCGCCCTGCCCTTTCCGGCACAGAGGTGAGCGTTCTCGAACGCGACCGCTCGCTGCGACCGCCCATGCCTCGCCGCCAGGTCAGGTGGAGCGGCACTGTACCCCCGAGAGCCGCCCTACCGCGTCGTGTCTCGTGCCGACCAACCGACCAACCGACACGGCGACTCGGCCTGTGACAGCAACATCATGGCAGGGCGGCGTTTCAGGATCGTGTCACGCCGCCCTGCCATCCCGGACGAAGCGCATCGACCCGCTCGTTGGCGTCCCTCGCCCGACATCCAGCTCGTGACGTCGTCCGCGAGCCGCGCGCTACTCGGCGCAGTATCGCGAACCTCGCGCCGTGGGGGTGCGGTGCAACATCGTGCGCGGCGGCGGGGCCTCAACCGCCTGCCACGCCCTACGCCTTCGACTCATATATGCCAGCGTCGATCGGGCGCGCGTGCTGCCCATCGTGGACGCCTTGCCGGGTGCGGGCGTGCCGCTCCGGCTCGACCGGCAGGGGGATCGCCGGAGTGGTTGCGGTCGTGACGCGCTGGGGACAGGGCACCAACCGAAAAGCGGCCCCCGGTCATCAGACCGGGGGCCGCTTCATTTCGTACTCCGCTAGGGACAAAATCAGCGCGCGAAAGTGTAGATCGCCGCGACACCACTCACGTCGCCATGCGCCACCAACGTGGTCGCGTTCGCGGGGATCGAGGACCACTCATCCGCGTCAATCGTCCAATTGAGCGTGCCGTCGGTCAGGGCATTGGTGCGCGTGACGTAGGCCGCGCTGCCGTCGGGCAGGTTGTACCACACCGCGACCTGCTCGCCGGGCATGAAGTCGGCAGCAGTCGCTTGCAAGGTCGCGGCGTCGATATTGAGCGCCCCCGTCGCGGCCTGCGCGGCGTGGGAGAAGGTGTAAATCGCCGCGACATCGCTGTCATCGCCGTGCGCCACGAGCGACGTCGCGTTGGCCGGGATCGCCGACCACTCATCCTGGCCGATCGTCCAGTTGAGGCTACCGTCGGTCAGGGCATCGGTGCGGGTGAGCAAGGTCGCGCCGCCATCGGGCAGGTTGTACCACACCATCACTTGCTCCCCGGCGGTGAAGGATGCCGGGGCTGCGGCCTGATGCGTGACCGGATCGATGGAGAGTTGGACACTACTCGCCGCCGCGACGCCGCTTACATGGAGGCTGGCGAAGCAGAGGCCGAGTAGGACCAGACAGGTGGCGGCAGTGCGGATAAGGTGCTTCATGATGATCGAGACTCCTTCGTGAGTGCGTCGTCGTTGCCCTCGTCGGAATGGCGGCGTAGCAACCAAAGCTCCGATGAGAACTCCATGCGCCACGTTGCGAACCAGGTGGGTCTCACGCCAGCTTCGGTTTCGGGCGTGCAAGGCGGCGCGCGCTCGGGCTGGGCTGGTAGTGGCATCGGCGTCCTCCTCGGCGTTACGGACCCAATTGGGGTTCGCTCGACACCGATGAGTATGCGCGCAAGGTGTGAACTGATCGTGTAGAAACGCTGAGATTTTTCCAAGGATCGTGAACGATACCGGGTGCGGTTCAAGAGTTTGCGCGGGCGCACTTGTGGCGCAGGGAGGCGCGGATTCTTCGGCTGCGGCCTCAGAATGACAGATCCTCGGTGGTCGGCTCACAACGTACAGGATTGTCATTCTGAGGCCGCAGCCGAAGAATCCGCGCCCATTACCTCAAGAAGCTCGCCACACCGCCCGCACCGCCCGCGCAAACTTTTGAACCGCACTCCCCTGGAGGCCTGTCAGGCGCTAATGGTGCCAAAGTGCTACACTGAGGAGTGTATGGGTAGAAATATCGCCGCCGCGTCCGGACCTCGCAGTCTTCCGCCTGACTGGTGCTTGCTCCCGGGCATCGCGAAGCGCCGCTAGCCCGAAAAACCAGGTGCCATGGTCGCCACGGTCGCCACGGTCGCCACACTCCGGTTGCAATTGTTCGGCCCGCCCCGGATTCTCCTTGACGAACGCCCTTGCGTTTCAAGCGGCGCAAGTCCGAGGCGTTGCTGATCTACCTCGCCGTCACCGGGCGTCCGCACACGCGCGACACGCTGGCGACCCTGATCGCCGGCGAAACCGACGACAGCCGCGCCCGGCAGCAACTCCGCAACACGCTGGTCGAGTTGTACGATCAGGTCGGCGACTATCTGATCGTCGAGCAGCAGATGATCGCCTTCGCGCGGTCGCGCCCCCACCGGATCGACGTGGCGGAGTTCGAGGCCGCGCTCGCCGACGCGACCGACGCCGACGATCGGCCACTCAGGCGGGCGATGGCGCTGTATCGGGACGAATTCCTGGCCGGTTTCACCGTCACCGGGGCACCGGAGTTCGACGACTGGCTCGTTCTCGAGCGCGAACGTCTGCGTGATCGCTTCGCCCGCGGCCTGCAATGGCTCCTCGATCAGCACACCCGGCGCGGCGAGACGACCGAGGGGATCGCCTGCGCCCGGCGTCTGCTCGCGCTGGAACCCTGGAGCGAGGAGGCGCACCGCGCGCTGATGCTCCTGCTGGCGCGCGGTGGGCAACTCAACGCGGCGCTCGCGCAGTACGAGACCTGTCGGCGGACCCTGGCGCGCGAATTGGGCGTCGAACCAGGCGCCGAAACGAGCGCGCTCCACAAGCGGCTGCGCCTCCCGCCCGTCGCGCCGCCCCAGAACCTCCCCACCCCGACGAACGAACTGATCGGTCGCGAGGCCGAGGTGGCGAACCTCATCGGCTGGTTGGCCGACCCCGAGCGTCGTCTGTTAACGGTCGCGGGTCTGGGTGGGAGCGGCAAGACCCGGCTCGCGCTCGATGTCGCGCGTCGCGTCGCGGCCCCCGTGGCCGCGCCGGACGAGCATCCGTTCGCCAACGGGGTGCATTTGGTCCCGTTGGAAGGGCTGGGCGGTCAACACGACACGTTGCAGCCATCGGACGGTGCGGTGCGCGGCCTGCTTGCCGGGGCGATCGCCCGGTCGGTCGGGCTGACGCTGCGCGCGGGCGGCGACCCATTCGCGGAGCTGGTCGCGGCGCTGCGGTCGAAGGCGCTCCTGCTCGTCCTCGATGGGGCCGAGCACGTCCTGGCAGGCGCTCCCGCCCTGGCCGAGTTGCTGGAACGTGTCCCGCGACTGAAGCTGCTGGTGACGACCCGTGTGCGGCTGCGGCTCCTCGGGGAGTGGGTACTCGATCTGGCCGGGCTCGACACCGGCCCGGTCTGGGCGCGCGACGAGGATACCCCCGCCGGGCGCCTGCTGCTGCGGGTCGCCGTGCAGGTGGGGGCCGCGCCGCCGCAGACGGGGGCGGAGCGGGACGGCTTCGCCCGCCTCTGCGCGCTGACGCAGGGCCTGCCGCTCGCGTTGATCCTCGCGGCGCAGCAACTCGCCGAATACGGCTATGTCGAGCTGGCCGACGCGGTGGCCGCCAATCTCGATGCGCTGACCGCCACGCTGCGCGATCTGCGACCCGATCAGCAGGGTATCCGCGCGGTCCTCGATCAAACCTGGCACGCGCTGCTCGGCCCCGAACAGGCCATTTTGTGTCGGCTCACCGTCTTCCGGGTCGATTTCAGTCGCGAGGCGGCGCTCGCGGTCACGGGCGCGACGCCGCAACACCTGGCGTCATTGCGAGAGCGGGCGCTGCTGCGTCGCCACGAGGACGGGCGTTACCACCTCCACGGCCTGGTGCGCCAGTACGCCGCCGAGCGTCTCGCGACCGCCGGGGCGGAGGAGCGCCAGGTCCAGGCGCGTCAGGCGGCTTTCTACGCGACGTTCCTCCGCCAGCAGGTCGTCACCCTGCGGCGGCGACCGGAGACGGTCGCCGCGATCGAGGTCGAACTGGGCAACCTGCGCGCGGCCTGGGAATACGCCGTCGAACTCGGCGCACTCAGCGTGCTCGAAGAATTGCGCCGTGGGTTGGGGGCGTGGCACGACGGGGCGGGGCGCTTCCAGGAATGGGCCGAACTCTGCGCCTGGGCCACCGCGCGCGTCCGCGCGGACGCCGCGCGCGCCGAGCCACCGAAGGAGGCCCGTCGCCTGCTCGGCTGGCTCCTGGCCGACCGCGCCCAGGCTCTCATCCGGCTCGGACAGAAAGGGACCGCCCTGCCGCTGCTCGATGAGGCACGCGAACACGCCCAGGCGGCGCGGTCTCCCGAACTGGAGGCCGCCTGCGAGGCCCGCCATGGTCGGTTGCTCATCTTGAACGGTGATGTTCACGGTGCCCAGTCGCGCTTCGAGCGCGCCCTGGCGGCTGCCCGCCAGGCGGGCAGCCGCGCGAGCGAGGCTAACGCGTTGAGCCAGCTCGGCCATGTCGCGCTGCTGCTCGGCTTCCCGGAGCAGGCGTCGAGCCGCCTCGCGCTCGCGCTCGCGCTCGACCGCGAATCCGGCGACCGCGTCGGGGAATGCACGGACCTGACCTATCTCGGGGCGAACGCGCTCTATCGCGGTGCCCACGACGAGGCCGAGGCGCACCTCAAGGCGGCCCTGGTAATCGCGCGGGACTTCCGGTATCGCTGGCGGGAGTGGATCATCCTCAACTACCTCGGGGTGTTGTATGATGAGGCCCTGGGACGACATCGGGCCGCCGAGGACTGCTTCGCGCATGTCCTGCGGATCAGCGAGGAGACCGGCGATCGGCGCGGCGAGGAGTTCGCGCTGATCACGCTCGGGGGCACCGCCCTCTTCCAGGGCGACGCCGCGCAGGCCGAGCGCTACTACGCGCGCGCCCTGCCGATCTGCCAGGCCCTCGGCGACGGGCTGGGCGAGAGTTACCTCCTGCTGGGCCGCGCCTTGCTGGCTCGCCGCGTCTGGGATGACGAACGGGCGATCGCGGCGGCAGAGGCGGCGCTCGAACTCGCGCAGCGCGTCGGCGTCCGCCGGTTGGAGGCGAATGTACTCCGGCTCCTCGGCCGCTCCTGGCTCGGCTTGGGGCAGCACGCGCGCGCCGCGATCGGGTTCGAGCAGGCGCGCGAACTGAGCCTGCTGGTCGGCAATGCGCCGCTGGCGGCCGAGTCTGCGGCCGGTCTGGCCGCCACCGCCCTGGCCGAGGGGGACCATGCAGTGGCGCTCGCCCATGTCGCCGCGATCCTCGACACGCTCCAGGAGATCGGGCCGCTTGGTGCCACGGACCCGGCATTCATCTACCTCACCTGCTATCGCGTCCTCGACGCGAACGACGACCCGCGCGCGGCGACGACCCTCGCCGCCGGTCGCGCGCTGATCCTGGCCCGCGCCGTGGCGCTCGACGATCCGGCCCGGGCCGCGCGCTACCTGGAGAACGCGCCGTCCCATCGCGCGCTGCTGCAAGCCTGGCACGAGCGGTATCCCGATCCCACACCGCAGGCCGGGATCACCTCGCAGTCCGGCGCGTCCGCCATGACCGCCCTGCCCTGACATGCCCCTGACACGCCCGTGACGACGGGACACGTCGGCCACAGGTGCCGCACCCCCACCCCGCCGCCGCCCGACACCGCCGCCCGTCACACCCGGCTCCCCGCCCGACGAGCGCGCGCGATGCTCGGGCGTGGCGCAATCGACAGCAACATCAACCGCTCCGGGTTGAAACGGCCTTGACACGGGCGACCGGGAGAATCGCCAGAAGGCGAGGTCGCTGGTGGCCCCGGTGGCGTGATCGCGCGGGGCATTCCAGCCGTCCCGGAGACGGGGCGCGCGTGTCGGCGCAGCCCCGGTATCCTCGCTACCGCGCCGTGTGCGCGCGGCGTTATCCGCACACCGGAGGAGCCCTATGGCCCGAGTGATCGCGCCGCCCCCGCCACCGGGAGCGGTCGCCCCCCAGTCGCCGCCGCTCGAACCGGCAGAGACGCGCCCGCCCGCCGCAGAGCCGCGCGACGACCGGCCCGCCGGATCGCGCTGGCGACCGGCAGTGCGGCGGTTGCGGCGGTATACCGGCCTCGGTATCCAGTCGAAATTCCTGATCATGCTGCTGGTCGTCAATATCCTCTCGACCTCGGTGATCGGTGGACTCGGCTTCCAGTTCGGCACCCGCGCGATCGAGCAGAAAGTCTACGATCAACTCACCAGCGTGCGCACGGCGCGGGCCAGCAGCCTCGAGCAGTACTTCGCCAATCTCCGCGCCGAAGTGCTCACCGACAGCGAGAACCCGACCACGATCGCCGCGATGCGCGAGTTCGGCGAGGCGTTCCGGCAACTCGGGAGCGCGGCGGTCACGCCGAAGCAGGACAAGGCGGTCGCCGACTTCTACCGTGGTTCGTTCATCCCCCGGTTGCAGCAGAATGTCGAAGGCAAGCCGAACGTCGAAGGCTACCTCCCGGTCTCGACGGCGCAGCGCTACCTGCAATATCACTACACGAGCAAAACGGACAACTACGATCAGAAGGTGAAGAGCGACGATCCTGGCGATGGCAGCGCCTGGACCGCGATCCATCGCAAGTATCAGCCGTACTATCGCAACCTCACGGAGCGCTTCAAATTCGACGACTTCATGCTGATCGACAGCGCGACCGGCGAGGTCGTCTACACCGCCTACAAGGGCCAGGACCTCGGCACCAATCTGGAGACGGGGATCTACGCCGATAGCAGCCTCGGTCGCGCCTTCCGTGAGGCGCGTCGCTCGGGGGACGCGCAATACGTCAAGTACGTCGATTACGAGCCGTACCGCCCGTCGTACAACGCGCCGGCCGGCTTCCTGGTCAGCCCGATTTTCGACGGCCCGCGCCAACTCGGCGTCCTGGCCTTCCAGATCCCGACCTCGGCGATCGACGATCGGGTGACCGGCAACCGTGGCTGGGAGGCCGACGGCCTCGGGCAGACCGGCGAGTGTCTCCTCGTCGGCCCGGACCACCTGCTGCGCACGAACTCGCGCACGCTGCTGACCGACCCGCAGCGGTATCGCAGCCAGGTGATCGCCAACGGCGTCCCGCCGACGCAGGCCGATCGCATCGTGCGCCTCAACTCGACCATCAGGGAGCAAGCAATCCGCGGCGAGGCCGTCGATCGCGCCCTGCGCGGCGAGTCGGGCACGCTGCAAATCACCGGCTTTCGTGGCACCCCCGTGCTCGCTTCCTACGCGCCCTTGAAGGTGACCGGTCTGAGTTGGGCGATCTCGTGCAGTCAGGAATCCTCCGAGGCGTTCGCCCCGGCGAATGACTTCGCGCGCCGCCTCGGGATCGCCACCGTCGGGCTGATCGTCCTCGTGACGCTGCTCGCGCTGCTGCTGGCGCAGCGCTTCGCGCGACCGATCCACCGCCTGACGACGGCGGCACGCGCGGTCGCCGGGGGCGATTTGACCGCGCACGTCGCGGTGACGACGCGCGACGAACTCGGCGAGTTGGGCGAGTCGTTCAACGACATGACGCGCGGGCTGCGCGTCCAGGACGCGCTCATCCGCGAGCGGGAGGCCGAGAACGATCGCCTCCTCGCCAACATCATGCCCGGCGCGATCGCCCGGCGCTTCAAGCAGGGCGAGCAGGGCATCGCGGGCCACCACCAGAACGTCACCGTCCTCTATGCCGAGGTGCGCGGGTTCCTCGATTACACGCGCCCCCTCCCGCCGGAGGAGGCGGCGCTGGCGCTGAACCGCCTGATCGGCGCGTTCGACGAGGCCGCCGAGCGCCACGGCGTCGAGAAATTCAAGACGATCGGCACGAGCTATCTCGCCGTCTGCGGGCTCTCGGTGCCGCGCATCGACAACGACAAGCGGGTCGTGGACTTCGCGCTGGAGCTGCGGCGGATCGTCGCGCGCTACAATCGCGAACACGGCACCGCGCTGGAACTGCGCGTCGGCATCGACAGCGGCGGCGTCACGGCGGGGATCATCGGTCGTCGGCAATTCGTCTACGATATGTGGGGCGACACTGTGAGCATCGCGGCGCGGGTGCTGCACCTCGGGGCGGGTGGGGGCATCCTGATGACCAGCACCGTGGCCGACCGCCTCCAGGGGCTCTACGAGTTCGTGTCGGCGGGCGAGATCGAGACCCGGCGCGAGGGATCCCAGGCGGTCCTGGCGATCAAGACAAGCGAGGAACACTGATATGGCACTCTCTGGAGCGCGCCCTGGTTCCCGTGGGCGCTCGGGGTCGGCCTGGGGCTACCCCTGGCGATGATCGTGCTGGGCGAATTGCTGGCGGCCCTGGAGCGCCGCCACAACCCCCTGGCCGGGCCGCTCGGCGTCGTGCAGCGGCTGGTGCTGCCGACGCTGGCGGCGATCCTCTGGATGACGCGCGTGGCGGGCTGGTCTCGCGAGGACCTCGGCGTCAAGCTCGCCACGACCGCCTTCTGGATCGTCGCGCTCGTCGCCGTGCTGTCGTTCTTCAACGCGATCCTCTTCAGCAGCGCGGGGCACGACACCTGGCGCGGGCGGATGCCCCAGATCTTCACCGACATGGCCCGCCTGATCCTGATCGGCGTCGGGCTGGCGATCGTCCTCTCCTCCGTCTGGGGGTTCGATGTTGGCGGATTGGTGACCGCGATCGGCCTCACCTCGCTGGTGATCGGCCTGACGCTGCAGAACAGCGTCGGCGGCATCATCACCGGGCTGCTGCTCCTCTTCGAGCAACCCTTCCGGATCGGCGATTGGCTCGAAGTCGGCGGCAAGCTCGGGCGCGTGGTGCAGATTAACTGGCGCGCGGTCCACCTCGACACCGGCGGCGGCCTGCGGATCGTGCCGAACAGCGCGCTCGCCTCGGCCGCGTTCGACAACGTCAGCCGCAACCCGGTCGGCCACACGGTCGCCGTCGAGCTGCGCTTCACCCTGAAAGACCCGCCGAACGCCGTCAGGCAGGTCCTGCATGAGGTCGCCGTATCGCTGCCGATGGCGCTACTCGCGCCCGCGCCGGAGGTGCAGCTCGCGGCCCTGAACGGCGATGCGATCACCTACATAACGACGATCCATCTACCGGGCTACGAGCAGATCGGCGCCGCGCGGGACCAATTCCTCACGCGCGCCTGGTACGCCGTCCGGCGCCACGGCCTGACGCTCGTCGGCGGGGCGGCCTACCTCGCCGACGACCAGGCGCGCGTCGAGGAGGAGCTGCGCCGCGCCGCGCCGACCTTCCGGGTGGGGGTGACGCCACTGGCGGAACTCGCGGCGAACACCCGCCTGCAACGGTTCGCGGCGGGCGAGACGATCGTGCGGCAGGGGGAGCGGCTGGCGGGCCTGCGCCTGATCGTGACAGGCGACGTCCGGTTGCGCGCCCACGAACCCGACATGGGCGACCTCGCGGTACTCGATCTGTCGCGCGGCGACACCTTCGGCGAGGCCGCCCTCACCGACGAGGCGAGCGCGTTCACCGTCGTGGCGCTCGGCGATGTGGAGGCGCTGCTCTTCGACAACGACGACATGCATGCCCTGATGGCCGCGACCCCGCGCCTCACCCGCCAACTGGGCGAGGCGACGGAGCAGCGCCGGGGCCTGCGGCGCACGCTGGTTCACGCGGCGCGGGCGGCGGCGGCACCCGGTTCTGACGGGGACCGCTCGCGCGTTGCGGCCTGACATCCTACGACTCGCCACGACGGCAGGCCGCGCCATGAAACGGTTCTGACACGCGCGGTCGCTACGGTGGTGACAGATACCTCCGGTGGAGGCCGAACGCCGAACGAGTCGGGCCGGACGCCGCGCGAGTCGTGACGGGTAGCGGGAGTACGTACGTAGGGGGATGTGATGCAGGAGCAATTGGTCAGCCAACTGACGCAAACGTTGCAGGAGCGAGCGGGGCTGGACGCGGAGAAGGCGCAGCAGGTCACCCAGGTCGTCATCGACTTCGCCCAGCAGCACGCCGGGGAACTGGTCCAGATGGCCACGAGCGAGCAGGGTAAGGGCCTGCTCGGCGGCCTCGGCGGCCTCTTCAATCGCAGCTAACCCGGCGTATCGGCCCGCACAGGGGCGGCATACAGGGGCGGCAATGGGGCCGTCCCCTCTGGCACGGTCGGCGGCAACGGGACCGTGCAGCGTATCCAGGAGGTAATCCCATGAATTCCCGGACGGAAGCGGGCAATCTGGTCTGCGAGTTCCTCGGCGTCTTCGCCCTCACCCTGATCGGCCCCGGCGCGATCATCGCCACCGGGGGCCAGAACCTCGTCGCGATCGCCCTCGCCCTCGGCCTCGCCCTCGGCCTGATGATCGCGGCGGCGGGCCACATCTCCGGCGGTGTCTTCAACCCGGCGGTGGCGCTCGCGCTGATGGCGACCGGCAAGCTCCCGGCGACGCGCGGGCTGATGTACATCGTCGCGCAGGTCCTCGGCGGCATCGTTGCGGCGGTGTGCCTGGTCGCCCTCTTCCCGGCGAGCGCGCGCGACGCCGTGAAGCTGGGCACATCGCTCCCCGGCCCCGGTGTCAGCGCGGGGCAGGCGCTCCTGGCCGAGATTTTGCTGACCTTCTTCCTGATGTTCGTGGTCTACGGCGTGGCGGTGGACAAGCGCGGACCGGCAACGCTCGCCGGGCTGGCGATCGGTCTGACGGTGACCTTCGACATCCTGATGGGCGGCGGGGTCAGCGGCGCGGCGATGAACCCGGCGCGCTGGTTCGGGCCGGCCCTGCTTTCGGGTTCCTGGGACGCGGCGTGGGTCTACATCGTCGGCCCGACCGTCGGCGCAGTGTTCGCGGCGTTCCTCTACAATACCCTGCTGCTGCCGCAGGCCGAGCCGCAGGTGGCCCCCCGCGCACGCGAGGTGCCGGTCGATCTGCCCCAGGTCGCGGGCGACTGAGCCGCAGGCAGCGACCGTCTTGTGGGAGTCGCGCTGCTGCCGACGCGTCGGGGGTCGGCGGGGGCCGGGTGGGACATGGCGGCGAGCAGGCCCGCCACCGGCCCCATTCGGCCCCGCTTGCGCCGGGGAACCGGTATCGGTGGAACACCTCCGGGTGCGGCCCGCACCGTCGTTTTGGCGACAGGTCCCGACTGCACGGCGTGTCGCCCCTGTCGCGTCCATGTCCCGCTCGTACACCGTCGGAGTATCGTGAAGGAGTTCTCTCATGTTCGGACTACGCCAGTTCTTCGCCGCAGGCCTGACGCTCGTTACGCTCACCATCGGCTCGGTCGGGGTGGCCGGGGGCGCGGCAGCGTCGGCTGATGCCACCGTGACCGGGACCGTCCTCTACCTGGAGCGTATCGCGCTACCGCCGAACGCTATCATCACGGTGCGCCTCGTGGACGTTTCGCGCGCCGACGCCCCCGCCATCGTCATCGCCGAGCAGCAGATCACGCTGGGCGATCGGCAAGTGCCGGTCCCCTTCGTGCTGACCTACGACACCGCGCGCATCGATCCGCGCTTCAGCTACGCGGTGCAGGCCCGCATCGAGGTGGACGGCACGCTGCTGTTCATCAACACCGAGCGCTACGCCGTGATCACGCAGGGCAATCCCACGCAGCGCGAGATCATCGTGCGGCGGGTCGCCGAGCCGGGCGGCTCGACCACGCCCGGCCTCCCGGCCACCGGCGGCGGCGGCGGCGGCGGCGGGGCGACCACAGGCGGCGTATTCGGGCTGCTCGCCACGCTCATCCTCGGCCTCTTCCTGGCCCGCTCGGTGGCGGCGCGCAAGGGCCGAATCGGGGGTCAGCCCTCGTAAGCGCGACCCGGTCGAGGCCGCGCGCGCCCGGCCCACCTGCAAACGCTTCGACCGCCCCATTTCCAGCCTCCTCGCGCGATTCGGTCGAGGCCCCACGCCCGGTGCGCCCGACAGCAGTGGCGCACGCCGCGACCCGCCCGAATGTCGAACCCGCAGCCGCTGCGCCCCTGACACCGCTCAGCTCCTCCCGGCTGCTCCACGAGACGCCCCGCACCGTCCAGCACGGTGCGGGGCCACCCACTCCCCACGCGCCACGCGCGCGGCGGGACTACGGTCCCCTCGGCAGCCAATCCACACCGCCATCGCCATCGCCACCCCCACACCGGCACCGCGCGTAGGGTCGTACCGCCCACGCCCTCCCCCACCCCGCTCACCTCGCCCCCTCGTTCCCCCGTCCACTACCGCCTACCGCCTGCCGTCTGCCGTCTGCCGTCTCACGACTCACGCCTCACGCCTCACGCCTCACGCCCCTTCACCGCATCCACAATAATCGACACCGACCGCAACACCCCATCCCCATTCCGCCGATCCCCGCGCGCCGAGCGATAAATCGGCCCATCGGCCGCGTCCCACCCCGCCGCATGAAAGCGCCCGTCCTCATCACAATACTCGAGCAAACGCACAACAAACCCCGCGCTCACGAAAACATCGGCGAAGCGCCGGAAATCATAGACAACCTTGTGATCCGCCGCCGGATGATCCGCCGGGCCAGGGCCGCCAACCCGAATCGTGCGCCGATACTCGGCGTCCGGAAAGTTCCCATCCGGCACCGCGCAACGCAGATACCCGCCCGGCACCAAATACGCATAGCAGAGTGCCGCCGCCGCCCGCCCCTCCGCCTCCGTCAGATGCTCCCAAACATGCTCGCACAAGAACGCATCCGCCCGTCGCTCCCCAAAAAACGCCGCCCACATCCCCGGGCGCAACAGATCAAGCTCCTCCCGCCCCGTCGCGAGCCACCCCGGCCACCGCTGCTCCCCCGCCCCAATCGCGACCCGCAACGCTCCCTCTTCCCGCAACTCCAACCTCCCACCCCCGTCCCGCTCCCCCACACCCACAAGCCGACAGCTCCCCCGCCCACTCATCCCTCATCCCTCGGCACTACCCC
>JAABUN010004395.1_pt1 | contig 19344 bp, 20 predicted proteins | sample 5559311 | NCBI WGS metagenome assembly JAABUN01 (sample SAMN10711877, study PRJNA513370) | rock metagenome | isolation source: Antarctica rocks | place: Antarctica: Victoria Land, Siegfried Peak sud | reverse complement strand
CTTCTTCTCCCGGTTGAAGCAGTACCGCGCCATTGCCACGCGGTACGACAAGACCGCCCGCAATTTCCTCGCCGCCGTCCACCTCGCCGCGACGGTCATCCTGCTCAACTGAGGACACGCCCTAGCGTTCAGCCGCGGCGTCAACCGCGGCGACCGCACGGCGGGCGGCGTCGGCCCCCTCGCCAGCGACGACTAAGCCACGCCGATCCGCGTCTCGACGACGCCCGGGCCGCCCGACGTCCGCGTCTACCAGGATATTGGCGGCGATCGCGGTCGGCGGCGCGACGATGCGCGCGACGCGGGCGCGGAGCGCCCGAGGGAGTAGTGGCGTGTTCCGGGCGCAGGGGCGACACCTGCGGTCATCCCGGTGGCCGACGGGTTCCGGGCCGTTGTCTTGGTTTCACGCGCCATTCGTGACCGTCAGCGGCGACGAGGGGGTGCCGGGTCCGCCAGCGAAGCACGCCCGGCCAACGCCTGGGATGCACATATAGGTAATGTCGTTGGCCGATGACTACGGGCAACTCGCGCCTATCATCGGTACCACGACGCACGATGCGACTTCACCGAGGACGAGATCATCGGCCAGTAACGCTACCCACATGCGTATCGGAGGTCATGGCCGAGCGTGCAGCGAAGTGACCACGATGTGTCCCCGCAGCGTTGGGCGGGGACACGACGTGGGCGCGCCGATTATCCCTGTTACCTGGCAGGAGGCGGGTGGTGGTGTCCCAGCCCGCGGGGCCACATCGCGCGCCCCGCCTCATCACCATGGTCTTCGACAAATCCGGGTTCTGCGAGACGCCCGTCCGGCCGGTCCGGGCACGGGCCTGTAGGAAGTAGGAGAACAGCGATGCAGCGCCTCAACCGACGCACCCTCTTGCGAGCCGGCACGCTGCTGGCCGCGACCGCCGTCGCCCCGATCGCGAGTGCGTGCACGATAAGCGGCTCCGGCCAGCCGACGGCGACCACCGTCCGAGGCCCGGTGCCGACGACGAACGCCCCGGTCGGCGCGACCACCCCGCCGTCGGCGTTGGCGGCACCGCCGACGCCCGGCGTCGCGGCGGCCACGGCGAGTCGGCAGGCCGCCGCGACGCCGACGAATCTCATCGACTGGCAGCGGGTCGACGCGGCGATGGGCAAGGCGGGCGCGGTGCAGCCCGGCGGGGTGTACCGGGTCGCCGTGCCCCTCGATCTGCAGGTCACGGCGCGCGGCGTGCCGCTCAAGGCCGGGTTCGCGCTCGGCTCGCACGTCGAGTTCCTCCAGGTCGGGGTGAACGCGGCGATGTTCATGGGCGACCTCGTGCTGACCGAGGACGAGGTCAGCCCGGTGCTCGCGAAGCTGCAGCAGGGCGGCGTCGACCTCGCGGCGCTGCACAACTACCTGCTGGGCGAGACGCCGCGCGTGATGTACCTGCACATCGGGGGGCACGGCGACCCGGTGCCGACCGCCGCCGCGATCCGCGCCGCGCTGGAGCTGAGCAAGACGCCGCTCGGGGCGGCGACCGGGGGCGGGGGCGAGCAGCCCGACCTCGACACCGCCGCCGTGGATCGGGCCCTGGGGTACCAGGGGAAGGCGAGCGGGGCCGTCTACCAGTTCAGCGTCCCGCGCGCCGAGACAATCACGGACATGGGCATGGAGATCCCGCCCGCGATGGGCGTGGCCACGGCGATCAATTTCCAGCCGACGGGCGGCGGCAAGGCGGCCATCACCGGCGATTTCGTCCTGCTCGGGGGCGAGGTGAGGTCCGTCAGCCGCGCGCTGCGCGACGCGGGCATCGACGTGACGGCGCTGCACAGCCACAGCCTGAGCGACGAGCCGCGCCTCTTCTACATGCACTTCTGGGCGGTCGACGACGCGGTGACGCTGGCGCAGGGGCTGCGGGCGGCGCTCGCGACCACCAACAGCGTCAAGCCAAAGTAGGAGTATCTCGAGTGGATATACAGCAGCATAGGCGACAGCACATCCGGCTGGCGCGACCGACCGCGGTCGTCGCCCTGGTCGCCGTGACGCTCCTGGCCGGGTGCGGCGGGGGGGGCACCGCGGGCACGGCGGGCGCGACCGCCCCGGCGGGGACGCGATCGACCGCTTTGAGCACCGCCGGGGCGGCGGGCCTGGCGCGCTGGTCGTTCGACGGCGACCCCGTCGGCGGCCTGCCGACGGGCGTCGTGGCCTTCGACGGCGCGTGGGCGGTGCGCGCCGAGGCGGGCGCGCCGAGCGCGCCGAACGCCCTCTGCCAGACCGGCACGGCCGAGTTCCCCGCCCTCGCCCTGGGCGACGCGGTCTATGCGGATGTCATCTTGAGCGCCCGGGTCAAGCCGATCGCGGGCAAGACCGACCGGGCCGCCGGGCTGATCGCCCGCGTCCAGGACCGGGACAACTACTACATCCTGCGGGCGAACGCGCTGGAGAACAACGTCAACCTCTACAAATATGTCGGCGGTACGCGGGACGTCATCAAGGAGGGGAAGGCGACCGTGCCGAGCGGCCAGTGGGGGGAACTGCGGCTCGAGATCGTCGGGAATCGGCTCAGGGGCTTCTACAACGGGCAGGTGGCCATCGAGGCGGTCGACGACACCTTCGCGGTCGGCAAGGTCGGGCTGTGGACGAAGGCCGACTCGCAGACCTGCTTCGACGACGTGGACGCCAGGGTGCCGTGAGCGGGGGGAAAGCCGTGGATACACCGGTGCCGGGCGAGCGCGACACGGCCGCCGGGGCCGCGCCGGGTGTCGGCCTCTGGCCGCTCGCCGCCTATTTCCTCAAGCTGGGCACGCTCGGCTTCGGCGGCCCGGTCGCCCTGGTCGGCTTCATGCGCCGCGGCCTGGTCGAGCGGCGGGGCTGGGTGAGCGAGGACGAGTACACGCTGGCCCTCGCGCTGGCCCAGCTGATGCCGGGCCCGCTGGCCGCGCAGTGCGCCATCGCGCTCGGCTACCTGCTGCGGGGGATCGTCGGGGCCACCGTTGTCGGCCTGGCCTTCGTCCTGCCCTCGTTCCTGATGGTGGTCGGCCTCGCGAGCCTCTACGTCACCTACGGCGGGCTGTGGTGGATGCGGGCGCTGTTCTACGGCGTCGGCGCGGCGGTCGTCGGCATCATCGCGATCTCCGCCTACAAGCTGGTCGTCGCCACGGTGCCGCACGTCGTCGTCCTCGGGGAAACGCCCGGCACCGGCATCAACGACGAGCTGACCAGGTTACTGGGCGACGGCGCGGCGACGCAGCTACCCCCGGGCTGATCGCTCAGCTCGCCGAACGACGATCGCCACAGCAGGGGCCGTGGGCGGAGCGTCACCCCGGCCTGCCGGGAGAACCGCTCGCGTAGCCACACTTTCGTGACACCTGGCCGCTAGACTGACCCACGGCCGAGCGGCCGATCCGCGTTGTACTACCATGAAGGGACCGATGGATTACCGACTCGAACAGCTCATCAATACCCCGGCCGGGGCACACCCGCTCGTCGATGCGCTCATGCGCGGGGTCGCCAACGGGGCGGAGCCCCTTTTCCTGGCCCTCATCGCGCTCTGGTTCCTCGCCGGCTGGGTGCGGGGTCGCCCGCAGGATCGCCAGGGGGCGCTCGCCGCGTTCGTGGCCGCGCTCGGCGCGCTCGCGATCGTCCAGCTCATCGACCACCTCTGGGACCGTCCGCGCCCCTTCGTGGCCCACCCCGCCACCGTCCATCTCCTCGCCGCGCACGCCCCCGATGCGTCGTTCCCGAGCGACCATGTGACGGCGGCCTGCGCCATCGCCGTCGCGCTCCTGGCGTACCATCGTCGCCTCGGCGTGGTGGCCCTGCTCTTCGCCGCGCTCCTGGCCTATGCGCGCGTCTACATCGGGGTCCACTACCCCGGCGATGTGCTCGGCGGGGCCCTCCTGGGCACCCTGGTCGGCGGGCTCCTCGTCACCCTGCTCGCCCCGCTGATGGCGCGGCTACGCGCGCTCGTCGATGGCCTGATCCGCCGCGTCCGCTTACCCCTCCCCTCCTAAAGCGACCAACCGCCACCCGCTCACGCCACCACGCGGAGCTATCCGCCCGTGGGCGGTGCGCCAAGAAAAAGGGCGCGTCCTACGGCGCGCCTGGGAAGAGCTCTGCGGCGATGAGCGCCCGGAGGGCGTCGCGCACCCGGCGATACCGGGCGAGCCGCTCCTCCCCGGTGCCCTCGCCCTTCGCGGGGATTCTCGACACACCACACCAGATGCCGACCGGCGCCCCGGACCACCGGTCAGGTGGCTCACATCGGCACGCAGATCGTCAGCCCCACATCGACCGGCGCTGACGGGGCCTCCTGCACCACGCGCGCGGCCCAGTCGCCGAGGTCGAGATGCTGGTCGGCGAGCACCTGCCCCACTGCTGCTGCCGACACCGCCTGGTCAGTACCCTGTATCAGGACCGCGCTCACCTTCCCCGGCTGCCCGCAGAGTACACCCGCCGCAGGAAGGTCGCGTCCGGGTTGCCGCTGGAGCAGAGTAGGACACGCAGCTGCCGAGGACGTACTCCTCTCATGCTCGCCCCTGCCTCTCAATTGCCCTTATCAGGCAGGCTCATCGCGTACTCGCGGGGCGGCGCGGAAGTCATGCCATCCCAGCAGCGCCAAGCCGGTACAGCGGCGCGATGCCGAACGCGTCAACCAGCACCCCGCCGAGGGCCAGGGAGAGCAGGCGCATGGCGTTCCAGGTCACGTCGAGCAGGGTGAAGACGCGCCCGCGCAGCTGTTCCGGCACCGCGCCTTGCACCGTCGAATTGAAGACGACCATGCCGGTCGAGGTGTTGAGGCCGTAGATGAAGAGGAGCAGCAGCGCCACCGGCAGCGGCGTGAGGCTGGCGATGAGCACGTCCCCGATGCCCCGGATGATGTAGGGCACGAAGAGCCAGCGCGCATCGCGGTAGTCGCGCGCCACGGCGTTGGGGATGAGCGGCCCGAGCAGCGCGCCCGCCCCGATGGCCCCGATGAGCCAGGCGAAACCGGCCGACGCGAGCCGGAGATGCCGCTCCGCGAGCACCACGAGCATCGCCCGGGTCCCGCCCACGGCGAACGACGCCATCGCCTGCACCAGCAGCAGGCGCGAGACGAAGCGGTCGTGCCGCGCGAAGGCGGGCCCGCCCGCGCGTCCGCGAAGTACCGTCCGAGCCCCTGCTTGCTCCCCGCCCCCACCCGGCCGGCGTGCGGCGGTATGGCGATGGTGCCGATCAGGAGCGCCGAGGCGACGAAGCTGGCAGCGTTGGGGGCGAAGGCCGGGCCGGTGCCGGTGAGGGCGATGAGCCCGCCCGCGACGGCCGAGGCGAGGATCTGCACCAGCCGCCCGGTGGACCAGGCGACGGAGTTGGCGGCGAGGCGCTGGTCCGCGGTGGTCAGGACGGGGATGACCGCCTGGTAGGCCGGGCCGAAGAAGGTGTTACCGGCCGCCAGGCCCGCCGCCACGAGATAGGCGTGCCAGACTCCTTGCGGCCAGAGGAGCGAGACGACGAGCGCCGCGCGGACGAGGTCGGCGCCGATCAGCGCACCCTTGCGACTGAAGCGGTCGATGACGACGCCGGCAACCGGCCCCAGGAGCAACACGGGCACGACCTCGGCCGCGACGACGCCAGCGACGGCGAGCCCCCGCCCCGAGAGCCGGAAGACGAGGACCACCAGGGCGGTGTAATGCAGCGTGTCCCCGAAGCCGGAGAGGAGCTGCCCGAGCCACAGCGGGCAGTAGGTGCGGCTGCGCACGACGTTGCCGTAGGCCCCGAGCACCAGACCAAGGCGGCGCGCGAGGGAGGGCGCGGCGCTCATGCGGTCACCACCGGGTCAGCCGCACGCCCTGCCGCGTGACGCTCGATGATGCCGCACACCAGACCTCGCCTACATGTTCGTGTAGTCGGGGCGGGGGCTGACTGTTGAAAGTCAACTAAAAACGGCTCTGGCACGCATTCCGTGCAGGCGAATGGACTCAACTCGCCAGCAGCACCCGCTTGCGGAGCAGGTCAAGCTTGGCTCGGCCGTACATCGCGCGTTTGAGTAGCTTGATCCTGGTCACCTGCCCTTCTACCTGCCCCGAACTCCACTCGTAGGTTAAGGCGGCCTCGACGGCGGCGAGATCGCGCCGGAGGTTCGCCGCGAAGGCGCGCACCTCGCGCAGCGCTCGCCTCGGCGTCCTGCAACCAGCCGTCCAGGGCCGCGCGGTCGCGGTCACGGATCATCCGCCGGAAGTCTTCCAGCACCGGCAGCGCCTCCCCGACCTCCGGGGCCGCGGCGAGGAGGCGCTCCCGCATCCCGAGTTGCGCCGGTCCCAGTGCCTCGACGGGGCGCAGCAGCAGCCAGACTGCTTGCCGCGCCGACGGCGGTCGGGGACGCGCCGGGGCTGGCGCGGGGGCGCTCCCGGCGCGCTTCGCCGCCCGGCCGCGCCGCCCCGGTTCGACGCGCCACCCGGAGACGACACGCTGGACCATCCGCAGCGAGCCGGTGAAACCGACGGCGCGCAGTTCCGCCCACAGCACGGTCGCATCCTGGCAGCCGGCATCCCAGCGCGCCTGCAGGTGCGTGCCGTGCGCCGTCCCCGCGCTGAGCTTGGTCCGCCGGGCGGGCCGTTCCGGGAAGCCCCTAGCGTTCACGAACTTGCGCACGGTCGGCCGACACAGGCCGACTTCCCGGCTGATCGCGGTGAGGGACCACCCCGCCTGCCGCAACCCCATGACCCGCTCGTAGCGCGCCAGTCGCCGCTCGCGGCGCGGGTCGGGGGCGGCCAACGTTGCGGGGGCGGGGGCGGGCGTGCCGGTGCCCGCCGCTGGGATGGGCTCAGCCACCGCCGCGCGCAACGCGGCGGGATGACGGGCGAGGAGCCGCTCCAGGACCTCGCCGCTGTTGCGCGCGAGGTGGAAGCGGTCGGCGATCTGGGTCGCCTCGGGTGCCCCTTGCCGGGCACCGCTGGCATAATACCCGCCCCGGTCGCGGCAGATGAACTGCGGCTTATCATGTTCCTTGAGCCAAGTGGCCAGGGTGGCGGCGGTACGATCCGGCAGCACATCGATGACGCGGCACCGCTCCAGGTCGACCAGGACGGTGCCGTATTGGTGCCCGCGCCGGAGGGCGAAATCGTCGACGCCCAGCACCTGCGGGGCCGCGATCACCGGCTCGGGCAGCGCCCGCACCCGGCGCAGCAGCGTCGTCCGGCTGGCCCGGATGCCGCCGCGCCGCGCGAAGCGCGCGCCCGGTCGGCCGCCCAGGGTCAGCCCGATGTCTTGCAGGCGTCGTTGCAACGGCAGGCTGCGCCGGGCATAGCGGGCCGCGAGGCGTGGTGCCCGCTCGGCGAAGGTTCTCCGTGGGCACCGCGCCCCTCGACACCGGAAGCGCCGCACCTGGAGGTGGATGATCACCCGGCGCTCGCCGATCGGCTGGTCGGCGAGCCTGCGCGTGTAGCGGCTGTGGACCCGACGTGAGCGACAGCGGCAGTCGGGGCACCGGGCCGAAGCCGCCCGTGGCGCGGCCTCGATGATGAGTTCGTCGGGCGAGAGTTCAGTGCGGGTCAGCCGCAAGCCTGCCCAGTGCGGGAACAGTGTCGCCATCCTCACAGCACGCCCCTCCCTATGCCACCGGCCCTGATCGCACGGTCTCATGGGGAGAGTTTGCCGGATCGGCCCGCCAGCCTGCACGGAATGCGTGCCAGAGCCATTCTAATTGTCGCCTAACACATGTGGTCGAGCCGCGCCGTGAGCCGGGTGCTGCTCGGCCTGCTGGTGGCCGCCTTCGCCCCTAGGGGGCCGCTCATCCTGGGGTTGGACGAAACCATCGAGCGGCGCTGGGGGCCGCGAATCGCCGCCAAGGGGCGCTATCGCGACGCGGTGCGCTCCAGCAAGGGCGACCTCGTCAAGGTCGGCGGGCGGCGCTGGCGCTGCCTGCTGCTGCTGGTGCCGGTCCCGTGGGCGGAGCGGGTCTGGGCGCTGCCGTTCCTGACCGTCCTGGCCCCCGCCGAACGGCATGACCGCGAGCGCCGTCGGCGGCACAAGACCCTGACCGCCTGGGCGCGGCAGCTCCTCTTGCCGGGGCGGCGCTGGCTGCCGGGGCGGGCGCTGGTGGTGGTAGCCGACAGCGGCCACGCCGCCCGCCACCCGCTGGCGTGCTGCGCGCGCCTGCGCCGCCCCATCGCCGTCATCACGCGGCTGCGCCTCGACGCCGCGCGGTACGAGTCGGCACCGCCGCGCCGCCTGGGCCGGATCGGTCGCCCGCGCGTCAAGGGCCGTCGCCTGCCGACCCTGGCCGGGCGCATCGCCGACCCGGCGACCGCCTGGACACCCGTCGTCGTCGCCAACCGGTACGGCGAGGGCGCGCGCGCCGTCGCGGTCGCCTCGGGCACCGCCGTCCGGTACCACGGCGGCCTGCCGCCCGTGCCCGTCCGCCGGGTGCTGGTCCGCGACCCCGCGGGGCGCTTCGCCACCCAGGCGCTGCCCTGCACCGACCTCGCCGCCGACCCGGCTCAGATCCTCGCGTGGTTCGTGCGGCGCTGGCGGGTCGAGGTGACGCTCGCGGAGGCCCGGCGGCATCGCGGCGTCGAGCGCCAGCGGCAGTGGTCCGACCGCGCCATCCTGCGGACGACCCCGGCGCTGCTGGGCCGCTTCTCGCCGGTCACGCGGTGGGCGCACCCGCGCATGGGGCCGACCGCCGAGGTCGTGCGGCAAGCGGGGTGGTACCACAACGCCCTCCCGACGTGCAGCGATGCGCTGGCGCTGGTCCGCCGCGACCGCTGGGTGCAGACGGCTCTCTGCCTGTCGGCCTCGGACCCCGACGTGCTAGCAATCCCGCGCGCATTCGTCGACCGCCTGACGGACGCGCTCTGCTATGCCGCATGATCAGCCCCGAAGGGCCAAAGTCGAGATCAGAACGTAGCAGACAAGACCACCAAGAAAGCGAAGTAAGACCCCTATGGCCCTCTCCTCGATCAAAGGTACACTCCAGGAAATACTCTCTACCGTCTTCGATCTGACGAATGGCTGGCTGAACGTCAACCTCGGTACCCTGATCGAGGGGGAGGACCAGACCGCGCGCGTCCTGGGGACCTTCACCAAACCCGTCGCCAGCGCCACCTACGCGCCCTTACGCTCGACCGGCTTCGGCACCGCCGTCAGCGCCGTCGCGTCGGCCCAGGCCAGCGCGGTCGTCGCGGTCTACGCCTCCAACGCCAACGCCGCCGTCCGCTACTGCCAGCTCTTCAACCGTGCCACGGCACTGGCGGGCGGGGAAACGCCGATCGTCTCCTTCCCGATCCCGGCCGGGACGATCAATAACTCGGGGGTCCTGCTGCTCGACAGCGCCTTCTTCGCCCCGTCGTCGTACCAGTCAATCGGGACGGTCTGGGCCATCTCCACGACCAATGCGACCTACACCACCGCCACCGCCGCCGACCATAATGTCATAGTGAGATATGTCCAGTGAGCCTGAGCGTGACGATCGTCGCCGCTGATGGGAGTGCGCTGAATACGCTGGCATCCGAAACCGTCACCATCAGTGTGAATGAGCGCTTCGCTGCGCAGACCCGCCAGGTGGCAACACCCCGCCAGGTCGCGACACCCCGGCAAGTGGCCACCGGTCGGGGATACTAACCCCCGCCGCCTCACCGCAGAACCCCACAATGCAGCCCCGACCAACCATCGGGGCTGCTGGCGTGTCTGGCGTGCTGGCCAAGCTGCTGGTATCTTGAGTGCGTTGGAGCGCCCTCTGTCCGTGAAATCACCCGGAGGTGTGTGATCGGTTCCTGGAAAGAGTAATACCCCCACTTCCTCGCGTTGGTGATCATTCTGGCGTGGGTGTTTCGACGCCGCGACCACGATAACGACAAGCACTGAGTGACCAGCGCACACTCCCGGTCGTCCCCTTCATCCACCCGAGCGTCAGCTACCCGCCAACGATGCCCCAACATCGTCGGTGTGCTACCCTTTCCCGCCCCATCCTATCCTGCCTGGTCACCTCCCTGACCGTCGCTTGACGGGTGATGTGGGCTGGGGGAACACCACGACGAAAACCGCCCCGATGGTTTGTCGGGGCGGTTTTCGTCGTGGGTGGATGCGTCGTGCCTTACTCGGCCTGGAGTGTTCGCGGGGCGGGGCGCAGGGTCGCTTGGATCGTCGCGAGGAGTCCGTCCAGGTCGAAGGGCTTACTGATGACCCCGGCGAAGCCCCGCGCGGCATACCCCTCGAACACGTCGAGGTGGTGCGCGGAGAAGATCGTGACCGGGGTGCCGCGCGCCGCGTCACGGATCGCCGCTAAACCGTCCCAGCAGTCCGGGTCGGCACGGTCCGTCGCGTTCAGGGTGTCCGTCAGGACCAGGGCGCAGCGGAGGGTGGCCAGGATCGTGCCCGCCGCTTCCGGCGCGCTGGCGACGACGACGTGGTAGCCCTCCCCGCGCAGCACCTGGCGCATGAGGGTGGGGATCGCGGGATCGTCATCGACGACGAGGATGGTGGGCGTCGGCGGGCGGCTCATGGCACGCTCCTGCTCGCTGCCGGGCGGCGTCGCCCGCACAGACCATACCGAGACGCCTCGGGGTGAACGAGTACCGCGTGAACTGTAGACCTATCCCCGGAGTACAGGCGGGATCACCAGGCGGGCGCAAGGGATGGCCACCGAAAACGACCCGGCAGCGCCGCCGCCGCGCGTCTGGAGGAGTACGGTGGTCCTGGCACCCCGGTACGATGGTCCTGCCTGGCATGGGGTGCTATAGTTGTCGGTACGATTCGCCCGGTCGAAAACCTTGCGCGCCGGGGGCCACATGCACTCGCCACTCACCACCCTCGTCGTGGTCGGCATCGTCATCCTGGCGACCCTCGCCTGGGCCTACTTCGACGCCCCAGACACCGACACCCCGGACACCGACACCCCCTGAGTCGTGCCGACGTGACAGCGGAGACACTGACAACAAGACCGCCGGTGTGGAGTCGGCTGTTTGAGGGGGCTGGCCGTGGCGAGCGGGAGACGGCGCTAGTCGTGCCGGACAAAGCCCGCCCGCCCCGCCGCCTTGGCGCGGTAGAGGGCCGCGTCCGCATCCCGCAGCAGCTCGTCCGGCCGCGCGTGTCCGGGGCCGCCCAGGGCGATGCCGATGCTCGCCGTGACCGCGTGCCCCCGCCCGTCGATGGTGATCGGTTCGATCAGCGCTGCCAGCAGCCGCCCGGCGACCGCTTCCGCCACACCGGCGTCGGCCACCGGCGCGACGAGCGCGACGAACTCGTCGCCCCCCAGCCGGGCCAGCGTGTCGCCCGGCCGTACGGCCCCGCGCAGGCGCGCCGCGACCGCGATGAGGAGCCGGTCCCCCGCGTCGTGCCCGTGCTGGTCGTTGACCCGCTTGAAATGGTCCAGGTCGAGGAAGAGGACCGCGCAGCCCGCCCCGGCCACCCCAGCGTGAGCGAGGGCCTGGCGGAGGCGATCGAGGAAGTACGCGCGGTTGGGCAGCCCGGTCAGGCCGTCGTGGGTCGCCTGGTGGCGCAGGCCCTCTTCCCGCGCCCGCCGCGCGGTGATGTCGCGCAGGATCGCCTGCATCCGGCCGTCGGGCAGCCGCGCCACGCCGGCCTTGGCCGGGAACGTGGTGCCGTCCTTGCGCCGCATCGTCCGCTCGTCGAGGAAGTGGCCCGTCTCCGCCAGATCCGCCAGGTCCGACATCGGGCGCGCGGCCAGGTCCTCGGGCGCGATCAACGCCCGGCTGGTCCGGCCCAGCAGCTCCTCGCGCGCGTAGCCCAGCATGGCACAGGCGCGGGCGTTGATCTCGACGAACCGACCGTCCGCGTCCATCACGAGGATACCGTCGGCGGCCCGTTCCAGCAACAGCCGGTAGTTCCCCCCGACCGCGCGCAAGTCCGCCGCGGTCGCCCGGTGGGCGATCTCGGTCGTGGCCAGCGCGGCGAGGTCGGCCAGCAGGGCGAGGTCCGCCGCCGCCCAGTCGCGCGGGGCGTCGTCGATGGCGCAGAGGCTGCCGAGGGCGTGGCCGTCGGGCGCGACGAGCGGGGAACCGGCGTAGGCGACGACGCCGAGCTCGGCGATGGCCGGGTTGTCGCGGACGAGCGGGTGGACGCGGGCATCGGCGACGACCAGCGGCGCGCCGGTGGCGACGACGTGTCGGCAGAAGGAGTGGGCGAGCGGGGTCTGGCGGCGCGACGCCCAGGGCTCGGCCAGGCCGCTGGCACCGGCGAAGAACTGGCGGTCGTGCTCGACGAGGGTGACGAGGGCGACGGGGACGCCGAGCAGGATAGTGACGAGCCGGGTGAGCCGCGCGAAGGCGGGCACCGGGGGCCGGTCGAGCAGCGCCAGGCGGCGCAGGGACGTCAATCGGTCGGGGTCGTCCAGGCGGTGTCGGTGCTCCTCGACCATCGCCGATGCCCGCATCGGTTCCTCCTATGGCGCGCCGACCCGACGGCCAACGCACCCTTCCCACGATGCTCACCGGTCCCACGCTACCGATCTGGCGTTACGGTCAGCAAGGCGCATCTTTCGTGCCAGGGCCACTATGTCCGCGCATGAGACAATGGAGCCACACACCCGAGGCCACTGAGCCCTATCGAAAGGACTCACTTTGGCCACGAAACAACATTCCACCCTCATCGGCTCCGACCTCCACCTGACTAAAATCGACGCCACCACCGGCACCGAGCTGACGCCCAGCTCGCAGACCACCTATGATGGTCGCTATGTTCGGACCATCGGCGGGACAATCACGCCTGCGGCCAACTCCACGACGACACTCCAGGTAACAAAGCAGGACGGGACAACGCAGGTTTTCGATGTCGATACGACGAATGCGCGCGTAGGGCTGCTGACAGCCTCGCCCGGCGCAACCCTCGACATCGGGACGAACGTCACCTTCACCACCACGCCCCGCCTGCGTGTGCTCGGCACCTCGGGTGACGCGGCGGCGGCGCTCATCGAGGTGGGCGATGGCTCGGGGGCCATCTGGGCCAGGTTCATGCGCAGCTCGGGCAACCAGCTGAGCCTCGACCAGGCCAACTTCGGGAGTTATCCCTTCAAATTCAACGGGTACTATCAATTCGGTGGGAGCGTCGCTTTTCCGATCGTCAATAAGACCGCCGCCTATACCCTCGGCAACAGCGACATGACGGTCACCGCAGACGCCTCCGGGGGTACCTTTCAGGTCACGCTCCCCGATGCCACGACGGTTGTCACATTAGGACGCTACTACACCATCAAGCGGACCAGCGCGAGTAATAACGTCACAGTCGGCACCACGTCGAGCCAGACTGTCGAAGGTGCGACGACGAAGACCCTGGGGAGCCAATGGTCGTCTGTCACCGTTCAATCGACGGGGAGCGACTGGATCATCCTCAACCAGTTCGGCACCGTCACCTAACCCCATTTCATGGCTCTTACGCAATCTCGCTGATCACGAGCAGCGAGTAAGGGCAGTACCATCCAGTAGCGCTGTTTACGCTCCTCATCACGCCTCGATCGGCCGCTATTCTGGCCCTTCTTCCCCCTTGGCGCTCGGTATCGATGACGATCAGCGAGATTGCGCAAGAGCCCATTTCATGGCCAACACCTACCACGATCAACTGACCGGCAGCGACCTGCACGACAATAAGATTGGCTCTGGCACACATTCCGTGCAGTCGCACTACGCCCGATTCGGTCGCAGTGACTGGGCACATGGGCAGTGTGGCGGGCTGCCCGGGGACGACCCCGCGCGTGAGGCCATGGGGACACGATCTTCTCCATGCACCGGCCCGATCGCCACCCCTCCCTGCACGGAATGTGTGCCAGAGCCATTCTAATTGTCGTTCAACACGAGGCGGCGTCCTGGGTCGCGGCCCTGGAGGCGGCGGACCGCGAGGGCCGCTTCCTGACGAGCGCCGGTGGCTTCCTGGTCAGCGGCCACAAGCCCTGAGCGTTTCCTGACATGCTTCATGGCGAACATAGGTCGGGGAACTCGGGTCTCCCGCCAAGTTGGTGTTTCGGGTGTCGGGGTGGCAGAACCCCGCGGCGGCCGGTGCGCGTCCGGCTGTGCAGTGCCCCGCGCCCAGGGCCTGCTACACGCGCGGGCGCTCGGGGAGCGTGCGCCGATACACCTGGCGCGAACCGCCTTCGGGGCCGCGCGGCGCCGCTTCCGCCGCGCGGAACCCTAGCCGCGCATAGAGCCGCCGGGCGGGGCGGCCTGCCTCGCTGTCCTCACCGAAGGTCACGACCGCGAGCGTCGCGGGCGGCGTGACCAGCCGACAGGCGTGTTCGGCCAGTCGGCGGCCGACCCCGCCCCGGCGGCACCGCAGCGCGACCGCGAGCCACCCGATCCGATACTCCAGGTGCGCGGGGCCGGGCGGCGAGAGGAGGAGCCCCCCGAGCAGCGGCGCCCCGGGCGGGCCGTCGCCTGCCCGCACGCAGAAGGCGGTACCGCGCTCGATGTGCCGCAGGAGCGCGCGGTAGAAGCCCCGGGTGTCGAGCAGCGGGCCGAACAGCGGCTCGACCTCGACCGCGAGGTCGAGCCAACTCCGGACATCGCGATAGTCGGCCCCGTCGATGTCCATCGCGTCCCCCGCCATGACCGTCGCCCCCCCGTCCTGGCTACCGTCGCTATCCGGCCCGAATTCTTAGCGATTCCGGGTGACGAGTGCCAGGGTTGCGCCGCAGATGGCGACGGTAGCCAGGACAGGTCGTGACGAAGGCGCTCGCGAAGGCATTGTCAACTTGAGGACGAGGGTCTCCAGCACGCGATACTTGCCGCATGAAAGAAGCAGACGCGCTCCCATCTTACACCGGTTATCGCTTCCCTCGAGAGATCATCGCGCACGCCGTCTGGCTCTATTTCCGCTTCGCACTCAGCTACCGCGATGTGGACGAGCTGCTCGCCGAGCGCGGCGTGATCGTGACCGACGAGACGATCCGCCAGTGGTGCCGCACGTTCGGCCAGAGCTACGCGAACGCGCTGCGTCGTCGCCGCCCGCGCCCTGGCGACAAGTGGCACCTCGATGAGGTCTTCATCCAGATCAACGGCACCCAGCACTACCTGTGGCGTGCCGTCGACCAGGACGGCACCGTGCTCGACATCCTGGTCCAGAGTCGGCGCGATAAGGCGGCCGCCAAGAAGTTCTTTCGCCGCTTGCTCAAGGGCCTCGCCTACGTCCCGCGTGTCATCATCAGCGACAAGCTGGCGAGTTACAGCGCGGCCAAGCGCGAAGTCCTCCCGAGCGTCGAGCCTCGGCGGCACAAGGGCCTCAACAACCGCGCCGAGAACTCCCACCAACCGACCCGCGAGCGCGAGCGGCGCATGAGACGCTTCAAGTCGCCCGGGCACGCCCAGCGCTTCCTCGCCGCCGACGGCCCGATCGCCAGCCACTGCCGTCCACGCCGCCACCGCCTGACCGCCACTGCCTACCGCCAACACCGTGACCAAGCCCACGCCATCTGGGGTGAGGTTACCGGCGTGGCCGCTGCCGCCTGATCGACAGGCCGGCCCAGGCCAAGCACGCCCTCGGGCAGTCTCACCCTTCTGCCGCTCAGTCAAGTTGACAGTACCGTTTGAGCGGGTCACCGCGCTTGTTGCGTCGATCCGCGCGGATCCGTTACCCTGATTCACGCGATACAGATGCGCAGTGGCGACGCCGGTGGTGCGCGATCGTTGTGCTGGCGACCGGACATCGTGGGGGATGACATGAGAGGGCGCGCCATCGGTGCCCGGTTCGCCGCGCACCTCCCCTGGATCACGTCGGTCGGCTTCACCTTCCTCCTGGTCCGGGCCTGTTTTGTCGGCATCGCCGCACTCGCCCACCTCCTGATCCCGGAGTCGAGCGAACCGGGGCTCGTCCATCACCGCCTGGTCGGCGCGATCATCGAGATCCAGTGGCGCTGGGACGCCGTGCACTACTTCGCGATCGCACGCAACGGGTACGGGCCGCACCCGGCCAGCCTGACGGCATTCTTCCCGCTCTTCCCTGCCGCATGCCGCGCGCTCGCCCTGCCGCTCGATCGCGCGACCGTGCTGACCTGGGACCAGGCGCTGCTGCTCGCCGGGCCGGTCGTCGCGGCAGCCGCCAGCCTCCTCGCGCTGCTGCTGCTCCACCGCCTGGTGGCGCTCGACGATGACGTACCGACCGCCGAGCGCGCCGTGCTCTACCTGTCGATCTTCCCGTTCGGCCTCTACCTGATCGTGCCCTATGCCGAGGCGCTGTTGCTCGCGACCAGCGTCGGCTGTTTCCTCGCCTTGCGTCGGCAGCGCTGGCTCCTCGCCGGGGCCTGCGGCGGGCTGGCGGTGCTCACGAAGCAGCTGGGCCTTGCCCTGGTCGTCCCGTTCGCCTGGGAGCTCGCCGTGGCGCTCCGAGAGCGCTGGCGGGGGGCGAGCTGGGACGAGCGCGCGGCCCGCTGCGCCCACGGCGCGGCCGGGTTGGCTCTGCTCCCCGGCGGCCTCGGCCTGTACATGGGCTATCTGGGCCGCACCACGGGCGACCCGCTCGCCTTCGTCCACACGCAGAGCGACTGGGGCCGGGCCTTCATCCTCCCACCGGTGGCGCTGTGGCAGGGCCTCCGCGCCGCGGTCCTCCGTGACCTGAACCCCGACCCCGTGGCCTGGGGGAGCAGCATCCTCCACGCCGCCACAGCCTTCGGCTGTGTCGCGCTCACGCTCGCGATGGTCGGACGGTTGCGCACCTCCTACCTGCTCTACACCGTCGCCACACTCGCGATCGTCCTCTCCGCGGGCATGGCCGAGCCGCGCGTCCTGCACACGGTCGGCCGCCAGGTGCTGCACCTCTTCCCGCCCTTCATCGTGCTGGCACGCTGGGGACGCGGACCGCGGCTCAACCTCGCGCTTGTCCTCGGCTTCGCAATGCTCTTCGCGCTCAACACAGCGCTTTACGTGCAGTGGTATCCGGTCTCATGACGCCTGCGCAGCAAGGATCTGCCATAAATACCGAGCGCCATTCCCCCACCTTCCGCCGCCGCGCTCCGTGCAGGCCGGGTGATCCCCCTTGCCGCGCGTTGCCCTTGCATGTGCTAGCCCCACCCTCGCCGGGAGGCATCGGTTGCCACACCTCGTCATCGGTTCGTTGACACATATCGATCCTGCGACTAGCAGGCTTATCGTCAACCGCGACTGGTGCTTTGGTGCCAGCGCTCGTAACTGCCCAAGCCTGCTCATCCTTCTTCTGCCAGGTTGACGATCCGTAGGTGGCCCACGAGTAGCAGCGGAACGGAACAGACCTCGCCATATGATGTCGTAGAGGACATTTCCTAACTCACGGGAGGTGTTCCCAGCACACCTCGTCACCAGTTGGTTGACACATACCGATCCCGCGATTGGCAGGGTTATCGTCAACCAGAGCCAGTAATGTGGTGTGTGTGCTCGTAATTACCCGCGCTTACCCGTTGTTCTTCTGCCAAGTTAACGATCCGTATGCGTCAAGCAAGCGCTGACGAGGTGTGGTCAAAACAGCGCGTATTCTTGCCACATCAGTGATCGATATGTGTAGCGCATCATGGGTCTTGCCGCCATTCGATGATCGCACGTCAAGCAGCGGCGATCATGCGCTGCCGCAACAAGTCAAAGTCGGCGCGCCCGTAACCCTGGCGTTTGAGCAGCTTCAGCTTATGGACAAAGCCCTCCGTTGGGCCGTTCGACCAGATCTCCGTCAGTCCGGCGCGTACGGCATCGAGATCGTCTCGTAGACCCTTGGCGAAGCGCTGCAATGCCGGCACCGCGCAGGCGTCCGCCCCGGCCAGCCACGCATCGAGCCGCATGCCCTGGCGCTCGCGCACCATCGCCGCGAAGTCCTGCGTCAATCGATAGGTCGTCGCCAGCGTCGCGTCGGCCTGCTGCACGCGCTCCAGATACGCGCGCTGCTCAGCCTTGAGATCGGCCGGTCGGCGGAGGAAGAGCCCGGCGATGTGTCGGGCCGTCGGCGTGGGCGTGGCCTTCGCGCGTCGGGTTGTTCCCGCTGGCCGACCGGCGGCCTCATCACGCCGCAGCTGAGCGACGAAACGCATGACGTTCGAGGCCCCGTACGCGTAGCCCCGCTCGCGGATCTCGCGGTAGAGCCGCATCCCGTTGTGACAGCCCTCGCCCCACCGCTGGAGTAGGTAGGGCTCGTACGGCGTCAGCACGCGCTGGCGCGACGGGCGGTGCTGGCGCTTCGGTGCGGGTGGCTCGGGCAGGTCGCGGTACCGATAGACCGTCCGACGGCTGGTGCCGACCCGTCGGGCGATGTCGGCCACGTCGGCCCCGGCGGCATGCAGGCGACGGATGGCTTCGTAGTGCTCGACGAGGCGGGCGTGCCGCTGGCGGCTCACCTCCTCGGTCCGCTGCTGGCCGTAGCGCGGCCGACACGGGGTGCTTGGCCCGGGGGCGCCGTCACTCGCCACGGCGGTCGCCTCGTCGGGCATGATCGACGCCGCGCGCAGCGCCGCCCGGTGCTGGAGGAGGAACGCCTCCAGCACCTCGGCCAGGTTATGGATTAAGTGCCAGCGGTCGGCGATCTGGGTCGCGCCCGGCGCGCCGCGGCTGGCGGCATCGGCATACAGCCCGCTACGATCGCGGACGATCGCCGCGATGCCCGGGTGCTGGCGTAGCCACGCGGCCGTACTGTCCGCCGCGCGATCCGCCAGCAGATCGACCACCCGGTGGCGTTCCAGGTCGACGAGGATCGTCCCGAACCGGTGGCCCCGACGCCACGCCCACTCGTCGATCCCCACGACGCGAAGCGGCTCCCCAGGCGGTCGCGGGACCGCGCGGACGAGGGCGAGCAATGCCGTGCGCCCCACGGGCAGGCCGAGGGCGGTGGCCAGTCGCGCACCCGCCGCCCCGCCCAGCGCGAGCCCGATGCGTTGCAACGCCGCGCGCCGGAGGCCGGTCTGCCGGGCGTAGCGTTCGACGAGGCGCGGGTGCCGCTCGGCGAAAACGCGCCGCGGGCAGGCGGTATTCCCGCAGAAGAAGCGCCGCACCTGGACGCGGAGCGTCACGGGCACACCGCCCCACGCCACATCGGCGACCGCGCGCAGGTAGCGGCTGTGGATGCGCTGCGCGGGGAGCTGACACGCCGGGCACGGGGCGGTCGCGGCGGTGGCGGCGACCCGGAGCGTGATCCGCTCCGCCGTCGCCGTATATTCGTCAATGCGGAAGCCTTCGAGATGGGGCAGGAACGCAGGGGCATCCACTCGCTACTCCAATCTGGCGTGACCACGGCACAACCAGCAAGCGTAGCGCGAATTGTCGCGGACGGCCCGCCTCGATCATCGAATGGCGGCAAGACCCCGCATCATACGGCGAGGTATGTAGCCGACGAAGCCGGCCGCGATCGCGAGCAGGAGGGCGCGCCCGAACGGGGCCGCCGCGATCGGCAGCAGCGCCCCGCGGTTGTCGGCCGTCGCGCCGCCGCGCCCGAGCGCGACGCGCAGCGCC
>JAABUN010004394.1_pt1 | contig 19354 bp, 18 predicted proteins | sample 5559311 | NCBI WGS metagenome assembly JAABUN01 (sample SAMN10711877, study PRJNA513370) | rock metagenome | isolation source: Antarctica rocks | place: Antarctica: Victoria Land, Siegfried Peak sud | reverse complement strand
CTACTCACCGAAGAACTCAACACCACACCAGCACGCCTGCCAGGCGACCGCCGCCCCCTCACCTACCAACTCGCCGGGACGTAAACCTCAACAGTCAACTCGTCCCTACTTCAGGAGGTCTGAGGCTCGTCAATGCCTAGAGCACGGTGCATGACCTCGGCGGCACCAGCGGCGGTCAGCAGGTTGCCTTCGAGGTATCGCGCAGGCGCGTAGCGCAGGCCGAGGATCATGTTCGACGCTGCCTGAAATCTCTGGCGAAAGTCCCACCACCGGGGCATGATCTCCTCGAACGGGAGGTCGCGGCAGGTGAAGAGCACGTCATGCCACTGGACGGCCTTCGCCTCGGCGTCCCCGCGAACGGTGCCGTGGAAGTACACCCCCACTTCGCGGTCACGGACCGGGAACCCCTCCGGGTACTCCCGATCCTCCGGCGGCATGCGCAGTCGCAGCCACAGAATCGCGCAGGCTTTGTACGTGGCCAACGACACAAGGTCCTGGATGGCTTTCGCATAGCCGTGGGCGGTCGTCAGCGAGCATGGCTCCGTGGGCTCGAACGCTGCGTACACGGTGTGTCGCATCCGCCCCCGCGTCTGGCCGCGCATGTGGTCGAAGTTGGGCATCGTGTGCACATGGGCGAGAGTGATCGTGGTTCCCTCGACGAGGACGGACGGCTCGTCTGTGGGCTTCACGCAGAGCGAGCCTTTACCGTTCGGTTTCTTGTCGTTCATGCCTAGCTTCATGCTGAACACCGAGGAGCCCGACCAGAGGTTCAGGTTCTCCACCGACACCTCGCACTTAGTGAAGATGTCCTGATCCGAGTCCTCCAAGTGCACGCCGACGAGGGCGGTCAGCGCGGAGACTGTCTGCTTGTGAGGGCCATCGAAGCCCATGCCGTACGACTTGCTGCTCACCGGGACGCAGCCGAGCAGCGTGATCTCCTTGTTATCCGCAACCCCCAAGAGGAGAGGCCAAGTGCGCGTTCCGTCCATGACGGCCACGCCACCCTTGATGGGACGAAGAACGCGATCCTCGAAACCGCCGATCAGGTCGAGTCGGAGGCCCTCGTCAGGCTCGTACCGCAGGACGCCCGGGATGGGGCGCTCAGGATGGTCTGGGAGCCACCAGTGCCCCGTCCATTCCGCAGACCGGTCAAGTCGGGGGCCCTCACTCATCAAGAAGCCTTCCCGTCAGGACACCAAAGTCAGGCCAAGGGTGGTGCGCGTCGTACGCTACTTCACCGGTGTCGTCGACGCTTACATCGGCAAGTTGGCCGTCGGCTCCTGGTCTGAGGGACGCGGCGGTGGCCGTGCCCCGCTCGCGGCAGCCGAAGGGAGGGCCGTCAGCAACGGGTATGAACGCGTCACTTTGGAGACCGGCGCCACCAACGACCGGGCACGTGACTTCTACAGCCAGGCCCACTACCAGCCCGAGGGTGTGCGGCTGACCAAACTGCTGACCTGAGCGAGGCGGCGTTGCCTGACCGTATACGGATCCCGCTACGACACAACTTCGCGCTGTCGCCGGGGGCGGCGCCCCGGCCGCCTGCCGTTGGTCCAGCGGGACGACGTCTGGCTCAATGGCGCGGGGCCTTGACCTGGGCCGGTGGTCGTTGGCCAAGGGTCAGCTGGTTGGGGCCTCGTTGGTGAGGTCGATGTCGTCGAGATCGAACCACTGACCTGACGGTGGCTGGTCGACCATGCGGTCCATCCACCGCAACCGGATCCGGTCAGGTTCAACCTCGACGAGCTCGGCCTCCCGCCACGCAGAGTCATCGAGGGTGCGGACCCACCACGGTTCGACCAGGCAGGTCAGGCCCCTGGCGTGCAGCAGCTCGATGGCCGCGTCGTGGGTGGTGACGGTCCCGAGGGGGGTGTTGAGGGTCGTCATCGCCTGCCACCCACCGGAGGTGGGCACGATCCGGCCGAGGAGTTCCCCGTCCTCGCGGGTCACGTCCTGCGGGGTAGGGAAGTCCGGCCACATGTCCTCGATCGCTTTGACGATCTTGACGGTCGACTGCTTCTGCCAGGCGATGCCCTCACGTTCCACGGCGCTGCCGGGGTAGGCGTCACCGTCCACCCGCCGGCCGAGCACCCACACGCTCTTCAGGTCCTGCGTGGCGGTGATGTCCGCGGTCGGGTCACCTTGGACGAGGAGGAGATCCGCGCGTGCGCTGGCCTGGATCACCCCGCGGTCGGTGAGCCCGAAGGTCTGCGCGGGCAGGGTGGTCGCCGCCGCGAGAGCGTCGGTGGGGGTGAACCCGGCGCGTACGAGGTGTTGCAGCTCGCGGTGCAGGCTCGCGCCGAACACCAGGCCAGGGTTGGGCACGTCCGTACCGGCGAGCACCCGCACACCGGCCTCGTGCAGCGCCAGCGTGTTGTACCCGTGCGCCGCACCGTCGGGCGGCTCGGGTGGCATCCAGCGCGTCGCCTGGTGTTGCAGGACACGGCGCCACCGTGGTGGCAGACGCTGCGCCAGGGCTGGCTGGCTCAGCAGGGGCATGACGCCGTCCGGCCCGGGGAAGCCGTCGAGGATGCTCAGCGTGGCGATGACCGCGACCTCGGTCTCTGCGACCTCCGAGACCTGTGTGTCGGACATCCGATCGAACGGTGCGTGGGCCAGGAGGTCGACTCCGCACCGGGCGACGGTCACCGCCCCGGACGCGGTGGACATGTGTGCCGCCACCGTGAGTCCGTGGCTGTGGGCGGCGGCCACGAGGGCCTCGATCGTCGGGACGTCCAGGGAGGGGATGTTGAGCATGCTCCCCGACCCGTCGTCGTAGATCAGTTTCAGGTGCGTCGCGCCCTCGGCGACCCGGTCCTGGACGAACCGGCCGGCGTCCTGCGGTCCCGTCACGTACGGGAAGGGCGAGTACGCCATCGTCGGGTGACCGCCGGGGGCCGTCGCACCGATGCTTGAGGTCCGCAGGTCAACGCGCACCGGTCCCTCACCGCGGGCTGAAGCCGCGACCGCGGTGCGCTCGGGGTCGATGACCTCGGGCTTGCTGAACATGTCCAGCACCGTGGTCACCCCGAACGTGGCTGCCAGCTGGGTGCATCCCGGCACGAGGTGTACGTGCGCGTCGATCAGGCCCGGCAGCAGCGTCGCGTCCTGACCGTCAACGAGGACGTCGCCGGGACGCCGGACAGTGGCGTCACCAACAGCGACGATGCGGCCGTCCTCAACCCGGACGTGGGCGGACGCCAGAACCCGGCCGCTGCCGGTGAACACGCGGACGTCTCTGATCGTGAAGGGCTCGTGGGGGCTCATACTGGCAACGCTAGAAGTTGACGTTACGAGAAGGTCCAGCGTCTAGGCTGCAGGATGTGGAGCACTCCATCAGCGATGTCGCTCGCATGGCCGGCGTCACCTCTCGGACGCTCCGGCACTACGACGACATCGGACTCTTGAACCCCGCCAGGGCCGCCAGGAACGGGTACCGCTGGTACGGGCGCCCCGAGCTGCTGCGGCTGCAGCGGATTCTGCTGCTGCGAGAGCTCCGGGTCCCGCTACCCCAGATCCAGCAGGTCCTCCACGGGGACACCGACGAGCTGGCGTCTCTGCGGCGACACCGTGAAGACCTCGCCGCCGAACGCGACCGCCTCGAGCAGATCATCACGACCGTCGACCGTACGATCGCGGACCTGTGCGGGACCGAGACCCTCACCGACGACGCATTCTTCACCGGCCTCGCCACCAGGCGAGAAGCCCTCCGGAACGACCTCAAGAGCCGTTACGGCGACAGCGTCGATGACCACTTCGCCAGCGCTGTGCAGGCCACCGCGGGATGGACCCGACAGGACCACGAGCACGCCGCCGAGCAAGGACGTCAGCTCCTGCGTCAGCTTTCCCACGCCCGCGCCGGAGGTGTTGCCCCTGACAGCGAGCAGGCGCTCGACCTCATGGTCGAGCACTACCATGGGATACGAGCCATGTGGCCAGCAGACGCTACGGCTTACCACGCGCTGGCCGGTCTCGTCCTCGACAACCCCGATCAGCGCACCATGATCGAGGACGTTGACCCTGGCCTCCCAGCTTGGTTGGCGAATGCGATCCGGGCGTACGCCACGAGAAGACTCGGCTACTCCCCAGGCCCCGCTGCACCAAGTGAGCCCGTCGCTAGCCGCTGAGGGATCGTCGTACGAGAAGCCGACCGGGACGGTCGGGCGCCGATCGCACGCCCAGATCGTTGCCGCAAGCCGTTCGTTCACCGGAACGGCTTCCCTCGTCGGTAAGAGGCACAAGTTCGCACTCGCCGCGCTGGATGGCATCCCTGCTGGGACCAGCCCGGTGCACGTGGACCCCGCGTGGGACAAAGTCATCGCGAGTCGATGACGCCGCAGACTACTCTCGGCTTGTGGCAGCGCCGAACGCCATCACCCCGTACGCCGACCTCGATGAGCTCCTCGCAGAGCTGCTCGGACACTGGCGGACGATCTTTGGTGAGAACCTCGTCGGTGCCTACATTCAGGGATCGTTCGCGCTGGGGGGTGGCGACCGACAGAGCGACTGCGACTGGATCGTCGCGACCCGCGGCTCGTTGACCGAGCCGCAGATCGACCAGCTCCGGAAGCTCCATGATGAGATCCCGACCCGCGACCGGCACTGGTGCCACGATATCGAGGGGTCTTACGCACCGGTGGACGAACTCGCCTCGGTCCACTACCTCGGACGGCAGTGGTTGTTCAACGACCACGGACACCGCACTCTGCAGTGGGACGACCACTGCAACCGGGCTCTGACTCGCTGGATCCTGCGCGAGCACGGCATCACGCTGGCTGGCCCCGAACCGCGGACGTTCATGCCGGCAGTGCCCGCAGACTTGCTACGCTGTGAGGCGGCTGCATCGATGTCGACGCTTCTCGACGACCTCGCCACCTGGGTCGACATCGACACCCTCGCCTGGGGGCAACGCTACGCCGTAGTCACCGCCTGCCGCAGCCTCTACACCCTCGAGACCGCCGAGGTCGCCAGCAAGCAGGGCGCGCTGGAGTGGGCGCTACGCACACTCGCGCGGCGCTGGGAGCCGCTACTGGCACAAGTCCGCGACGAGCGCACCCTCGGTTGGGAGCCAGACCAACCCCCACGCGCCGGCGAGGCCGACGCGTCCCGCATGTTCGTCGACTACGCCCTTGCCCGGGCCGGGCAAGCAGGTGTCCTCGGGCAACGTGGCTAACGTCCCGCTTGTCGATCCGCATACGGGACAGCGCGATCTTGCTTCGCTTGGGGCAGGCGACGGGCCGCGGGTCGTTCGGCTTGCGCGTCGTTGGCCTGGCGGGCGGCCACCGCAGGCGGTCTCCGATGACCTTCCCTCTACCGAGGTGCTGGCCGCAGCATTCAGTGTCAAGCGCCTCACTTGTCGGCTCCCGTAGGCGCCGATAGTCAGTCATCGTTTGCCTCGTGCTCTCGGGAAGCTTCGGTGCGGTGACCCGGACGCGGCGGCGTTCGTGCACTCGGTGGCCGATGGAAACGAGACGGTACCCCACCCTGGTGATCGACGGCCGGGCGGTCGTCAATCCTGAGCCGGGCGAGGTCGTGGCCGCGATCCGCGGGCGGTGAAGTGTTGGGAGAAGGAGAAGCTGCGCCTAGAAGGCGGACTGTCCGAAACAGTTCTGGCGATGCGCAGCGTCCTCCGCCACCACGACGCTCCCCGACCTGGACCGTGTTCGCGTACCACCTGACCGTGCGACGCCTGATCTGCCGACGCTCGTGCTTTCTGTACGTAGCGCGATGGCGTGAGAATGGCGGCCGCAACGATCGCAGCAGCCCGTTTTCTCTCGCATTTGCGACCGCGACGCAGTGCGCCGCTTGCCACCCTCTCTAGCGATCGAGTTCGTCGGTCGTGCCACGTCGATTCGTCGCCACAGGGGCTCCTCTGCACGGATGTGGATCCGTAAGGTAGGCGCGACGCAGGTGTTGCCTGTCGTCCGCTCCGGACGACTGGCTTATCCGTCGGTGGGAGATGGCAGTGGGCGACGGGATGAAGTCTGCCCGCCTACCGGGTTTCCGACTTGTGACTCTTGCAGGCACCAGCTCATCAGGACGACGAGGCAGCTCCGCGACCGGGAAGGGCCGAACCGCGCGCGTCTTGCGATCGGCGCGGCTGCCCGTGGCGGCAGTGGGACGTGCGGCTCGGCGACTCGACGCTGCCACCTCGATGGTCGACGCGGAAGCGCGCGTGGCGCTGGATCGTCGCTGGGCGGGGTTGCCCGAGCGGGCTCGGGTGCCTGAGCAGGTCGTCGGTAAGGCGTTCATCGGTTGCGAGGGCACGCACGGCGTGTTCCCTCGCTGCAATTTCACCTGCAGTCCCTGCTACCACTCGAGCGATGCGAACCACGTGCGCGTCGATGGCGGTCACACCAGGGCGGCGGTCGAGCAGCAGATGGGGCTGCTGCGCTCGACGCGCGGTCCCCACGCGCATGCGCAGTTGATCGGCGGTGAAGTCAGCCTGCTCGACGCTGACGACCACGCCGCGGCGCTGCAGGTGATGGAACGCTTCGGGCGGGTACCGATGAGTTTCACGCATGGCGACTTCGATTACGACTACCTCGAACGCATTGTCCTTGACGCGCAGCGTCGCCCGCGGCTGGCCAAGATATCCTTCGCGGCGCACTTCGATATCACCATGCGCGGACGCCGGAGCGTCCCGCGGCCGCGCACGGAGCAGGACCTCGATCAGGCCCGCCACGATTTCTGCGCGATGTTCGACCGTTTGCGATCTGAGCACGGCGTGGCCTCGTTCCTCGCGCACAACATGACCGTCACCCCCGACAACCTCGACCAAATCCCGGACACCGTCCGGGCGTGTCGATCGGCGGGGTTCTCCATGCTGTCTTTCCAGCCCGCGGCCTACATGGGTGACAGTCGGCGTTGGCGTGAGGACTACCGGTCCTTCGGCTCGGACGAGGTGTGGGCTCAGGTCGAGGCCGGGATCGGTGCACGGTTGCCGTGGCGTGTCATGCGGTACGGCGACGACCGCTGCAATCGCACTGCTATCGGCGTCTGCTTTGGTCAACGATGGGTTCCGCTGCTCGATGACGCCGAACCCGCGGACTCGCAGGTCCGCGATCTCTACTACCAGCACTTCGGGGGCGCCAACATCGGAGCGACGGCGCCGGCATTGTTTGCCGCCAAGCTGTCCCGGCTGCTGATCCGGCGCCCGGGCCTGGCCGCGCTGGGCGTCAGATGGGTGGGGCGGCTGGTTCGGCGCGCCGGGGGCCTGGGCCGCGTGATCGGCTGCGCCCGTCGCCGCGAGGTCCGGCCGCTGACGTTCGTGATGCACAGCTTCATCGACGCCGACGCGGTCGCTCCTGCCTGGGAGCTGATGCGCCGCGGTGAGGCCAGTGACGACAGCCGGGTCCGGGCGGCGCAGGAGCGGCTCGAGGCCTGCGTCTATCACATGGCACATCCCGAAACCGGTGAACTCATTCCCGCCTGCGTGCAACATTCGGTCCTCGATCCGGAGGAGAACAAGACACTGCGGAACCTGCTACCGGTGATCCAGCCGTGACTACAGGCAACGACATTTCCCGCGGCCGGGTACCCGCAGGGCCGGGCGTTTCGCCAGGTCACGTGGCGATTCTCGGCGCCGGACCCATCGGTTTGGACGCGGCGCTGGCCTGCGCCGACGCGGGATGGAGCCACACCATCTACGAAGCCGGCGACCGAGCGGGCGCACATGTCCGTGCGTGGCAGCACGCCTCGATGTTCACCCCTTGGAGCCTGAATGTCTCCCCGCGCATGCGCAGCCATCTCGAGGGCGCCGGCCGGGTCGTTCCCGACGGGGAGACTGCGCCGTCCGGGGTGGAGCTGATCGCCGACCTCATCGAGCCGTTGGGCGCGCTGCCGGAGATCCGCAGTCGGCTCACCCTCCAGGCTCAAGTCGTCGCGGTGGCACGGGCGGGCCTGCTGAAGCACGAAGAGATCGGTGCCGCGACCCGAGCAGCTCGACCGTTTCGCCTGATGATTGACACCGCCGACGGAGAAGCAGTCGGCTCCGCTGACCTGGTGCTCGACTGCACCGGCACCTACAGCGTCGCCAACACGCTCGGCGACGGAGGAATCCCCGCCCTTGGCGAACGCTGCACGACCATCGTGCGCACGCTGCCTGACACCAGCGACCCACGTCGCTGGAAGGGCCTCGTCGTGCTCGTCGGCGCCGGCAAGTCAGCCCAGACCGCCGCCCGGGATCTCAGCGCCCTCCCCGACACCCGTGTCGAGTGGATCGTCCGCGCCGAACATCCGGACTGGGGGCAGGTCGAGAATGACTCCCTCCCCGGTCGGCAACGTCTCGTGGAGACCTCGCACGCGCTGGCTCGCGGCGACAACGACCGCGTGACCGTGCGCACCGCCACCCACGTCGCATCACTCGAGCAACAGGACGGCCAGGTCCGTGTCGGGATAGCGACCTCGACCGGTCCGATCACGTACCTCCAAGCCGACCACGTCATCGGACTCACCGGCTACACCGGCGATGCAACGCTGTACCGGCAGCTTCAAGTGCACGAGTGCTACGCCACTGCAGCGCCCATCGCGCTGTCAGCGGTCCTGCTGGGCGCGGAATCAGGTGACTGCCTGGCGCAGCCGGCCGTCGGCTTCGACGTCCTGCGCAACCCGGAACCGAATTTCTACATCCTCGGATCGAAGTCCTACGGCCGGCTGAACACGTTCCTGCTCCGGTCGGGGTACCAGCAGGTCTCCGACCTGGTCGCTGCGTACACGTGACGCAGCTCGCAACACCGCCTCGACGGCTACGGCGACTGGAACGTGCCGTGGCCGGCGTGGCAGGCCGGTGGGATTCTGTGACGGCGGCGGGACCGGTGACAGTGATGAAGCGGCACTCACCGTCGCGCCGCGGAACCATGCGCCGACCGGCGTGGTCCACCTATCGGCAGGCGCTCGCGCTACTGATGCACGGCGCCACCGTGCGGGTGGCCGGACGCGTCGCCCTGGCCGTCGGCACGATCCTGTCCGCAGCCAACCAGGGAACGGTCATCGCCGAGGGGCACAGCAGCTGGGTGACCCGGCTGCGGGTCGCCGTCAACCAAATCACCCCCTTCGTGGTGGCCAGCCTTGGCTACCTGGCTGGATGCCGCACCCGAACCGAAGCCGATCCCGACAATGAAGGACAGCCGTGAGCACCTACATAGCCACACTCAACGACACGGTGATCGCCCGCAGCGACCAGACGGTGCTCATCGAAGGCAACCGCTACTTCCCCCCGGACTCGATCCGCGAAGAGCACTTCACCCGAACCCGGATGAAGTCGCTGTGCCCGTGGAAGGGGATCGCCAGCTACTACACCGTGGGCGTGAACGACGTCCGCCGGCGCAATGCCGCCTGGACCTACCGGCATCCATCCGCGCTCGCCAGGAAGATCAAGAACCATGTGGCGTTCTGGGACGCGATCTCGGTCACCGAAGAGTGATGGCCCGGCTCCTGCAGGCCTGCTCCTACGCGATGGCGCACCCCGAGACCGGGCAACTCGTCCCGGCCTGCGTTCAGCACAGCGTGCTCGATCCGATCGAGAACGTCGCGCTGCGCCAGTGGCTGCCTGTGCTGCCCACCCTCCGGCCGCGAGTGCGGCACTGATGCGCGCCGGAATAATCACCGGTTCAGGCTCCTACGATTGGCCGTCACTGGCCGCCGCGAGCGCCAGCACCGTGTCGACTCGTTTCGGCGACGTGGACCTCACCGAAGGAACGGTGGGGGCTGTCGAGGTTGTTCACCTGGCACGCCACGGCTTGGGCCACGCACGAGTGTCCAACCAGATCCAGCACCGCGCCAACCTCAGCGCGCTCATCGAGCGCGGCGTCGATTTCGTGATCAGCGTGACCGTGTGCGGTGCGCTGGACCCTGCCGCCGAGCTCGGTTCTCTGGTCGTCTTCGACGACCTGTACTTCCCGTCCAACCGGCTGCCGGACGGATCGCTGTGCACCTGGCACGACACGCCCGGCGCGACCGGGCGCGGGCACTGGATCTTCGACCGGCCGTTCTCCGAGGCGTTGCGTGGGCACGCCATCGACGCGGCCCGCGACCTCGACATCGCGGTGATCGAGCACGGCTGCTACGGCCACGTCGACGGGCCGCGGTTCAACAGCCGCAGCGAGATCGCCGCGCTCGCCGGCACCGGCGTGACGGCGGTGAGCCAAACGGCGGGACCGGAGGTCGTCCTGGCCGGCGAGGCCGGTATCCCGATTTTGCTGCTGGGTTATCTCACCGATCACGCCAACGGCGTGCGCGACAGGCCGCAACCGGTCTCAGCGCTCCTCGAGCGGATGCACGCCAGCACCGGTGTATTCGCCCGCATCGTGGACGCCACCGTAAGCCGGGTTCAGGCCGCCCCGCCCCCGGTCGGCACTAACTACCGGTTCGACCCGTGAGCGCGTCACCGACCGTGGTGGTGATGACGCGCGCCGCACGCCCGGGCTCTACGAAGACCCGGCTGCAGCCTCTGCTCGGCGCGGCCGGGTGCGCGCGACTGCAACAGGCGCTGCTCGCGCACACCGTGCGCATCGCGGCCGCAGCGTCGCGCGCGGGGCCGACGTCATTGCACATCGCGGTCGAACCGCCCGACGCCGTCGCGGAAGTCGCATCTTCGGTGGGGGCGGCCGCAATCGTCTACGCCCAGCAGGGCAGCAACCTCGGTGCCCGGATGTCCGCAGCGATCGCGGATGCGGCAGCGACCCGACCGGGCCCGATCGTGCTGATCGGCACCGACGTTCCCCTGTTGACGTCGGAGCGGATCACCGAGGCAACCGGGCTGCTCGAAGCGGGACACGATGTGGTCTTCGGCCCCGCCCTGGACGGTGGTTACTACCTCATCGCAGTGCGCCGCCCCACGCCGGCAGTGTTAGACATCGACCCAGCACTGTGGGGCGGACCGCAGGTGTTGGAATCCAGTATCGCAGTGGCCCGCGCTGCGGGTTTGGATGTCGCGTTCCTGCCGACGCTGCGGGACCTGGACACACCTGAGGACGCGCGGGCGCTCGCGGCTGACGCCGCGCTGCCACCGGCGATCCATGCCATTCTCAGTTCGGCATTCGGGCAGTCATTGCGAGCTCACGTGAGGGCGTCGCGGCGGCCCGCTCGGGCGAGAGCTGACGGCACCCGGCGATCGCCCCGGCACCCGGGCAGCGACCTGAGGGTGTCGATCATCGTCCCGGTGTGGAACGAGGCCGAGATCATCAGCGAAGCGCTGCAGCGGCTCCGCAGGGACTTTCCTGACTGCGAGCTGCGCGTCGTCGATGGCGGCAGCGGCGACGGCACTGCGGAGCTGGCCGGCGCTCATGCTCGGGTGGTCACGACCGCCCCTGGCCGGGCCCGGCAGATGAACGAAGGCGCCCGGCGCACCCGCGGGGACGTGCTGTGGTTCGTGCACGCCGACACGGTCATCGCGCCGCACGCATTGCAGCAGATCCGCGAGGCGCTCGCCGACCCGCGCATCGTCGGCGGCGGCCTCAGCCTGCGCTTCGATCGCCGCACACCGTCGCTGAACTATCTCGCCTGGGTGTCCACGCTACGAGCCCGGCATCTGCACCACGTCTTCGGCGACCAAGCAATGTTCGTGCGCCGCGACACCTTCGAGCGCCTCGGCGGATTCGCCCCGCTGCCCCTGATGGAGGACTTCGAGTTCTCCCGACGGCTGCACCGGGCAGGACGGATGGTCGTCCTCCCGGCGACCAGCACCGCGGCATCGCGCCGCCTGACGAAACACGGGACGCTGCGCATGGTCGCGTTCATGCAGTACCTGAAGCTGCTCTTTCTCGCCGGCGTGCCCCCGAGCGGATCCGGCTCCGCTACCAGGCCGGACCAGGTGTCGTCCTGCCTGCGCTGCCCCGCCCGTCCCGGACGAGTCACCCACATCGCGTGACGAAGGAGAAACCCCATGGCGACTGAGAGCAGTATCGGTGTCCGGCTGGACAGCGCGCCCTGGCAGCGGCTGCACACCACCATCCTGATCGCACTCGGCGCCGGATGGCTGTTCGACTCCTTCGAAGTGCAGATGTTCAGCAGCGCGGTCGGACCGCTGGGTGACCACTTCGGCGCGAGCGTATTCCAGCGCGACGCGGTCCTCGCGGTGTGGCTCGGCGGGATCCTGCTCGGCGCGGTCGTGGGCGGTCGCCTGGCCGACCGGTTCGGGCGGCGGCGCCTGTTCGTGGCCACACTGCTCTGGTACGCAGGCTTCACCGTCCTGACCGGCCTGAGCCCGAACCTGGACTTCGTGTACGGCTTCCGGTTCCTCGCCGCACTCGGGGTCGGTGCCGAGTACGCCATCGTGAACGCGGCCATCGCCGAGTTCATGCCTGCCCGTGTGCGTGGCAAGGCGAACGCGCTCGTCATGAACTTCTGGCCCCTGGGCGCCATCCTGGCCGGGCTGCTGGCCTACTTCGCACTGGACACGCTGGCCCTGTCCAGCGCGGTGTCGTGGCGGTACATGTTCGTCCTGGGCGGCCTTGTGGCATTGGTCGTGCTGTTCTTTCGACGCCGCATCCCCGAGTCCCCGCGCTGGCTCGCCTCCCAAGGCCGGGCGGGCGAGGCCGAGCAGATCGTCCAGGCGTTGGAAGGCGCGCGGACGCCGGCGGCTCCCCGTAACGAGGCGGACGCTGGACTCGTGGCCGTGCCGTCGACGAGGGCCGCGCTCGCCGAGCTGGTGCGGCTTTACCCGGGACGGCTGGCGTTGGGATCGCTGCTCGATCTTGCCGAGGCATTCGGCTACTACGGGCTGTTCGCGCTGATGTCGGTGGTGGTGCTCCCGCAGATCAACATCTCGCAATCAGGTATCCCGATCTTCTATATCATCGGCAACGTCGGTGCTCTGGCCGGCGGTCTGATCATGGCAAGCCTGTTCGACCGGGTCGGGCACCGGCGCACGGTCGGCGCGTGTTATCTGCTGTCCGCGATCGCCGTGGCGGTGCTCGCTGTGGCCACCCAGAGTGGCAGCGCCGTGTGGGTGACGCTGGCCTTCGTCGTCGCCAACGGAGTGGGCACCGCTGCCTGGACGTCGGCCTACCCGACGTTCACCGAGCTGTTCCCGACGCACCTGCGCGGGGTCGGGGTCGGGGCATCGGTCGCGGTCGGCCGGATCGGGGCGATCGTCGGCACGCTGGCATTGCCCAGCATCGCCGCCGACCTCGGCGCCACCGCGTCCTACCTGCTCGTGGCGGGCTTCTGGGTGATCGGCGCCGTCGCGATCGCGGTGGCCGCGATCAACGGCGGGCGTGACCCCTCGCGGCGCTCCCTGGAGGACGTCGCGCCGTTGCGCGCCGAACCGGTGCTGATGTGAGCACAGCGAGGATGGCAGCGAGCAGATTGGGAGGACGAGGATGCGCATAGCCGTGTGTGGCGGTCCGTACGCCAATCCCTACGCGCTGGCGGCGTTCATCACCGATGCCCGGGCACGGGGACCTGGGCGGGTTTGGCGCCGAGATGGACGCGCTCCGGCCGATGCTGATCGACGGCCAGATCGAATGCATCGCCGGAAACTACGACGTCGCCCTGGCCCGTGGCGATGAGGACTGCGGCTGCGGCTACCGCGACCCGCGGGACAACGAGTTCGCGCAACTGATCTATGACTACACCCGCGCCCACACCAGCGCGGAGTTCGCGGCCTGGATGGGAACCCTGGCCACCGAGCGGCGGGTGAGGATCGAGGGCTGCGAGCTGCACCTGGTGCACGGCTCGACCCTGGCGCTGAACGATTTCTGGTGGGAGTCGCTGCCCGAGGCAGAACACCAGGCGCGCGCCGCGGCCAGCGGCGCGGACGTCGTTCTCTGCACGCACAGCGGGCTGCCCTGGCAGCGGAGCATCGGCGACACCCTCGCCGTCAACGTCGGCGTGCTGGGCAAGCCGGCCAACGACGGCACCCGCAACGTCTGGTACGCCGTCCTGGACATCCAGGACGGGAATGCCCGCGCCGAACTCGTCGCCCTGGACTACGACTGGCAGGCCCAAGCCGCCTCGATGACCGCTGCCGGGTTACCGCAGCCGTTCGTGGAGACGATCCAGACCGGCTGGTGGACCACCTGTCTGGAGATTTTGCCGCCGCGCGAGCGCTCGAGGGGGCGCTACCACCTCTACCGCAGTTCGCTGCCCGACGGCTTCACCCCCGCCGACGACGGTTGGGGTGCCGCTCCGCAGATCACGGCAGACGGCGAGCTGCCGGTGATTCCACTGTTCGGCTCACCCTTCTTCCCCGCCCGCTTGTGGATCTACACCAATTTCCACTGCAATCTCGCCTGCGACTACTGCGCGGTCGCCTCCTCGCCGAAGGCGTGGGCACGCAGCCTGTCGCTCGAGCAGTTCCGGGCCCGGGTCGACGAGGCCGTCACCGAAGGGTTCGCCGAGCTCTACCTGACCGGCGGTGAGCCGATGCTGCACCCCGACCTCCCGGGCATGCTCAGTTACGCCGTCGACCGGCTGCCGACGGTCTTGCTGACCAATGCCATGCTGTTGCGCGGCGGCCGTCTCGAACGCCTGCGTGGCCTCGCCGGCCATCCCAACCTGGTGGTGCAGACGTCCCTGGACGGGGCGCGGCCGGCGACTCACGACGTGCACCGCGGTCGCGGCTCATGGCAGCGCACGATGGATGGCATCGCGACCGCGCTCGAGCTCGGGCTGCCGGTGCGGGTCGCGCTCACCGAGACACCGGAGAACACCGCCGAGACCGGCGAGGTTGCCGACCTGCTCGCCGGCCTCGGTGTGAAAGGCGACGCGTTCGCGGTGCGGCCCATGCTGCGCCGGGGATTCTCCGCCGACGGGATGGACATCGGCGAAGACGACACCACCCCTGAGCTCACGGTCACTGCCGAGGGCCTGCACTGGCACCCAGCCGGCGCGGACGCCCAGACCAGCCCGGACATGCTGCTGATCTCCGGGCCCGCGCCGCTGCGCCTCGGCAAACAGCTGGTCACCGAACGATTCTTCGCCGCCCGGCTGGCCGACGGCAGCATGCCCCAGCCGTACCGATGTGCGATCTGAGCACGTCAGCGACGCGGCGTGTCTGCGCGGGTGTCGCACGGTGGTAGGTCTGTGATGCGTCCCGATGTGCGCTATCGGCTCGCCGGCCTGGCGGTGCTCGTCGTCGCCGCGGTCCTGCTGGCCGTGCTCGTGCACGCCCCGAACGTCGCCGACCTGCAGCGCCAATATGCCGGCACGGGTCTGTTCGGAGCGCTCGGATTCGCGCTTCTGTACGCCGTGCTCAGCCTGCTGCCGCTGCCTGCGACGGTCTTCACCCTCGCGGCCGGTGCCGTGTTCGGACTGGCCCATGGCTCCCGATCGTCGTGCTCGGCGCGACAGTCGGCGCGGTGGCCGCGTTCTACCTCGGCCGGCTCCTGGGCCGCGACGCCGTGCAGCACTTCACCGGGGCACGGCTGCAGACGCTGGATCGCTACCTGGCACGCCGCGGATTCTGGGCCGTGCTCGCGGCGCGGCTGGTACCGATCGTGCCGTTCAACGCCCTGAACTACCTCAGCGGACTCACCGCCGTCCGGGCCTCGAGCTACCTGCTAGCGACGATCCTGGGCATCCTGCCCGGCACCACCGCCTACGTCGCCGTCGGCGCCTACGGCGACCAGCCAGGTTCGCTGCCGTTCATTGCGGCGCTGGGCACGCTACTGCTTCTGACGGTCGTCGGCGTGAGCGTGACCCGGCGCCGACGCCACCAGGCGCCCGAACCCACCGGCGACACCGGGCCGGCCGCGCCGTACCAGCCGTCGTAACCGGCACGCCTCCCGGGGTCCGGAGGATGGGCGCGTCGTGCCGGTGCGATTCGAGGGTGCACGGCGGATCGAATGCTCATCGAGAAACCCTGCGGCGCCGAATCGCGCTCAGCATCCGGGTCACCGCGGCCACCGCCGGTCGGTTCAGCCCGTGTTGGACCTCGGCGATCGCCGCCTTCCAGACGCCGTCGCTGTAGGTCGGGTAGGCGTGCATGGCGGCGGCGAGGTCCCGGGCGCGAAGGCCGTGACGGGCGGCGAGGACGAGCTCGGCAAGCGACTCGCCCACCCGCGGCCCGACGATCATCGCTCCGACCAGGCGTCCCCGACGATCGGTGACCAGGCGGGTCGTGCCGCGGGTGTTGTCCTCGGCGATGGCCCGATCGACGGCATCGTCGTGGTGAACCTCGCGCACGGTCAGCCCTGATGCGGCGGCCCGATCCGGACGGACGCCGAACGCCGCGATCTCGGGCCGGGTGAACGTGACGCGGGGAAGGGTCGCCGTGTCCACCGTCCTACGCAGCCCGAGGACCGCATTGCTGGCGGCGGTGCTGGCGTGCACGCCAGCCGCATGCGTGAACTGCGGATAGCCGGTGACGTCGCCGGCTGCCCAGATGCGTGGGTTGCTGGTCTGCAACCGCTCGTTGACGACGACGTACCCACGCTCGTCGAGGTCCACATTGGCGTGCTCGAGGTCGAGTTCGCCGGTCCGCGGGCGCCGACCGACCGCGACCAGGATCGCATCTACGCGCAGGGTCCCGTTCGAGAACGTGACGGTGACATCCGCGCCGCCATCGCCACGGACCGATGTCACCGCACATTCGGAGAGCCCGCGAGCACGCGAGGCTGTGGGTCGACCGCGGCGAGCAAGCGGTTCCGTAACGACGGTCACGGTCGGATCCCGTGGCCATTGAATACCGTCACACCCATGTCGTACACGCGTTCCCCGTGCCCCCTGACCTCACCGTCATCACCCCCGAGGGTGAGCTCGTCCCTGTCAGCAGCATGGTGACCGGTCGGCTTCTCGTCGTTCGGCTCGTCCGCTACTTTGGCTGTCGACCGTGCTAGGACTGGCTGATGCAGCTCGACCATGGTTCGCGGACGAGACTCAATTGATGCGTAGCCGGTCACTCTCAGATGGCTACCCTTGGTTGGACATCTGTACGGGTGTACGGTCGTTGGCATGAATAAGTCGAAGGCGTGCCACCAAGCAGCAGACGTACCGACCTGTTCGACAGGACTTGCCGGACGCGGCCGGTTCGTCCGGCAAGAGGTTCGGAGTCTCATGGGGGAGATGGCAACTGCACTTCGAAGCCGACGGCCGGAGCGTGCGGTGGATCGCAGCGATGGAGCAGACGTGTCGAACCCACGTCCGACCAACACGAAACAGCGGGAGGACGGGCGATGAGCGTCCTGGACACAATCGGCAACAGCCTGGCCGAGGGCTGGTGGATGTTCTACGACACGCTCTGGGCACTGGTGGTGGGATTCGCGCTCTCGGGCGCCGTGCAGGCGTTCGTGTCGAAAAGGGCGATGCAGCGCTCGCTGGGTGACCACCGGCCGCGGACGATCGCCAAGGCTTCGTTCTTCGGAATGGTCAGCTCATCCTGCTCCTACGCTGCCAGCGCGCTGGCCAAGAGCCTGTTCGCCCGGGGAGCCGACTTCACAGCGTCCATGACGTTCATGTTCGCTAGCACCAATCTCGTGGTGGAGCTGGGCCTAGTTCTGTGGCTGCTCATCGGCTGGCAGTTCGCGCTCGCCGAGTTCGTCGGCGGTGCGGTGATGATCGCCCTGCTCGCGCTTGTTCTGCCGCGGGTCCTGCCGCTGGACGAGCTTGACCGAGCGCGGGAGCGACTCGGTGGCGACACGAACTCTTCAGGGCAGGATGGTCCGGTCGAGGACGACTCGTCGTCCGATGGATTGTTGGTTCGCGCTCGCACCCGCGCCGGGTGGGCGGACGCTGCGGGGTATGCCGTCAGTGACCTGACGATGTTGCGCAAGGAGCTCGTGATCGGCTTTGTGGTCGCCGGCTTTGCCTCGATGGCGGTGCCCGTCGGTGTCTGGCAGGCGCTCTTCCTCACCGGGCACGGGCTCCTCTCGACGATCGAAAACGTCGTCGTCGCGCCGGTCCTGGCCTTCATCAGCTTTGTCTGCTCGGTGGGCAACGTGCCGCTCGGCGCAGCGCTGTGGAAGGGGGGCATCAGCTTCGGTGGAGTGATCGCCTTCATCTTCGCCGACCTGCTCGCTCTGCCGCTCGTCCTGATCTACCGCAAGTTCTACGGCACTCGCCTCGCTGTGCGTCTTGCGCTGGTGTTCTGGGCGGTGATGAGCGTCGCTGGTCTGATCACCGAGGGGATCTTCTGGCTCCTGTCGCTGACTCCGTCCCGCCAGACCTTCGAGATTGCCGCCACCCATGTCGGCCTCAACTACACGACGGTGCTCAACCTGATCGCGGTGGCTGCGTTCGGCTACCTGTACTGGCTGTACCGCAACCGTGAGCGCTTCGGCGGTGGGGACGGACTGGCCAAGGACGTCGTGTGCGGCATGCAGGTGCGCACCTCCGATGCGCCGGCACAGGCTTCGCACGATGGGAAGACGTTCTACTTCTGCTCCGACGGCTGCCACGACCGCTTCGTCGCCGACCCGGACCGGTTCGTGTCCGGCAAGGATGGCTCCGATGCGGGCGAGGCGAAGGAGCGCGCACAAGTGGTCCGAGGCGGCGCAGATGCGAATCTGGGAACCGACCCGGTCTGCGGAATGAGCGTGGACTCAGCGAACCCGCCGGCCCGCGTGGAACTTGGTGACCACCATGTCGGGTTCTGCTCGGCCGGCTGCCGGGAGACCTTTCTCGCCGACCCTGAGCGTTACGCCGCAGACCGGAGCACTCGATGACGAGGAACGAAGCCCCCGCTCGCCAGGATCCCGTCGACCCCGAACGCGTCGCTCAAGCCTCCTCGCGCATTCCCGCCGCCGCCGACATCGCCCGGCTGACCAGCTTGCTGTCCCTGATGGCCGATCCGGTCCGGTTGCGGATCCTCTACGCACTGGATGTGTCGGAGGAGCTCTGCGTCGGTGACCTCGCGCTCGCCCTGGGCGCCAACGAAGACCAGGTCACCTACGCCCTTCGCCTGTTGCGGACGGCTGGACTCGTGCACGCCCACAAGCAGGGCCGGGTCGTCTTTAACCGACTCGCAGACGACTTCCCCGAAGCCCTGCGCCAACACTGCCTGAACCAGCTGGTCCAGCTCTCCCGCGATGCGACCGACGACGGCAACTGACACCCCGCGCACCTGATGTCAGCGGGCGGGTCGACCGGGCCAGCGCGGTTCCCAAGCGTCAGGTAGGGGAGAGAAGCTGGCTGCGGCCAACAGAGATGCTCGAGGACGCTCGCCAAGCGTCACGATCGCGTTGGCGGCGCGAACTGTGCTTGGCCAGCTGCAACGGGACCAGCGAGTGGGGCGCGCGGCGGCAGTGGCGACATCTCGGACGTGATCATGAAGTGCTTAGCCAGAGTCCTAGAGCATCGATCCAAGGTCGGACCCGACGGTGGGGTAGGCGGCCGTCGCGGACTTGAGCTGCCGGGTGGTGAGGCCGAGCTTGATGGCCAGGCCGAGGGTGTTGACAAGCTCGCCGTACTCGGG
>JAABUN010004393.1_pt1 | contig 19357 bp, 18 predicted proteins | sample 5559311 | NCBI WGS metagenome assembly JAABUN01 (sample SAMN10711877, study PRJNA513370) | rock metagenome | isolation source: Antarctica rocks | place: Antarctica: Victoria Land, Siegfried Peak sud | reverse complement strand
TCACGGATTATAGTGCGCCATCACGCCATCGGCCCCCGCGCCAGCATCCGCCCGCCAAAATCCGCGCGTCAGTACCAGCCGCCGTCCACCACGAACTCCCGCGCCGTCACCAGCCTGCTGTCATCGGCGGCGAGCCACAGCACCATGCGCGCGACATCGTCGGCGTGAAGCGGGTCGGGGATGCACTGGCCGCGCCGCCGCCGCTCCTCGCCCTCCGGCGTCACCCACAGGTCGAGCTGCCGCTGCGTCATGATCCAGCCCGGCAGCACCGTGTTCACCCGGACATGCTGCGGCCCCAGGTCCCGCGCCAGCCCGCGCGTCAGGCCGATCACCGCGCTCTTCGCCGCCGTGTAGGCCGGCATCCCACCGGTTGCGAGCAGGAAGGAGTTCGAACTCATGTTGACGATGCTGCCGCCGCCGGCCGCTATCATGCCGGGCTTGACCGCCTGGGCGCAGAAGAACTGGTGGCGCAGGTTGGCCGCCATCCGCTCGTCCCAGTATTCCGGCGTCACGTCGTCAATCGGGTGGCGGTCGTCGCGGGCGGCGTTGTTGACCAGCACGGTGAAGGCGCCGCCCAGCCCGTCCGACAGCTCCGCGACGGCCGCGCGCAGGGCGGGGATGTCGCGCAGATCGGCGTGGGCGAAGCGGGCGCCGGGGCACGCCTGCACCACCTCTGCCGCCCCGGCGTCGTCCAGGTCTATGAAGCCGACCCGGCTGCCCTGCGCCGCGAAGTGCTCGACGATGCCGCGCCCGATGCCGGACGCCCCGCCCGTGACCAGCACGAGCCGGTCCCGCAGGCTGGGATAGGTGGCGTATCCGCTCATGGCGCCGCCGCCGCGCCGAGCGCGCGGCCGAGCGCCTGCGCCTTGCGCCGGGCGGCGAAGCCCTGGTCGGCCAGGACGCCCAGCAGGATGACGGTGCCCATGACCGCGAAGTTGAGCGAGGAGGGGATGCCCAGGATGTTCACCAGGTTCTGGAGGATCTGCAGCAGCACCGTGCCCAGCACGATGCCCAGGATGCTGCCCTCGCCGCCGCGCAGCGAGCAGCCGCCCAGCACCGCGGCGGCGATGGCATACAGCTCGTAGGCGTTGCCGAACGAACTCGGCGAGACCGAGCTGGTGTAGAACACCAGCAGCACCGTGGACAGCCCGCCCAGGCCCCCGGCCACGACGTAGGCCCCGGCGACCACGGCGGAGACGTTGATGCCGCTGTGCCGCACCGCCTCCTCGTTGCGGCCCACGGCATACAGGTAGCGCCCGAACACCGAGCGGTGCAGCAGCACGGCCATGCACGCCGCCACCGCCAACAGGATCAGGAACGGGTTGGGCACCCCCCAGCTTCGCCCGGCCGCCAGCCAGCTCAGCGTGTCGAAGGTGCCGCCGTAGCCGAAGCCCAGCGTGTTGTCCCCGGTGTAGTAGCGTGCGGCGCCGCGGTAGATCAGCAGGCCGCACAGCGTCACCACAAAGGGCTGCAGGCGGAACCGGGTGATGAGCAGCCCATGCACCGCGCCCAGCGCCAGCCCGCCGGCGACCACCGCCAGCACCGCCAGCGGCCAGGGCGCATCGTGGTTGGCCAGCAGGTCCACGAACACCACGCCCAGCAGCGCGAACATGGCGCCGACCGACAGGTCTATGCCGCCGGTGATGATGACCAGGCCCTGGCCGATGCTGAAAATGCCGAACAGGCCGATCAGGTTGGCCATGTTCAGCAGGTTCACCCCCGACAGGAACAGCGGGTTGAGCGCATAGGTGACGCCGCCGATCAGCACCAGCAGCCCCGCCAGGCCCAGCTCCTTCTTGCTCATGCCGCCGCCAGGGCCGGGGCGCCGCCAACCGCTGCGCCCTTGATCGCCTCCCCTCCGACAGCCAGGTCCAGCACGGCCTGCTCGCTAAACCCGGTGCGGTCCAGCGTGCCGGTGACGCGGCCCTCGTGCATCACGGCGATGCGGTCGGACACGCCGATCACCTCCTCCATGTCGCTCGACGCCATCAGCACCGCCACGCCGCGGTCGGCGAGGGCGCGCATCAGGCCGTAGATCTCGGACCGCGCGCCCACGTCTATGCCGCGCGTCGGCTCGTCGAACAGGATGACGCGCGGGGCCATGCTCAGCCACTTGCCCAGCACCACCTTCTGCTGGTTGCCGCCGGACAGGGTGCCGGCCACGGTAGCGCCGTCCGGCGCCTTCACACGCAGCGCCGCGCGCTGCACGGCGCAGGTGCGGCGCTCCGCCGCGCGGTCAACCAGGCCGAAACGGGCGTGCGCGCCCATGCTGGCCAGGGTGACGTTCTCGGTGACGGGCATTTCCAGCACCAGGCCGCACGCCTTGCGGTCCTCCGGCGCCAGGTAGATGCCGTGCGCGATGGCGTCGGCGGCGCAGCGGACCCGCAGCGCCCGGCCGTCCAGCCGGATGGCGCCGGACAGCGCCGGCTCGATGCCGAACAGCGCCCGCAGCAGCGAGGTGCGGCCGGCGCCGACCAGCCCGGCCAGGCCCAGTATCTCCCCGGGCCGGATGTGCAGGCTCACCCCTCGGCCGGGAAAGGACGGCGTGACGACCGCCTCCGCCACCAGGCCGCCGTCGCCGGGCAGGCGGGCGGGCACGGTGTAGAACGAGCGCAGGTCGCGGCCGATCATCAGCCGGACCATCGCGGCGTGGCTGATGCCGTCCCGGTCCAGCTCCCCCGCCAGCCGCCCGTCGCGCAGGCAGGCCACGCGGTCCGCCACCGCCTCGACCTCGTGCAGCCGGTGGGTGATGAACACCAGCCCGGCGCCGTCCGCCCGCAGCTCCTGCATCACCCGCAGCAGCCGCCCGGTCTCGGTGGCGGTCAGCGACGAGGTCGGCTCGTCCAGGATGATGATGCGCGCCTCGGCGGACAGCGCCTTGGCGATCTCGACCAGTTGGCGTTGGGCGATGGACAGCTCCGCGACCGGGGTGCCGGGGCCGAAGTCCGCGCCCAGCCGGCGCAGCACCGGCGCGACCCGGCCGTGCATGGCGGCGCGGTCCAGCAGGCCCAGGCGGCTGCGCGGCTCCCGCCCGAACAGGACGTTGCCGGCCACATCCAGGTTGTCGAACAGGCTGAGTTCCTGGTGGACGAAGCCGATGCCGGCGCGCGCCGCCTCCGCCACTGTCAGCGCCTCCCGGTCCAGCACCTCGTCCGCCCCTTGGCCGGGGCCGCCGATGCGGATGCGCCCGGCGCTGGGGACGACGACGCCGCCCAGCACCTTCATCAGCGTGCTCTTGCCGGCGCCGTTCTCGCCGATCAGCCCGAGTATCTCGCCGGCGTGCAGCCGCAGGCTCACGCCGTCGAGGGCTACGACGCCGGGGTAGGTCTTGCCGATGCCCTCCAGCTCCAGCAGCGGCGCGGCCATCGCCGCTACGCCCCGCGCGTCAGCTCGCGCATCTGGCTGGTGAACTCGGCGACGTTGCCCTTGTCCACGATGCGGGTGGCGACGATGATCTTCTTGTCGGCGGGGATGAACGACTTGTCGCCGCCGATGTAGCGCACCAGGCCCTTCATGCTCTGGTAGCCGAACTCGTAGGGCTGCTGCACGACGGTCGAGGAGATCACGCCCTCGGTGATGCCGCGCAGGGTCATCGGGTCCTCGTCAAAACCGACGATCTTGACCTTGCCCTCGCGGCCCGCGGCCTTCACGGCCTGGTAGATCTGCGGCGTGTTGTAGGACCACAGGCCGGCCATGACCGCGATGTCCGAGTACTTGGCCAGCACGTCCTCGGCGTTGCGCTTGGCGCGGGCCACGTCGGACTCGTCGGTGCGTATGTCCACCAGCTCGACGTTGCTGCCGGCCAGCACCTCCTTGATGCCCTGCGCGCGCTCGCGGGCGTTGTCGGCGTCCATGGTGCCGACGAACAGCATGGCCTTGCCGCCGCCGGGCAGCGCGCGCTTGATCTGCGCCCCGGCCTCGCGCCCGGCGGCGACGTTGTCGGTGCCGATATAGACGGCACGGTTGCTGTTCGGGGCGTCGCTGTCGGTGCAGAACAGCACGCTGCCGGCGGCGGCGCGGTTCAGCATGTCGGTGGAGTTGGCGGGGTTGATCGGCGAGATGGCGATGCCCGCGACCTTGCGCGCCAGCAGCTCGTCCACGATGCGCCGCTGCTCGGCCGCCGTGCTCTGGCCCGGCAGGATCATCTCCATTGCGTAGTCCGGGTGCTCGCGGTTGGCCTTCTCGATGCCGCGGCGGGCGATGGTCCAGAAGTCGGACGGGTTGTTGACCACAAAGGCGAGGCTGGGCTTGGCCTGCGCCCGGGCGCGGCCGGACAGGACCGCCGGCAGGGCGAGGGCGGCGGGCAGGGCAAGGACGGTGCGGCGCTTCATGGCGTTCCTCCGGTTTGACGCGGTTTCCCCGCGGTTACGGTCACGCTAGCAGAGGATCGCCGCGCGAAGAAAGGAACATCGATCCGGGGGCGGGCCGGAGGGAGGCGTGCCCCGGGAACGGCTCGACAAGGCTGCGCGAAGCGGCCAAGGGGTCGCGGGCCATTCCCCTATGGTGCCTGTTCCGCCGGCATCGGAGGGAGCGAGGCTCCTCCCCGGGCCGCCGTGCCGACGCCTCCACCGTCGCGCGGCAAGGCAGGGGCGGGATGTTGACAGTGAGGCGGAATGGATGCGCTTAACCTCCTTTGGGATGACGGTGCGGCCATGAAGAGAGACGGTTGATGGAAGCAGTCGGCAGCACTCAGGGCGCCCGGGGCGCCCAGCGCTCTCCGGACCTGCCGATCTTGCTTGCGGTGTGCACGATCGCACCGTGGCCCATAGTGAACGGTTATGCGCTCCGGGTCTTCCACCAATTGGAGCAGCTATCGGAAAGGTGGCAGATAAAGCTCGTTGCGCCGCCGCCTATGGAAGGCGCAAGCAATTTCCCTGAAGGAATTGCAGAGTACGTTCCTGTCGAGCTGCAAGGGTCGGGCCTGTCATATCCCTGGAGATTCGACCAGACAGGGTTGCGCGCAGCGGTCCGCGCCGCTGTCCTGAAGCACTCTCCGCACAGGGCCTTAGTCTGGCGCGGTGCCGAAGCGATCTGGATGGACGCGTCCGATCTCCCGCCGGGCGTCGCTGACATGATTGATTGCACGCCGCTCGACCTGTGGCGTGCCATGGCAGCCAGGCAAAGCCTTCGCGCCCGCATGAGCAAGCTGAAAGAGCTGGCCATCTCTGCCTGGTTCGTGCGCCGCACGGTGCATCGGTTCGCAAGCGTCATCTGCGCAGGCGAGGCCGACGCGCGGTGGATGCGCCGGATCAGCGGCCGTTCCTCCGTAGAGGTCATCTCCAATGGCGTGACGCTCCCGGACCTCGAAGGCGGTGAGCGCCTCGAGGGGAACGTGACCGGTCAACCGTGCCTGAGTTTCGTGGGAACCCTTGACTTCGGCCCGAACGTGGACGCGATAGAGTTCCTCGTTCGTGACATCTGGCCCCTTGTGCGGTCGGCGTATCCGAGGGCGGAACTGGTGATTGCCGGCCGAAACCCGACACCGGCGGTCGGCGCGCATGATGGGCATTCCGGGATCGTGGTCCAGGCCAACGTGCCGGACATATTCGGCGTCCTGCGCCGATCCCAGGTCTCGATCGCGCCGATGCGGTCAGGTGTGGGCGTGAAGAACAAGGTCCTTGAGGCCTGGGCCAGCGGCGTTCCAGTCGTGCTGACGCCGCTGGCCGTGAATGGCCTCACGATACCGCATGGCCATGACCGGCTGATCCGAGCGACCGCAAGCGGCCTGGCTCAGGCGGTGGTTGACATGTTCCGGGACAGCGCCGAGGCACGCCGGCTCGGCGCAAGCGCCCGTCAGCACGTAGGCGACCATTATAGCTGGCGCCTGTCGGCCAGCAGGATTGATGCGCTGCTTCGCAACGCTGCACCGGATCACCTGCATCTCGATGGGCCACCGTCACAGGTTCCAGAGGCCGGCGTCCGGATCAAGCCACCCTCCACGCCTGTGTTCAACGCCCGGGAGAGGCCCGTCAGCTTGTTCGGCGTCGAATACGCGCCCCTGCCGAAGGCGCCGGGCAGCCGGCCCACGCTGTTCGTTGTTGTTGACACAGAAGCCGAGTTCAATTGGGGCCAGGGTTTTGACCGCAATCACGATAAGGTCGAGGCGATGGCCGCGATCGGGCGGGGGCAGGCGATCCTTGAACGGTATGGTCTGCGCCCGGTCTATGTCGTGGACTATCCTATTGCTTCGAAAGCTGCCGGTTTTGGGCCGCTCCGCAGTATCCATGATCGAGGCGGATGCGAGATCGGCGCCCATCTGCATCCATGGACAAACCCTCCGTTCGAGGAGGTGATATCCATCAAGAACAGTTTTGCAGGGAATCTTCCGCGTGACTTGGAGGATCGCAAACTGACTGTTCTCCTGGAGCAAATTCAAAGGAACCTTCATGTTGCGCCAAGGTTCTTCAAGGCCGGGCGGTATGGAGTTGGACCCAACACCATGCAGATCATTGCTGACCATGGCATCTCGGTGGATTTCAGTGTCATGCCAGGACGTGATCTCACCTCGCAGGGCGGGCCGGACTTCCGGGGCTTCAGCGCAACGCAGTACTCCCTTCTAAGCGGGCGCCTGGTCTGCATGCCGATGACGCGCGGCCCAATCGGCCTGCTTGCATCCCGTTCTGGCCGGCTCAGCCGGCATTCGTCGTCCCGCACGCTGCAATCAATGAGGATACCAGGAGCGCTGGCTAGGCTCGGACTGCTGGAGACCGTGACCCTGACGCCTGAAGGAGTGCCCTCCGCCAAGCAGATCGCCCTGATACGGACAATGGTCGCTCAAGGGCAGCACTGTTTCGTGCTGCATTATCACAGTCCGTCGCTTATTGCCGGCTTCACCCCTTACGCCCAAACTCAGGAGGAGGCGGGCAAGATCATCCATCGTCTGGATGCCGTGTGCCATTATTTCTTCAATGAGCTAGGCGGCGAACCAGGCGATCCGAGAGATTTGTTGCCGCCAACCGCACGCACGTCGGCAAAGCTGGAAATTCGAGAGCCTACCTGAGCGTCTGCCTCGTCCTGCCTTGGGCCATCCCGCTCCAATGCCGTAAGGCGTGCAGGCCCGGCAGGCACCCGGGCACGTGACCTCCGAGGGCGCGCGATGCGGTCCCGCGGTGCGCGCCAAGGTTGGTCCACAGAGTTCGTGCGGCATGTGCTGCAGCCGCCGGGCCGCCTTGCGAGGGCAGAACAGGCTTTCCGGCAGCCAGGTGCGCTTCGTGGTGCGCGCGACATGACGCTCAGCGTCCAGCACGGGATGGACGAAGGCTCGCTTAGGGGCCTTGGCATCGGCCTCGGCGCAGGCGGGCAGCCATGGACGCTGCCGACGCGGGCGCAGCCGGTCCTGGTCCCCTTGGACGTCTTGCGTTTGGAACTGGTCTGCTCAATCCCGGGGCAGACGGGAGATGCCGTGGCGCACCAGGCAGCGGTGCGGGTGAACTTGGGGGCCTGGTCCTTGAGGCACCCGGACACGTCGTTCCGAAGGGAACGCCGGACATCGCCGAGCGGCAGCAGGGTGCGGCGGCGGAACTCGGCAATGGCAGCCTCCCCGGCGCCTCGGCGGGCGTCGTGCCGCGTGGCCTGGGCCTCATGGCCGCGTCGGCGGTGGCGGGTCGGTTGCGCCATGTCGGGACGGTTTTGGGGCTGCGGCCACATTGGGCGGCAAGGGTGCGGAACGACGCTCCCACCTTTTGGGTTCGGCTCGAGCGCGCGGCGCTGTCCCGATGCTGCCGTGGAGGATACTTGCCGTATCGCGTCCTCCTGCCAACGGGTCAGGGATGAGTTTGCACCATTACACTCCGGGACCGAACACCTGGTTCCGGGTTCAACCGGCGCGGACGAAAGTCGGGGCGTCCAAAGCCGGGGCGCCCAGGTCCGGGTATACGGTTCAGCACGGCGTTGCCGCAGGGGCCGCCTCAGAAGCTGCGCCGGCCCGTTCTGTGCGATGGCCAGGCAGCGCGGGCAGCGATACCATGCCTGCCGGGTCTGCATCGGCAAAGGCGTCATCGGGATGAGCGACAGCTACATGAAGGAACAATGCGAGGCGCTGGCCCAGCATCTCAAGCTGACGGATGGGAAGTCGGGCTATGTCGAGGTGATCGCCGACGGCTTTCGCGTCCACGTCCGCAAGAAGTGGCCCGGCAAGCAGCTTGCGACCTGGGACGGCCTGCCGGTCGAGTGGAACGAGAACGTGGGATCGAACAAGGCGGCCAACCGCTAGAGCATGTCCGGACCAAACGGCTTCGTTTGGGCTGAACGAATGCTGGCAAAAACAACAGCTAGAGCCTGTCCGGCGCGGATAGACGCGCCCGACAGGCTCTAGACCTGGCTCCCGCGGCGGCCAGTTGCGCCGCCGCCCTCCGCAGCTTGGCTGCCGGGCGGTTCACGACGCCCCGCGCAGCCCGTGGCCGCGGTTGCGCGGGTTGGACGGCTTGGCTGATCGCACGGACGGCTGCTTCGTCGGTAGCAGGCATGGAAGGAGCTTGGACCCGCCCTCCTGCCGGGAGCGAGCAGCCTGTTGCTCCATTCCCTCCCAGTGAGGACGTGCCTTGATTGGGACATCCGCCATGCTGGAACGCCACGCGCTCACCAGGGCGCGGTTGAAGGCCCTGTCCGCCTGGCCGGCCATTGCAGCCGGCCTCATTCGTCTCTGGCGGACGTGTTGCATATGCAACGACAGCATAAACAATCCAGGCTTGACGACCACGCCAGTAGCTGCGATCACGAACCCGAGAAAGCAAAGCAACATACGGTTACAATGCACCCCTAACCCGGGCTGAAGCCAGAACAATCAAGGCAAATCCCGCCCTTTGTTAAAGGGTGTTACATCCAGCCGGAGAAAGATGCCATGTCGATACTTAATGTCGGTTCGGGAAGCCAATTCTCTACCGTCGCTTCTGCCGTTGCAGCATCGCATGATGGCGACACCGTGCAGGTTCAGGCCGGCACCTACGTCAACGATTTCGCCACCATCAACACCCGGATCACCCTGCAAGGCATCGGCGGCATGGCCAGCCTGGTCGCCACGGCATCGCCGCCCAACGGCAAGGCGATCCTGACGACCAACACCGACGTCACGCTGGACCACCTGGAGCTCTCGGGCGCCGCGGTCCCGGACGAGAACGGGGCAGGCATCCGCTACCAGGCAGGCAACCTGGTGCTGACCAACAGCTACGTCCACGACAACCAGAACGGCATCCTGGGCGGTGGGGGCGCGGCCGGCAGCATCACCATCCGCAACAGCGAGTTCGCCCACAACGGCATCGGGGACGGTCACACCCACAACATCTACATCGGCGACGTGGCCAGCCTGGTGATTGACGGCAGCTACTTCCACGACGCCGTGGTCGGGCACGAGATCAAGAGCCGGGCCGAACGGACGACGATCACCAACAGCCGCATCCAGGACGGGCCGAACGGCACCGCCAGCTACAGCATAGACCTGCCCAACGGCGGCAATGCGCTGATCCAGGGCAACGTCATCCAGCAAGGCCCGGCGTCGCAGAACCCGGCGATCATCGCCTTCGGCGAGGAAGGGGGCGTGCACGCGGGATCGAGCCTGACCGTTTCCGGCAACACGATCCTGAACGACCTGGACAGCCGTTCGGCTACAGCGGTCTGGAACGCCACGGGCGCCCCTGCCAGCGTGACCGGGAACAGCATCTATGGCCTGACCGCAGGCCAGATCGTCCTCGGCGCCGCCTCGGTGTCCGGCAACACGATCCTGGGGACGGAGCCGGCGCTGGTGACGACCTCGCCCTTTGGCGCCACCACGGCACCTAGTGTCCCGGCGCCGGCACCCGGCGTTCCCGTGCCAACGCCCGTTACCTCCACCCCCCCGCCCGACACCTCCACGCTCAACAGCCCGGCACCTGCGCCTGTGCCCACGCCCGCACCGGCACCAACGCCCGCTCCAACCCCGGTGTCCACGTCCATGCCCACGCCGGCCCCGACGGGCGGGCTTGTCTTGCAATTGAGCGAGGACGCCTACCAGGGCGACGCGCAGTTCACTGTGAGCGTGGACGGGACCCAGCTCGGCGCGGCGCAGGCCGTCACGGCGCGGCACGGGGCGGGGGCGCCGCAGGCGTTCAGCTTCGCCGGTGACTTCGCCCCCGGGGCGCACCAGGTCTCGATCAGCTTCCTGAACGACTACTGGGACCCGGCCACGGGTAACGACCGCAACCTGTTCGTGGAAGGTATCGCCTTGAACGGGATGGCAGCGCCGATCACGGATACCTTCGTGCCAGGCAACGGGCACAGCGACTTCACCGTCACGGCATCCGCAGCGGGAGCGCCCGCACCCACCCTGATGCCAGTGCCGGTCCCAGCGTCCATCAGCCCGACGCCCATCACTGCCAGTACGTTGGCGCTGCACCTGTCAGAGGACGCCTATAAAGGTGACGCCCAGTTCATCGTCAGCGTGGACGGGCAGGCGCTAGGCGCGGCGCAACCGGTGACGGCGTCGCACGGGTTGGGCGAGACCCAGAGTTTCACCTTCGGCGGCAGCTTCGCCACCGGGGCGCATGACTTGGCGGTCTCGTTCATCAACGATGCATGGGGCGGCACGCCAGCAACGGACCGCAACCTGTATGTCGCGTCAGCGGACCAGAACAGCACGCAACTCGCGGGAAGCATGGGAACGCTGTACTCGAACGGGGATTTGCACATACCCTTCACCGTGCCCGCCGCAACCTACTCATAATCACCCGGTCACATGGCAATGTGCAGGGGCATCCAGCCTGATGGGCAGTCAACCGCAGTTCTGCGCATGCAGGGTCAAGCTGCATTCCCGATACTAAGGACCGAACGTGACGTGGAGGGTCTCCTGACCAACCAATTCAGGACCGGGGAAGCTTCAGTTCTATACGCAGGAGGCCTTTCTCTAGAGACTGGACCAAACTGTCATACAGCTCGATGCTGGCATATTCGGTGCCGGAAGTGAGCGTAATCTGCACCGAATGGCCAACCCGGCGTATGGCTACTCCGTAGCCTCCTGCGGTGGCTTGCGATATTGCATCCGATGCTTGCAAGGGTTCAGGGTCAGTTCCGCTTCCGGCTCTGCCGTCTTCATGCGACAACTGCGGACTTCTCCTAATCTGTTATCTCGTCGCCGGCCAAGGCTACGCAAATCTGGGGGCGACAGGGCATCCCGAACTTGCCAGATGCACTTCCGATATGAACGTGCGTCGCCTTGGCGGGTTCCCAATCCCATCTGCAACTCGAACGAAGAGTCCTGCTGGATACAGACAACCTATGACGGCCCGGTGCCGACCTGCAACGGATAAGAAGCTGTAGCTTACAGCCCCACGCAGCCGGGGTGCTCCGGGCAAGGGCCTTGGCGCAGGACATTGTAAAATGGTCATTCGCTGACAGGACCGTTGCGCCCGTGCCGTCCAGGGTCACGCTGGACGCCGCGCCGGTATTCGGCAGGGTCATCGCGGACGCGCCGGTCGCGCCAGCGAAGGACGGGCTAACGAGGTTGCCGGGGGGCGTTGGCGCAGGAGTGGGCGTCGGAACCGGGGTGGGCATCACCTGCCCCTGTCCCGGCAGCAACACGCTATGGCTGCCCAGCGAGGTCAGGTGGGCGCCGATGAGGAGGAGTCTGGGCATCGGGAACGATCCTTGATCTTCAGGAGCCGGGGTGTTGCGGTGCGGTCATGGACAATCCCCTGCCCCAGCACATGCCCGCCCTCGACGGCCTTCGCGGGGCCGCAATCCTGATGGTCGTGCTGACCCATGCGGCAACCGGCTGGGGAGCATGGGGCTGGCCCGCGACGTTCCACCTGCTGGCCTGGCTGGCCGCGGTTGCGAGCGGCGGCTTTCACTGCGTCGCGCTGTTCTTCGTCGTGTCGGCCTTCACGCTCACGGTCCAGGCCAGGCGTCGCACCGATAGGTGGGCCGCCTATGCCATCCGCCGTGTCGCCCGGATCGGTCCGGCCTATTGAATGGCCGGCATCGCCTACACGCTGACCGCCAGCTTCGCGCCGCGCTTGTGGGTGCAAGGGGACGTGGGCGCGTCCGACATCGCCATAACCGCCGTATTCGGGAGCGCCTGGCAGGGCGGCGGCGTCATGACCGTGGTTCCCGGCGGCTGGTCCGTTTCCTGCGAGGCAGCATTCTACGTCGTGCTGCCCTTAGCGCTGTGGCTGATTGCCGGGCGCCTGTGGCGGGCGCTGCTGCTGGCCGCCGCGTCCGCGCTGGCCGCGCTGCTGCTGTCACGGCACACCGCTCTGCACGGGGGCAGGACCTTCTCGGACTACATCCATCCGGGCATCCAGGCCCTGGCCTTCGCAGTCGGGGGCGCGGCATCCGTCCTGGCCCAGCGCGTCTGCCTCCCCGCGTGCCCTGCCTGGCGCTGGCGCTGCTGGCCACGGCCGTCGCCGGGGTGCCGTTCGTGCCCGTGCCGCCGATCCCGTGGGGCCTGCCGCAGCACCTTCTGTTCGCCCCCTTGGCGGCGGCGTGCGCGGCCTTCGCCGCCCAGCACCCGCCGCGCCTGCTCGCGTCGGCGCCGATGCGGCGGCTGGGGGAGGGCAGCTACAGCATATACCTGGTTCACTTCGCCTTGCTGGCGCCCAGCCTGACCGTGTCGGAATGGCTGCTGCCGGGGGACGGCTGGCCGACGATGGCGCTGCACTTCGGCCTGACGGCAGGATGCGGCTTCGGGCTGGCGTGCGTCACCTATCGCTGGATCGAGCAGCCGGGCGTCCGATGGGCGGCACGACTGCTGCGGCATCGGGCGGCTCACGCCGACATCCCTTCCAGCAGGCGAAAGCGCCAGGCGTCCGGCCCGCACGGCGCCCGCGTCCGGGTTGGCAGCCTTTCCGTGCCCAGATTCTCGTCCAACTCCGTCCAGCGAGTGCCGCAGCCGGCGCCGGCGCAGTTCACGGCAGGCCCGCTGCACGGGCGTGCCGGCCAGGACGCGCAGGCACCAGGCCAGCAGCACGCCGGTCGTGCGCCCGTTCGCCAGCGCCACCGTCAGCCCGTCTTTGCCGACCATGACGCCGCGGACTCGGAAGCCTGTCACGGGCTGCCCTCTGATGCGAACCGTGCAGAACTCAGCTTACGGAACTGAATGCAAGAAGCCTGTGATCAACCCCGCATCCACCCGCCTCCTCGCAAAGGGCGGCACCCGGCGCCGAAGCCTCAAGGCCGCACGCGCGCCAGCTCCCCCAGCTTGATCTGCGTCAGCAGCGCTAGCTCGTCATAGACGGTCCACTCCTCCACGATCACGCCGCGCACGACATGCAGGTGCGTTATCCCCAGCACGAACAGCCGGTGCCCAGTCGGCGCCCCCAGCAGCCCGTAGCCGAGATGGTGCCCCTCCATCACCCAGCGCACCGCCACCTTCTCCCCGCCCTCCTCGCAGGGGACCGAGCAGACGTGCTGCGGCGTGAAGGCGCAGTCGGGGATGGCGCCCACCAGCGCCAACGCCTGGTGCAGCACGGCCGCGCGCCCGTAAAGCTCCTTCATCAGCGGCCCGTGCCACTGGGCGTTGGGCGCATACGTCTCCCTGATGCGGCCGAACATGCGCTTGTTGAACACCTCGTGCAGCCCGCGCAGGCACCACGCCTCGGTGTCGGTGTGCGCGAGCGAGGTGTCGGCCTCCGCCTCCGGCGGCTGCTGGCCGAGCAACCGTTGGCTCTCCCCGATGTCAACGGGGCCGTGGCCCTGGCCGAGCATCTCCCGCGCCCGCGCTTCGGCAATGGGATGCGGGTCCAGGCCCAGTTGGCGCAGCAGGCCCATGCCGTCCGAGACGATCCACTCGCGGTAGATGCGGTTCTCGAACACCATGCAGTCTGCTATCGTGCGGGTGCTGAACGACCGGCCCGTGGGCTTGCCGTACGGGCCGTCCTGCGTGTGCCGGCCCGATCCCGTCACCAGGTGCGACGTGTAGAACCCGTCAACGTCGTCGCCGCGCCAGATCACCTGCGTCGCCATGCCCCGGCGCTCGGGGAACGTCACGAGCCGCTGGATCGTGTCGCGCACGATGTCCTCGCGGCTATAGACTGCGCCGAGCGTGTAATAGACCACGGCGTTGTGGGTGTAGTGCGTGTAGATCAGCCCGATGTCCCGCTCGTCCCAGATGCGGTGCGTGCAACGCACGATGTAGTCCACGATGTCGGTGTAGATGGGATCGAAGCCGCGCAGGCTCTGCCGGCGCGGGCGGTTGGCGGGTGCCAGGTCCACGTAGTCGTGGCGCTCGACTTGCATCACCTGCTCCGGCCCGCCGCCGAACAGCGGGTCCTGGCCCGGCGTGGCAGGTCCCGGCGTGGCAGGCACCGATGCGGCGGCGGGGGGCGTCGTCATGTCTGCCAAGGCTCCGGACCCCTCTACTGGCAGTTCGTGCGGTAGATATACTTCTGCACCTCCGGCGTATCTATGTTCTGCGGCGTCGCGACCACGAAGGGGGTGTTGACCTGCCGCTGCACCGGCTTGCCTTGCAGCGCGTCCACCATCATCTCGACGCCGAGCTGGCCGACCCGGTAGGGATACTGCACGATGTCGGCCGAGACGACGCCCTTGCGTATCGCCTCGACGATGGGGTCGGAGGTGTCGAAGCCGACGATCTTGATCTTGCCCTCCATCTGCGCCTCCCGCACGCCGGTCGCCGCGCCCTCGGTGTTGTTGGTGGTGATGGTGAACACCCCGGTCAGGTCGGGGTTGGCCGCGACCGTGGCGGTGATGATGCCGGCGGCCTTGGCCGTCTGGTTGTTGCTGTATTGGACGCCGATGTAGGTGATGCCAGGATGCTTCGCGATCTCGTCCTGGAAGCCGAACAGGCGTTGCTGGGCCACGTTGGCAGCCGGCGAGTTCATCAGCGCCATCACCTTGCCCTTGTCGCCCAGGAGTTCCGCCAGGATGCGCCCGGCCTGCTGGCCGCCCTGGTAGTTATCGGACTGGATGTTGGCCAGGGCGACGCTCATGTCCTTCACGTCGCCGTCAATGGAGATGATCTTGATGCCGCGCTCCTTCGCCTCGATCAGCGTTGCGGTCAGCGCGACCGGGTCGTCGGCGGTGAACATGATGCCGTCGGGCTGCCCGGCGATGACGGCGTTCAGCACGCGCATCTGCAGCGCCGGGGTATACTGCTGCGGCCCCTGCGCGTCGAAGGTGACGCCTAGGCGCTTGGCCGCCTCCGCCCCGCCGCAACTGACGGACATGTAGAACGGGTTGCCCGTGACGCCCTGGATGTAGGTGATCTTGTAGGGCTTGGCGGCCGCGGGCGCCTGGGCCGTCCCGGGGGACGGCAGGGCGGCCAGGGACAGGACGAGTGCGGTCGCAGCGGCAAGGCGCTTCATGTGTGTCTCCGGTATGGACGGGGGATGGGGCTACAGCCGCTCGCCGCTGCCGCGCTTGATCTGGTCGGCATAGACGGCGGCGATCACGACGAAGCCGATCACGACCATCTGCCAGAACGGCTGGATGCCCATGATGATGAAGCCGTTGGCCAGCACGGCGGGGATGAACACGCCGACGACCGTGCCGATGACCGAGCCGCGCCCGCCGGTCAGCGCCGTGCCGCCCAGCACGACGGCCGTGATCGCCTCCAGCGGGTCGTTGGCATGGCCCTCGAGCGTCGTGGTCGAGAACCGGCCCAGCGACAGCATTGCCGCGACCCCGGCCAGCAGGCCGCTGAGCGCATACAGCTTGACCAGGTGGCCGTTGACGTTGACGCCGGCCCGGCGCGCGGCCTCCCGGTTGGACCCCACGAGATACGTGTGCCGCCCGAACCGGGTCATGTGCAGCACGATGCCGCCGATCAGAGCCATGATGGCGGTGATGACCACCAGCCACGGCACGCCCCCGACGGACCCGTGGCCGAGTGCGATCAGCGCGTTGGGCACGGTGCGTATGTCGCTGCCGTCCGACAGCAGGTAGGCGCCGCCGAGTGCCGCGCCCATGCTGCCGAGCGTCGAGATCAGCGCGGACACGCGCAGCCGGGTGATGCACAGCCCGTTGAACACGCCCCAGGCCGTACCGCATAGCAGCGCCACCGCGAAGCCCAGCGCGACGGTGCCCAGGCTTTCCGTGTTGCCCACCCGCAGCATGACCTGCGCCGCCGCCACGCCCGAGAACACCAGCACGGAGCCGATGGACAGGTCGAACCCGCCGGCGATCATGATGTAGGTCGTGCCCACCGCCAGCACGAGCAGGACCGAAGCGTCCAGGAAGATGTTGCGAACGTTGAAGCTGCTGGCGAAGGTCGCCGGGTGCAGGAACGAAAAGAACGCAACCAGCGCGAGCAGGACGATGCCCATGTAGAAGGGCGACGACGACAAGCCGACCTTGAGCGTGCGGCCTAGCCCGGGCGCCACCTGCATCGGGTTGTCGGGACGCGCGGCCTGGACATCCCCGCTCATGCCACGGCCTCCGGCTCGACCAGCCCTGCCTCGGCGTCGAGCGCCCCTGTCATAGCGCCCACCAGGTCCTGCACCGTCAGCCCCCGGTTGGGCATGGACGCGATGCGGCGGCCCAGCCGCAGCACCTCCACCGTGTCCGCGACCTGGATGACGTCGCGCATGTTGTGGCTGATCAGCACGACGGCCACGCCGGTGTCCCTGATGCGGCGCACCAGGTCCAGCGTGCGCGCGGTCTGCACCACGCCCAGCGCCGCCGTCGGCTCATCCATGAACACCACGCGCTTGGCCCACATCGCGGCCCGACAGATCGCGACGCTCTGCCGTTGCCCGCCGGACAGGCTGGCGATGGGCGCGTCCATGTCCTTGAGCGCGACCTTGAGGCGCTGGAACGCCACCGCGCTCTCCCGCCGCATCGCCGCCTTGTCCAGGAAGCCCAGCCGGCCCAGCAGGCCCGAGCGCAGCGCCTCCCGCCCCATGTACATGTTGGCGGACGGGCTGAGGTCCGGGCAGACCGAGAGGTCCTGATAGACCGTCTCGATCCCCAGGTCGTGCGCGTCCGCGGGGGAGGCGAACGACACCGGCACGCCGTCCACCGACAGCTCGCCCGAGGTCGCCGCATAGACGCCGGAGAGTATCTTCACCAGCGTGCTCTTGCCGGCGCCGTTGTCGCCGATCAGCGCCGTGATCTCCCCGGCACGGGCGTCGAAGTCCACGCCGCGCAGCGCCTCGACATGGCCGAACCGCTTGGTGATCCCCCGCGCCCGCAGGATCGGCGCACTCCCTTCCGTGGTCGCTCCGGCAGGCATGTCGGTCATGCGGGTGCTCCTTGCCGTACACTGTTGCAAACGCCGGTTCGGTCCGCAAGGACCATGCGTCCTTGGTTGAACCGGGCCTGATTCCCTGATTAGATCACACCGCATTCGAATGCGGCAACGGAGAAGCGACATGGCCCCGGCCCTGACACACCCGGCTCTGGCACACCCGGCCCTTACTCCCGAGGACGCCCGCGCCCGCCTCATCAAGCGGTCCGACATGGTGGCCTGCGCGCTGGCCTTCATTGACTGCAAGATGCCGGGCAGCGAGCGCAAGCTGAACTACTCGCTGGTCGGCCCCGGCGTCACGCAGTCGCGCGACCAGGTGGTGAACCTGACGGAGGCGCACGGCTTCAGCCTGGGCGTCGCCGCGATGCCGCCCGGCACCGTCAACAACCTGCACGTACACTTCACGGCGGAGGTGTTCATGATCCAGCGCGGCACCTGGACCTTCCGCTGGGGCGCCGATGGGCAGGACGGCACCATCAGCGGCGGACCGGGCGATGTCGTGTCCATCCCGACCTGGATCTTCCGCGGCTTTTCCAACACCGGCACCGAAGATGGCTGGATCTTCACGGCGCTGGGCGGCGACGACACCGGCGGCATCATCTGGCATCCGTCCATCCTGGCGAACGCCGCGCAGTACGGCATGTACCTTACGCAGGACAACATGCTGGTGGACACCTCCGCCGGCACGCCCCGCCCGGCGCCGGACGCGCTGATGGCGCCGCTTACCCCCGGTCAGATCGCCACCCTGCCGCGCTACACCTCCGAGCAGATGGCGCATCGCGTGGTGAAGGCCGCGGACCGCACCTGGTCCGGCGCCGCGCTGCTGGACTCTTGCCTGCCGGGCCATGCCAGCGAGCTGGCGCCGGTCATCGGGCACGGCATGACGGAGGACCGCGCCCATGCCGCGCCGGTCGGCAACCCGCACGGCTTCTCGGTCGAGTGGCTGCGCGTCCCCGCCGGCGGCAAGGTCGGACGCCACAGCTTGAACGAGAAGCAGGTGGTGATCGTCTTCACCGGCGCCCTGGACGTGATCCTGAACGAACCCGGCGCGGAGGTTTCCGTGCGGGTCGGCACCGGCGAGTGCTTCTCCGCCCCCGCGGGCGCCTGGCGTAGCCTGGCCGCGGCGGACGGTCCGGTGGAGGCCGCCCTCGTCACCGCCGAGGACGCGCGCAAGCGCATCGCCTGGGCGCCCGAGATCGTCCAGGCCGCCATGCAGGCCGGCGCCGTCCTGGACCATGACGGCCATGTCGCCCCGCTCGCCCTGATGCCGCCCGCGACGCGCAGCGCCGTGACGGCCCGGATGATGCAGGCGGCGGAATGAGGCCGAACGCCCTGCGCCACCTGCACCGGCACGGCCGGACCATCGTGAACGGCTGGCTGTCCATCAGCTCCCCCTACGTGGCGGAGCTGGCGGCGCACCAGGGCTACGACGCGCTGACGGTGGACATGCAGCACGGGATGGTCGGGTTCGAGGGGGCGATGGCCATGTTCCAGGCCATCGCCACCACCGCCGTGATCCCGATGGCGCGGCCCAGCGAGAACAGCCCGGCCGAGATCATGCGCCTGCTGGACGCCGGGGCCTACGGCATCATCTGTCCGATGGTGTCCACCGCCGCGGACGCCGCCCGGCTGGTTGGCGCCTGCCGCTACCCGCCCGCGGGCCGCCGCTCGTTCGGCCCGGCGCGCGGGCTGCTGTATGGCGGGACGGACTACTTCGCAGGCGCCAACGCGGAGGTGCTGGCATTCGCGATGATCGAGACGCGGGAGGCGCTGGACAACCTGGACGCCATCCTCGGCACGCCGGGGCTGGACGGCATCTACATCGGCCCCAACGACCTCGCCATCGAGCTGGGCTGCGCGCCGCGCAACGAGCATGACGACCCCGCCGTGGTGTCCGCCATCGCCCGGGCGCGGGAGGGCGCGTCGAGGCGGGGTTTGATCGCCGGCATCTTCTGCTCGGACGGGCCTGCCGCAGCGGGGCGGGCGGCGGAGGGGTTCCACCTCGTCACGCCGGGCAACGACGCCGCGCTGCTGCGGGGCACGCTGTCCGCCAACGTCCGTGCCGCCCGCGGCTGACCGCTGCTCTGCTCCCTCTCCCTCCGGGAGAGGGCCGGGGTGAGGGAGGCCGCAGCACGTCGCCCACCCCGCCAAGGCTCCGCAAGGGCCAGCCACGGTCCTTGCGGC
>JAABUN010004392.1_pt1 | contig 19361 bp, 21 predicted proteins | sample 5559311 | NCBI WGS metagenome assembly JAABUN01 (sample SAMN10711877, study PRJNA513370) | rock metagenome | isolation source: Antarctica rocks | place: Antarctica: Victoria Land, Siegfried Peak sud | reverse complement strand
GATTCGGCTTTTCCTGAACAACGACGCGCACTGCTGGCCGTCGGTGATGGCTTTGCGACGGCGGGCAGCAAGTGCGACCGATCCGCCCATACCAACGCATACAACAAGCGGAGGTCGCTCATCGAATGTCGGCAAGACCCATGCCCGGTAGCATGTTGCGCCAGGAGGGCCTCATTCAGGAGCATGACCCCCCACCTTTTCCGACTTTGCCTTACGACACCATTAGGTGTTGAGCATAGCACACACCGTCGAGACGCCATATCCTCTCGTACCAGTGGTCGTATTCTGCGGCAGCGTGGGGAGGCACCGATGATGCAGCGATATGGGCTGCGCGACGATCTAATGGGAACGGATCGCCCCCTGTTACCGGGCCGCTTGGGGCACATGGATGGGACGGCGCGCGACAATCGGCTGTTCGTGGAAGTAGTGCTGTACCGATAGTGCGCGGGGATCCCCTGGCGCGACTTACCAGAGCAGTTCGGAGACTGAAGGGGCAAGTGGCAATCATCCCGCCCAAACGGCGTCACAGTGCGCCACGCGCCTATGGCTGCGATCTCTATCAGGTGCGTCATCTCATCAAGAATTTCTTCTGTCGGCTCAAGCAGTACCGCCCCATTGCGACGCGCTACGGCAAGACCGCCCGCAACGTCCTTGCGGCGGTTCAGCTAGTTATGTCGCGTTGTGCAACAGCGAACCACCCCAGAGACCACTATGCCCGAACAAGTCATAGACTATCCCATCGCCCTCGCCGAGCTGGCGTACTCCCGCAGCCTGATACCCAATAAGGCGGGGCGAGAGAACGCCGCCTTCGACAACAAGGTGCAGGAGGTGCGCGAACGTCTCACGTTACCGAGGTGCAAAAGGATCTGCTGGCCGCTAATATAGTGGTCTTCCAGCGGCTGTATGGCATACAGACGGCAAAAGTATTGCGTTATTACATACACGCAGCCGATGCACTCCCCGTGAGGATGCCCGCTACCAGTCTCACTTTCAACACCTTATCACGCTAATAATTATGGCTACAGCCACAAATAAAATACTACAATAATGGCTATAGCCGGTCATTCGATTGCTTTACTTACGGCTGTAGACGATAATTCCTGCATGGAAGAGATGAATATTAATGCCATAAGGCGTGAACAAATCGACCGCAAGTTGCGCCAGACAAAGGGTCTCGCGGACCTTGTCGAGCCGCGACGGGGCTGGATTACCGAGGTGCGGCGGATCATCGGCATGCGCGGCGACCAGCTGGCAGCGCGTATGCGGGTTTCGCGTTCGACGGTGGGCGACCTTGAACGCTCCGAAGAGCTCGGGACGATCTCGCTCAACACCCTACGCCGGGCGGCGACGGCGATGGAGTGCAAGCTCATCTATGCCTTCGTGCCGCACGAGAAGTCGTTCGAGGATCTCGTTCGCGCACGCGCCGAGGAATTCGCCAGAAATCTCGCCAACACCGTTGGCCATACGATGGCGCTCGAAGACCAGGCGACCAGCGAGCACGCGCGCGAGGAACTGATAAAGCATTATGTCGAGAGCATCGTGCGCCACATGCCCCGCGAGCTGTGGGATGAGCGGCATTGATGTTCGAGCTACCGGCGGGTGCCACACCGCTTTCGCCCGAAGATGAGGCCGACCTCATCCCCAATCTCGCCACGAAGGCCGATCTCAACGAATTCGAGGCCGTGAATATCGCCGCCGGGGCGCTCTGGGCCGTCCGGAGTCGGCGCATCAGGAAAGACTTTCCCAACGTCACGGCGCTCATGCTGCTCCACAAGCGGATGTTCGATAAAACATGGCGCTGGGCCGGGAAGTTTCGCCGGGTTGATACCAATATCGGCATCGACTGGCACAACATCGCGGCGGAACTCCACAATCTTTGCGAGAACGTCCGCGCCCAGCTGGAGTATGGGGCCTACCCCATCGACGAGATCGCTGCGCGCTTCCACCACGAGCTGGTCGCGATCCACCCCTTCCCCAATGGCAATGGCCGACACGCGCGGCTCGCCGCCGATCTCCTCCTCGCCCAGCATGGCCGCCCGCCGTTCAGCTGGGGGCAGGCCTCCCTCGTTGTGGCCGGCGACACGCGCAGCGCCTACATCCACGCGCTGCAGCAGGCCGACGCCGGGCTCATCGGGCCGCTGCTCGCGTTCGTGCGCAACTGACGCATCGCCGCCGCTTGCTTAACCCGCCTTGCTGAACGTACACTTCTTTTCACCAGCCGACTACTGGACGTCCGATAGCCGTGTGCCATACGTAGGCCATCGAGGAGGCAGCCGTGATCCTCACCGTCGGCAACATCAAGGGCGGGGTCGGGAAGACCACCCTCGCCGTCAACCTGGCGATCATCCGGGCCAACGCGGGGCGCGACGTGCTGCTCGTCGATGGCGACGAGCAGGGCACCGCGCAGACCTTCACCGAGCTCCGCGCCGAGTTGCTCGGGCAGCCGGGCTACACCGCCGTGGCGCTCCAGGGCGCGGCGCTGCGCACGCAGGTGCGCCAGCTCGCCACCAAGTACGACGACATCGTGATCGACGTGGGCGGGCGCGATACCGGGAGCTTGCGCGCCGCGCTGACGATCTCCGACACCCTCCTCATCCCCGTGCAACCCCGCACCTTCGACATCTGGGCGGTGGACGCGATCGCCGCGCTGGTGGCCGAGGCGCGCGAGATCAACGACCGCCTCCAGGCGCTGCTGGTGATCAACGCCGCCGACTTCCAGGGCAAGGACAACGAGGACGCCGCCGAGGCGCTGCGGTCGGTCGCGGGCATGCACATGCTCCCCGTCACCATCGGTCGCCGCAAGGCCTTCCCCAACGCCGCCGCCCAGGGCCGGGCCGTAACCGAGCAGGCGCCGCGCGACCCGAAGGCCGTGCAGGAGCTGGCAGCACTCGCCGAGGAGATTTACGGCCGCGTGCTGGCGAATCGGTAGCAAGGAGACATACGATGGCTATCGCACAGAAGCCCAAGGCCAAGCAGTCCGCCATCCCCCAGGATAAGGCCGAGGCATTCATCGCCGCGACCGGCGGCAAGCAACCAGGTGACATATCGCCAGAGCAATCGAAGATCGTGACCACCCTGCGTTTCGACCCGACGCTCTTGCAGCAGATCGACCAGGCCGCGAAGAAGCGCGGCGTCTCCCGGACGGCCTGGATCATGATGGCGGCCAGTCGGGCGGTCGAGGAGGGGCTGTGAGCCTCTCGCCGATCAGGAAGCGGCTCGTCAACGCCTCGGTCGAGATCCAGGCGGACCCGCCGGAAGCGATCGCCTTTCAGCATAGTCTGTTATGTCAGGTCGGCCTGCCCCGCAAGGAGACGATCGAGCGAGAATTCACGCGCGTCAACGGCGCGATGTCCCTCAGCATCGAGGCGGGCAAGCTCTTCGACGGCAAGGCCCTGGTCAACCAGCCGCTGCCCTACGGCGCGCGGCCCCGACTGATGCTGGTCCATATCAGCTCTGAGGCGGTCCGTACGCGCTCGCCGGTGGTCGAGGTGGGTCATTCGGCCTACGCGTTCCTGCGGACGCTGGGATTCGACGTGAACGGCCAGAGCTACCGGCAGACCCGCAAGCAAGTGCTCGCGCTCGCGGCCTGCCACATGACGCTCGGCTTCATGGCCGACGGCTACCCCCAGACGATCAAGACCGACCCGATCAGGAAGTTCGAGGCGTGGCTCCAGCGCGAGGGCAACCAGACCGTGATGTGGCCGGGCGTGCTGGAGCTGTCCGGCGACTTCTTCGCCTCGCTCCAGGAGCATGCGGTGCCGCTCGACCCGACCGCGCTGAAGAGCCTGCGGCACAGCTCCCTCGCGCTCGATCTCTACACCTGGCTCGCCACCCGCCTCCACCGCGTGAACCGTCTCGACGGCGTGAAGGTCTCCTGGCGAGCCTTGCAGGGGCAGTTCGGGCAGGAGATCGCCGACCCGAACAACTTCCGCCGGAAGATGCTGAAAGCCCTGGCGGAGGTGAAGGCGGTTTATCCCGACGCCCGCTTCGAGGCGGTGCACGGCGGCCTGCTGCTGAAGCCCTCGGCCCCGCCGATCACCAAGCAAGCGGTGCAAATAGCCCTGCCCGAGCGCGGTGCATAACCCTGTGGATAGCCGAGTTCTCCACGAACGATCGGTACTGGTTTATCCTCGGTGAATCGGTACTGTTGCGGGGTGAAAAGGCGGGAAAAGGCACGGTGAATCGGTACTGCCTTACCGTTAAGGGATCGATCCCGTTAAACGATCCGCCGATAATAGCCGTTACCGACGTTGGGGATATGTAGAATAACGCAGTGGTTATGATATCTGCTAGTGAAAAAAGAAGAACGGTCTTGTTGATGCCAGATCCCGAACGTCGTGACTGCGTCGCTTCGCGAAGGAGCTTTTCTGACTGTCGCATCGTGGTCGCACGACCAGAGGAGAGCCTCACCGCGCGATGTCAGGCGATAGTAAACCAGTCGTCCGCTGCGGTGGTCCTCGACCACCCCGACTTGCCGCAGCACAGCCAGTTGCTGAGCCAGCCCACTTGTGGTGCCGGGCGTCCGTCAGGCCAATCAGCACGCGGGCGCGCCCATCTCCGAGCAGGCCCTGCCGCTCTACAGTCGCGATACCCTGGGGGCGGGTGCTGCAAGCTACGGGCTCCTCTGGACGGCGTACGGCGCGGGAACGCTCGCCGGCCTGCTCGGGGGCAGGCCGCTCCTTGCTCGGGGTCGGCCGGGGGTAACCTTCGCGGCGCTCGCCTTCGCCTACGGCGCGCTGCTCGTCCCGCTCGTGGTCCTGCGCAGCTCCCCCGGCCCTGATCTGCTTCGCGCTGGTCGGCTGCGCCTGGGGGCCGTACGCGGTCATCGAGACCGCGCTCCTCGGGCGGCTCCCCGCCGCGACGGTGCTCGGCCTCGCAGTGCTGGGCTGTCTGGCGACGGGGGTAGTTGGTCTGTTGTCCCCGGCCCTGCGCCGGATCGAGCGACATGTTGCCGTGCCGTAGCGCGGCCGGTTGCTGGGGGGTGATGATGGTTGAGCGGCAGCGTAGCGCGACAATGGACGAGTAGTAGGCCGGGATGGTGAGGTGAGTGATCCCGTGCCGAGCATGAACGCCGCCAGCGCCAAGTCAGAGACCTTCGCCATCGCGCACCCCGCCCCATTGTCCACGCCCAGCTTCCGCCGCAGGCTGCGCCGTCGTCAATGGCCCTATCCCTATTGACCGTGCCGACGAATCGTCCGCGCAAGCCCTGCGGGGCCGTGCCCCCGGCGGGTGATCACCGGAGGTAGGCTTCAGTGGCCCGCGATGGAACAGGCCAGTCGGGGTGAGTGCTCAAAGGTTGCTAGTAGCTCGGTATTCGTTGTATAGCAAAATGATATACAAAAGCCGTATATGAGAAGCGCTGCATTGTTTGGAATGGCCCGAGGCAATGCCGCCACAGCGCCCGGGTCAGCCCACGCCGGCTTGCGCGATCGGCGGGGCCGTGCGGACATAACGGTTCGGCGAGGTCAGGATCGCGGTCGCAAACAGCCACGCGGCGAAGGCGAGGAGCGTGGTCGTCGGGCCGACCCGCTCGAGCAAGACGCCGGTCAGCGCCAGGCCGAGCGGCTGCATCCCCAGGGCAACGAGCCGGAAGGCGCTGTTGACCCGCCCCTGGAGCGCGTCCGGGATCAGCGCCAGCCGGTAGCTGCGCTGGACGGTATCGTAGGCGGGCATCACGAGGAAGTACACGATCAGGATCGCCGCGATGGCGACGAGGGAGGGTGCACCGGCGAAGAGGAGGAAGATGCCGCACGAGAACCAACTGAGACCGATGATTATATTATAATTGTAGATTTCGCCATAAGACTGACCCAGTTTCCGCGGTAAAACTGACCCACCCCCGGCAGCACGAGTATCCTCGCTGGACCTGTGGTCAGCGCCAGCGAGGAGGAAGCGAGGGTGATCAGCGTGGAAGCCAGGACGACGATCCGGTATCTGCATGCCCAAGGGGTGAGCATCCGCGCGATTGCGGCGCAGTTGGGCCTGGCGCGCAACACGGTGCGTGCGGCGATTCGGGCACCCGACCCGCCGACGCGGACCCGGGCGAAGCGGGCGAATCCGCAACTCGGCCCCTTCGCCGCGCAGATCGCCGCGATGCTGTTCGAGCAGCGCTTCATCGGCTCGCGGATCCTGCGCGAGCTGGAGGCGCGCGGCTATCGCGGCGGGCCGACCGCGCTGTACGCGTATCTCGCCCAGCTCAAGGCCGAGCGCGCGGCGCCCCGCGCGGTCGAGCGCTTCGAGACCGGGCCGGGCGAGCAGGCGCAGTTCGACTGGTCGCCCTACCAGGTCACGCTCGGCGAAAGCCTGCGCCGGGTGGTGCTCTTCGGCCTCATCCTCGGGTACAGTCGCCGGAAGTATTACCTCGCCAGCCTGGATGAGGCCCAGGCGTCGGCGTTCGCGGCGTTGGAGCAGGGCTTCGCCCACTTCGGCGGCGTCGCGAAACGGTTGCTGGTCGACAACGCCAAGGTGCTCGTCGCGGATGCGCGCCCGGCCACTTTCGCCTGGAATGTCCATTTCCTGGAACTGTGCGGGCATTACCAGATCGAGCCGGTGGCCTGCCAGATCCGGCGGCCGCAGACCAAGGGCAAGATCGAGCGCCCCTTCTTCTATATAGAGGAGCACTTCATCAAGGGCGGGCGTTTCACCGACCTGGACGACCTGAATAGGCAACTCGCGCGGTTCCAGGCCGAGGAGCTGGACCTGCGGGTGCACGGCACGACGCAGGCCCGCCCGCTCGACCGCTTCGCCGCGGAACGGTCGTCCCTGACCCCGCTGCCGCCCGGTCGGTTCATCAGCCGCCTGGACGCGGTGCGGAAGGTGAGCCTCGACTGCCTGGTCAGCTACGGCGGCAGTCGCTACAGCGTGCCGCAGCAGCACGCCGGGTGCCAGGTCTGGGTACGCCCGATGCTCGGGACGCGGCTCGAGATCCACACGCAGCAGGGGGAGTGCATCGCCACGCACCCGGTGACGACGGTCAAGGGGAGCCTCGTCATCCAGCAGGAGCACTACGCGGGCTTGCGTCAGCGCACCCCCGTGACGAAGAGCGTCGCCAGCGCGGCGTTCCTGGCTCGCTTCCCCGACCAGCAGCCCTTCCTGGAGGCCGTCCTGGCCGCGCACCCGACCGGGCCGGCGCTGCTGCTGCGTGCCGTCCTCGAGCTGGCCGCGGGCTATCCCGATGACGCCCTCCGCGCCGCCTTCGCGGCCGCCCTCCACCACCACTGCTACGCCCTGCCCTTCCTGCGCGGTGTCGTCGAGCAGCACGCCCCTCGCCAGGAGGTCCCGCAGCGCCTCGCCGTGGTCCTCGCCACGCTGCCGACGCAGCCCGTCACCCGACCCCTGGCCGTCTATCAGCAACTCTTAACCGGCAACCACGATGGAGGTGAACGATGACGACCGAAGCGGAACACCTGCGGAACCAATTGCAGACCCTCGGCCTCCGGGCGGTGGCCGCCGTCTTCGAGGCCGAGGCGACGAAGGCGGCGAAGAGCCAGACGACCTATATCGCCTTCCTGGCCAAGCTGGTCGACGAGGAACTCGCCGCCAAAGTCGACCGCTCCATCAACGCGCGGATCGCCAACGCGCGGCTCCCGGCGCGCAAGACGCTGGAGGAGTTCGACTTCGCGTTCCAGCCGGGCCTCCCGGCGGCACGCGTCCGCGAGCTGGGCGAGCTGACGTTCCTCCAGTCCGCGACGAATATCCTCCTGGTGGGGCCGCCCGGCGTCGGGAAGACCCACCTGGCCCTCGCCTGGGCGCTGAAAGCGTGCCTCGCCCGCAAACGCGTCCTCTTCACCCATGCCCCGGCCCTCCTCGACGGCCTGGTGGCCGCGCAGGTCGCCAACACGCTCGGGCGGCAACTCCAGCAATTGCGCGGCCAGGAGTTGCTGGTGATCGACGAACTCGGCTACACCCCGATGGACCCGCAGCGCGCGACGCTCTTTTCTCAACTCGTCAGCCAGAAATACGCCCACAGTTCCATCATCGTGACCAGCAACGTGCCCTTCGACCAATGGGGGCGCATCTTCGGCGACGACGAGGTGATCGCCGCCGCGATCCTCGACCGGCTGCTGCACTACAGCGAGGTGTTCCCGATCTCGGGGCCGAGTTATCGCCTGCGTGGTAAGCTGGCACAATGAACTGAGCGGCCCTGGGTGGGTCACGTTTACCGCGGAAACTGGGTCAATTCCAAGACGAAATCTACACGGATGATGACCTGCCCGAAGCTGAACCGCCGCTGGATCCAGGGCGCGAGGAGCGCGCCAACGATCCCCCCCGCCCCGCCGAGCGCGAAGATAATCCCGACCGTGGCGGCGCTCGCCCCCTGCGTCTGGGCGATCACGATGATGATTAAGTCGAGCGCGCCGGTCAGGAAGGCCATGTAGCGGACGAGCGGCTGCCGCCAGAGCCAGGAGATCCCCTCGCCTATCTCGGCGCGCAACGAGCGTGGTCCCATCCCCACCGCGCCGAGCAGGGGGCGGCGGATCAGGCGCAGCGACACGGCGGAGACGGTGTAGGAAACGGCGTCGAGCAGGAAGGGCAGGGAGTGCGCGATCCCGAAGAGCGCGCCGCCGAGTGGCGGGCCGAGGAGGCCGCCGAGCGAGTACTGCGCCGACTGTTGCGCGATGGCGGTGGGTAATTGCTCCCTGGACACCACCTGGGGCAGGGCGCTCGATTCCGCCAGCCCGAAGACCAGCGCCAGCGTCCCCTCGACGAACGAGACGAGCACGAGCTGCCCGATGGTGAGGACGCCGAGCGCGTAGGCCAGCGCGATCGAGCCGAGGGCGACGGCCCCGCCCGCGCTGCACACGAGCAGCGTCGACTTGCGCGGCCAGCGGTCCACTAGAAACTGTATGAGAAGGGGTGGCACAGGGCGTGTTGGCAGCGACGGATCGCGGTGATTCGCGATCATGACAGAGTACGGACGCGGCCTCGCCCATATGGTTCTCGGCGATCCTCGGCGTGTCCGTACCCTTCTCGCACAGTTTCTAGCGCGCCCGCCGGGAGGGCGAAGAGGAGGTAGGGGACCGACCGCACGGCGGCGACGAAGCCCGCCTGTGCCGCCGAGCCGGTCAGCGCCAGCACGAGGAGCGGGAAGGCGAGCTGCGACAGTTGCGCGCCGAGGATCGAGACCGCCTGCCCCACCCAGAGGAGCAGATAATCCCGGTTCCGCCAGAGGGGCTGCGGGGCGGGGACAATGCTCGCCGTCATTGCGCATCTCTCCCTGCGATCGCGCGCCGCATGTCCGGCACCGGCGCAGCGTACCATGATCACTATCGCCGGTTTGAGTGGTTCGAGGATGCCATCGTCGAGAAAGCCGAGCGCGGGGCCTCCTTTATGGGCTACATCGTCTATGGGCTACATCGTCGCGTGGCCGCACCGGCGCGGCGACGCTATCGCCCCACCGGCTCGTCGGGTGGCCTCACGGCCCCGGCGTCGGCGTCGGGGCTACGACCGGGAGGGGGAGCGCGGTCGGCGCGGGCACGATACCCGTCGCGGTCGGCACCGGGCGCGGCGTCGGCACCGGGTCGGTCGGGGCGCGCGGCGTCACGGCGGCGAAGAGGTCGCGGATCGCCGCCTCGAACCGGTCGAGCGGGGTCGGCACGCCGCCCGAGCCGCCCGTCGGCGCGACCTGCTCGCCGACGAACCCGAAGATCCAGCCCGCCCCGGTCCAGGAGTAGTCGCCGCCCGCGAAGTCGCCGAACGACTGGCGCTGCGCCGGCTGGAGGAAGAGGATCACCCGCTGCCCCGGCGGCAAGGCCACGGCGCGAGCGTTCGGCGAGGTGGCACTCGGCACGCCCATCTGCCGGATCTCGACCGTCTCGCCCGCCGCCACACCCCCCTGGAGCGTCCGCTCGACGGTCAGCCGCTGCGCGGTCGCGACCGTGCCGATCTGCGCCTGCTCGGGCGCGGCGGGGCAGCCATACGCCGGGCAGACCGTCTCGCCGACCGTCTCCACCCGCCCGACGACGACCTGGAAGCCCGCCAGCAGGGCCGTCGCGCTGTCGTCCTGTCGGTAGAGGACCGTGCGCGCGCCGTCGCGGAGCGCCAGCCACGCCTCGGGCGCTTGCCCCGCGATCGCGTAGATCGGCATCCCCGCCGGGAAGACGCCGCCGCTCTGCACCGGCAGGACGGTCGCGCCGACCGGCGCGGCGACCCGCGGCGCGGTGCCGTCCGGCAGGATCTGCTCGCGGACCCGATAGCCGCGCCCGCCGAAGAAGAGGAGGCCCGCATTCGGACCCTCCCACCTGCCGATCCCCGCCCCCGGCGTCCCGGCGGGCGTCGCGGCGACCGTCCCCGCCCGCGTCGCCACGCGCGGCGCGGCGGGCGGCATCAGCACCCGGACCTCGGCACGCCAGTCGGAACGGACGAACCCCGCGTCGCCGCCGACGATCAGCGCCCGCCCGTCGGCCAGCGGCGCGACGGCGAACGCGCGCCGCGCCGTTATCCCGATCTCCCCGAGCGCCGTCCAGGTGCGCGACGGCGGATCGTAGAGTTCCGCCGTCGCCGGTCCTTGCCCCGTATCGGCGGCGGCGGCGACGATCAGCACGCGACCGTCGCTCAGCGTGGTCGCCGTGTGCCCGCTGCGCGCCGTCGTCAGCCCGGCCCCTTCCGTCCATCCCCCGGTCGCCGGGTCGAAGATCGCGGTCGAGGCGAGCGGGGTCGCCGTCGTCACGCCATCGCTGCCCCGGCGAAGGCTGGCCCCGCCGACGGCGAGCACCCGGCCATCGGGCAGCGCGCTCAGGGTCGCGCCGCCCCGCGCGCCCGGCATCCGGGTCGCGGTCATCGCGCCGGTGGCGGGATCGAGGAGGAAGGCGGGGGTTGTCCCGTCGTTCTCATAGCCCGCTGAACCGAGCAGCAGGGCGCGGCCATCGCCCAGGGCGGCCACAGCGGGGAATTCGTCGCCCACCCCGACCGGCCCGAACGATGCCCAGCGGTCGGCGGCCGGGTCGTAGAGGAAAGCGTCGATCGTCCGGGCGTCGGGCGGGGTGCCGACCGTCGGTGCGGCGACGACCAGCGCGCGCCCGTCGGCCAGGGCGGTCGCGACGGCGAGGCCGGCCGGGCGCGGCGGGGCGGCGGCCGCGCGCCAGGTGCCGCGCGCCGGGTCGTAGAGTTCCGCGTTCGCCGCGCCGACGAACGCCGGATCGGCATTGTCGCTGTAGCCGCCGACGACCAGCACGCGGCCGTCCCGCAGCAGGACCGCCGCGTGTTTCACACGCCCGACGACCATCGTGCCGGTCGGCGACCACCGCCCGCTCGCCGGATCGTACAACTCCGCAGTTTTGGTCCCGCCGACGGCGTCCGGCGTGATCCCCCCGGCCACGAGGATCCGCCCATCGACCAGCCGGGTCGCGGTGTGGTCGGCGCGCGGCGCCGAGAGCGCCCCGGTCGCCTGCCAGCGCGGCGCGGCGGGGGCCTGCGGCGGGGCGGGCGTCGCCGCTGGGGTGGCGGCCGGGCCGGGTGTCGCGCTCGCGCCGGCGGGGACAGCGGGGGGGGCAGCGGTCGCGGCGACAGTCGGCACGCCCGGCGAGGCACCGCGACCGCCGGGGCCACCCGAGGCTGGGCGCAGCAGCAGCACCGCGACCGCGACGATCGCCACGACGAAGAGCGCCGTCGCGGCGCGACCGATCCCGCCCGACACCGCCGCCCAGCCGCCGCGCCGACGACCCGTGGCGGAGTCCTCCGACGGCGCGAGCGGCGGCACCGGCGGCAGCGCGGGGGCGGACGGCGCGACGCGCGCATCGCGGATCGGCGGACCGATCCGCCGATCCCTTCGCACCCAATCCGCTGGGATCGCGAGCGGTTCCGGCGATCCACCATCGACGACACCGACAGCCCCGTTCGGCGAGCGGTGCGTCCCGCGCGCCTGCTCGGCCAAGCGCGCGCGCAACGCCGTCCGGAACGCCGGATCGGGCACGGCCGCCGGGTCGGGTGCCGGGCCGCCGAGGTGGCGGGCCAGCGCCTCCGCGACCGCCGCGAGCGCGGGGTCGAGCGCGGGCGGTCGCGGCGCGGCGGCGGCGGCCAGCAGGGCGCGCTCGTAGGCCGCCAGGAGCTCCCCCTGCCGGGGGTCGTCGCGATACTCAGGCATCGTGGGCCTCCCCCGGCGCGTGGCCGGCGCGGGCGAGCAGGATCCGCAGGCGGCGCAGCGCCCGGTAGCGCAATTGCTTGACGGCGGCGGGGCTGCGCCCGAGGTGCGCGGCGATCGCCTCGCCGCTCCACCCCGCGTAGGGGAGTTCCACGACCGCCCGCTCGTCCGCCCCGAGCGCGTCGAGCGCGGCGCGCACCGCCGCGCCCTCGGCGGTCGCCAGCGCCAGTTCGTCGGGGCCGCGTGCCGGGTCGGGCCGCTCGTCGAGCGCCGCCAGCGGCGCGGCGACCCGCCGCCGCCGGGCATCGACGACGACGTTGTGGGCGATGCGGAAGAGCCAGGCGACGAAGACGCCGTCCTGATAGCGCCCGATCGCCGCGAGGGCCTTGGTGAAGGTCTCGCTCGTCGCATCCTCGGCGGCGGCGCGGTCGCCGAGCCGCGCGAGGCAATAGCCGTAGACGCGCTCGACGTAGCGCTCGTAGAGGGCCAAGAACGCCGCGGGATCGCCCCGCGCCGCCGCGACGAGCGCCGCGTCCGTCGGACGCTCGGGTGCCGCACGCCGCACCATGCCCGCCCGTATCCGGGTGTTCGGCCAGTCCATGCGTCTTCCTTTCGCCGGTTCGCACGACGCCAACAGCGGCACCCCTGCCTTCGACTATGAAAACGGTGCGCCAAGCCGGCGGTAACACCCGGCGGGGGCGCGGGGGTGGCGGCGAGGCGTGTGCCCCGCCGGCGCGTGGGAGGAGCGCTCTCGCGATGATCCGCCCCTCCCGCGCCCGGGACGCCGCGTCACCCGGGTAGGGGCTACGGCACCGCAGTAAAAAGAAATCTTTTATACCCTTAACAAGAATATAAGCATGGCCTGAATGTCGTCTTGGTGATCATCGTCGTTGCATTCTTCTTTGCTTCTATCGTGTGATCCCGCTCGAAAAGCGCCTTACCGGCTCCGCCCGCCCCGCCTGCGCGCCACGCGGCTTCTCCAGCCCCCTGCTACTGCTGCAAAGCCACGATGCTCGACAGCAAGCTGGCGATCCACCACGAGGTGCTCCGGGTGCAGTCACGCACGGATCGCGCTTTCCGGCGAGGGTCGGAGTCGTACCCCGGCCGCACAGGGCAGAGGCACGGCTCCATCTTATCGTTGGTGCTGCGCCGCCGCGCGGCATTTAGCCGCGCGCCTCCCCACGGAGCACCTCGCCCGTCAGCGCGTCGACGTAGAGGCTCCCCTGCCCAGGGTAGGCGACGGTCCAGACCAAGCGCGGGGTCGTCTGGGTGCTGTTGAGCGTGTATGCCGCGTACGCCTCCAAGACTGGGGTCTCGGCGGCGAGCCCGGCGTAGCGCGCGTCGGCCCGCGCCGCGTCGTCGGCCCGCGCCCGCGCCTCGGCGGCGGTGAGGGTCGGGGCGGTCGGGCCGGAGTAGGGGGTGTCGAACCAGGCATAGCCCACGATCGCGCTGGAGCGGAGCGACACTATGACCCGCAGGGAGGTGGGCAGCCAGGCCCCGCTCGCGCCGTCCCGCCCCTGCCACAGGAATTCCGCTAGATCGGGGGTGCCGCCATCCCGCCCCGCGCGCGGAGCGAGTTGCGGGAAAGCGGGTTGGTGGGCGGCGGCGTAGGCGGTCGCCCGGTCGCGCGCACCGTTCGCGTCGATCGGCACGTCTCCGGGGGCGGGCGCGACCCACGCCAGGGCACTCACCCCGCTGACCGTGCCGGTGCGCGCGTCCACGTTGAAGACGTCGGCGGCGGCCGCGCCCGTCGCCCCGAGACGGCGCAGCGACACCAGGTAACCGGCCGGGGTGTCGCCGCCGAAGCCGTTGCTGACCGGGACGTAGCCAGCGGTGAGGGCGGCCGCCGGTTCGCCGAGGAAAGCGCGGGTCGCCGCCGCCGCCTGGTCGAGGGTGATCAGCCCCGCGACCGGGGGCGTGCAGCGATCCTCGCGCACCTGCGGGCGCTGGTTCGCCGCCGCGAGGGTAGTGGCGGTGGCCTCCACCCCGTCTGTTGCCGGGGTGGGAGCGGGCGACCCGGGCACCGCCGGGCAGACGACCGCCGGGGGGGTGCCTGCTGGGGGGGCACCCGCCTGGTTGCCCACCGCGCCGGGAGTCGAAGGTGGTGCTGCGCCGCGCGGGAGGAGCATGGCCAGCGCGAGGACGATCGCGCACAGCGCGACGGTCGCCGCGACGGTCGCCGTTGGTCGGCCCCGCAGTGGCGCGGCGGGCGGGGTGGCGAGGCGCGCGCGCGCTGCCGGGGGGAGCGCCGGGCCGGGGACGCGGGCGTAGTGTGCCTGGAGCGCCGCCGCCGCCCCGCGATACTCCTGCGCCGCCCGGCGGCAGTCGGCGCAGGTGGCGACGTGCGCGCGCGCCCGGGCGGCCGCGGCGGGGGGCAGGGCCTCGAGGGGGCCGTCGCGGAGCGCGGCGGCGACGCGGCGGCAGTCGGGGGTGGCCATGTCAGCCCTCCTGGGTGGTGCGGCCCGGGTGGCCGTAGTAGTGCCGGCGGAAGGCCTCGCGCGCCCGCGCCAGGCACATCCGGGCGGCGGCGGGGGAGAGCCCGAGCTGGGCGGCGATCTCGGGGCCGGCGAAGCCGACGATGCTCAGGAGCAGGCAGGCGCGCTGGCGCGGGGGGAGGCGCGCCAGCGCGGCGGCGACGGCCTCGTCGCCCGCCACCCGCTCGTCCGGCGACGGCTCCTGCCCGGCCCGGCCCCTCGCGAGACGCGCGCCGAGGGGCAGCCAGGCGATGAGGCGACGGCGGCGGAAATGGGCGAAGGCGTGGTTGGTGGCGACGCGGTAGAGCCAGCCGCCGGGGTTGGCGGGCACGGCCGTCGCCCAGGCGCGGTAGGTCGCGAGGAACGTCTCCTGGGTCAGGTCGCGCGCCACCTCGACGTCGCCGACCAGGTGGCGCAGGTAGCGCGCGATGACCGGCTCGTGGGCCGCCATCAGCGCGGTGAACGTCGCGTGCGCCGTCGGGGGGCGGTCGGCGGCCGGGACGTCCCGGTCCCGCGGGTAGCTCGGGGCATCGCCATGCATCCGGTTTCCTTTCCTCACCCCTACAGATGATCGAGAGGTTCCGAGTGCAACGCCACAGCAGATACATCACCGACCGAGCGATGTGCCCCGGGCCCCTTCGCTGTGCAGCCACGGCCAACCCCAAAACGGTTTTGGGCAATGCGGTGGGATCACGGTCGCGGCCTTTGGCGTTTCGAGGATGAAGCCACTACAGTGTTGGTCAGGCGCCTGACTCACACCAGCGATATGGTTTGCCATTGAGCATAAAGAAGTTTGCCCCATTTATGGTGCTCGGCATTGTCTCGATGCCGATCGTGGGCGTTGGGATGTACGGCGCGTCCGGGAGCGTGCAGGCTGCGGGCCGCGCGCCGATCGCGAGTGTCGGCGTGACCAGGCGGAGAGGGATAATCCCGTCTTGCACGACTAATTGCGCCGATCCAGGCAGGATGTGCATCCGGATGTATCCCCCATCCTCGACATTCCGGTAGACGCCGGGTTGACCTTGAAAAGCCCCAGGCGCGGGTGGCGGGGGCGACAATTTGCCCCCGAGCCCCAGCAGATCGTCGAAGATCGCATCGAGCAACGTCTCGCGGGCGGCGCGCCAGGCTTCGCCGGCATTGTGCAGGATCACGACCCCGACCCCCGCGTCGGGCGCGACCACGAACTTGCTGCGCGAGGCGAAATAGACCCCGTCGTGTCCGACGCGACGGACCCCTTTGTAGGTATCGAGGAAGAGGTTCAGCCCGTACCGGAGTTGGGTTGACGTGCCGACGACGCCATGGGGGCGGTGCATCTGCGCGAGCGATGCGGGCGCGAGGAACCCGCTCTCACCGCTCGTGGCATCGTGCAGGTGGAGCAAGGCGAGCTGCACCAGATCGCGCACGGTCGAGAAGGCGAAGGCACCCGGATACATCCACACATAGTCGAGCAGGTTGCGCTCGACCGCCACCGCCCCGTCGGGGAGGATCGCGTGTGGCAGCGCGACCGGGTACGTCATCGCCACGGCCGGATCGTACATGGTCCGCGCCATGCCGAGCGGCGCGAAGACGCGCTCATGCATAAGGTCGGCGAAGGGACGTTGCCCCGCGACCTCGGCGATATAGCCCGTGAGATTGGTGCCCCCGGTGTTGTACCACCAGATCGTACGGGGCGGGGCTGCGGCGAACTGGTAGGGGAAGTCGTCGCGTAGATTCTCCGCAAGGCTACGCAGGTCGCGACGGTGACGCAGCGGAGGGAGCTGGGGATCCGCCGTCGCGACCGAGCCCTCGACCAGGCCACTTGTCATGCTCATCAGCGTGCGGAGCGTGATCACGCCGGGATCACCCGCGCGCAGTCGGAGCCGGGGGATGTATGTCGTGACGGGCACGTCGAGGTCGAGATCGCCCGCTTCGACGAGGCGCATGATGAGCGTGGCGGTGAGAGCCTTGCTGATCGAGCCGATGCGGAAGAGGGTGTCGGCGGTCACCGGAACGCCGCCATCGGCGGTGCTGGTCACGCCGAAGCCGCGCGCATACCGCAGTTCACGCTCGGCGATGATCGCCAGTGCGAGCCCGGGAATACGCGCCGTGCGCATCTGCGCCACGATCGTCGCCTCGAGTCGCTCGATATTCAGCATGTATCTCCCTCCCGTGGCATGGAGCCATCGCCGTCCCTCAACCGTAGCGTACTGTGTCAAGACTCGCGACAACCGTGTGCGGCCAAGGTGCAAAGAGGGAGGTGTGAAGGCAAAGCCCGCAGCATGGGAGGCACACGGCACGAGCATCATCGAAAACAGAGGAGGCGCTCGACCCGACGCTGCTTCGGCGCGCGTGTACGGTGGGATAGCGTGGGCGTATCGACGACTAAGATGCCACCCGAGCACGAGCGCCCCCCCGTGCTCGGCCGCAGCGAACGATAACCGCTATTGGGAGGCGAGCGATGTGGCCACTGGCGTGTCGACCAACTTGCCCATGCTGACGTGGGGCGAAGCCGCAGACATTGCGTGACTGTACTTGGTACGTCATCAAGGAGTATTTGGTGAACGATTACGACCTTCGGGTAGCCGACGAGGAGGCACGGGCCGAGGCGATCGCGTATATCTACCATCACCGCGATACTTTGCGCGCGGCGCATCGGGGGTGCAACTCGGCGGACGGCTACATCTGGCGGGATCGGGAGGCATGGCGGCGGCCCATTGGCGCATGGGTGAAGAGCCGGGTCGCTGCGATCTATAGCAACATGCCATACATCGGCCAGTAGAATGCTATACATAACATAGTAACGGCGAGTGGGATGAAGCCGAGGCCGAGACCCGTACGGCGTGGAGATCGCGGACCCGCGTGGCCATGGCCCGAGGCTGCCGCGCCTGGTCCTGCTCGGCGAGGCCGGCGGGCAGATCGTGGCCGTCACTCACACCATCCTGAGCGACCGGGTGCATATCGTCTCGGCACGACTCGCACTCGACGACGAGCGGGATTTCTACCAGGGCCGGGCGAGACTGCCCGACGTGCCCGTGCCCGTGCTCACCGCGTCCCATCTGGCGGCGGCTGCCGAGGGCGACCCGGACGCCTTGTCCCTCGGCCTCCACGATCTGCTGCGGGGCCAGCCGCTGATCGCGGTGCGGGCGCTGCGCCAGCATCTCGGCATGTCGCGGCCGGAGTTCGCGGTCATCTTCGCGTTTGGAGTCCCACGATGTCGCCCGGTGGAAGCAGGGGCTGGCCCGGCCCGGCCCGAACCGTCGGACCCTCCCGGAGCTGATCGCCATCGCGCTGCGGACGATCAGGGGCTTACCGGGACGGGCGGACGGCGCAGGTGTCAGACGCCTCCGGATCGATATACATTGGACATACAGTAGTGAGCAGGAAGCGATATGAACGCCGCCCAGGCGAAAACGATCCCCCTGGAAACATTCCTCGACCGGCTCGGCCATACGCCGGTGCGCGAGCGGGACGGAGAGTGCTGGTATCGGTCGCCGCTGCGCGAGGAGCAGGAGCCCTCCTTCCGCGTCAGCGCTCGGTTCAACAATTGGGTGGACTGGGGGAGCGGCGAGCGGGGCGACATCATACGGCTGGCCGAGCGGCTCTTCGACGTGGACACGTCCGGGGCGCTGCGCGAGATTGAGCGGGTGATGGGGGAGCGGGTAGCCTTCCGCGCCGCGCACGTGCAGCCGATCGAGACGAGCATCGCGGCCGAGCGGATCGAGGTCGGCCCGATCGTGCGCTTCGCGTTGTGGGCGTATCTGGAGAAGCGGGGGATCGACCGGCGCCTCGCCGCCGAACATCTCGTGGAAGTGCAGTACACCGTTGGCGGGCGGCCCTATTTCGCCGTGGGGTTCCCCAGCGACCGGGGCGGCTACGAGACGCGCAATGCGCTCTTCAAGGGCACCATCGGCCCTAAGGACATCAGCACCCGTCGTGTCAGGGCAGGGCAGGGGGGTGTCGCCGTCTTCGAGGGGTTCCTGGATTACCTGAGCGCGATCCAACTGAAGGCGCTACCCGAGGAGGTCGGCCACGCGATCGTGCTGAACTCGGTGGCGCTGGCCCAGCGGGGGCTGGAGAGAATAACAGAGCTGGCACCAGATACCGTCTACCTGTTCCTCGATAATGACGACGCGGGCGACCGCCTGACGGGCATCATGACGCAGCGATTAACCTGCCCGCTGGTGGACGCCTCGATCCTGTATGCTCGACATAAAGACCTTAATGCAATGTTGATGGCGCGGTAGGGGAGGGGTCGCTGCTCCCTTGCGAGGTTGTAAGTACCGGGGGGTTATCTGCTAAGATGCGCCGCACCCGGCAAATGGTGATCGGCCAGGCGGCGGGGGAGTTCTCAGCGGGGGGGTGGCCTTATCGGGTGGTGACGCACCCGGTTCGGCTTAACTCCCCTTCTTCTTGGCCTGCGCCAGGGCAGAAGCCGCGACCGACTTCTGCGCCTTGGTGGACTTCGAGCTGCTTAGGATCACGCTCGCCTGGTGGGCGACCTTGGCGCTCGTCTGACGGGTATTCTTCGCGGCGCGGCGGAGAGAACGGGCCATAGGAATCACCGCTTTCTGTGATCCCCGCCGCCTGAATCGATCACCGCCAACAGTGTAGGTACACCCATCCCCGTTGTCCAGGGTACGGACGGGAGAATTCCGCATTTCCCGCACTTAAGTTCTGTTTAGCGCCCGAAGCACGACCCGATATAGGCCCTTTACAAACATTGGTGACACCAGGGGCAATAGTACCAGCGTAATACAGGTGGCATGTTGACCGGACCATGCAATGACCCGCGCGCGTTAGAACTCCTCGACATAGGCGGCCGCGACCGC
>JAABUN010004391.1_pt1 | contig 19363 bp, 17 predicted proteins | sample 5559311 | NCBI WGS metagenome assembly JAABUN01 (sample SAMN10711877, study PRJNA513370) | rock metagenome | isolation source: Antarctica rocks | place: Antarctica: Victoria Land, Siegfried Peak sud | reverse complement strand
GTGTGTCGGAACGCGACCCGCCGGTTAGTGCGGAACGAGCAGGCCCGGTTCTACCACTGGCGGCGGCGGAAACGCTTGGCCCCCAACAGAGTCGACCAGAGACAGTGACCGGACACAGTACAGCTACTAAGTTGTCAAAGAGTTTAACGTGGCCCGGCCGGCCGGGTCGCGGTCCAGTACCCGGCCGCTCGCAGGGCATGATAGGCGCAGTCAGACGCGGACGGGCGGCGTCAGGTTCGGCGTCTTGCCGACTAGTATACGGCGGGTCCGATACGCCGCGGCCACCCCGTACCCCCGCAGGACGGACGGGTCCGGGGTCCGGGCCTGCAGCTCGGGTAGGGCGAGCAGCGACCCGACCGCGTCGGCCCCGGCGGCGGCCGGCCACAGCGGCCAGGTCCAACTCGTATCGTCCGCCCGGACCCCGGTGAAGCCACGCGGCCGGAGCTTGCCGCCGTCCCAGACCGCCGGGAACAGCGGCCACGCCTCGACCGCCAGCCGGTTCGCCCCCAGCATCCCGCCCCGCACCTTCCGCGTCGGGTCGCCGTTCGGCTCGTGCCACTGGTAGGCACGCCGCCGGTCCTCCGCCGGCTCCCAGTGGAGCAGCGACCGACCGCCGTCGAACGTCAGCCGGCAGCCGGCGCGAAGTTACTGTAGTCACTGTTGGCTACCTTCTCCGCCCGGAAGTACGCATCCACGCCCAGGGCGGCCAGGACCGCACGGTTCGGCCTTACGTCCTGCAAGCCGGCCAGAGCGGCCAGCGAGCGGCAGGCGTCCGCCCCGACCGGTGCCGACCAAACCGGCCATGTGAAGTACACTCGCTTCTCGATCGAGCGGAAGCCGGTGGTCGCCAACCGCCCGCGGTCAACGCAGCACGGAAAAAGCGCGAGTGCTTCAAACCCCAGCCGGTTCGCACCGGCGACCGTCCGCTTCGCCGACGACGGGCCGGTGTCTTTACTCGGGTTCTTCCACCGCGTTGCGTACCGGAAGTCTTCCCGCGGGTCCCACCGGAACGACTGGCTCTCGGCCGCGTCGGCGTACGCCCACGGTCGGAACAAGGCCTGGCCGACCCGGGCCGGCGTAGACGACTCGCACAACCCCCGGACGAACCGCAACAGCCTCTGCTGCCCGGCGATCATATAGAACGCCGTCGGGCTAGTCCTCCCGGCGTTCGGTCCGGCCCGGACCGCCACCGCCGGGTCCGCGTAGGCCGCTAAAAAGTCGGCGAACTCCCGGTCGCGTCCCAGCGATGCCTCACGTCGGTGAGATATCATTTCCCCCACGTCTAGCTTCACGTCCTCGGCGAAGCTGACGGCGTCCCGGTCCACCCGCCGGCACCACCCGGCCAGTTGGTCACACAATTCCTCCTCCGTCAGATGTCCCGTCAACTCAAGTACCGGAACCCACCGCCCACGCCGTTCCCACCGCAGCCGGGCACCCGGATATAGTTGTTCCGCCACCCGCAGCGTACCCAACGCCGCCAGGAACCCGAGCGGGTTCGCCCCGTCCAGCCCGGTCAGCACCAACTCGCAATGCGCCACCGCCGCCGGCCGCCCCGTGACCTTCGGGGCCGGCGCGGGGTCCGCCGGCTTCTCCCACCCGTCGGTCCGTTCCGCCGCGCTGGTCGCCCAGTCGGCCAGCCGGACTACCGCTTCGAGGTACGCCGACCCCCACCAGCCGTGGGTTCGGACCACCCGCCAGAAGCGGTCCGGGGCCGTCCGGTTGGCGGTCGCCGGGTCGCCGCCCGCCGCCGGCCAGTCGTACTGCTCGTTCGGAAGTAACGACACCGGCAAAAACCCGTTCCGGTCAAACCCGTCGTCCACGTAGGCCGGGGCGAACGGCCGGTCGAACCCGTGGTGGGTGCCGATCAGGTGCAACACCAGGTCGTCCGTCCGGCCGCCGAGGGCCGTCTCCGCGAACGTCACCGACAGCAACTCGTGCCGGCCGCCGACCGGGAACGTGTGGACCCGCCGGGCCGCGTCCCTGTCCGCCTTCGACCCGCCTCCGCGCGCCGACTTGGCCAGCAGTCCCCGGCCCCCCGCGGTCCGCGGCGAACAGTCGTGCAGCCACGCCTGGAACCGCGGGTCGGCCTTGCCCAGGTCGTGCCACCGGGCGGCCAGTTCTACCGCGTCCGCCAATGCCGCCGGCAGCCGGCACCCGGCCGCGAACCGCCCCGCCTGCTCGACCACCCCGGCCGTGTGGTCGGCCAGAGACACCGCCCGGTCCACCTCGGCCGCCTCGTCGTCTAGCACCGTCGGGTCGAACTGCTCTAGTCGCCGCTTGCCCGTAATCACGAACCCGCCGGCCGGGTGGGGCTGCCAGGCCCAGTCCCGCCGCCGGCCCCGCCGCCGGCTCCGCTGGCGCTCCTGCCATTGGCTGAACCAGTCGGCCGCCCGCCACAGCCAGGTCCACGGCCCGTCCGGGTTGGTCGGCAGGGCCGGGGCGAGTCCCTTCGTCACTTCGGCCAGTTCCGCGAACGCCGCGTCCAACCCGCCGCCCGACTCGGCCTCGTCATCCGACTCGCCGGCCCGGGCGGCCAACTCCAGCACCTTCGCCGTGCGGAACTCCGCCGGCCACTGCTCCACGGCCGCCGGCGTCAGCCGGACAAGCGCCTTGTCGCGGGACCGCTGGAACGCCCGGTCGGCGTAATCCGCCACACCCCCGGGCGGGAAGTCGCCGAGGCCGGCTACCCCGTCGGCCGTCGTCGGGACGACGTAGGTGCCGTACGGCACGACATCCTTCCCGTCGCGCACCGTCGTCGTCCGGTCGTCGTCCGGACCGGCCCACCCGAGCGCGACCCGGCCCGAGGTCACCCCGTCGTCGGCCGCGTCGTCGGCCGCCGCGGGTCCGCCCTCCACGTCCGGCTCGTCGTCCGCCGTCGCGTCCCCGGCCAGCCACCGCTTGAACACGTCGATCCGCACCGCCAGCCCCTCGGCCGACGACGGCGGGCAGAGGGCGACCACGTCGGCCCACTTGTCCGCGGCGTCCCCCAAGTCGGCCCGGAACACGACCGTCACGTCCGGCACCCCCGGCCGGGTCGGGCCGTGCAGGAACGGGGCCGGGTCGGGGTCCGGGGCCGGCCGCGGCGAGGTCTGGACCCAACAATCGAGGTGGGCCGGCAGCAGCACCGGGGCGTGCTCGGTGGGGGCGTTCAACGGCGCGAGGTCGACGCCGTCGGTCGCCTGCCGGACCGCCGTCACGCCGAAGTCGAACTCCTGGCGCTCAGGGTCGCCGCGTAGCCATACCCACGTCGCGGCCAGGCTCGCCCCGTACACCGGGTCGTCGTCCCCGCCCCCGGTCTGGGCCGCCCGGACGACTACCGCCGCAGGTGCCGATGGCGTCCGGCCGACGCGGTTCAGCCGGCCGAACCGCTGCCGCAGGGCGTCGAGGCTCGCGCACTCGGTGACCAGCGCGTCGAAGTCGAAGTCGGCCCCGACTTCCAGGCACTGCGTCGCCACCACATACGTCGACGGCCGCGCCAATTCACTGCCGCTCAGGAACGGCCGCAGCCGCTCGACCACCGCATCCCGGTCGAGCGGCCGCATCCGGCCGGTCACGAGTTCGACCGCCGCCCGCTCCGCCTCTGGCTTCTTCGACTCCTCGGCCCGCAACGCCGCGGCCACGTCCCGGGCCGTCTGCACGCGGTTCACGATCACTCCGACCGCCTTCACCGCCTGCCCGTCGCCCATCAGCAGCTTGGCCTGCTTGGCCAACTCCTTGACCAACTCCGGCCCCCACTTCTTGTACTCCTTCCCCTTGGCCTTCTCCGCGACCACCAATGCCGCCGGCTTCGACGCCAGCAACCGAGGGCCGAGTACCAGGTGGCCCCGGTCGTCGGGGTCGTCCCTCACGATCTGCTCCTCCGGTACGTCCGAAGTGGGGGTGGCCGTCATCGTCACGAAGTGGAACGGGGCGAGCGACTCGTTCCACCCGCGATACCGCTGGACCGCCTCCATCGTCTCGGCGAACGGCTTCGAGCAGTGGGCCTCGTCCAGGACGATCAGTGCGTCGTTGCCGACCACCGCGGCGTGGACCGGCTTGGCCCCGTCGCTCAACACGCCGTACCCGCGGAACAGCAGTCGGCTGCCGACCTGGTCCACCGTCGAGCAGATCACCATCGGCTGGAGCGGGGTCCGCACCCAGGCGTCCTCCCGGTACATGCCGCCGCGAAGCGCGTACACATCCAGCGGGCGGACGGTGTCACCACCCACTCGGCGTAGGGCGTCCGCCACGTCGCGCAGAATCCCGGGCGGGGCGTCGCGCAGCTTCTTCGCCAGTTCCTCGGCGTGCCGATACGCCTGATCGACGACCACCCGCCGGTCGACGACGAAGAACACCCGCCGGGCGGCCGTCGGCTTCGGCTCGTCCGCCTGGCAGGCGAGGGCGAACACGGCCATGTCGATGACGGCCGTCTTGCCGGCGGCCGTCGGCACCGCGATCACCCGCGGCCACCCCTTCTCCGGGTCGGCCGCCCGGGCCGCCACCCGCCCCTGCCACGGGAACGGGGGGTAGCCGTGGGCGGCCTCGTAGAACTCCGCGAACCGGCCCGCATTTAGCGCCATGAGAAGACCCCTTCGAGTACAGGGTGCGGAATCTACGCGACCGGCCGGCAGAACCCGAACCCGGTGTACCGCCCGGCCCCGATGACGACCGGGCCGGCGACGGGTTCGGCGAACGTCAGTCGCGCGTGGATCAGCGGCCGCGGCGGCCGGCCGCCGGTCCGCGGCTTGATGTCGAACGACCGCGAGTGCGGCACCCCGGACAGGTACGGCGCGAACCCGGTCTCGACCGTCTCCGGGGGTGGGTAGCCGGCGTCGACGCAGGCCCGGGCGACCACGTCGTCGGCCCCGACGTGCCGGCGGGGGAACTGCGGCAGCACAACCGGGGTGACGGTGGCCCACACCGTGGCCGGGCGGGTCCAGGTCTCGACCTTGAGCGTCTGCGCCCGCTGCCCCGGCGGCCGGTCGTCGAGTTCCAGCTCGCACGCGCCGATGTCCCGGTCCAGTACGGGGTTCTTGACCGTGAGCGACAGGAAGCCGAGCGACTCGTCCGCGTCCCGACTCGGGTCGCCGTGCCGCTCCAGCAGCCGGAACAACTGCCCGACGGAGTCCGCCGCGAAGCCGGTCGGCAGGGCGATGGCGACGCCGAGCAAGTGCCCGTCGGCGTGGTCCCGGCCGACGAACGCGAGCGGCAGCACGGCCGGCCGGTCCGCCCGGCTCGGGTCCGACCCGGCCGCGTGGCCGCTCAGCCACTCCGGGGCGTGGGTGCCGTGCGTGGCCGTCCACCGGGTCATGAGTTCGTTGCGGACGGCGGCGGCCAGCATCCCGCACGCCTCCGGCCCGAACCGCCGGCCGCCGACCTGCCGCAGGACGATCAGGCCGGGGTCGAAGGGCCGCGGCAGGTCGGGCCGCGGCGGTGGGTGCGGGGCGGCGTAGCCCTGCCAGAGCGACGCCCCGGGCCGCAGTCCGGCCCCGAATCGGTTCACCAGTTCCTCGATCCGGCCCGGCCCGAACGCACGCAGCCGGTGCGTCGGCTGCTGGTCCTCCGGCACGAGCGTCGGCCCCGGCGGTTCGTCCGTCAGCCACATAATGACCGGGGTCGCCGAGTGGCCGAGGTACGTCACCTGGGCGCACAAGGCAGCGAGGGCCGGTCGAAGGTTGGTCGGCACGTCCCCGTCCCATACGAGGTGGAACACCGGGTCGGCCGGAACGACCGCCGGGAACGCCCGGCCGGCCTTGTGCCGGTGTTCCGGCAGTAACCGCAGCCCGGCCCGAACTTGGTCCTCGGACACCGCCCGGCCGGGCCTGAGCGGGGCGAGTTCGGCGTCGTTGGTCGGCACGTAGCTCGTGAACGCGGCCCGGTGCCAGGCGTCGAGCGACACGGCGAGGGCCGGTGCCGACAGCCGCTCCAACCACTCCAGGGCGGCCCGGCCGGCCGGGTCCTCCCCGGACTCGCCCCACGCCGCGACGAGCGCCGAGAACACCCGGTCCGGGTGCGGCGGCCACTCCGCGGCCTCCCGGTCGTCCCAACGGGTCATGACCGCCCGGCGCATCAGCAGTTCGACGCCGAGGGCGAAGCTCATGACCCCTCTCCCGTGGTGTCCAGGGCGGCGATCTCCATGCTCTTCTTGACCAGCGTGACCAGATCCGGCGACGGTGTCAGCGGCACCTCCTCGGTATGCACCGGCAGCCCGGCCGCCCGCACCGCCGCCAGCGACTCGGCGTACAGGGCGAGGGCCTGTTCCTTTGACAAAACCACCGTCGCCGGTGCCTCGCCCGGCCGGCCGAGCAACTCCCACGCCGTCGCGGTCGTCGCCTGCAACAGGCACCGGCTCCGCAGGTCGTACCCGGCTTCGACCGCCAGTACCGCCCCGAGCAGGCCGAGGGCCGCGAGGTACGTCCGGGCGGCCACGTCCGCGGCTGCTGTGGACTTCGCCCCGGCGAGCGGAAACCGCAGTCGCCTCAGCGCCGGCAGGGAGAGCACGGTCGTCTGTTCGGCGTAGTCGATGGTGAACCCGCCGGACCCGACAGCCGAAACGCTCGGGGGGATGTTGCTGTGGTTCGCCTCGGACGGCTTGCCGTCCTTCCCGAACTTGACCGGCTTCCCCTTGTCCTTGGTCGCGTTCGCCTCGTCCAAAGTCCACCCGTCCTTCGCCTTGAACAGCAGCCCGGCGTTCGCCCGAATGTTGAGCGGGTCGATGCGGCTGCTCGTCTTCACCCCGCCGACGGCGTTCACGCCGATGATCTCGCTGACCACCGCCCGGGCGAACTTGACCCCCAGCCCGCCGCGGGGGCCGGTGCTGTCCCACATGCCGAACACGAGGCACGTCGGGGCGTGCTTGAGCAGCGGCGTCGCGTTCGCGATGCTGAGCGTGTCGAGTTCCTTGCCGATCTCGGACTGCCGGAACCTCGTCTTGCCGAGGTACGAGTCCCGCAGGATGGCGTCCGCGATCCGGTGCGGGGCCTGGAGGCTCGTCACCCGCGGGACGTTCGGGTTGTCGGTCGCCGCGAAGTTTACCGTCAGCACCGGCAGTTGCATCTCGCCGCCGTCTACCGCCTCTTGCAAAGCGAGTTCCATCCGGTTCGCCTGGCTCGGCACGCTGTCGAGCAACACGCACGGCAGCTCTTGGCCGCCGATCCGCCGCGTCTCGGTCGCGTACTTGCCGCCCTCATACGTCGGCGGGAACACCTTGGGACTAATTGCTTCCAACCGGAGCGTCAGGCGGAACGCCGCCGCGCCCCCGGCGACGGCGGACTTGAGGGCGTCGTAGGTCAAGGTCGTCGGCATCAATGCTCCTTCTGATTCGGGGTCATACCACCACCACCACGTCCCGCGCGTCCGTCGCGTCCGTCGGCCGGCCGAGCGTCTCGAACCCGGCCACGCACTTCGCGCACAGTGGGATGAACAGCACCTGGTCCTCGTCGGCCTTCAGGATGTCGTACAGCCGCGTCCGCAGCCGCACATGGTCGGTCGCCGACACCCGGACCAGAAAGACCGAGAACTGCCGGCGGTAGCCGTAGTCCTCGCACGCCGCCGCCACCTTGCGGAGGCGCTTCGGGTCCGAGATGTCGTAGCAGACGAGGTAACTGTCCATCAGCGCACCGTGAACCCGGTGTACGCCGGGACCGACCCGCGCACATACGCCGCCAGCATCCGGGCCTGGACCTCGAGCATCCGGGCGTAGGTCATCCGGTAGCCGTACACCGGGTGCGTCACCACCGTGGCTTTGCGCTGCTCGTAGGCCGCGAAGAACGCCTTGCGGCCGCCGTCGGTCAGTTGGCAGGCGTCCCGCCAGACGAGGAAGTCGTCGGGCGTCAGCATTTCGTTGTTGATGAGCGTCAGGACCACGCTATCCGCGATGACCGGGCGGAACTCCTCCATCAGGTCCAGCGCGAGCGACGGCTTGCCGTGCCGGTCGGCGTGGAAGAAGCCCTTGTACGGATCGAATCCGACTGTACACACCGCGGCGAAGCAGTCCTTGGCGAGCATCGCGTAGGCGAAGCTCAGGAGCGCGTTGACGGGGTCCTTGGGCGGCCGGCGGTTGCGGGCCACGAAGTCGAACCCACGGCCCGGCGGCTGGCGGCGGAGGAACCGTCCGAACTCGCCGAAGTACAGCGCCGCCCCCTGCCCCTCGACCCCGAACACCGACTCGACCGCCGTCACGTCGTCGAGGACGGGGAGCAGGCGGGCTATGCCCCGGGCCGCGTCCTCGTCGCTCCCGCGGCTGTCGTCGGCGCGGAGGGACCGCATCAGCAGCGCCCGCTGGTTGACGAGCTTGGCCCGGACGGCGGCCTTGGCCAGCGTCAGGCACTCACTCCCGTCGGCGAACCGCCGGTACTGGGCCTCCCGCAAGCCCACGTTCTTCGCGGGCGGCGGCTGGAACCCGCCGATGAACTTGCCGTGCCCGGTCAGGTACATCACGGGGATTTCGTTCTCGATCAGCGTCTGGAGCGCCTGCGTGCTGACCTGGACGTTGCCGAACACGACGACCTGGCGGACCGCGTGCATCGGCAGCTTGACCAGTTCCGCGCCGTGCTTGCTGACCACCAAGTGTTCGCTCCGCTTGCCGACGAATGACCCCGGTTCTTGCAGGTACAAGACGGCCCCGTCGTCGGCCTGTGGGATCACGCGGGTGAGTCCGGCCGGCGGCGGGGCGGTGGCGTCCGCCGGGGCGGCGGGCCGGCCGATCTGGTAGAGCGTCTCCTCCGGCAGGCAGACCGGGGCCAGCGAGCAGCCGAAGCAGCGGTGGCGCAACTCCGCCGGCAACGGGTCCGGCGGCACCGGCCGGTCGGCCAGCTCCCGGCAGAGGGCCACGGCCGCGACGGTTTGGTCGCGCAGCGCCGGCGTGAACTCGACCGCCACCCGCTCCCGGCTGCCGGCGTAGAACTGGAACCCGCCGGGCACCGGCCGGCCGGATTGCTCCTCGAGCAACAGTCCCTGGGCGCAGAGTTGGACCGCGTCGTTATCCCACGCCGTCGGCCGGCCGTCGGCGTCCCGCGGGGCCGACCCGTGCTTGGTCTCGACCGGCCACTGGCCGCCGTCACGTTCCTCGATCTGGTCGAGGACCCCGACGAGGCCGAGCGCGTCGGACGACAGCTTGACGCTGCGGGTGGTGGCCGTCGGCCCGTCCTTGCGGGTCCGGTGGGCCAGCCCCGGGGCGTCGGCCCGGCGGTGGTCGAACTTGCCGGCCTCGACGTGTTCGTTCGTCGGCATCACGCAGTCGACGTACTGCAAGTAGTAGAGCCGCGGGCAGTACGTCACCTGATTCAAGGCCCGTACGGGGATCGGGTCGGGCGGGGCGAGGGTAGCGGCGTCGACAGTCACGGGGTATCCTGGGGTGGAGTTCCAAGGGGGATCGTCATGTCACTCACGCTCGCGCCCGAAGCGCCGCCGCTGCGGCAGGAACCCGACGGCACCATCCGGGTCGGCCCGTCGCGTATCACCCTCGACATCCTGGTCGAGGAGTACCGGGCCGGACTGACCGGGGCCGACCTCGTCGAGCGGTTCCCGACGCTCGCCCCGGCCGACATCTACGGGGCGGTCGCCTACGCCCTCCGGCACCCGGCCGAGGTGGACGAGTACCTCGCCCGCCGGGACGCCCGGGCGGCGGTGCTCAAGGCGATGATCCTCGCCAACCAGCGGCCGTTCCCGACCCGCGAAGAGTTCCTGGCCCGGAAGGCCGACCGGGACGCCCCGCGTGGTGTGGCCGGGTCGTGATCCAGTACCTGGCCGACGAACACATCCCGGACGCCGTGGTCGACGGGTTGACCCTCAGCGGCGCGGACATCATCCGTGTGGTCGACGCCGGCCTGGTCGGCACCCCGGACCCGGCCCTCCTGGCGTGGGCGGCCGGGAACGGCCGGATCCTCGTCACGTTCGACCGGAAGACCATCCCCGGTTTCGCCTACGACCGGGTCCGGGCCGGGCTGCCGATGCCGGGCGTCGCGGCCCCGGACCGAACCCTGCCCGTCGGCGGCATGATCGATGCCCTCCACCTGGCCGCCGCGTGCGGGACGGCGGACGACTTCCGCGACCTTATCGTCTACCTGCCGCTATAACGCGGTCACTCCGCCATCCGCAGCCGCCCCGCGGCCGGGTCGACGGCCACCAACAGCGGCCGGGTGAAGTGCGGGAAGCTGGCGACGGCCTGGCCCGGGGCCAGGGTCGGCAGCCGGTCCCACAGGCCCTCGTCGACGCCGCCGACCGTCCGCTTCAGGTTCGCCACCACCTGCGGGTCGGTCAACTTGTGCAGGACGAAGCTGTTGCACAGGCCGAGGACTTCCTTCGGCAAATGGTTCGGCAGTTGCGTCACGAAGCAGAGGCCGAGCCACCGCTTGCGGCCCCGCTTGGCGATCCGGGCGACCTGCCGGAACAGCGTCGGCGTGTCGCTGATGCGGTCGGCGCTCAGGAACTCGTGGGCCTCCTCGACGACCACCAGCACCCGCGGCGGCTCGGCGGCCTCCTTCCGCTCGTACCGCTTGTAGGCCAGATCCTGCGCCTCCTGGATGCCGCGGAGGGTGTCGGCGATGGCCAGGTTGCTGAGTTCGCTCATCCCGGCGTCGGCCAAATCGATGACGGATAACATGCCGGGTTCGAGCAACTTGGGGTAGTTCAGCACCTGGGTCGTGCCGCCGGCCTTGCGGTCGAACACGTTCAGCCGTTTGAGCCGCCACAGCAGGCTTTCCAGCTTGCCCCACGAACTCGCCACCCCCGGCATCTGCTTGGCGTCGAGGTACTTCTTGGCGATGTCCCCCTTGAACGCCTCGGTGTACGAGTCGGCCGTCGTCTTGGTGACGGCACCTTTACACAACTTGACCACGTCAAGTAGGTGCGACAGCGTCATGCGCGGGTAGCCACGCTCGAACTCGTCGAGGTGGCTGATGATCCGCTCCTGCCGTGCCCGCATGTCGTCCGTCGCGGACTTCTCCGGCGACACGCCGACCTCCCGGAGCAGTTGCTTACACACTTCGTAGGCGAACCAGAACCGCTCCTGCTGGGCGTCGTTCGCCTCGATCAGCTCCATGACGGCGTAGGGCGACAGCCGGGCGAACTGCAGGCCGAACGGGACCAGGTGCGGGTGGCCGGCATTGGCCGGCTCCCGGCCGACCAGGTGGTACACCCGCATGCGGTCGGCCGGGATGCCGCCGGCGGGCAGCCCCAGGGCCTTCAGCCGGGCCAGCATGTCGGGGCGGTCGGCCGGCTCGTGCAGGTGGGTGTATTCTCCTTCGACATCGAGGACGATGACGGCCATCCCGGCGGCCGTCGCCCGCTGGACCAAACCGGCGACGGTGTTCGACTTACCGCCGCCGGTCGTGCCCAGAACCGCCGTGTGCCGGGGGAACCCGGCCTTGCTCTTGCTCGGCACCCCGACCGTGACCCCGGCGTGCCCGGCGGCCAGCCCCAGCCGCACGTCGCCGTCGCACTTCAACTTGTCCCCGGACTCGGCGTCCGAAAGCACGAACACCGGGCTGTTCGGGACCGGCCGCAGCCGCGGCGGGGTGAGCGTCCCGTCGGCCAACTCCTCGCCCAACAGCGTCACCTGGACGCGGCCGTGGTACGGCGGCAGGTACCCGCCGCCGTGGGTCGACACGGCCACCAGGAGCGGCGAATCCCCCTTCAGCCCGTCCGGCTCGGCGAACGGCCCGGCCGACACGACGCCGACGTACCTGCGCTCGTCCCGCCGGCTCTCGATCCGCACCAGCGACTGGGCCGGGGCGGCGTGCAGGTGGGCGTTCGGCAGGATGACGGTCACGGACAAATCAACGCTGCCCGGCAGGTCGAACGAGGTCCGGCCGACGGCGTGAGCGTCGCGCGGGTCGGGCTGGACGGGGCCGCCGGCCGCGTCGATTTCGGCGTCGAGGTCATGCGATGCGTACGGCCGGTCGGCGGGCGGGGCGGGCATGGGCATCATCACTCCTTGGAGTGGGTCACCAGCGTCAGGACGGGCCGAACCTCACGCGACCGGGGAAGCTTTGACTGCTTCCGCAGGCTGCCGAGGCGCTTGAGCAACTTCCCTTCGTCCCAATCACTTCCGGCCTGTTGACGCGAGTTCGACAGGAACTCCTCGCGTAGCCACGGCTCGCACAGGATGTCTTCGGTGCTGCACCTGTACCGGCCGGCCATGTCGGTGAACACGGCGGCGATGATCTTGTCTCGGTCCATGACAACCTCAGGGTGCGTGACGGGACGCAACCGCCGCCCAGGGCAGCGGTGCGAAGTGAAAGAGGGAATAGAACTCGTCGACGAACGCTTTGGCTCGGTCAGCCCGACATTCGGCCTACGGACAGTGCCCGCGGAGATTGGTCCAGATCACGACTCGAAGGAACCCACGCCAATTCTTCAATTCGGGCGCGTCCCGGGAAGGCTGGACACGCAGAGACCCCGGACCACACAAGCAGTCTAACCGACCCAGGAGGAAGCGCCAAGAGTATATCTTGATTGGGGTGGGTAGTGGGAGGGAAACATTTACTCGATCCGGTTCGCCCGCTCGCTCTGGTACCGGTGCGGCGGCCCGTGCCGCGCGTAAGCCGCGTCGGCCATCTCGGCCAACCCGCCCCCGCCGCCAATTGCGTTGACCGCCCGGTCGGCCAGGTCGATGAGCAGCGGGAAGCCGCGCGCCGGCAGCAGCACGCTGTCGGCGATGGCGATTCGGGCCGCCGTGTGGACGTGGTCCCGGTGGGCGTAGAACACCTGCGGCGCGGCCAGCCGGGTCGCCCGGTACACCCCGACCACGAACTGGCTCGCCACGTCGTCCCGGAACCGCTGGACCCACCCGACCGGCGACAGCGCCAGCCCGTCCCACTCGGCGTCGACGGTCACCCGGCCGCCGAACGACACGCCGGCCACGAAGTCCGCGATCCGTTCGTCCAGGGTGTTGACCACCAGGTATTCGAGCGGGCGGAGGGCCTGGCCCAGTTGCAGCAGGTCGCGGTTCCCGGGTTCGCTCGACACGTACACCACCCGCTGGTGGCCGCCGAGCAGGTCGCGCAACACCTTGATCGACTCGATGGCCATGTCCGGGTGGCCGGCCCCGGCTAGGAGTTGGTACGGGGCCGGGCTGCCGTGGCCGAGCCGCCAGGGGGCCGTCGCGGTGTCGAGCAGTACCCGGGCCTCGGCGTAGCTCATGACCGCCCGCCGGGCCAGTTCCGAGAGGGCGTCCCGGCGGTCCGGCTGGTTCAGCCCGGCCCTGGCCCCACGCGTTTCGAGCATGGCCAGCATGTCCGCCACGGGGTCGCCGTGCCGCTCGCGCAGGTCGCGGCGGAACAGTTGCGTCGCCCAGGTGCCGTGGTCCCCGGCGTACCCGACCAGGGCCACCCCGACCCGGTAGACCGTCAGCGCGAGCGTATCGTGGACCTGCACCGTGCCGTCGGCCGACTGGACGCCGCCGTTGAACAACAGGCCCCGGTGGACCTTTTCGACCTCAGCGGTCGTGATGTCGGTGTAGTGGCCGGCCTCCGGCGGGGCGGCGGAGCTGGACCGCAGCCGGGGGAAGACCTCCCGGCGGACGTGCCCTTGGACCTCGGTTTCGAGTTCGACGGCCTCGCCGACCTCGCGTTCGAGCCGGGCGTACTCGGCGATCAGGTCGACCCCCTCGCGCCAGGAAGTCACGTCGAGTACCTGGGCGAGCGATTCGCCGAACGCGGCCCGGAAGGCGTCTGGGTCGGCTCCGTGCGTGGGCCGGGACACGGGGAGTTGGGCGGGCGCGGCGTTGGCGGCGGTTGACACGGCGGAACCTCCTCGGACAGTTATTCCGACGCTCCGCCGGGAGTTCGACGCGGCGGCGTCAGGATTTCCCGCAACCGGGCCACCAACCGTCCGGCCGGCGGACCGGGCGGGACGAGCAGTCGGGCGTATTCGGCCGCGGGGCCGGCCGGCAGCCCGAACTCGGCGACGAGCCGCCGTTCGACGCCATCCACCACTTCCCCGGGGCCGAACCGGTCGGCCGGGGCGAGCAGCTCGAACGCCAGCCGGTCGGCTGCCGCTTCCGCTTCCCGTTCGGTCGGGGTCAACGGCCGGCCGTCGCCGTCGCGGCCGAGCAGGTGGGCGTGGGGCGTCAGCCGGACCCCGCGCAGCACCGCATCCACGCGCTCACCCGCCGTCGCCGGCCGGGTGCCGTCGAGGACGGCCAGCGCGGCCGGCCCGACCCGGCCGGCCGCTTGCCGGGGGGCGGCGTAGTCGCGCAGGAAGTGGGCCACCTCGTGGGCGGCCGAGAACCGCCGCTCGTCGGCCGGGTCGGCGGCGTCGAGGAACAGGAACCCCCACCCGCCCCGGCCGACCAGCCCGGCCCGCAGCCGCCGGTCCGGCCCGGGGTCGGGACTCGGCACCCCGCACCGGGCCAGCCACTCCGTCAACCGCGTCAGCGTCAGGTCCGGCAGGGTGACGACCCGGACCGGCAGCCCGGCCTGAGCTGCCGCGGCGATGTCCCTCGGGAACCCGGCCGGTGGCCCCGCGGCGGCCCAGAACCGGCCGGCCAAATCGAGTACCCAGACCGGCGGGGTCACGGCCCTGCCGGCCGGTCGCGGGCCGCCAACAGCGACCCGGCCGCCGCCCCGTCGGGGGCCACGACGGCGCGCATCGCCGCCACCGTCTGGCCGTGCCGGACGGCCGTCACCAGAACCCCCCGGTCGGCCCCGAACCGGGCCACGATGCGATCGACATCCTCGCGGAACCCGGCCGGCTCGGCCCGCGGGGAGCGGCAGAGCCGGACCGCCGGCAGCACGTCCGGCGGCACCCCCAGGGCGGCGGCCAGCCCGGCATCGTCCAGTTTGTCCACGGCGGCGTACTCGGCGAGGGCGAACGCCAGGAAGAACGGGTCGACCGCCACCCGGCGGGCCAGTCGTGCGACCGACGAGTTCATGCCGCCCTCCCGGCCCGCTTGAGCTTCGCCATGACGCGGTCCTTGGCCCGTTTGACTTCCGCCGCCCGGTCGGCCGGCGGCAGCCGATCGATCCCCATTGCCGCCGCGAACACGTCGGTGTCCCGCTCCCCGGCCAATATCAGGTCGAGGACCGTCCGGTCGGCCGGCGGCAGTCCATCGACGGCCGCGAGTAACTCCGGGTGGTCGGCCAACGTGTCCGCGTCGTCTACCCCTTCATTCCCGGCCGGCGGTCCGAGTTCGACGGACGCCCACGGAACCCGGCCGCGGTGGTGCCGGCCGTCCCGAACTTGGAGGTTCACCAGGTCGCGACGGGCGATCATCCGGAGGAACGCCGGGAGCGGCAGCCGGCCCGGGTCGAACGCCTCCGGCCGGCGGAGGAACGCGGCGACGGCGCAGTCGGCCGCTTCGGTTTCCAGGCGGTTGTTGAGTGGGTTGTCGTCCCGATGGGAGGAACGCGGCGACGGCGCAGTCGGCCGCTTCGGTCCGGTGGTCCGGGTCGGCGGCGGGAACCCGGGCCATGTCGGCCTCGAGTGGCCGCAGGACGAGGTTGGCAAACGCCTCGGCCGCGGTCGAGTCGGCCAGCAGTGTCCGCCAGGCAGCCAGGAGGATGTCGTCGTCAGGCCACATCGGTCGCCCCCGGCCGCCGGCGGAGATTACCCCGGAACTGGTGTACGATCGCCGCCCGTCGCCGGCTCGCAGGGGCGTAACTTCTGCTCGGTTGTTCGGATTCCGTTAGGGCGCGTGGTCGCCCCGGTTCCCTCCGGCGGCGGGCCACGCCCCGCGTGCGGGTCGACGAACACGCGCCGCTCGCGGCGGACCCTCAGGCGGGCACGGGGAAGACCCCAGGGACGTTCGTCCCTGGGCTTTCGGGGGCGCGTCACCCTGTCCCGGCCCCCTCGGCCGCCGACCGGGCCAGCCGCGCGTACTTCGCCAGTACGCCGCGGTCGGCCTTCGCCGGCGGCATCAGCCACGCCGCGCGCCGCCGGGCCAGTTCGTCCACCGGGACGTGCAGCGTCAGCGTCTTCGCGTCGGCGTCGATGGTGATCGCGTCGCCGTCGTGGACCAGGCCGATCGGGCCGCCGGCGTAGGCTTCCGGGCAGACGTGGCCGACGACCAGGCCGTGCGTGCCGCCGCTGAACCGGCCGTCGGTAATCAGGCCGACCGACTCGCCCAGCCCTTGCCCCATCAGCGCCCCGGTGATCGAGAGCATCTCGCGCATTCCCGGCCCGCCGATCGGCCCCTCGCCGCGGATGACGACCACGTCCCCGGGCTGGACCTGGCGGGCGTCGATGGCGGCGGCGCAGGCCTCCTCGCCGTCGAACACGCGGGCCGGTCCGGTCCGGGTCCGCTGCTTGAGGCCCGCGACCTTGGCCACCGCCCCGTCGGGGGCCAGGTTGCCGGTGAGGATGACGATGTGCCCGCGGCCGTGCATCGGGGCGGCGAACGGCTTGACCACCGCCTGCGGTTTGGCGAACACGCTCGGGACGGCGTCGAGGTTCTCGGCCAGCGTCCGGCCGGTCACGGTCGGGCAGTTGCCGTGCAGGAGTCCTTCGTCGAGCAACGCCTTCAGCACGGCCGGGGTGCCGCCGACCTTGTACAGGTCGAACATGACGTACTTCCCGCCGGGCTTCAGGTCGGCCAGGTGCGGGACGGTCGCCCCCAGGCGGTCGAAGTCGGCCAGCGTCCACGGCACGTCGGCCTCCCGCGCGATGGCCATCAAGTGCAGGACGGCGTTGGTCGACCCGCCGAGGGCCAGGACGAACGTGTAGGCGTTTTCGAGCGACTTCCGGGTAATGATGTCGCGGGGCTTGAGGCCCGTTTCGATGCACTTCACCAACGCCACGCCGGCCAGGTAGGCCTCTCGCTCCTTGGCGGCGGTGACGGCCGGGTTGCTCGCCCCGGCCGGCAGGCTCAGGCCCATCGCTTCGATGGCACTGGCCATCGTGTTGGCCGTGTACATGCCGCCGCACGACCCGGACCCCGGGCAACTGGCGCACTCGATCTTGTGCAGCTTGGCCGCGTCGATCGTGCCGGCCTGGAACTTCCCGACGGCCTCGAAGATGGACACGATATCGACATCCTCGCCGTCCGGGCCGATGCCGGGGAGGATGCTGCCGCCGTAGACGAACACGCTCGGGATGTTCAGCCGGGCCATGGCCATGACGCAGCCGGGCATGTTCTTGTCGCAGCCGCCGAACGCCAGCAGGCCGTCGTGGTTCATCGCCCCGGACGCGGTTTCCAGGCAGTCCGCGATGACCTCCCGGCTGACCAGCGAGTAGCGCATCCCCAGGTGGCCCATGCTGATGCCGTCGCTGACGGTGGGCGCGCCGAAGATTTGCGGCACCCCGCCGGCCGCCCGGACGCCCTCGATGCCCTTGCGGGACAGGCGGTCGAGGTGCGAGTTGCACGGGGTGATCTCGGAGTAAAGCGAGGCGACGCCGACGATGGGTTTGGTGAAGTCGGCGTCCTCGAACCCGACGCCGCGGAGCATGGCCCGGTTGGGGGCGCGGCCGGGGCCGCCGGTGGTGGTGAGGCTCTTACGCGGGATCGGGTCGGGCATGGGGCTTCGGGAGGGTTGGAGGGGTCGCGCCGGATGTTCGGACAGTACCTGTCGGACGCGGGGGCGGGAAAATCGGCCGGCCGGTTTGCACGGCCGGAAACCTTGCACTAGATGCTTGTGTCGTCGGCCGCTCGGGTGTCGGGACCGGCCCGCGGTGGGCGGGCCGGCCACGCCCGGCGACGCTGTCTTACCTCAGGAGAGTTCGATGAACAAGCTCGTCAAGAATGTGGTCACGTTCGTCAAAAAAGAAGACGGCCCGACGGCCGTCGAGTACGCGGTCATGCTCGCCCTGATCGTGGTCGTCTGCATCGCGGCCGTGACCGCCATCGGGACGAACTCGAACGCCACGTTCTCGGCCGTCGGCTCGGCCATCAAGCCGGCCTCGAGCTGAGCTAGCTGTTAACAACAACTGCGAAAGCCCTCGGACACAGGTCCGAGGGCTTTTCCCCGTGCCCGCCCGGGTCACTTGGCCGCCAGCAGCGCCTTCACTTCGGCCTCGACCTGCGGCGGCGTCGCCCCGGTCAGGGTCTTGACCCGCTCGCCCTTGCGGTTGTACAGCAGCAGCGCCGGCGTCGGGACGGCCTCGTTCCGGTCCATCCACGCATCCCGGTCGGCCTCGGTGCCGTTGAAGATGTAGTTCGGGAAGGCCGCCTTCTTGTCGGTCAGGAACTTGAACACTTTGGCCCGGTTCGGCAGCTCGCTCTCCATCACGTCCAGTGACATGACGACGACGCCCTTGTCGGCGTACTTGTCGTGCAACTCGACGGTCTCGTGGAACTTCTTGACGCACGGCACGCAGCCGAGGAACCACACGTCGACCACGACCACTTTGCCGGCGTGGGCCGCCACTTCCTTCTCGAAGTCGGCCGGCTTGACTTCCTTCAGCCCGACGGCGGCCGATTGGGTGGGGGTAGCGAAAGTCTGCGTGACGGACGTGCCGGCGACCATGGAAGAACTTCCGGTCGTCGTCGTGGCTTGGCCGCAGCCGGCGGCGAGGGCAAGTAGCGGTACGAACCAGAGCGAACGCATGCGGGTCTCCGGGGGCGGGTGGGGGGTGCGGCCTATCCGGCCGCGGGCGGGGGTGCTAAACTATACCGGTTCGCCGCCTTCGCCCTTGCCCGCACCCCGCCGAGCGCCGCCCCACCATGCCGACGCCGACGACCCACATCCGTAATTTCTGCATCATCGCCCACATCGACCACGGCAAGAGCACCCTGGCCGACCAGTTCCTCTTGAAGACCGGGACGATCAGCGAGCGGGACATCAAGGCCCAGACGCTCGACAGCATGGACCTCGAGCGCGAGCGCGGCATCACCATCCGCATGCACCCCGTGACGATTTACTCGGAACACAACGGCCAGCAGTACGAGCTGAACCTGATCGACACCCCGGGCCACGTCGACTTCAACTACGAGGTGTCCCGCAGCCTGGCCGCCTGCGAGGGGGCGGTGCTGCTGGCCGATGCGTTCCAGGGGGTGCAGGCCCAGACGGTCGCCAACGGCTTTCTGGCGATCGAAGCCGGGCTGAAGATCATTCCGACGCTCAACAAGATCGACCTGCCCCACGCCCGGCCGGACTTCGTTATCGGCGAGATGGAACAGGCGCTGATGACCGACCCGGCCGAGGTCATGCGCGTGAGCGCCAAGGCCGGCATCGGCATTGAAGATTTACTCGCCGCGATTATTGACCGGGTGCCGCCGCCGGCGGGGTCGGCCGACGAGCCGTTGAAGGCGCTGATCTACAACTCGCACTTCGACACGTACAAGGGCGTCGTCGTGTACGTCCGGCTGATGGACGGGTCGCTGAAAATCGGCCAGCGGATCAAAATGATGCGGTCGGGCCGGGAGTACGTCATCACCGACTTAGGCCAGTTCCGGCCCGGCATGGTCAAGTGCGACGAACTCGCCGCCGGGCAGGTCGGGTACTTC
>JAABUN010004390.1_pt1 | contig 19366 bp, 20 predicted proteins | sample 5559311 | NCBI WGS metagenome assembly JAABUN01 (sample SAMN10711877, study PRJNA513370) | rock metagenome | isolation source: Antarctica rocks | place: Antarctica: Victoria Land, Siegfried Peak sud | reverse complement strand
CCTCACCCCCGTCCCGGGGATCAGGCTGCCCTCAGCTTCACCGGCCCGCTACGACGGACCGGAGGCGGTGTCCTCTCACCACCGCACGGTTCAACAGCGCCTCGTGGCGCTCGAAGTCGGTGACCCAGACGAGGTTGGGCGCCTCGGCGGTGAAGTCGCGGTCCAGCAGGTCACCGGCCCGCACGCCGTCCTTGGCCGGGATCGTGGTCCGCACTCCTTTGTCACGGCGAACACCGTTCAGCCCCAACGTCTTCATCGCCCTGTTGACCGAGCCGGCGGTGGCATCCGGCACGCTCGTTCGGCGCAGCAGGGCGGTCATCTTCCGCCGCCCGTACAGCCCCTCCGGGGTCAGCTTGCGTCGCCCGTCGGCGCCGGTGGTCCACGCTGCCTCGCGGACCGAGTCGACGACGTGCGCGTCGGTCAGGGTCCGGGCGGCGACCGAGCGGGTCGGCGCCTTCCAGGCCCGGTAAGTCCGCGCGGCGACCTGGCAGCCCTGCTCACACAGGATCCGGCAGATCGACTCGACCGCGTGGCCCTCGGCTCTCATGGTGTCGATGAACCCCATGATCAGCGGTTGCAGGGGTCGAGTTCCCCGGCGAAGAAAACCGTCGCGGCCTTCAAGATCGCGTTGTCCTCCTCCAGTCGGCGGACCTTGGACTTGAGCGTCTTGATCACGGCCAGTTCCTCACTGGAGGCCCCCTGGCGTTGGCCGTCATCGACCCCCGCCGATGTCCAGGACGACCGATCGGTGCAGGAGCCGGTCGAGTAGGGCTGCGGCGACGGTGGTGTCGCCGAGGATCTGCCCCCAGGAGGTGATCGGGCGGTTGGTGGTGATGATGGTGGAGGTCTTGGTGTAGCGCTGGGCGATGACCTGGAACAGGGCGGAGGCGCCCTCGGCGGGCAGCGGCAGGTAGCCAAGCTCATCGATCTATGCGGATTCCGCATAGCTCGATGATGTTGGGCTGTTGCCGGTTTCTCAGGACGCCGCCGAGGGCCTCTACCGTCTGGCCGACGCCGCCTACGAGAAGCGGTCCGTGGCGATCTCCTCCAACCTGCACCCGGCCGTGTTCGACGAGCTGATGCCCAAGACCCTCGCGACCGCGACGTCGACCGGCTCCTGCACCACGCCCACGTCTGCCAAACCACCGACGAGAGCGTGCGCCTGTCCCAGGCCCTAGCCGGCCAGGGGGTGAGTCCGTTGAGGTGAACACTCGCGCCGACGATGGTCAGCCTTGGGCAGATCCCATGGCCATCACCGGGCAGAACTCATGACCGTCACCGGGCAGGTCTCACGACCGCCTCCGGGCCAAACTCAATGGCCCTTGACACCAAGAGAGCTCCACGAGTCGGTGCCAGAGGAGATTCGAAGCTTCTTTGCCGAGGCCAGCATGTGCGAGAACGCCGGCGCGCTGCGTGGGGCAGGGGTTCTCTACCGGGCGGCCGTCGAGGCGCTGGTCAGTCAGCAAGGCGCCACCGACGGGCCACTCTTCAAGCGGATCGAGAACCTGCGTGGCAGCCCGGTCGACGAGCTCGTCGACGACTTCCTCCACGAGGCCAGACTGCTCGGCAACGGCAGCATCGACGACGGCAAGCATCTCGTACCGCCCCCAAGAGGTCGCCGACGTGGCCGGACTTGTCCAGGAGGCCACCGTGCTGCTCTACGTCCAGCCTGAGGAGCGCCGGAGGCTGCGGGAAGCGAGGAGGCAGCGGAAGTCAGGCGGTTGAGCATCGAGCAGCAGACGCGCCTGCGTCTTTCCGCCGCCAATGATCGTCAAGACGTGAGACGCCCGCAAAGCCGGTGCTCGGATCTCCTTGTGCGCCGTTCTCGGCCTCCGTGGCGAGCGATCAGGCCCGCCCGAGCGGCGTAAATCCTTCGCCCAAATGCACTCAGCGTGGGGATGTTCTCACCGGCCAAAGTTCTAAAGGGAGAGTGCAAGGCGAGTCCCGTGGTCACCGCTCAGCCTGTCACCAGATCGTGCAGCAGCCCCCGATTCCATCATTGCGACCCAAGGGTCACCGCATCAGCGCGGGCCGCTTGGGGTCGAAGGTCCAGCCGTCGACGAGGCACTGCATGGCCGCTGCGTCGTCGCGGGCGCCCAGCCCGTGCTCGACGTACAGCGCGTGCGCCTCGGCGAGCCGGTAGGGCTCGAGCTCGACCCCGAGGCCGGGCGTCGAGGGCACCTCGATGTGGCCGTCGCGGATGAGCAGCGGCTCACGGGTGAGGCCCTGGCCGTCCTGCCAGATCCAGTGCGTGTCGAGTGCCGTGATCACACCGGGAGCCGCCGCACCCACGTGCGTGAACATCGCCAGCGACACGTCGAAGTGGTTGTTGGAGTGCGAGCCCCACGTCAGCCCGAAGTCGTGACACAGCTGGGCGACGCGCACCGAGCCGGCCATCGTCCAGAAGTGCGGATCTGCCAGCGGAATGTCGACCGCCTGCGTGCGTACGGCGTGCGCGAGCTGCCGCCAGTCGGTGGCGATCATGTTCGTGGCAGTGGGCAGGCCGGTGGCGCGCCTGAACTCCGCCATCGCCTCGCGACCCGAGAAGCCGTCCTCCGCGCCGACTGGGTCCTCGGCGTACGCAAGCACGTCGTCGAGGCCACGGCAGAGCGCGACCGCGTCGTCGAGAAGCCAGGCACCGTTTGGGTCGAGAGTCACCCTGGCGTCGGTGAAGCGCCGTGCGAGCGCGGTCACCGCCTCGATCTCCTCGACGCCGGCGAAAACGCCGCCCTTGAGCTTGAAGTCGGAGAACCCGTAGCGCTCCTGCGCTGCCTCGGCGAGCGCCACGACCGCGTCGGGGGTGAGTGCCGGCAGGCGTCGCACCTGCTCCCAGCGGTCGCCACCGGTCTCACGGGTATAGGGCAGGTCGGTGCGGCCTGCGTCGCCGACGTAGAAGAGGTAGCCCAGCATCGGCACCCGTGACCGTTGCTGCCCGTCGCCCAGCAGCTCGGCCACCGGCACTCCCAGGTGCTGCCCGGTCAGGTCCAGCAGGGCCGACTCCAGCGCGGTGACGGCGTGGACCGTGGTGCGCAGGTCGAAGGTCTGGAGGCCGCGCCCGCCGGCGTCGCGGCCGGCGAACCGGTCGGCCACGTCGCGCAGCAGCGAGCGGAAGCGGGACAGTGGCTGCCCGACGAGCAGGTCGGCCGCGTCGGTGATGGTCCGCTGGATCGACTCGCCCCCGGGCACCTCCCCTAAGCCGGTGCGCCCGTCGGAGTCGGTGACGATCGCGATGTTGCGGGTGAAGAACGGTCCGTGCGCGCCGCTGAGGTTGAGCAGCATCGAGTCGTGCCCGGCGACGGGCACGACCTCGACGCGCCCGATCTTGACGGTCACTCCGGCACCCCGTCGAGCAGGCGCGACACCCCCCATGGGTTGTCGTCCCGCAGCGGCTCCGGCAACAGGTCGGCCGGCACGTCCTGGTAGCAGACCGGCCGCTGGAACCGTTCGATCGCGAGCGACCCGACGGACGTCGTACGGCTGTCGGAGGTTGCCGGAAACGGGCCGCCGTGGACCATCGCGTGACCCACCTCGACGCCGGTGGGCCAGCCGTTGAAGAGGATGCGACCGGTCTTGAGCTCCAGGACCGGCAGCAGCTGCCGGGCCGCGTCCGCGTCGGCGGGCGCGTAGTGCACCGTCGCGGTGAGCTGGCCCTCCAAGCCCTCGAGGTGGCGCACGAGGCCGGGCGCGTCGGCGTACCGGACGACGACACCGGAGGCACCGAAGACCTCGTCCGTCACGCCGTCGAGGGCGGCGGCCTCGACCACTTGGGGGGCCGGAGCGAGCTCGTCGACGGCGCTGCCCTGTCCGACGACGCGGACGCCGTCGGCCTCGCGCAGGGCGGCGGTGCCCTTGGCGTAGGCCTGGGCGATGCCCTCCGTCAGCATCGGTTGGCCAGTCGCCTCGCGTACGGCGTCGCCGGCCGCCGCCAGGAAGGCGTCACCGTCGGCACCCTCGGGCAGGAACAGCAGGCCGGGGTTGGTGCAGAACTGGCCGGCCCCCAGGGTGAGGGAGCCGACGTACGCCGTGGCGAGGGCGGCCACGTCGCCGTCGGCCAGAGCGCCGGGCAGCATCACGACGGGGTTAACCGACGACATCTCGGCGTAGACCGGGATGGGCTCGTCGCGCTTGGCCGCGGCTGCGACGAGAGCGAGCCCGCCGCTGCGGGAACCGGTGAAGCCCACGGCCTTGATGCGCGGGTCCCGCACGAGGGCCTGCCCGACCTCGAACCCGTCTGCGAGCACGAACGAGAAGACTCCCGCAGGCAGGTCGTACGCTCGCACGGCACGGGTCAGGGCGCGGGCCACCAGCTCACCGGTGCGGGGGTGGGCCGGGTGGCCCTTGACGACGACCGGGCAGCCCGCGGCCAGCGCGGAGGCGGTGTCGCCGCCCGCGGTGGAGAAGGCGAGCGGGAAGTTGCTGGCGCCGAAGACGGCAACCGGACCGAGCGCGACCTGCCGCTGGCGAATGTCGGCGCGCGGAAGCGGAGCCCGGTCGGGCTGGGCCTGGTCGATGCGGACGCCGAGGTGGTCGCCACGGCGTACGACGCCGGCGAACATCCGGAGCTGGCCGGTGGTGCGACCCACCTCTCCTTCGATGCGACCCTCGGGCAGGCCGCTCTCGGAGACGGCGGCCTCGACGATGGCGTCCTTGTCGGTCTCGATCTCGTCGGCGACCGACTCGAGGAAGGCCGCCCGTTGGGCCGGGGTGGTGGCACGGTAGGTCGCGAACGCCTCGGCCGCGGCGGTGGTGGCGGCCTCGACCGAGGGGATCTCGGCCTCGGAGCCGGCGATGATCGAGTGGGCGGTGAGCCTCATGCGGGGGTCACTCCTTTGGGTTAGCTGATCGTGGCGATCAGGGCGGTGAGCTTGGCGAGCTCCTGCTCGGTCAGGTCGGTCAGGGGCGGGCGCACCGGTCCGGCGGGGCGGCCGACGGCGGTGAGTCCGGCCTTGACGATCGAGACGGCGTAGCCCTGCTCTCGGTCACGGATGTCGAGATAGGGAATTACGAACTTGCTGAGTCGGCGGTAGACCTCGTCGCGGTCCTGACGCAGCACGGCGTCGTAGAAGTCGATCGCGAACTGCGGCGCGAAGTTGAAGATCGCCGACGAGTAGGTGCTCACGCCGAGCTGCAGCAGCGGCAACGCGAAGGTCTCGGCGGTCGGCAGCCCGCCGACGTAGGTCAGCCGGTCGCCGACCCGGGCGTAGATGCGGGTCATCTGCTCGATGTTGCCCACGCCGTCCTTGAAGCCGACCAACGTCGGGTTGCGGTCGGCAAGCGTCACGACGGCTTCGTCGCGGAGCACGGCGTTGGCGCGGCTATAGACAACGACACCCAGCCCGGTCGCCTCGCACACGCGGCTCACGTGCTTTACCAGGCCGGCCTGACCGGCTTCGGTGAGGTACGGCGGCATGAGCAGCAGCCCGTCGGCGCCGGCCGCCTCGGCGGCCTTAGCCTGCTGGACGGCGTTCGCGGTACCGCCAGTCGCGGGGGCCAGCACGGGCACGCTGCCGGCGACCTCCTCGACCGCCGTACGCACGACGCGGTCGGTCTCCTCGGCGGTGAGCGAGAAGCCCTCCCCCGTGCCGCCCGCGGCGAAGAGCCCCGCGACGGGGAACTCGTCGAGCCAGGCGAGGTGCTTGCGGTAGCCCTCCTCGTCGAAGGACAGGTCGGCGTCGAAGTGCGTGACCGGGAAGGAGAGCAGCCCTGACTTGAGCTGCGCCGCGAGGTCGGTCGGGCTGTAGTCGGTCACGCGTCGTCCTTCGTTCGTGGGGGCTGTGACCACCACGCTACGAACATTGCGCGATGCCCGTCAAACACTTGATGGGCATCTGACTATTCCTCAAAGGTATCGTCGAGATGTTGGGCAGAGCGCTGCACCAGGTGCAGCACCTGGCGCATCAGGGTGGACAGGCCACCCCTGGCCCAGATCGCGTGCAGCTCCACCGGGCGCGCTGGGTCACTGTCCGGGTGTCCTCCCGCGAGGTCGGCGAGCGGCTTGTAGACGACCCCGGCCACCCCGAGTGCGGCAGCGCTCGCCGGCACGAGGGCAACGCCCTCGCCGGCTGCGACCAGCAGGACGGCGGTGAGGATCTGCTGGACCCGCTGCTCGATGCGCGGGTGGCCGTTGACGAGGTAGCGCACGGTCAGCTCGTGGAAGTAGCGGGCCTGGACGGGGTGGTAGCTGATGACAGGCAGCCCGTCGAAGTCCTCGGGACCCAGCGGACCCTCGACCTGGGCGAGTGGATGCCCCACCGGGACCACGGCTCGCAGAGGCTCGCGTGCCACGACGCGCGATGACAGAGCCGCCGTGTCGAAGGGTGGACGAGCCAGCCCCAGGTCGAGCTCGCCACGTCGGATGCCGTCGACCTGGGCCCGGGTGACGTGCTCGTGCAGGATCACCTCGACGTCGGGGAGCTCCTTGCCCAGCAGCCCGAGCAGCGGACCGAGGATGCCGATGGCAGACACAGCGGTGAACCCGAGGTGCACCGTGCCGGCGGAACCCGACTCGACCCGGCGAGCCAGGGCCACGGCCTGGTCGAGGGTGTTGATCATCCGGTAGGCATCCTCGAGGAAGGCGACACCCGCCGGTGTCATCGCGACTCCTCGGTTGCCGCGCTCCAGCAGGCCGGCCCCCACCGAGCGCTCGAGCTTCTGGATCTGGCGGCTCAGTGGCGGCTGGGTCATGGACAGCCGCTCGGCGGCCCTGCCAAAGTGAAGCTCCTCGGCGACGGCGATGAAGCAGCGCACCTGGTCCAGAGTGATGTTCATGCTCGCAAGGTATCAAGTGATGCTGCGTTTCTCTTGGACAGGCATCGTTCCGAGATCCTACGGTCAATGACGCCGGCCACAGCGGACGGCCATCAGATCCACGAGACACTTCGTGGACGGAACACCCTCAGGAGCGATGCAGCATGACGAACTCCCCCATCCAGCGAACCACCCGGTCGGCGCTCGCCGTCGTACGCCGCCTCGGACTCGCGGTAACCGCCGGCGCGCTGTTGCTCACCGGCTGCGGCGGCGTCACGAACACCGCCGGTGGCGGCGGTGACGGCGACGGCTATCCCTCCGGCGCCGTCGAGATGCCGGTCGGCGCCTCCGCCGGCGGCTCCTCTGACCTCATCAGCCGCCAGATCTCGCAGGGCCTCGCCGACGAGCTCGGCGGCTCGTTCCCCGTCATCAACCGCGAGGGCGCCAACGGCGCGCTGGCCGCAGCCGAGGTGGCCAAGGCCGAGCCCGACGGGTCGGTGATCTCGGTGCAGAACGCCTCCCTCTTCGCCATCACCCCGCTCGCCGTCACCGCGGAGGAGGCCACCAGCATCGACGACTTCGACGTCGTCCAAGGCGTCTCCCGCGACGACTACGTGCTCGTCGCCAGCAAGGGCAGCGGCTTCACATCCGTCGACGACCTGAGCAGCGCGGACGGCAAGGTCACCTACGGCACGACCGGCGTCGGCACTGGCGCCCAGCTGGCCTGCGCCCTGACCTTCGAGACACAGGACGTGCCCGCAGAGGCGATCCCCTTCGACGGCGGCGCGCCCGCGCTTACCGCACTCCTCGGCGACCAGGTCGACACCGCCTGCCTGCAGGTCGGCGAAGCCATCGAGAACATCGAGTCCGACAAGATCGTCCCGCTGACCGTATTCGGCCCCGAGCGCGTCGAGTTCCTTCCCGACGTGCCCACCGCCAAGGAGCAGGGCCTCGACGTCGAGGTCGCGCAGTACCGCTTCATGACCGTCCCGAAGGGCACCCCTCAGGACGTCCAGGACACCATCGCCGAGGCAATGCAGGCCACGTTCAAGACCGACGAGTACAAGGCCTTCAACGAGCAGAACAACCTCACGCCGATGGAGATCACCGGTGACGAGCTCGTGGCCCAGCTCGACAAGGACAAGCAGCGGTACGCCGACCTGGTCGCCGAGTACGGCATCGACCTCGGCAGTGCCAGCTGACGTGTCCCACCCGACCCCACGAGACGAGATGACCATGAGCGAGCGCGAGACGCACCCTGGCCAGGAGCCCGACCTCCTCGCCGAGCTGCAAGCCGAGGTCGCCCAGGACCTGGCCGACGAGCGACCGCCTGCGGGCGGCCCGGCCTACCAGGTCGTCGCCGCCTTCGTCGTACTCGTCATCGGGGTAGGCGCGGCCGTCCTCGCCTACGGCTACGGGCTCGGGTCGCTGCGGCGGCCCGGGCCGGGCCTGTGGCCCTTCGCGGTCTCGGTCGCGATCGTCCTGCTCGCGGTGGTGCTGCTCGTCGTCGGTCGTGGCTTCGACGACAGCGAGCGCTTCACGCGGTCGAGCCTGCTCGTCGTCATCGGTGGCGCCAGCTTCGTCGCCCTCGGCATCCTCATGCCGGCCATCGGCTTCGAGATCCCGGCCATAGCGCTCTGCGTCATCTGGCTGCGCTTCCTCGGCGGCGAGTCGTGGCGCAGCACGATCGTCATCTCGCTCGTGACCACCGCGGCCTTCTACCTGCTGTTCCTCTATGGCCTGCGCATCTCCCTCCCCCACCTGCTCGCCTTCTGAGAGAAGACGACCATGGACTGGAACGCCTTCCTCGACGGCTTCGGCGTCGTGACCCAGCCGACCAACCTGCTCTACTGCCTGGCCGGCGTCGTCATCGGCATGCTCATCGGCGTGCTCCCCGGCCTCGGCCCTGCGGCCACGATGGCCATCCTGCTGCCCATCGCCTACAACGCCAACGACCCCGTCTCGGCGATCATCATGCTCGCGGGCATCTACTACGGCGCGCAGTACGGCGGGACGATCACCTCGGTCCTGCTGCGCATCCCCGGCGAGGCCTCGTCGGTCGTGACCGTCTTCGACGGGTTCGCCCTGGCAAAACAGGGCAAGGCCGGCACGGCCCTAGGCATCGCCGCCATCGGCTCGTTCATCGGTGCCACCGTCTCGATCATCGGGCTCACCCTGCTCGGCCCGGTTATTGCCGAGTTCGCACTCGACTTCGGGCCCCCCGAGTACGCCACCCTCGCGCTGCTAGGAGTGCTGCTCGTCGCCACCGTGGGCAACGGCCACACCCTCAAGGCCCTGGCCGCCGCGGCCATCGGCCTGCTGCTGGCCACCGTAGGCCGGGACGCCTTCAGCGGCACGGGCCGCTTCACCTTCAACAGCCTCCAGCTCGACGGCGGCATCGACTTCGTCGTCGTCGCGATGGGCCTTTTCGGCGTCGGCGAGATCCTCTACAACCTGGAGGAGCGCCACGGCAAGGTGCACGTCCCCGCCGCGGTCGCCAACATCTGGCCCTCGCGCGCCGACCTCAAGCAGTCCTCCGGCGCGATCGGACGCGGCTCGGGCATCGGCTTCCTCCTCGGCGTCCTGCCCGGTGGCGGGGCCGTGATGGCCTCGCTGGCGGCGTACGCGGTGGAGAAGCGCCGCGCCAAGGACCCCTCCCGCTTCGGCCGTGGCGCCATCGAGGGCGTGGCAGCGCCCGAGTCGGCCAACAACGCCGCGGCCACCTCGTCGTTCATCCCGCTGCTCACCCTGGGCATCCCTGCCAACGCCTCGATGGCGATGCTCTTCGCGGGCCTGCTGGTCGTCGGCGTCACGCCCGGCCCACAGCTGATCGACGAGCGTCCCGACCTCTTCTGGGGCGTCATCAACTCGATGTACATCGGCAACCTGATCCTGCTGGCGCTGAGTATCCCGCTGGTCGGCATCTTCGTGCGGATCCTGCGGGTGCGGCCTGCGATCCTGGCGCCGATCACTGCGCTCATCACGATCCTGGGCGTCTACACGATCAACAACTCGATCTTCGACATCTTCGTGATGATCGTCTTCGGCATCATCGGCTACGCCATGAAGAAGACGGGCTTCGAACCCGGGCCGATGGTGCTGGCGTTCGTGCTCGGGTCGTTGGTGGAGTCAAGCTTCCGTCGCTCGATGCTGATCTTCGAAGGCGACCCGACCGGGTTCGTCACCCGGCCCATCTCGGGCACGATCCTTGCCTTCATCCTGCTGGTGGTGGCGCTACCGCTGATCAGCTTCGCGCGCCGCCCGCGCGTCACGACCTCCGCAGACAACGTCGACCAGGAAGCAGGTGTGCGATGACCATCCTCATCGGCTACGTCCCCACCCCCGAGGGAGAGGCGGCGCTCGAGCACGGCCTCGCGGAGGCCGCCACGCGCGGCACCGACGTCGTCATCCTCAACAGCCCCCGGCGCGGCGCGACCGTCGACGCCAACCTGCTCGACGCAGACCAGGCATCGAAGCTGGTCGAGCGCGCGGCTGAGCAGGGCGTCACCGCTCGCGTCGACCAGGCGACCCGCGGCTCCGACATCGTCGAGACCTTCGAGGCTCTCGTGGCCACCTCCGGCGCCGACCTGGTCGTCATCGGCCTGCGTCACCGTAGCCCGGTGGGCAAGCTGGTCATGGGCAGCGACGCCCAGCGGCTGCTCCTCGAGCTCTCGGTCCCGATCCTCGCGGTCAAGCCCGCACCCTTGTGACCGCACGCATCTCGCGTGTCGACGTCACGCCCGTGGCGTTCGCCGACCCGCCACTGCTCAACGTCGTGGGCGTCCACCAGCCGTGGGCCCTGCGCGCCATCGTCGAGGTGCACACCGACGACGGCCTTCTCGGCCTGGGTGAGACGTACGCCGACGTCGCCCACCTCGCTCGCCTGCGCGCGATCGCCGGGGGGATGCCCGGTCACGACCCCTACAACCTGAACGGGCTGCGGCGGCTGGTGACCACCACCCTCGGTCGCGACACCGGCAACGCAGGCGCCAGCTTCGGCGGGATGCTCGATGTCACCTCTGCGGTCGACACCGTCTACTCCCCGTTCGAGGTCGCGTGTCTCGACATCGCCGGCCGCGCCGCCGGCCGGCCGGTCAGCGACCTGCTCGGCGGTCGGGTGCGCGACCGGGTGCCCTTCTGCGGGTACCTCTTTTACAAGTGGGACCGCCACCCCGGCCACGAGCCGGACGCATGGGGTGAGGCCCTCGACCCCGACCAGATCGTGGCCCAGGCCCGCCGGATGGTCGACGGCTGGGGCTTCGGCTCCCTCAAGCTCAAGGGCGGCGTGCTCCCGCCGGAGGAGGAGTGCGACGCGATCGAGGCGCTGCGGGCGGCGTACCCCGACCTGCCGCTACGACTGGACCCCAACGGCGCCTGGACCCCCGAGACCTCCCTGCGCGTGGCCGAGCGGCTGGCCGGAGTCGTGGAGTACCTCGAGGATCCCACGCAGGGCATCGCGGGCATGGCCCGGGTGGCTGCCGGCACCGATCTCCCGCTGGCCACCAACATGTGCGTGATCGCGTTCGAGCACCTGGCACCGGCGATCGCTGCGGACGCCGTACAGATCGTGCTCTCCGATCATCACCTGTGGGGCGGGCTGCGTCGCTCGGCCCTGCTGGCCGGGATCACCGAGACCTTCGGGATGGGGCTGTCGATGCACAGCAACTCCCACCTCGGCGTCAGCCTGGCCGCGATGACCCAGCTCGCGGCGACGACCGACAACCTCACCTACGCCTGCGACACGCACTACCCGTGGAAGACGCAGGACGTCATTGTGCCGGGCGTGCTGGAGTTCGTCGGCGGCTCCGTGGCGGTGCCGACGACTCCCGGCCTGGGCGTCGAGCTCGAGCGCGACGCGCTGGGGCTGCTGCACGAGCAGTACCTCACCTGCGGCGTACGACGTCGCGAGGACACCGTCTACATGCGCAGCATTGACCCGACGTTCGAGCCGCGCACCAGCCACTGGTGAGCCGTCACCCGCGCTTGTCGGCGTCGAGCCGACGACGTGTGTTGCCGAGGTGCACGCGCATGGCGGCCCGCGCCGTGTCGGCGTCGCCGGCCAGCACCGCCGACGCAATGTTGTCGTGCTCGCGGCTCACGCGCTCGACGTGGTCGGCGTCGGTCATCGAGTAGGCATCGCCGAGGCGTGTGCGCGGCAGCATGATCATCATCGGCCCGAGCGAGTCGAGCAGGTCGAGGTAGAACCGGTTGCCGGTGGCCGCAGCCACCGCCCGGTGGAAGGCGAAGTCGGCCTCCACCGCGCCCTCGTGGCCGGCCTTGCCAAAGTCCACGAGCGCCGCACTGATCGCCTTCCCCGCAGCGGGCGAGACGTGTGTGGCAGCCAGCGCGGCCGCCTCGCTCTCGACGCCGAGCCGGAAGTCGATCATCGCGAGCACGTCGCGGTGGGTGCGGATGGCGGACGACTCGAGAGTGAACGTCGTCGGCTCTGGCAGCGCCAGCACGAACGAGCCGCGGCCCTGGAACGTCTCCACCAGGCCCTCGGCATGCAGCCGTGAGACCGCCTCGCGCACGACGGTGCGCGAGACGTCGAACTCCGCGACGAGCTCGGCCTCCGAGGGCAGCTTGGCGCCGGGCGCGAGGGCACCGGACAGGATGCGGCTCTTCAGGCCTTCGACGAGACCCTGGGCCAGGGGTCCCTTCACGCCGCCGTCACCGGGTGCCGAACTCGGCGGTCTCGATGGTCAGCTCACGCATCCGGTCGCTCAGCGTGAAGCCGAGCCCGGGCCGCTCGGGCACCCACATGCGCCCATCATGGATGTCGATGCGCTCGTCGAACAACGGGTTGAGCCACTCGAAGTGCTCGACCCAGGGCTCTGTCGGGTACGCCGCGGCGAGATGCAGGTGGATCTCCATCGCGAAGTGCGGGGCGAGCGCGAGGCCGGCCGACGCCGCGTGGGTCGCGAAGCGCAGGAACGGCGTGATGCCGCCGATGCGCGGCGCGTCGGGCTGCACGATGCCGCGGTAGCCGGCGTCGAGCAGCGCCATGTGCTCGGGCACCGACGTCAGCATCTCGCCCGTGGCGATGGGGGTGTCGAAACGGCGACTAAGGTCGGCGTGGCCGACGGCGTCCCAGGCATCGAGCGGCTCCTCGATCCAGACGAGGTCGAAGGCCTCGAGCTCGCGGCACATCCGGGTGGCGCGGGCCCGCTCCCACTGCTGGTTGGCGTCGACCATGAGCGGGGTTTCGCCGAGGTGCTCCTTCACGGCGGTGACGCGCTCGAGGTCGCGACGCCAGTCGGGCTGGCCGACCTTGATCTTGACGGCGCCGATGCCGGCCTCGAGCGAGGCGGTGGCCTTCTCCTTGATCTCCTCAACCGAGGCCTGGAGGAAGCCACCGGACGTGTTGTAGACGGCGCACGAGTCGCGGTAGGAGCCCAGCAGCTTGGCCAGGGGGAGGTCGGCACGGCGGGCCTTGAGGTCCCACAGCGCGACGTCGAGCGCGGCGACTGCCTGGGTGGCCACACCGGAGCGCCCGACGGACGCGCCGGCCCACATCAGCGACTGGTAGACCCGGTCAATGTCGGCGGGGTCCTGGCCGACCGCGGTCTCCGCGACCTCCTTGAGATGGGCGTACTGCGCGTTGCCACCGGCGCGCTTGGAGTAACTGAACCCCATGCCCCGGCGGCCCTGCTCGGTGGTGACCTCGACGAAGAGCAGCACCGACTCGGTGAGCGGCTTCTGGCGGCCGTTGAGGACCTTGGCGTCGCTGACCGGGTTGTCGAGCGGCAGCACGACGTGCGAGAGCTTGAGGTGGCGGATGGCGTCGGACATGGGCGGTTCCTAACCGGGTGACTAACTTGTATGATGGGTTGGCAAGTTATCGCATAAGTCGACGGAAGGCCAGAGATGTCACGAGTCCGGAGGCAGGTGCCGCGGTGGCGCGACCTAGAGCCGTTCCTCAAGACCCGGCCGTGGCACAGCGACCCGACGGAGCGCCGGCTCGCTCGCTGCCTGAGCGTCGACGACCTCGAACGGCTGGCCCGCAAGCGCGTGCCCGCTGCGGTGTTCGAGTACGTCCAGGGCGGCTCGGAGGCCGAGGTGTCCATCGGCCGCAACCGGGCGACGTACGACCGGGTCGAGCTGCGACCGACGGCCTTCGGCCAGGTGGCCTCGCCGGACCTGGCGACCACCATCCTCGGCCGACCGTCCGCCGCGCCCATCGTGCTGGCCCCCACCGGCTACACGCGGCTGAGCCACCACACCGGTGAGTCCGCAGCAGCCGCCGCCGCGGCAAGCGCCGGGCTGCCGTACACCCTCTCGACCTACGCCACGACCTCGATCACGGACGTCGCCGAGGCCGCGCCCGGTGGCCGCAACTGGTTCCAGTTCTACGTGATGAAGGACCGCGCGGTGACCCGCGCCCACCTCGACGAGGCGCGCGCGTGCGGCTACGAGGCTGCGGTCATTACGATCGACACCACGATCTCCGGGCTCAAGCGCAAGGACGTCGCCAACGGCTTCGCGATCCCGCCGCAGCTGACCGCCCGCACACTGGCTGGCCTGGCTTGTCACCCCGGTTGGGTGGCCAACATTCTCACCACCGAGCCGCTGCGCTTCGCGACGTTCCCCGAGGGGTCGCCGTACGGCCGCTGGGGGATGTCGAACACCGTGCGCGAGCAGGCGCTGCGCCCGGCCGACGTCTCGTGGCTGAAGGAGCAGTGGCACGGCCCCGTGGTGGTCAAGGGCGTGCTGTCGGTGGCCGACGCCGTGGCAGCGGTCGATGCCGGAGCCGACGCGCTGGTGCTCTCCAACCACGGCGGACGCCAGCTCGACCGGGCACCCGTGCCGCTGGAGCTGCTGCCCGAAGTGGTGGCCGCGGTCGGTGACCGGGCCGAGGTGTACGTCGACTCCGGCGTCCGCAGCGGCACGGACGTGCTGGCCGCTGTCGCGCTGGGCGCCCGCGCGATCCTGGTGGGTCGCGCGTACCTCTACGGGTTGATGGTCGGCGGGCAGCGCGGCGTCGACACCGCGCTCGACATCCTGACCTCCGAGATGGTGCGCGCCATGAGCCTGCTCGGCGCAGCCACGATCGACGAGCTCACGCCCGACCACGTGCGGCTGCGCGACTCGTGACCGGCGTCGACTCAGCCGATCGGGGTGGCCAGCGTGCCGTCGCGCAGAAACCTCTCGACGTTGTCGAGCACCAGCCGCGCCATCGCGGAGCGCGTCCCGGCGGTGCCGCTGGCCAGGTGCGGCAGCAGGACGACGTCGTCGCGGTCCAGCAGCTCGGCGGGGACGCGCGGCTCGTCGGCGAAGACGTCGAGGCCGGCACCGGCCAGCCGACCCCCGGCCAGCGCCGTCACCAGCGCCTTCTCGTCGACCACCGAGCCGCGGGCGACGTTGACGAGGAAGCCCTCCGGGCCGAGCGCTGCGAGCACCTCGGCGTCGACGAGGTGCGCGGACTCCGGGCCGCCCGACGCGGTCACGACCAGGACGTCGCAACCGGCCGCGAGCTCGCGCGCCGATGCCGCGTACTCGTAGGCGACACCGGGCTTCTCGGCGCGCGAGTGGTAGCTGATCCTGGCGTCGAAGGCGTCGAGCCGGTAAGCGACGGCCAGGCCGATCCGGCCGAGACCGAGGACGCCAACACGAGCACTGGTGACCTGGCGAGCGAGCGGGAAGCTGGCCCCGGCGGCCCAGTCGCCGCGTCGTACGAAACGGTCGGCTGCACTCAGGCCGCGCAACACGTCGATCACCAGTCCGACGGCCGCGTCCGCGACGCAGTTGGTGAGGACATCAGGGGTGTTGGAGACCACGATCCCGCGGCGCGTGGCCTCGGCGACGTCGGTGGAGTCGTAGCCGACGCCGAAGTGCACGACCGCGCGCAGGGCGGGCAGCCGGTCCATCGCCTCGCGACTCGCGCCGAAGCGGCCGCTGGCCACGGCCACCTCCACGTGCTCGGCCTCCGCCGGCCCGAGCTCGTCCAGCAACCGGGTGCCGTGGTGACGGAGCAGGGCCTGCTGGAGCTCGGGCAGCAGCGGACCGAGCCGTGCGACGCGCGAAGGGGTGGACACGTCGGCCATCCTCCTGTCGCCCCCGGCGTGAGTCCATTGCCGGGTCGGCATCGCACGATGCCCGGTCGGCAAAGGGACCCGGGCATGGGCCTGCTGACCGGCTTCACCACCATCCTCGTCGTCATCGGGTGCGGCGCAGTTCTCGCGCAGATCGGTGTCCTGGACCTCCGCTCCCAGCGCACACTGGGCGAGGTCGCGTTCTTCGTCGCATCCCCGGCCCTGATGGTGGTGACGATCATCGAGGTCGAGATCAGCGGCGCGGCCGTCAACCTCGCGGCGTCGGCGGCATCCCTGGCGACCTGCTCCGTGGCGTACGCAGTGGTGGCTCGCTGGCGGTGGCGGCTCGACACCGGGTCTGTCGTGATCGGCTCTCTCGCCTCGTCGTACGTCAACGCCGGCAACCTCGGCATCGCCATCGCGGCGTACGTCGTCGGCGACCTCACGGTCGTCGTGCCGACCCTCCTCGTGCAGATGCTGCTGGTGCAGCCGCTCGCCTTCGTCGTTCTGGACCGCGTCTCCGGCCTCGACCGGAGCGTCGGTGCTGTGCTTCGACGCCTGGGCACCAACCCGCTTACCGTGGCGTCCGTCGTCGGAGTGGTGCTGGCCGCGACCGGCTGGGAGCTGCCGCTCGTCGTCGATTCGTCGTTGCGCATGCTGGCCGGCCTGGACATCCCTGCCATGCTGATCGCGTACGGCGCAGCGCTGAGGCTCAGCCCACCCGTCGGCCACGCCGGGCACAACCGCGAGGTGCTGTTCGCCGAGGTGCTCAAGCTCGTCGTCATGCCCGTCGTCGCCTGGGCCGTTGGCACGGCGCTAGGCCTGGACGGGATCGTTCTGCTCGGCGTCGTCATCACCGCCGCGCTGCCGACCGCGCAGAACATCTTCCTGCATGCCACCCGCTACCGCACCGGCGAGGACGTCGCGCGGGAGACCATCCTCGTCACCACGCTGTGCTGCCTGCCGGTCAGCCTGGTGGCGACGCTCTTGCTCGCCTGACCGGAGGACCCGTGACCGACCAACTGCTGACCGCCCTGACCGCCACGCTCGGAGAGCGCGCGGTGCTGACCGACCCCGACGACGTCGCGCCGTACGTCGTCGACTGGCGGGGCGCGCATCGCGGCACCGCCCTGGGTGTCCTAAGGCCGGGGTCCGCTGCCGAGGTGGCTGGGGCCGTGAAGCTCTGTCACGCGGCGGGTGTAGCCGTGGTGCCACAAGGAGGCAACACCGGGCTGTGCGGCGGCGCGGTGCCGGACGGCTCCGGCGAGCAGTTCGTGCTGTCAATGAGCCGAATGCGGCGGGTCCGGGACGTCGACCCAGTCAACGACACGATCACCGTCGAGTCGGGCGTGGCGCTGCGCACCGTGCAGGAATCAGCCGCGCGCGCCGGTCGTCTCTTCCCGCTGTCGATGGGATCCGAGGGCAGCTGCACGATCGGCGGCAACCTCGCCACCAACGCTGGCGGTACCGCGGTCGTCCGCTACGGAATGATGCGCGACCTCACTCTCGGGCTGGAGGTCGTGCTGCCCGACGGCCGTGTGTGGGACGGCCTACGAGCGCTGCGCAAGGACAACACCGGCTACGACCTCAAGCAGCTCTTCATCGGCGCCGAGGGCACGATCGGCATCATCACCGCCGCCGTGCTCAAGCTCTTCCCGGCGACACCGCGACGGGCGACCGCGTGGGTGGCGCTGCGCGATCTGCCCGCAGCAGTCAACCTGTTGGGCGTCCTGCGCGAGCACGCCGGCGAGCGTCTCACCACCTGGGAGCTGATGTCGCGCCAGGCGCTGGACCTGGTGCTCGCCCACGCGCCCGGAAGCCGAGACCCGCTGACGACCGAAGCACCCTGGTACGGGATCGTCGAGCTGGCCGGACCCGACGCCGCCACCGACATCGACGACGCCCTCGAGCAAGCGCTGGGCCAGGCCTTCGACCGGGGTCTCGTCACCGACGCCGTGGTGGCCGGCAGCCCCACACAAGCGGCCGCGCTGTGGGCCCTTCGCGAAGGGATCTCCGAGGCCCAGAACCCCGAGGGTCCGAGCCTGAAGCACGACGTCACCGTGCCGATCAGCGAGCTCGGCTCGTTCGTCGCGCGCACTGATCGGGCACTCACCGACCTCGTCCCCGGCGTGCGCCTGGTGACCTACGGGCACGTCGGCGACGGCAACCTGCACTACAACCTGAGCAAGCCGGTCGGCAGCGACGACGCGGCTTTCGTACGCCGCGCGGCCGAGCTCTCGCGCGCCATCTACGACTCGGTGGCCGAGTCGGCCGGCAGCATCAGCGCCGAGCACGGGCTCGGTACGTCGAAGCGCGATGCCGCCGCGTCGTACAAGGACCCGGTCGAGCTCGACCTGATGCGCACCCTGAAGAACGCGCTCGACCCGGCCGGGTTGATGAACCCGGGCAAGGTACTGCCGTTGGCCTAGGCTCATCGGGTGCCCCATCCCGTCCAGACCCTCGCACGAGTGCTCCTCGGATCGGCGGCCATCAGCGGCTTCGCTCTCGGAGCGGACACCATCTGGAGCCTCGCTGCGCTGGCCGCCGGAATGCATCTGCACGCCTACATCCCGTTCGAGTCACAACCGAACCGCTGGTCGAAGGCCGACCAGGCGCTGTGGCACAGCCTGCGTGCCCGGGCACACTACGAGGTCCTCGTGGGCGGAGCCGACTTCGACGGGAAGGTGTTGTTCGCGCGCAACGAGGCGATGATCCGAGACTGCGACCTCGTCGTGGCGTTGCTGCGCTCGGACGTGACCAAGGGCGGTACGTTCTCCGCGGTGCAGAGCACCCGCCGGGCCAGGGAAGCCAATGCTCATGCTCGACCCGGTCACCCAGACGACTAGGTCGAAGATGTTGCGCGGGACCTGCATGGCCAGTGCGGCGGTCGCGGGCAAAGTCCGTACCTTGCGGCGTCCGCTCATCGGGTAGCGGCCAGGCGGCAGCCACACCGCCACTGCTTGGAGCCGGCCGTCGTCGCGGGCCGCGAGGACACCGCCGAACGCGAGTGCATCGCGCACTGCCACGCCGGTGATGCCGCGCAACGCGGTCTTGCGTCGGCCGGGGTCGGGCACGACGTGCCGCCACCCGGGGTCATCGTGTAGGGCTGCGGCCAGCAAGGCGGCGGCCAGAGCGACCTCGCCGCGGCGCAGCGGCGACACAGCGGCCGCGGCGCTGGTCATCGGGGTGCCCCGCCCCTCCGGGTCGCGCCCTGGTGCGGCGGTGGCCGGTCCGATGGAGCCGTGACCGGCGCCCGTTGGTGGGTCATGCCCAAGCCGGGTCGAGCCGGGCCCGCCGGTAGCCCCGCTCGGTGAGGAACGTGCCGGCGATGATGACCAGGACCCAGACTACGACCGGTAGGGAGACCACCGCGATGGCAGAGACCACCGAGGTGACGCTGCCCCAGAGCAGACGGAGCTGGACAGGTCGCGCCGAGCCGCGCACGCCGGCAGGCAGCGTCGCACCCGGACCAGTCAGGGCGACCGCGCTGACGGCCGTGACGGCGACGCACCCGACGTAGCCCGTGCCCCAGCCAGTGCTCCAGTCCTGCCTCGAACCGGCAGCCATCACCACCGCCGCACACAGCA
>JAABUN010004389.1_pt1 | contig 19367 bp, 20 predicted proteins | sample 5559311 | NCBI WGS metagenome assembly JAABUN01 (sample SAMN10711877, study PRJNA513370) | rock metagenome | isolation source: Antarctica rocks | place: Antarctica: Victoria Land, Siegfried Peak sud | reverse complement strand
AGCACGCACGACGCGTCGTTCGAAGAGGCGCCGGCTGGACGACACGGTGGCCGCCAGCGCCGAGCTACGCGGTCGCCACGACGACCGCGCCGAGCACCAGCAGGACGCCGGCGGGGGCCATCCGTGCCGGCGGATCGCCGAGGCGGCCGTGGGTGGCGAGCGCACCGACCATCGCGACGATCGCGAAGACGGCACCGACGACCGCCGGGCGGGACGAGTCGGTGAGGGCGCCGAGCAGCAGCAGCACGGCGGCGAGCACCTCGACTGCGCCGACGGCCAGCGCGCGGTGACCGGAGGCAGGCCCGGCAGGTCGTAGCGGTCGAACTCCTCGGGGTGCGGCTTCATCCCGGCGAGCTTCGTGCCGCCGGCACCGAGGAAGGCGAGGCCGAGCACCACGGAGAGGATCGTGGGGAGCGTGTCCACGGTCGGGCACGCTACCCGCGCTCTAGCGGACGGCCTCGGCCGCCTGGCTCTTCTCCGTCGTCTTCGGGCCGGGCCACGTTCCCGTGAGGAAGGCGAAGCCCTTAGCGGTGTTGCGGTCGACCACCGCGCGCGTCAGCTTGAAGACCACGCCCTGCGCCGCTGCCGCGCCGAGGACCTTCGGCCACGAGGTGTCGTGCGTCGTCGGCTTGGGCGGCTCCTCGTCGTCGAAGATCCCCCACACCGCCGAGAAGATCTTGGAGGCGACCAGTCCGGACAGCAGACCGATGATCAGGCCGAAGGGCTTGTAGATGAGCTTCATCCCGCCGCAGGCTACACCCGGGCCTCCAGCGCTTCCGCCGAGGCGTCGATGAAGATTCGAGAACCGCGAGCGGGAGGACGGGCGATGGGCGATCCGCAGCAGCACGACGACGACGGAGCCGACGAGCTGCTCGAGCGTGCGCTGCTCGACCCTGGGGCCTCGGCGGCGGTTGCGCTGCGGGTGGGAGGACTGGCTCTAAGCCAGGCGCTGACGGTGGTCTTCCACGGCCGCCGGGACCTCGGAACGGTCCAGACCTACGTCGCGCACGGCGGACGTGGCGCCGGCGACGCGATCGGCGCGAGCGAGCTGCTCCGGGTGCCATGCGACCTCGACCTCGCGGACGCCGGCTCCCGGGAGGAGGCCGAGCACCTCTACGCCGAGCAGGCACGCGTGCTGCGTGATGCCCTGCAGGCCGCCGACACCGTCCTCGCGCTCTGGCGCGACGCGCTCGCGGCCCTTGCCGGCTCCCAGGTCGGCGTCGACCGCTCGATCGACCTTCAGCTCGCCCTTCCCGCCCCGCGCCTCATGCCGGTGGCGCTCGTCGACCGCGAGCACCACCTCACCGTCGCGCCGGTCTGCTCTGCCCGCACTCTCGCGCTCGGGCTGCCGCCGATGGGCATCGCCTGCGCCCAGCAGGACGTCGCGCGCGTCTACCCGCTGCCCGACGACCCCGAGCGCTGCCTGGGGGACTTCGCCGAGCGTGCCGCGGCGCACGCGCGGCGCACGGGCGCGCGCCTCGAGCAGCAGGAGGCCAGCGTCAGCCGCTTCCTCGAGCTAAACGAGCCCGACGGCTTCGGCGCGACGGGCTGAGCGCCGGATCAGCGCCCCCGACCGCCCGTGGTAAGAGCGCTCTCGCCGGGGTGCCGCATCGCACCCCCACCTGGGCGCCGGCCGCAACTCCACGGCTCGCGCGCGGGTTCGTATGCCGGTGCACCACCGCGGGCTCCTCATCGCGCTGGGCGTGGTCGCGTTCCTCGCGGTCTCGCTCGAGCTCGCACGCTTCCTCACCGCCGAGAACGCCGAGCGGGCGTCCGTCTACGCGCTTTTGGAGAACGAGGCGCGCGGTGATGCCCGCGGCGTGGTCACCCGCCTCGAGGGCTGCGTCGCCGAGTGCGCCCACGGCGTTCAGGCCACCGTCGCCCGGGCTCGGCGGCCGGGCGCGGTCAAGATTCTGCGCCTGGACTCGGCCGCGAACTTCACCCTCGGTGAGCGCACCGGCCGCTCGCGGGTGGCCTGGGCGGCCGACGTCGCCTCGGGTGGGCCGGCAGTCGTGCAGTGCATCACCGTCCGCCGCAGCTGGAGCTTCGTCTCCGGCGCCTCCGTTACCCTCCTGCGCCTCAGCGCGCCCCTGCCACCCGAGAAGGGCTGTTGACCCACCACATGATGCGTTCTTGCCGCTCCGCCGTCCTCTTCACGCTCGTCCTCGCCCTCCTGGGCGCTCAAGCCGGCCCGGCCGCGGCCCAGCAGGCGAGCGCCCCCGACGAGCAGGCGCTCTACGAGTCGGGCCCGAGCGGTCGCTTCCTGCTCGACGGCGAGTGGCTCTTCCGCCTCGACCCGGGCAACGTCGGGCTCAGCCAGGGCTACGCCAAGCAGACGACCCGCGAGGGTTGGAGCGCCACGACCGTCCCGAACTCGTGGAACGCGACCGACGAGAGCGCCGAGTCCTTCATGGGCAGCGTGGGCTGGTACCGCAAGGACTTCAAGCTCCCGTCGGCCAAGGCGGCGCTGAACTGGGTCACGCGCTTCGAGTCGGTCAACTACCGCTCCCGCGTCTACTTGAACGGCGTTCTGGTCGGCAAGAACAAGGGCGCCTACCTGCCCTTCGAGCTGCGGATGCCGCCCTCGGCGCTCAAGCGCGGCGGCACGAACCGCCTCGTCGTCCGGGTGGAGAACAAGCGCCTGGCCACGGACTTCCCGCCTGCGGGCCTCTCCGTTGCGGGCCGGCCCACGGGTGGCTGGTGGAACTACGGCGGGATCCTGCGCGAGGTCTACCTGCGCCGCGTCGACCGCGTCGACTTCTCCACGGTCCAGGTGCGGCCCGACCTGCCGTGTGCGACCTGCGCGGCGACGGTGAACTTCCGCCTCACACTGCGCAACTTCGCCAGCGAGGCGACCAGGTTGAAGCTCACGGGCCGCTTCGGGGACCGCAGGGTCGACTTCGGCACGGTCGCCGTCGGGGCCAAGCGCTTCGTCACGGTGACGCGCCAGCTGCGCATCGGCGACCCGCGGCTGTGGTCGCCGAAGTCCCCGAACCTCTACGCCGTCGACCTGCGCGCGACGTCCACCGGCGCCAAGGGTCGGCTGCTGCAGCGCTACCAGCTCAAGACGGGAATCCGCTCGATCAAGGTCGTCGACGGCAAGTGGCTGCTCAACGGCAAGAAGCTCAACGTCCGCGGCGTCGGGCTGCACGAGGACGATCCGAAGCTCGGCTTCGCGATCACGAACCAGATCCGCGCGCGCGAGGTCGCCGAGACCAAGGAGCTCGGCGCCACGCTGATCCGCTCGCACTACCCGCTGCATCCCTACACCCAGGAGCTCGCCGACCAGCAGGGGGTGATGCTCTGGAGCGAGATCCCGGTCTACTCCCTAAAGACCGAGGCGCTCGCCAAGCTGGAGGTGCGAAAGCTCGCCGCCAACGAGCTGCGCGACAACATCCTCACGAACCAGAACCACCCGTCGATAGTCGTGTGGTCGATCGGCAACGAGCTCTCCGCTCGCCCGGGACCCGTGCAGAGCTTCTACATCGCTCGTGCGGCGCGCGCGGCCAAGGTCCTGGACCCGACCCGACCCGTCGGCTATGCCGTCGCGGGCTACCCCGCGGCCGGCTGCCAGCCCGAGTACGGCCCGCTCGACATCCTCGGCGTCAACGAGTACTTCGGCTGGTACCCCGGCCCCAACGGCCAGATCGCCGACCGCGAGCTGCTCGGCCAGTACCTCGACTCCGTGCACGCGTGCTACCCGAAGAAGGCCGTCCTCGTGACGGAGTTCGGCGCGGAGGCCAACCGCAACGGCCCGGTGGAGGAGAAGGGGACGTTCGAGTTCCAGTCGGACTTCGTCAACTACCACCTCGGGGTCTACGCCACCAAGCCCTGGCTGGCCGGCGCGATCTACTGGGCGCTCGAGGAGTTCCGCGTCCGGCCGAACTGGGACGGCGGCAACCCGCGTCCGATGGCCCCGATCCACCAGAAGGGGCTGATCACCTTCAACGGGCAGCGCAAGCCCGCCTTCGGCGAGGTCCAGCGGCTGTACAGGGGCGTCGACCAGCTCGAGGGAGGCTGAGGGCTCCGGGGTCCCGTCCCCGCTACCATCCCCAGCCGCTCATGGCAACCAGAACCGACTCCACCACCCTGAAGATCGCCGCTCGCGAGGTCGGGCACTCGCGCTCGACGCGCCGCCTGCGCCGCGAGGGCATGGTTCCCGGGGTCCTCTACGGCCGTGAGCGCGACAACCTCGCCTTCGCCGTCAACGCGCTCGAGCTGCGCCACGCCCTCGCCGCGACCGGCGCCGTGCTCGAGCTCGACCTCGACGGGCAGACGACCAACGCGGTCGTCAAGGAGCACCAGGTACACCCGGTACGCGGCGAGATCACCCACCTCGACCTCGTCCGCGTCGACGTCAACAAGCCGATCGAGGCGCTCGTCTCCATCACGCTGACGGGCTCGGAGGAGTCAGACGGCGTGAAGGAGGGCGGCATCCTCGAGCAGCCCACGCGTGAGGTCACCATCGAGGCGCTGCCCGGCGACATCCCCGAGACGATCGAGCTCGACGCCTCCGGCGCGCAGATGGGCGACACCGTCTTCCTCGACGCGCTCGTGGCGCCCGCGAACGTCACGCTCGTCCTCGACGAGACCGCAGGCGAGACGCCGCTCTACACGATCACCGCGCCCCGCTCCCAGGCCGAGCTCGACGAGCTCGAGACGGAGACCGAGGTCGTGGGTGAGGAGTCCGATGCCGACGAGACCGAGACCGAGGGCGAGGGCGAGGGCGACTCCGAGGAGCCCTCGGCCGAAGGCGACGACAGCTCCGAGTAGCACCGGCCGTGCGGTTCGGGGGTGGGTCGGCTCCCGTCGACTGGCTCGTAGTGGGCCTCGGGAACCCCGGGTCCAAGTACGACGGCAGCCCGCACAACGTCGGCTTCCAGGTCGCCCGGGCGCTCGCAGTGCGCTGGGGCCTCGGCAAGCCGGGCAAGAAGTGGGCGAGCTTGTACGCCGACGGCCGCGCCATGCCCGGAGGCCCCCGCGTCGGCGTCCTGCTCCCGCAGACCTTCATGAACGAGTCCGGGCGCGCGGCCGGCCCGGCGCGCGGCGCGCTGAAGCTGCCGCTGGAGCGCGTCATCGCCGTCCACGACGAGATCGACCTCAAGTTCGGTGACGTCCGGACGCGGCTCGGCGGCGGCCTGGCGGGCCACAACGGCCTCAAGTCGCTCAAGGCGGGCTTCGCGTCACCGGACTTCCAGCGTGTGCGCATCGGCGTGGGCCGCCCGGACTCGACGGATCCGGAGATCGTCGCCGCCTACGTGCTGGGTGGGTGGCGGCAGTCGGGGCCGGAGGTCGCCGAGCTCGTCGATCGCGCGTGCGGAGCGGTCGAGGAGCTCATCACCCCGCCGTCCGACGCGGACCTGAGGTAGAACGCACGAAGGGCCGCCCGAGAGCGGCCCTTCGCAATGCTGCTGCCCCGGAGGGCGGCGGATCTCGTCTAGGAGATGTTGAGCGTGTTGACGTCCGGATCGGTCGGGGTGCGCTTGGACACCTCGTCGTACTCGTACGCGGTGCCGGGCTTGGAGCCCTGCTTGCCGAAGCCGAAGCCGGCCGACTCGAGGACGGCGACTGCGTCTTCGATCTTGTAGAAGCCGCCCTGGTTCGTGGTGGGCAGACCGCGGACATCCTCACGCTGAGCGAACTTCGCGTACTGGCGGTCGTTGCCGAGCTTGCCGAGCGACTGGAGGGCCAGCGCGCGGTGCACGGACTCGACAGCCATGATCTCGGCGGTGTAGCGGGCGAACTTCGAGCCGGCCAGCGTGCCCTGACGCGCGAACACCGTCGTGGCAAGCAGGTAGGCGTTGACGAACACCTGGTCACCGACGACCAGGGCGGTGAGGAGGTTCTGCGGCGAGTCGAAGATCTCGTTCGGGACGAAGATCGTCTTGGTGACGGGCTTGCCGCCGACCGCGTTCGAGGTGAGCAGCTCGTAGTGGTTCTTCTCCTGCTGAGCCGCCGCGCGGACGTTGCGGAGGGTCACTGCGTCGAACTTGTTGCCGATCTTCTCCGCACCGACCGTGTTGACGATGGTCGCGAGGACCTCGGCGGTGGCGGCGATTGCTGCGATCTTCTCGACGGTGTTGGTCGAGTTCTGATTCACGGCAGCGGAGGCGTTGCTGGTCGCGTAACCGAGGACACCCATGGAGCCCATGGCTGCAGCGGTCGTCCTGATGAGCGTCCGGCGGGTGTGCGCGCTCTCGTGCGCGTTCTGCCGGTCGATCGTGTCGAAAATGTGGTTGTTGACTTCTGACATATGACTCCTTCGCGGCGCGCGGCACCGCATCGTGTACGGGGTGAACTGCCCCCATTGAAGGTATCTAACGCATCGCAAGGGCATTCGGACTCCTTTGCACGCAATCTGGCGTCTCCCGGGTCAGGCCGCGGACAATCAGGTTTGCCGCCCGGAGGTCTCGAAGAGGCTGCCCGCGCAGCCTCGCGAGGACGCCGATGGGCCGCGGCTAGAGTCCTCGCCGCCCCGGCCGCGCTGCCCGCGCAGGCGTTCGGCGTTCCTCGCCCATGTCGCTGCGCCCCCTCCTCTCGCTGCTCGACCAGGACCCGAACGGGGTGGCGCTCGCGCGCGACGGCGGCCGGGCGTTCGTCTCGCTGTCGATGCGCCCGTTCATGGTCGGCGCCCTGCTGGACGGTGTGGACCAAGCGGCGGCGCTCGGGCGGCCGGCGATCGTGGTGGCCGGCGACGACCGCCAGGCACGCGACCTCGCCGCCGACCTCACGGCCTGGCTGCACCCGCGGCCCGTGCGCTTCTACCCGAGCCGCGGCGTGGCCTACGAGTCGCACCTGAGCCCACCGCCGCACCTCGTCGGCCTGCGCGTCGCGGCGCTGGATGCGCTGGTCGCCGAGCCGGACGAGACGAGCGAGCCCCCGGTCGTGGTCGTCTCCGCCGTCGCGCTCTCCGAGAAGGTGCCCGACCCAGCGTTGCGCCCGCAGTCCCACGTCCTGCGCGTCGGCGAGCTCCTGGACCTCGAGGAGGAGGCTGCCGAGCTCGTCGCCATGGGCTACGAGCGCGTCGACCAGGTCGACGACCGCGGCCAGTTCGCGATCCGCGGCGGCATCCTCGACGTGTACCCGGCGACGGAGGACCGCGCCGTCCGCGTCGACCTCTTCGACATCGAGATCGAGTCGCTGCGCTTCTTCGCCACCTTCACGCAGCGCTCGCTGGGGGAGACCGAGGCGATCGAGATCGCACCGGCGGCCGAGCTCGCCGGTGATGTCGTCCGTGGTGACGTCGTCCTTCGAGACGCGGGCGCCGCCGAAGGCGGCACCCGAAGCACCGAGGCCCGTCCTGACCTGAGCGAGCTGCTCCCCGTCGACCGCTTCCACGCGTTCCTCGACCTCGCCCCCGAGGACGCGGTGCTCCTGGTGGCCGCCGAGGAGGAGATCGCGCCGGCTCTGGCCGACCACTGGCAGGACGTCTGCGCGGCCTTCCACGACACCGAGGCCCACCACCTCTACGTGCCGCCGCAGGAGATCACCGCCGCGCTGGAGCGGTCGCACATCCAGCTCTCCTCCATCTCCTCAGACCAGGCCGTGCAGTTCCGCGCGCAGGCCGCCGACGTGGCCGCCCGCTCGCTCAAGGACGCAGAGCCGGAGCTCGAGAAGCTGGTCCGCGGCGGCTACCGCACCGTGGTCTCGTGGCCGCGGCGCGGTGAGGGCGAGCGCGCGCAGTACAACCTCGCGCGCCTGAAGGCCCGCTGGATCGGCGAGAGCGAGGAGGGCGGCAACCGCCTGGTCGAGCCCGAGCTCGTCTTCACCACCGCGGCGCTGCGCGACGGCTTCGTCGCGGCGGGGATCCGCGTGGCGATCATCCCCGAGCACCGGCTCTTCCGGCGCAAGCGCGCGGAGCGCACGGGCGGGCAGTCGGCCGGCGCGCGGCGCCGCGGCGCCCTGCGCTCCTTCGCCGATCTGCGCACGGGCGACATCGTCGTCCACGAGGACCACGGCCTCGCGCGCTTCGCCGGCTTCGAGACCAAGACGGTCGGTGGGGTGACCCGGGACTACCTCGAGCTCGAGTTCGCCGGCACGGACAAGGTCTTCATGCCGGTCGAGCAGCTCGCGAAGATCTCGCGCTACGTCGGCGCGGGCGGCGCGCACCCGCCGCTGTCCAAGCTCGGCGGCAAGAGCTGGGAGACGATGAAGTCGCGCGCTCGCCGCGCGGCGCAGGAGCTCGCGGGCGAGCTCATCACCCTCTACGCCGAGCGCCGCCGACGCACGGGGCACTCCTTCGAGGCCGACTCGGACTGGCAGCGCGACTTCGAGGCGAAGTGGCCCTACGCGGAGACGGCCGACCAGCGCGACGCGATCGATGTCGTCAAGGCCGACATGGAGCGCGCCCAGCCGATGGACCGCCTGATCTGCGGCGACGTGGGCTACGGCAAGACGGAGGTGGCGCTGCGTGCGGCCTTCAAGGCGGCTGCCGACGGCAAGCAGGTGCTCGTCCTCGCGCCGACGACGATCCTCGCCCAGCAGCACTTCGGCACGTTCTCCGAGCGGATGAACGACTTCCCGTTCACGATCGGGCAGATCTCGCGCTTTCGCACCCCGAAGGAGCAGAAGGCGACGATCGCGGCCTTCAACGGCGGCCAGATCGACATCCTCGTGGGGACCCACCGCGTGCTCGGCCGCGACATGCGCCCGAAGGACCTCGGGCTGCTGATCGTCGACGAGGAGCAGCGCTTCGGGGTCAAGCAGAAGGAGCTGCTGCGCCAGCTCAAGCTGCGGGTGGACGTCATCGCGATGAGCGCCACGCCGATTCCCCGCACGCTGCAGATGAGCCTCGCGGGCCTGCGTGACATCTCCGTCATCGAGACGCCGCCCGAGGGCCGCCGCCCCGTGAAGACCTACATCGGCGAGTACGACGAGGAGCTCGTCAAGCAGGCGCTCAAGCGCGAGAAGGCCCGCGGCGGACAGGCGTTCTTCCTGCACAACCGCGTCGAGACGATCGACGAGACCGCGGAGCGGCTGCGCGACCTGTGCCCCGAGATGTCCTTCGTCGTCGCTCACGGCCAGCTCGACGAGGGCCAGCTCGAGGAGCGCATGCTCGAGTTCCTGCGCGGCGAGGCCGACGTGCTCGTGGCCACGAGCATCATCGAGTCGGGCATCGACATCCCGCAGGCCAACACGCTGATCGTCGAGCGCGCCGACATGTTCGGCCTCTCCCAGCTCTACCAGATCCGCGGACGCGTGGGCCGCTCTCGCGAGCGGGCCTACGCGTACCTGCTGTACCCGAGCTCCGCGGCGCTCACGGAGGATGCCCAGAAGCGCCTGAGCGCCCTGAGCGACTACACCGAGCTCGGCGCGGGCTTCAAGATCGCCATGCGCGACCTCGAGCTGCGGGGCGCGGGCAACCTGCTCGGCGACGAGCAATCCGGCCACGTGGCAGCGCTCGGCTTCGAGCTGTACATGCGGATGCTCGACGAGGCCGTCACGGAGGCCGGCCCCTCCGACGGCTCCGACGAGAGCGACCCCGTGCGCCTGGACGTCTCCGTCGACGCCTACATCCCCGCCGACTACGTCCCCTACGAGCAGGCGAAGATCGACGTCCACCGCCGCATCGCCTCCGCGCGCGAGGTCGCCGACGTGGCCTCCCTGCGCGACGAGCTCGAGGATCGCTTCGGCCCCGTGCCCGAGCCGCTCGACAACCTCCTGAGCCTGCAGCAGGCGCGCATCAAGCTCGGCCAGGCCGGGGCGCGCGCGGTCTCCTTCCGCCAGGGGCGCCTGACGGTGACTCCCGTCGATCTCGAGCCCGAGCACGCCGCCCAGCTCAAGGCGGAGATCCCCGAGGCGACCTACGAGCCCGGCCGCTCGCAGTGGAGCGTGCGCGTCCCCGATGCACCGGAAGCCCGGTTCCCGGCCGTCATCCGGGCCGCTGACGTGCTCCTGGCGGTTACGCGCTCTTGAGGCGGACGCTCTACTCTGCCCGACGTGCTGTCCAACATCCGTCGATCCGTCCTGGCGCTCAGCGCCGCATCCCTCGCCGTCGCGAGCCTCGCCGCCTGCGGGGGGGAGTCCGTCCCCGGCAACGCCGTCGCGCGTGTGGGCGACACCGCCATCAAGAAGGACGCCTACGAGCACTGGCTCTCCGTCGCGGCGCTCTCCCAGGCGTCGCAGACCAACCCGCAGGCCGCCCAGAGCGGAGCCAAGCCGAAGGTCACCGTTCCCGAGCCCCCTGACTTCAAGGCCTGCATCGCGGAGAAGTCCAAGGCGGCGCCCAAGCCGGCCAAGGGGCAGCCCAAGCCGACGGCCAAGCAGTTCGAGGCCCAGTGCAAGCAGGAGTACGAGGGGCTGCGCGATCAGGTGCTGCAGTTCCTGATCTCCTCGCAGTGGATCCAGGGCGAGGCCGGCGACCGCGCAGTCAAGGTGACCGACGCGGAAGTCCAGAAGCAGTTCGCGACGACCAAGAAGCAGAGCTTCCCCAAGGAGGCGGACTACAAGAAGTTCCTGACGTCCTCGGGCATGACCGAGGCCGACCTGCTCTTCCGGGTCAAGCTCGACACGCTCTCCAACAAGCTGCGCGAGAAGATCGTCAAGGGCAAGGACAAGGTCTCAGACGCCCAGATCAAGGCCTACTACGACAAGAACAAGGCGCGCTTCGCCCAGCCCGAGCGCCGCGACCTGCGCATCGTGCTGACCAAGACCGAAGCCAAGGCCAACGCGGCCAAGAAGCGGATCGCCGGCGGCGAGTCCTTCAAGGCCGTGGCGAAGGACCTCTCGATCGACCAGGCGTCCAAGGGCCAGGGCGGCGTGCTGCTCGCGGTGGCCAAGGGCCAGCAGGAGAAGGCGCTCGACGCGGCCGTCTTCGCCGCCGACAAGGGCAAGCTCACCGGCCCGGTCAAGACCCAGTTCGGCTACTACGTCTTCAAGGTGCAGAAGATCACGAAGGCCGCTCAGCAGTCGCAGAAGCAGTCGACGCAGACGATCAAGCAGCTGCTCGCGTCGCAGAACCAGCAGAAGGCGCTCGATGCGTTCGTGAAGGACTTCCGCGACAAGTGGAAGGGCCAGACGAACTGCAAGAAGGGCTTCGTGACGCAGGACTGCAAGAACGCGCCGAAGCCCAAGGCGGGCGCGACCGGTGCGCAGGGAGCGCCGCCGGCAGGCGACCCGAACGCGGCTCCGCCGGCGGGTGCACCGCAGCAGGGCGCACCGCCCGCGGGCGACCCGAACGCGGCTCCGCCCGCGGGCGACCCCAACGCGGCTCCGCCACCGGCGGGCGATCCCAACGCGGCTCCGCCGGCGGCGGGCGATCCCAACGCGGCTCCGCCGGCGGGCGCCCCGCCCGCCGACGGCGGTCAGCCCACCGCGCCGTAGGCGCCGGCCCCCATAGGCTCCCTCCATGGCAAGCGTCGTGGAGGGAGCCGTTGCCCTCGAGGAGCGGGGCGCCGCGCCCGACCGCGAGCAGCGGGTCACCCCGCTCGAGCTCTTCTTCGACCTCGTGTTCGTCTTCGCGATCACGCAGGTCACGCAGTTCATGGCCGACGACCCGAGCTGGGCCGGCCTGGCGCGCGGCGGGCTCGTGCTCGCCGCGATCTGGTGGGCGTGGGTCGGCTACGCCTGGCTGACCAACGTGATCGACCCCGAGGAGGGGGTGGCCCGCCTCGTGGTCTTCGCGGCCATGGCGGCGATGCTCGTGGTCGCCCTGGCGATCCCCGGCGCCTTCGAAGACGACGCGCTCCTGTTCGCCGCGGCCTACGCGGTGGTGCGCGCGGCGCAGATCGTGCTTTACGCCTACGGCGCCGCAGACGCGGACATGAGGCACTCCGTCTTCACGCTCGCGCGCTCGTCGGCGCTCTCCTGCGCGCTGCTGCTGGCCGCCGCGGGCTTCGACGGCGCGGCGCAGGGCGCCCTCTGGGTCGCGGCGCTCGTGGTGGACTTCGGCGGCCCGGCGCTCTTCGGCGTCGAGGGCTGGAAGGTCGCTCCGGGACACTTCGCCGAGCGGCACGGGCTCATCGTGATCGTCGCGCTCGGGGAGTCGATCGTCGCGCTGGGCCTGGGCGCGAGCGAGCTCCCGCTTACCGCCGGCCCGCTGCTCGCCGCGACGCTCGGGGTGGTGGTCGTCGCGGGGCTGTGGTGGGCTTACTTCGACGTCGTCGCCCTGGTCGCCGAGCGCAAGCTGCATGAGCAACAGGGGGTTGATCGCAACAGGATGGCCCGCGACAGCTACTCGTTCTTGCACTTGCCGATGATCGCGGGCATCGTGCTGCTCGCCCTTGGCGTCAAGAAGACGCTGGCGCATGTAGACGAGCCGCTCGAGCTGCAGATGGCCGCAGCGCTGATGGGCGGCGTCGCGCTCTACCTGCTGGCCCACGTGGCGTCCCGCCTGCGCAACACCAGGACGCTGAGCCGGCGGCGCGTCGGGGCCGCGGTCGTCCTGCTTGCACTCGTTCCGGTCGGGCCGCTCGTGGATGCGCTCGTAGCGCTGGCGGCCACCGCGGCGGTGATCGTGACGCTGATCGCCTACGAGGCGATCCGCTACTCCGACGTACGCGACCGGGTCCGCCACCACGACTCCGCCGTGCCGGCGCCATGACGACGCCCGGCTCGGACGCCGCCGCCGCCGTCGATCGCCTGGACGCCCTCACCCGCCGCCTGCGGGTGGAGTGCCCATGGGACCGCGAGCAGGACGAGCGGACGATCGTGTCGCACACCGTCGAAGAGGCTTACGAGCTGGCCGACGCGGCCTGGTCGGGCGACGACGCCAAGCTGCTCGACGAGCTCGGCGACGTGCTCTTCGGAGTGCACTTCCTGTCGCTCCTGCTCGAGGAGCGTGGCGCGGGCTCGCTGGCGGAGGTCGCCGACCACGTCCACCACAAGCTCGTCTCGCGCCATCCGCACGTCTTCTCAGGGGTACAAGTCGCCTCGGCGGGCGAGGTGCTCGCCAACTGGGACGAGATCAAGAGGGGGGAGGCGGGCCGCGAGCCCGGGATCTTCGGTGAGGTACCGGAGAACCTGCCCGGGCCGCTCTACGCGCGCAAGGTGCAGCGGCGCGCGAAGACGAGCGGGCTGGAGGTGCAGCCTGAGCCGGTCGGGGAGACGGCTCGGGCACTCGAGGCGGTCGACCCGGAGGATCGCCACGCGGCGTTCACGCGAGTGGGCGACGCGCTCTTCGCCGCCGTCGACGCCGCCCGGCGCCTGGGAGTCGACCCGGAGCTCGCCCTGCGCGCGGCGGCCGGTAGGTTCCGAAGCCGGGTCGACGCCGCCGAGCGCCTGGGCGAGGAGTCCGGGGCAGCGTGGGGTGACCTGACGCCGCAACAACGACTCCAGTTCTACGCCGACACCAAGCGATGAGGCACGCATGAGCTCCCAGATCGAGCACGTCCACGCCCGGCAGATCCTCGACTCGCGAGGCAACCCGACCGTGGAGGTCGAGCTCCGCCTCGCCTCGGGCGCGCAGGGCCGCGCCGCGGTGCCGTCGGGTGCCTCCACGGGCGAGTTCGAGGCGACCGAGCTGCGCGACGGCGGCTCGGAATGGGCCGGCAAGGGCGTCGGCAAGGCCGTTGCCAACGTCAACGGCGAGATCCGCGAGGCGGTCGGCGGCCTCGACGCCGGCGATCAAGCCGGCCTCGACCACGCGCTGATCGCGCTTGACGGCACGCCGAACAAGTCGCGGCTGGGCGCCAACGCGATTCTCGGCGTCTCGCTGGCCAACGCGCACGCGGCGGCGGCCGAGGCCGGCCAGCCGCTCTACCGCTTCCTCGGCGGCGAGGGCGCCGTGGTGCTGCCCGTCCCGATGATGAACGTCCTCAACGGCGGCTCGCACGCCGACAACTCCGTCGACTTCCAGGAGTTCATGGTCGTACCCGTCGGTGCGCCGTCCTTCTCCGAGGGGCTGCGGATGGGCACGGAGGTCTTCCACGCGCTGAAGAAGACGCTGCACGACAAGGGCCTGGGCGGCGGCGTCGGCGACGAGGGCGGCTTCGCGCCGAACCTCGGTTCCAACGAGGAGGCGCTTCGGTACCTCGTCGCCGCGATCGAGGCCGCGGGCTACACGGCAGGCGACGATGTCGCCATCGCGCTCGATCCGGCGACGAGCGAGTTCTTCTCCGGCGGCGTCTACGACCTCGAGCACGAGGGCCGCAGGCTCTCCTCCGACGAGCTGGCCGCGTACTGGGTCGAGCTGGCCGGCAAGTACCCGATCCTCTCGATCGAGGACGGCATGGACGAGGAGGACTGGGCGGGCTGGAAGACGCTGACCGATCGGCTCGGCGACAGCGTGCAGCTCGTCGGCGACGACCTCTTCGTGACCAACACGGAGCGCCTCAAGCGCGGCATCGACTCTCAGACGGGCAACTCCATCCTGGTCAAGGTCAACCAGATCGGCACGCTGACCGAGACCCTCGAGGCCGTCGCCATGGCGCGCGAGGCGGGCTACACCGCGGTCATGTCGCACCGCTCGGGCGAGACCGAGGACGTCACGATCGCCGACCTCGCGGTGGCCACGGGCTGTGGGCAGATCAAGACGGGCGCGCCGTCGCGCTCGGACCGCGTGGCGAAGTACAACCAGCTGCTGCGCATCGAGGAGGCCCTCGGCGACGCCGCGAGCTACCCGGGGCGCTCCGTCTTCCGCTCGTAGATCCGCGTGCACGGGCAGGAGCGGGGCCGGGGGCGGCGAACGCGACTTCATGGCCCCTGCCTCGTCCCGCCGCATCGACCCGCATGCGGTCACCTCCGCGCCGCGGGCACCGCGGCCGCGGGTCGTCCCGGGCGGCGGGCGAAGGATCCGCTGGGACCGTCTCGGGCGCACGGTGATCCTCGTCGTCTTCGTCGGCGTGGCGCTGCTGTACGTCGGGCCGCTGGCGAGCTTCTGGTCGGCGCACGGCGAGGCGGCAACGCGCCGCGCGCAGGTCGAGCAGCTGCGCAAGGAGAACTCGGAGCTGCGCGCCAAGCGCGAGGCGCTCAGAGACGGCGGGGCGCTCGAAGTGGAGGCCCGGCGCCTCGGGATGGTCCGCCCCGGCGAGCGTCCGTTCGTCGTGGAGCATCTCCCGCAGGGACCCTGAGCCGCACCAGAGACGGCGTGCCGCGCCACGCTCGTGCGGCCGTGATCCGCGGGGCCTATCCTCGGCTCGAGTGGCCTCTTTCGAGCTCGTCGCACAGGAGTGGAAGCAGGGGGAGCGGCGCGCCGCGGAGCTCGGGGCGCAGGAGCGCATCGCCGTCGACCGCGTGATCGACGCGCTGGTCGCCGAGCTGCGACGCCGCCTCGGTTCGACCTTCACCGTCGACGAGCTCGTCGCGCTCTACGACCAGGGCACGAGCTGGTGCATGGACGTCGCCTACGCAATCGCCCCGGGCGCTCCGTGGGCGTGGGATCCGCGTACGAGCGCCGACGCCGCCTTCGCGCGATACGTGCGCGAGGCGCAGGACTTCGCGGGGGGCCGCCGGATCTACGCAGAAGACTGACCGCGTGCCTGTCGGGATCAGTCCTCGGCGTCGGCCGGGGCGTCCTCGCCGGCGCGGCGGATCACGATCTGGTCCTCCTCGACGCTGACGACCACGGGGCGGTGGCCGGCCCAGTGCTCCGCGTAGATCGGGTCGTCGCCGACTGCGGGATCCAGCCACAGGCCGTAGCCGTCCTCACCGTGGTCGAAGGTGGCCTCGAGCGGAGCGGAGGCCCCGCGGCGCGTGCGGCCGCGACCGCCGCGGCGACCGCGCCGGCGGGGCTTGGCCTCCTCGTCGTCCTCGGGCTCCTCGCCGGCCTCGGCGCGGCGCGCGGCCTCGGCGGCCTTCGCCTCGGCCTCCTCGGCCTCTCGGACCAGGCGCTCGGCCTCGGCCTTCTCGAGCTCTGCGGCGATGAGCTCGTCGTCCTGCGCGCGGAGGTCGATCTCCTCGTCGAACGCGCCTGCTTCGGTCGCGCCGTTGGCCTCGGCGTCGGCCGGCGCGAGCTCGTTCTCCTTCTTGAAGGTGTCGATCTGCTGAGCCGTGACCTCCAGCTGGTGGGCGATCCAGGCGTCGGTCCGGCCCTGCTGGACCCAGATGCGGATCTGGTTGAGTTGGGGGCGCAGTGAGCGTCGAGCCATGTCCGGCGGACCCTAACGCAAAGGGGCTGCATCGCCCCTGCCCCCGGGACTGAGACGAGCGCCGAGACGGGCCGCCCGGTCTGCGCGCTAACCCATCACGAGGTAGAGCGTCTCGAACATCGCGACGGTCACCAGCACGGCCGTCCCGACGAGCACGAGGACTAGCAGGGCGAAGCGCAGCGAGCCGTGGCGGTGGACTTTCGCCCGGCGGCGCTCGTCGGCGCGCACAGCGACCTTGCGCTCGACGGCGTCGCGTCGCTCGCGGTCGGCGTGGGTCTCTGCGGCGAAGGCCTCCTCGAACTGCACGAGGTTCTCTCGCATGCTCATCGCGGTCAAGGATACCTAACACTGCCCCCAGAGCCCGCTGCGCGCCACCCTGGCGCGAGCCTCGACGGCCCGGAAGCGCACGGCGTAGCGATCGTTCGGGGCGATCGTCAGCGTGCGGGCGAAGCCCCCCTGCAGCAGCCGCTCGTTGACGAAGAGGTCGTCGCGCTCACGGCGGACGTAGGCGAGCAGCCGCCCGTAGCGGTCGCGCGGCTCGGCGCCGGTGATCAGGCGCACGCGCTCCCCTTCGACGAGCCGCTCGTTCTCGTGGGAGGCGGCCTTGCCGAAGCACTGCACGGGCGTGCCGGGCTTCTTGGTCTCGGGCGTGTCGACGCCGATGTAGCGCACGGTCTCCGTGCGGCCCGCCAGCTGCACCTTGATCGTGTCGCCGTCGACGACGCGCTCCACGCGTGCGGTGTCCGGCGCGGGCTGCGGCCCGATCCCGAGCTGTCCGAGGAGGTCGAGCTGATCGCCGAAGCCCGCGGCCACCGCGGCCAGCCCCAGAAGTGCCGCAGCGGCGCGAAGGTCCATGATCCGCCACGCTACGGCGCGCCCCGGCCACCGTGCAGGCGTCGTTGCAGGTGGTGGCTGGAGTCGTGCGTGATGCGCGCGACTCCGTGCTTCGGGCTACGCGATCGTGACCTCGGGGGAGAGGTAGACGTCCTGGATCGCGTTGAGCAGCGCGACGCCCTCGGGCATCGGGCGCTGGAAGGACTTGCGGCCCGAGATGAGCCCCATGCCGCCGGCGCGCTTGTTGATGACTGCGGTGCGCACGGCCTCGGCGAGGTCGGTCTCGCCGCTCGAGGCGCCACCGGAGTTGATGAGCCCGGAGCGCCCCATGTAGCAGTTGGCCACCTGGTAGCGCGTCAGGTCGATCGGATTCTCGGTGGTCAGCTTGGAGTAGACGAGCTTGCTCGTCTTGCCGTACGGCTCGGACTTCGCCAGCGCCTCGTAGCCCCCGTTGTTCTCCGGGAGCTTCTGCTTGATGATGTCCGCCTGGATCGTGACGCCGAGGTGGTTGGCCTGGCCACTCAGGTCGGCCGACAGCGAGTAGTCGACCGAGTCGACCTTGAAGGCGTCGTTGCGCAGGTAGCACCAGAGCACGGTGAACATCCCGAGCCGGTGGGCCTCTTCGAAGGCCTCGGCGATCTCGACGATCTGGCGACGTGACTCGGCCGAGCCGAAGTAGATCGTCGCGCCGACGCCTGCCGCGCCGAGGTCCCACGCGCGCTGCACGGAGGAGAAGCGGATCTGGTCGTAGGAGTTCGGGTAGCTCAGGAACTCGTTGTGGTTCAGCTTGCAGATGAACGGCAGCTTGTGCGCGTAGCGGCGCGACACCGCGCCGAGCACGCCGACCGTCGAGGCCACCGCGTTGCAGCCGCCCTCGATCGCCAGCTCGACGATGTTGGCGGGGTCGAAGTACATCGGGTTCGGTGCGAACGACGCACCCGCGGAGTGCTCGATGCCCTGGTCGACCGGCAGGATCGAGACGTAGCCCGTTCCCGCGAGGCGGCCCGAGCTGGCCAGCCAGTTGAGCCTGCCGAGCGTCTGCGGGTTGCGGTCGGAGTCGATCCACAGGCGGTCGACGAAGTCGGGACCCGGGAGGTGGAGCTGCTCGGAGGCGATCGTTTGGCACTCGTGGGTCAGCAGGTCGGCATCGTCACCGAGGAGCTCCTCGAGGCGCGTGCTTGACATCTCGGCGGTGGTCATAGGTCGAGCCTACCCGGCACGTCGGGCCCGAGGCACCTGTCCGGGGTAGGGTCCTCGCGATGGAGCACGCCTTCTCGTCGGCCGCGCACGGGCCGTTCTCGATCGGCATCGAGGAGGAGCTGATGATCGTCGACAGCGACGGCTACGACCTGGTCAACGCGATCGAGTCGCTGCTCGCCGCCGCGCCGCACGACGAGATCAAGCCCGAGCTGATGGAGAGCGTGCTCGAGATCGCGACCAAGCCGTGCCGCGACGTGGCGCAGGCCGGCGTCGAGCTGCGGGCCCTGCGTCAGCAGGTGCGCGCGGTCGCGAGCAAGGAGGGGCTGTGCATCGGCTCGGCCGGCACGCACCCCTTCGCGATGTGGGAGGACCAGCGCATCGTCCAGCGCCCGCGCTACCGCGACCTGGTCAACGCGCTGCGCTTCGTGGCCAGGCAGGAGCTGATCTTCGGCCTGCACGTGCACGTCGGCCTCGACGACCCGGAGAAGGCGATCCACGTCGCCAACGGCATGCGCGTGCACGTCCCGATCCTCCAGGCACTCAGCGCGAACTCGCCGTTCTGGCGCGGCGACCCCTCCGGGTTGATGAGCACCCGTACGCCGATCTTCCGCGCCTTCCCGCGCGTGGGGATCCCGCCTCGCTACCGCGACTGGGCCCACTACCAGGCCGAGATCGAGTTCATGGTCGACTCCGGGGTGATGGAGGACTACACCTACCTCTGGTACGACGTGCGCCCGCACCCGCGCTTTGGCACCGTCGAGATCCGCGCCTGCGACGCGCAGACGCGTGTCGAGCACACGCTTGGGCTCACCGCGCTCATCCAGGCGATGGTCGCAGAGCTCGCCGACCACTTCGACGCGGGCACGCCGCTGACGGACTACCCGTGGCAGATGCTCGATGAGAACAAGTGGCTGGCCGCGCGCCACGGGATGGACGGCGAGCTCGTCGACCTGCCGACCAACGAGCGGATCGCCTCCAAGGCGCTTGCCGACCGCCTGCTCGAGCGCCTGCGGCCCTACGCGCAGGACCTCGGCGGCGCCGACGCGCTCGACGGGGTGCAGGACCTGCTCGACCGCGGGACGGGCGCCCACCGGCAGGTCGTCGTCTACGAGGCCAACCACGACCTCAAGGAGGTCATGCGCGAGATCGTCGAGGCGACCGCGCAGTAGGCCGCGCTTTTAGGTCGAGTCGTCGTGTCCCGCGTCAAGATCTTCCGCACACCAGTTAGTTGAGGCCCGGCGAGCAGGTAGGCCGGGCGCTCAGTCAGTTCGGGTCGTGAGCCGTAGGCGAGCGGGCCGGGCTGGGTGA
>JAABUN010004388.1_pt1 | contig 19372 bp, 15 predicted proteins | sample 5559311 | NCBI WGS metagenome assembly JAABUN01 (sample SAMN10711877, study PRJNA513370) | rock metagenome | isolation source: Antarctica rocks | place: Antarctica: Victoria Land, Siegfried Peak sud | reverse complement strand
CGCTGTCAATGGCGGCTAACACTCGCTGCCGAAGATCATCGCTGTAAGGAGCGCCCATAATAAACTTAAGTGTAGCTTCCCCTGCGAGACGTGCTATAGAATCTAAATTCTAACTTCTAATCACTACTTACTAACTTCTAATAAATCATCGTGCCGCTTCCGGCATCGGTGAAAAGTTCGATTAAGAGCGAATGCGGCGCGCGGCCATCAACGATATGAGCGCGTTCGACGCCGCCCTGCACCGCGTCCACCGCGCATTTGATTTTGGGAATCATGCCTTTGGCGACCGCGCCCGACGCCATCAATTCTTCGCTCTGCGCGACGCTCATTTCGGCGATCAGCGAAGTTTTGTCGGAAAAATCGCGGTAAACGCCCGCCACATCGGTTAAAAGCAGCAGTTTGGCAGCGCCGAGCTTCTGGGCAATCGCGGATGCCGCTAAATCGGCGTTGATATTGTAAGTTTGGCCGTTTTCATCGGGCGCAATCGGCTGAATGATCGGCACGAAACCGCCGTTTTGCAGGGTTTGAATCAGCGTGGTGTTCACCGCTTCGATTTCGCCGACGAAACCCCAATCGGCGTCGCCGAGATACTTTTTGGCGCGCATCAAAGCGCCGTCTTTGCCGGAAATCGAGACGGCGGGCGCGCCTTTTTGACCCAGAAAATGCGCGATGCCTTTGCCGATTTGCCCCAGAACCATTTCCGTGACGCGCATGGTTTCGGCGTCGGTGACGCGCATTCCGTCGATGAAATTCGGTTCGATGCCGAGCAATTGACACAGCGCCGAGATTTCCGGCCCGCCGCCATGCACCACGATGGGCCGAATCCCGACGTAATGCAAGAGCGCGATGTCGCCCATCACGGCGGCTTTGAGGTCGTCATCGAGCATCGCCGCGCCGCCATATTTGACGACGATGGTTTGGCCGTGCAATTTTTGAATCGAAGGCAAGGCTTCGGAGATGATTTGCGCGCGCGAAGCGGCATCGAATTGGTTTTCCATTTAGTTTTCGTCGGGTTCAGGGAGCAAAATACAGCCTTCGGGCACATCAAGGCGGCGATAAAGTTCTTCGACGGGAAAAGTCACATTCAAAACGTCGAGGAAGATTTGCTGATGACGCCAGTTGTAGAGGTCGAGCAACCATTCGCCCGCGTCATTGCGGTGATGATGTTTGACCAGAACGCGGCGCTGCGAAAGGAGCAGGTAGTGGCGCAGCGTCGGAATTTGTCGGTAAGCGAGCAGTTTCTCGTTTTCGTCGATCTTCTCGGTTGAATTCGACAAGACTTCCGCCAGCAAAAGCGGCGAAAGCAGCCAATCGGGACGGGTTTCGTCCCAAACCGCGTCGTCGCAATAGACCACGACATCGGGAAGATAATTGGCGGCGGACGCTTCAGCACGCACTTTGATGTCGGCGGTGCGGGCTTCACAGGTCGAATCGGCGGAGATTCGATTATTGATGGCCATTGCCAAACGCCCAAACAGCGTCGCATGATTCGAAGTGCCACCTGCCATCGCGCGAATTTTGCCGCCGATCCATTCCAGGCGCGCCTCACTGCGCTCCAGCATCGCAAAATACTGCGCCTCGCTCACATAATCCGCTTCAATTTTTCGATTCGCGCTCATTTTCAGCCCTCCAAAATCCAATTCCGCAATTTTCGCATCCAAGTTTGGTAGAACCACAAATTATGCGTCGTGAGTAGCCGCGCGCCGCTGATTTCGCCGCATTTGCACAGGTGATAAAGGTAAGCGCGCGTGGTATTCCGACAAGTCGGGCACTCGCAACTCGGATCGAGCGGCGAAAAGTCGAATTTGTGCTTGCTTTTCAAGAAATTGATGTTTTCGCTTTCGGTGATGCCGACATTGTGACGCGCCAGACGCGTTGGCAGCACGCAATCGAACATATCGACGCCGCGCTCGACTCCGGCTTTCAAATCGCGCGGCGTGCCGACACCCATCAAATAGCGCGGCTTATCTGGGGGCAAAATCTGCGCGGTAAATTCGACCATCGCGTCCATTTCTTCGGCAGTTTCGCCCACCGCGAGGCCGCCAATCGCGTAGCCGTCGAAACCGACTTCGACCGTCGCTTGAGCCGATTCGCGGCGCAGTTCCTCGAAAGTGCCGCCTTGAACGATGCCGAAAATGCTCTGATCTTCGCGTTTGCGATGCGCCGCCGCGCGCCGCGCCCACGCCACGCTGCGCCGCATCGCAACGGCGGTTTGGTCATACGTCGCCGGAAGCGCGATTACATCGTCCAGAATCATGCCAATGTCGGGGCCGAGCGTTTCTTCGAGTTCGATCACCGATTCGGGCGTAAAAAAGTGTTTGCTGCCATCGACAGGACTCTGAAAATGCACGCCTTCATCGGTGATTTTACGGATTTTGGCGAGCGAAAAGACTTGAAAACCGCCGGAATCGGTCAAAATCGGCTTGTGCCAGTTTTGGAAGTTGTGAAGCCCGCCAGCTCGTTTGACGACTTCGGCGCCGGGCCGCAAATGCAGGTGAAAAGCGTTGTTGAGAATGATTTGCGCGCCGGTTGCTTCGACTTCGTGGGGCAGCATCGCTTTGACGCTGGCGAGCGTGCCGACCGGCATAAAAACCGGGGTTTCGATGATTCCGTGCGGCAGTTCCAAGATTCCGGCGCGCGCGGTGCCTCTGGTTTTTAAAACCGTAAATTTCATGGATAAGAGTTAACCGCAGAGACGCAGAGACGCAGAGACGCAGAGAAATCCAGAGTTTTCGAGGTTCATCTCTCGATTTCTCTGCGTCTCTGCGTCTCTACGGTTAACTTGAAACGACTCTTATGACCAAAATTCTCATCGACCGCGACGACGCCGAACTGCGCCACAAAACACTCGAAATCGCGCCGCAAATCGAACTCGTTTCGCGCGCCGACCTCGAAGTCAATTCCGACCTGATTTCTCGCATCGAAGTCGCTTACGAAGGCTTGCACGGCGACGATTTGTCGCGCGCGACGGGCTTGAAATGGCTGCAAACGGCGGGCGCGGGCGTCAACGGTTTGCCTTTGCCCGAACTCGAACAACGCGGCGTTCAAGTCACTAACACCAGTGGCATTCACGCCAATTGCATCACCGAACACCTGTTTGGCATGCTTTTGATGGCGACGCGCTCGCTCGATCTCGCCCTCGAAGCGCAGCAAAAACGCGAGTGGGCGCGCGTCGGCTCGAAAACCTGGTCGCTTTACGGCAAAACGCTCGGCGTGTTGGGCGCGGGCGAAATCGGCGGTCAAATCGCGCGCGTGGGCCGCGCGTTCGAGATGAAAATCATCGGTTTGAGCCGGGGCGGAACACCAACTTCTGAGATCGAATCCATGTTTTCGCCCGACCAAAAGCGCGAGTTTTTCGCCCAAAGCGACATCGTGATGAACGTTTTGCCCCTCACCGAACAAACCCGCGGTTTCATGGGCCAAAACGAATTCGAGGCTTTGCCAGGCGGCGCGATTGTCGCCAATGCCGGACGCGGCGCAACGATTGATACCGAGGCTTTAGTTTCGGCATTGCAAAGCGGCAAAGTGCGCGCGGCTTTGCTCGATGTGACCGAGCCGGAGCCGTTGCCCGCCGACCACATTCTGTGGAGTTTGCCGGGCGTCTTCATCACGCCGCACTATTCGGGCGTTCATCCCGAATACAACGCCGAAGCCGACGCGATTTGGCTCGATAATTTGCGACTTTACGTGGCGGGCGAATCGCTTCATCATCTGGTAGATAATGCGGCGGGATATTGAGAGGTAATCGAGGAGTCGGTGTCTTCTCAACGGGTCTTTTGGCCCCAATTTCTTGCTATGAGCCACGAACTTCAACTGATTTTCAATATGACCATCGCCATCGCGGTCGCTCTGGCGGGCGGTTTGGTGGCTCACTGGCTGCGGCAGTCGCCCATCGTCGGCTATTTGGTGGCCGGAATGCTGATTGGGCCGTTCACTCCCGGTTTCGTCGGCGAACGCGAACAAATCGCGGTTTTGGCCGAAGTCGGGGTGATTTTCCTGATGTTCGCTCTCGGCATCGAGTTTTCGCTCAAAGAACTGGCGCGCATCAAAGGCCCGGCGATACTCGGCACGAGCGTTCAAATCATTCTGATTATGCTGGCGGGCACCGGTTTGGGAATGATTCTGGGTTGGCCGCCCATGCAAAGCCTCTTTTTTGGCGGCATCATCAGCGTCAGCAGCACGATGGTGATTCTCAAAAACCTGATGAATCGCGGCGAGGTCGCTTCCAATCATGGCCGTTTGCTGCTGGCAATGCTCATCGTGCAGGATTTGGTGGTCGTCCTGCTGATCCTTTTGCTGCCCAAGTTGGCCAGCGACACCGACAGCGCGGCGTTCGAACTGCTCTGGGTCGCTCTCAAAGCGCTGCTTTTCATCGGTGTCACGCTCTTTTTGGGCGCGCGCGTCGTGCCTTCGCTGATGGCGCGCGTCGAACAGCTGCGCTCGCCGGAACTTTTTCTGCTCACGGCGGTGGTTTTGGCGCTCGGCACCGCGTCGGCCAGCGCGCTCTTGGGCCTTTCTCCGGCGCTGGGCGCTTTTATGGGCGGCTTGATGCTGACCGAAACCGAGTTCGACCATCGCGTGATCGCCGAAATGGTGCCGATGCGCGACCTCTTTGCCACGCTTTTCTTCGTTTCGGTCGGAATGCTCATCGATGTCGGTTTCATCGCGCGCAATCTGCCGAGCGTCATCGGGTTAGCATTCTTCATTTTGAGCGCCAAAGCCGTGCTGACCGCGCTCGCGCTGCTGCCTTTTCGATTGGGCGGCAAAACCACGGCTTTTGCCTCGCTGGGCATGATCTCAATCGGCGAGTTCAACTACGTTCTGGCGCACGTCGGACGCACGGCGGGCGCGGTTCCGGTCGAACTTTACAACCTGATTTTGTCCTCGTCGCTGCTCACCATCGTCCTGACTCCGGCGGCTTTTCACTTCGCGCCGCGCGCGGGCAAAATCATGGCTCAAATTCCGGGGCTGGGCCGCTATTTAACGCCACAAGCCGATCCTGCCAGCAACGCGACGCTGGAAAATCACGCCATCGTCGTCGGTTACGGGCGCGTTGGCCAACGCATCACGCGCGGATTGCAAAAAGCGGGGCTGCCGGTCGTGGTCATCGAGCAAGACCTGAATCTGGTGCGCGAAATCGCGGCGAGCGGCTTATCGACCGTTTATGGCGACGCTTCATACGAAAATATTTTGGCTGCGGCGCATTCCGAAACTGCTCGCATCGTGGTGGTCGCGCTCCCGGATTTCGGAGCGACGCGGGCGGTCGTGCATCGCGTGCGCCGCGCCAATCCGGGTGTTTTGATCGTGGCGCGAGCGCAGCGCGCGGAAAACGATGTCGAGCTGCGTGAAGCGGGCGCGACAGCGGTCGTGGTGCCCGAAGTTGCGGGCGCGCTGATGCTTTTGGAAGAAACGCTGCTACTGCTCGACTTGCCCCACGAGCATATTTTCACCGGCTTATCGGTCATTCCGCGCACTGTCGAAACCACCCGAAGTGGCGCAAACTGAGCCTGTCTTGCAGCAAATTCACCGCGATGGCATTGGCGTCTTCAAAAAATTGCGCTGCTCGACAATAACGCTTTCAATTTGCGGGTTTCCGCGCTTTCTTTGCCGGCTTCGGGCGCGTCTTGAACCATTAAAACAAAGGCGTATTTGAGATTGGAAAAGGCGAAAATTTCCTGCACCAAACGCTGTTTGGCGAGCGAAACGTGCAAGCGTTTGCCCTCGACTTCGCGCCCGCCCAGAAACAGCGAGGCCGGTCGCACCACGACATTCTTGCTGCCATATTGTTTGACCAATTCCCTCGCCATCTGCTCGCGTAGCAACGCCGGGCCGGAAAGCGGAAATCTTTGCAGCATCAAGAGCGAAGAGCGCCCGTTCAAAGTCCAAATCGCGGCTTTGGGGTTTTTCAGGTCGGCTTCGAAGCCGTAATCGGCGGGATAATCGAACTTGACGCCGCTTTTGTCGAAACGGCGCGACGCGGCGCGCGAGAGCAGAAAACGGGTGCGCCCCGCTTTGCCATCGAGCGAAAACTCTTTATCGAGCGTGACCGGCGTCGGCTTGCCGTTGATTTGCAAGGTGTATTGCGCGGGCGGCTCGGCGCCATCGTCTTGAGGAACGGCGAGGGCGGGAACGGCGAGAAAAAGCGAAAGGAGAACGGAGAGTGTGCGAATTTTCATGGTTTTCGTAGGGCGATGACTTGTCATTGCCGTTGGAAAGCATTGCAGAGTTATCGAGCGGCAATGACAAGTCATTGCCCTACATTGCGCCAAAATAACCAATTTTCATCGCGTCGCGGACGCGCTCCATCACATTTTCGGCGCGCTGAAGTCCGCGCTTTGTGCCGTCCTGCAAAACATCCCACACGAAATCGGGTTGTGCCTCGAAAGCGGCGCGTTTTTCTCGAATCGGCGCCAAAAACTCGTTCATTGCGGCGATTAACTCGCGTTTCACCGTCACATCGCCCAAAATCGGCTTGCCCTTCTCGTTTTCGCCGCCCAATTCATACAGTTCTTTCAGTTCCGCCACGCGCTCTTTATCGGTGTTGAACGCGTGGTGATAAGTGAAAACCGGGTTATTTTCCACGTTGCCCGGCTCGCGGCCCGTGATGCGATTGGGGTCGGTAAACATCGCCATCACTTTTTGAGTCACGGTTTTCTCGTCGTCGCTTAAAGAAATCACGTTGCCGATGCTTTTGCTCATTTTGGCTTGCCCGTCGGTGCCGGGAAGCCGACCAAACTGGGCATACATCGCTTCGGGAAGCGTCAAAGTCTCGCCGTATAAACGATTGAAACGGAGAACGATGTCGCGGCAGAGTTCGATCATCGGCGCCTGGTCTTGCCCAACCGGCACGAGATCGGCGTCGAACGCGGTGATGTCGGCGGCTTGCGAAACCGGATAACAGAAAAAACCGAGCGGCAGAGTTTCGCCGAAGCCTTTTTGCGCGATTTCGGCTTTGACCGTCGGATTGCGCTCGACCTGCGACACCGACACCAGATTCATAAAAAACACCGTCAGTTCAGCGATTTGCGGGATTTGGCTTTGAATCACGAAGGCGCACTTTTGCGGGTCGAGACCAACCGCGAGATAATCGAGCGTGACTTGAAAGATGTTGTCGCGCAGGATTTCGGGTTGGTCGAAATTGTCGGTGAGCGCTTGCACATCGGCCAGCAAAACGAAGGTTTCGTATTCGTTTTGCAAGGCGACGCGGTTTTTCAAAGAGCCGACGTAATGGCCCAAATGGAGGCGTCCGGTGGGGCGGTCGCCGGTGAGAATCGTCTTTTTCACATTGCAAAAGGTTAGCGCACCGCGTCAATACGCCGCCTTCGCGCGTGTGCGTCCACCAAAAATGGTTTTATAATGAATGGAAGAGCCTTGACACAAGCGTGCCGTTGGAAGCGTGTGAGTGGCCAGCCACCGGCAAGCGCCGATTTCAGCCTGCGAGATTTATGGGCCGAGGCTGAGGAGGCAGCGACATCTTGAAACATCTTTTTTCTCGCGCCACCTCTCGCAGATCGACGCGGGCATCGGGCTTTACCCTGGTTGAACTCCTGGTCGTGATCGGCATCGTTTCGCTGCTGGCAGCGATTTTGTTTCCGGTTTTCGGACGGGCGCGCGAAAACGCGCGCCGTTCGAGCTGCTTGAACAACGTGCGCCAGATTTCGCTCGCACTTTTGCTTTATACCCAGGATTACGACGAGACTTTCGTGCCGATTGCGCTCAATTTCTTCGATGCGACGAGCGCACCGCCCTATTCCAAACCTCTGGGCTGGGCCGATGCGCTTTATGCCTACACCAAAACCCTCGCGGTCAACCAGTGCCCCAGCGAAGCGCGCGGGCCTTCGAGCTTTCCGGCGTCGGGGCTGTCCGGCGGCGTGAGCGGCAAAGGATTCATGGATTACGGCTACAACGGGATGCTCGGCAACGTGCGCGGCTACACCACGACCGAGATGGGACGCGATCAGCCGGGCGTCCAAATGTCGACGCTTGCGGCGCCATCGCTGACGGTGATGATCTTCGACAGCGTCGGCACCAACGCCGTCAACGGCGCCAGCATGGGACGCGGCTATGGCACCGGCTACTTCGAATGCCAAAACGAGATGGCGCGCATCTCCGAAGCCACCACGGGAGTTTTCGATCCGGCTCCGATGACCCAGGCGCGTCATTTAGGCGGCAATGTCGTCGGTTTCGCCGATGGACATGGCAAATGGTATCCCAGCAGCGGCCAAATTTTCGGCAACAACCTCGGCGCCAGTCAGAAGGTGTGGAGCATCGAGAGTTCGCGGGTGTGGGACGCCAAACACGGCACCAGTTTCGGCGATGCCACTTTTGCCATCAACGAAAACGGCACGCTGTCCACGCCGTGAAGCATGGCATGAACCAGCAGGGGCATCTAAACGGAAACCGCAGTTTCTTTGTCCTTGGAGTCAGTTTAGAAAAGTTAATTGTCCGGCCACGAACCCGTTGTAGAACCTGTAGAGACGGGGAAGACGCGCTCCGCACGTCTCTCCGAAACTCCGAGGCAATCCACTCAATTTTCCGCCTCAGTCGCTTTAAAAGCTCCCCCGGCGCTGAAAATGAGTTGCCCTTCGCGTCCGGCATCGACGCAAATCGTGTCGCCGTCCTTGAATTCGCCGCTCAAAATGCGCCGCGCGAGGGGGTCTTGAATGCCGCGCTGAATCGCGCGTTTGAGAGGCCGCGCGCCGTAACTGGGATCGTAACCGTCCTCGGCAAGCGCGTCGGCGGCGCTGCCTGTCAGTTCCAGCTTCAAATTGCGCTCGGCGAGGCGGTTTCGCAGGCCACCGAGCTGAATATCGACGATGTGGCGGATTTGCTCGCGTCCCAGCGAGTCGAACACGATCACTTCGTCGATGCGATTGAGAAATTCGGGCCGGAAATGAGCGCGCAAAACCTCCCAAACCCGCTCGCGCAGCACTATGTCTTCGCTCGCATTGCCTTCTTGAATCACCTGCGTGCCCAGATTGCTGGTCATAATCACCACGGTGTTTTGAAAATTGACGGTGCGGCCCTGCCCATCGGTCAAACGCCCATCGTCGAGCAATTGGAGCAGCACATTGAAGACATCGGGGTGCGCTTTTTCGATTTCATCGAACAAAACCACCGCGTAAGGCCGGCGCCGCACCGCTTCCGTCAATTGTCCGCCTTCCTCGAAGCCGACATAGCCCGGCGGCGCGCCCAGCAAACGCGCCACGGCGTGTTTTTCCATGTATTCCGACATATCGATTCGCACCATCGCGCCTTCGTCGTCGAACAAAAACTCCGCGAGCGCGCGCGCCAGTTCGGTTTTGCCGACACCGGTCGGGCCAAGGAAAATGAAGCTGCCGATGGGCCGATTCGGATCACTCAAACCGGCCCGCGAGCGCCGCACCGCGTCGGCGACCGCTTCGAGCGCGGCGTCTTGGCCGACGACGCGTTCTTTCAAACGCTCTTCCATTTGCAGCAGTTTTTGCATTTCGCCTTCGAGCAAACGCGTGACGGGAATGCCCGTCCATTTGCCGACGACTTCGGCGATGTCCTCTTCGCCGACTTCCTCGCGCAGCATTTGCCCGCTTTGCTGGCGCTCTTGCAGTTGCAGCGTTTCGGCTTCCAGAGCGCGCTGCAATTCGGGCAATTTGCCGTAGCGCAATTCGGCGGCGCGGCCTAAATCGGCGTTTTGCGTGGCGCGTTCGATCTCGAAATGCGCGGCCTCGATCTCTTCTTTGAGCGACGACAAACGTCCGATGGCACCTTTTTCGTTTTGCCACTGCGCCTTCATTTGCGACGAAGTTTCCTGAAGGCCCGCCAATTCACGCTCGATGCGCTCCAAACGCTCCTTGGTCGCTTCGCTGCCGTTTCCCACGCCAAAAACCGAGGCTTTGTTGCCTTTGAGTTCGCGGTTCAGCGCCTCGCGCTCGATTTCAAGCTGCATGATGCGGCGCTGAATCTCGTCCAACTCGGTCGGCATCGACGCGATTTCGATGCGAAGTTTGGAAGCGGCTTCGTCCACCAGGTCAATCGCTTTATCGGGCAAAAACCGGTCGCTGATATAGCGATTCGACAAGACCGCCGCCGCGACAAGTGCTGCGTCTTTGATGCGGACTTTATGATGCACCTCGTATTTTTCTTTCAAACCGCGCAGGATGGCGATGGTGTCTTCGACTGACGGCTCGCCGACGTAAACCTGCTGAAAACGCCGCTCCAACGCCGCGTCTTTTTCGATGGTTTTGCGGTATTCATCGAGCGTGGTCGCGCCGACGCAGCGCAGTTCGCCGCGCGCCAGCATCGGTTTAAGCAAATTGGCGGCATCGACGGCGCCTTCCGCCGCGCCCGCGCCGACGAGGGTGTGGATTTCGTCGATAAACAGCACGATTTGCCCGTTAGAGCGCTCGATTTCCTTCAAAACCGCTTTGAGTCGGTCTTCGAACTCGCCGCGAAACTTGGCGCCCGCGATGAGCGCGCCCAGATCGAGCGAAAGCACCTTTTTGCCTTGCAAAGTTTCCGGCACGTCGCCCGACGCGATGCGCTGCGCCAATCCTTCAACAATCGCGGTTTTGCCCACGCCCGGCTCGCCAATCAACACCGGATTGTTCTTGGTGCGCCGACTCAAAACCTGAATCACGCGCCGAATCTCTTCGTCGCGGCCAATCACCGGATCCAACTTCCCGCGCTGCGCTTCCGCCGTCAAATCGCGGGTGAATTTTTCCAGCGCCTGAAACTTTTCTTCGGGATTCTGGTCGGTGACGCGCTGCCCGCCGCGCACTTGCGCCAGTGCTTCCAAAAGCGCTTGGTAAGTCGCGCCGTTTTGCTTCCACAAACCGCCCGCGAAGCCTTTGTCCTCGCTCAGGCCCAGCAAAAGATGCTCGGTGGAAAGGTAATCGTCCTTCAAACTTTCCATCGCTTTTTGCGCCGCGCCGAGCGTGCCGCCGCGCCCATCGCGCCCGTTTCCAGCCAATCTGACCGACAAAGAGCGCCCGGTTTCCACGCCCATCTGCTTGGGACGCCGCGCCAGTTCCTGCTCCAGTTCGCGCGCCAACCCATCGACATTCACTTGCAATTTTTGCAAAAGCGGGCGCGTCGTGCCCTCGTTTTGCCCCAACAGCGCCAGCGCGAGATGCTCGACATCGATCTCCTGCTGCGAATACTGCGACGCCAAACCCTGCGCGCTTTGCAGGGCTTCAGTCGCTTTGGTTGTCCATTTATCGAAATTCAACGCCATAATCGGGTCACCTTCTTTTTTATCTTGGTTAAATCGGAGTCTTTGTGATTCCAGGTTTAATAAACGAACGATGTTCGCTTGCGTTCGGCTGTGGCACGATCAGAACGGCAAAATTTGTCGGGCGATGGTGTCGCGGTGCGTTTTAAACAGGCGGCGCGCCGAGTTGTCAAAATAAAAGGCGGCGCAACCGCGGGGTGGCGCACCGACCAACAATAGGCGTTTTGTCCAGTGGAACGATTTTTTTATTCAGCTTATGGCCTTAGCATCCGCTGCGATTTCGCTTTGCCGGAGATGGTGCCGTTGGCGGACGCGAGCGCCGATCCCGACGTGATTTTTCGTCTGGCCGGGGACAGCGCGCGCTCCAACCCGCCGAGAATTTCCTGTGTTTTGGGCCGCGCCCTGGCGCGCATCGAATGGCCGGGCGTGGGGTGTTTCGAGATGAAAAATGGGCGCGAGGTGCGGATCGAACCGGCTCCGCGGGTGTCCGAGACCACGTTGCGCGCCTTTTTATTGGGCATGATGCTGTCGGTCACGCTTTATCAGCGCGGATTTCTGGTGCTGCACGCCAGTTCCATCGCGCTGCGCGGCGCGGATGGGGCGTGGGGCGCGGTCGGTTTTCTGGGGTTTTCCGGGGCCGGCAAATCCACCATAGCGGCGGCGCTTCACGCGCGCGGACATCGCGTGGTGTCGGACGATGTGATCGCGGTGCCGATTCTCGCGCCCGGACAAATGCCCTTCGATTCTCAGGCCACGACTTATTCACCAAGCGCGCCGCGCGCCTTTCCCCTGGTTTATCCCGCCTATCCCCAGCTGAGGCTGTGGCCGCAATCGGTGGAAGCGCTGGGGCAGGATGCGGCGTCTTTGCCCCTGCTTTACCCGCAGCAAGAGCGCCGGGTCAAGCGCATCCAGCAAGGATTCGAGGCGACCGGAGTGCCGCTGCGCGCCTTGGTGGTTCTCGAAAATGGCGAAGATCTGGTTTTAAAACCCCTCTCGCCCTTGCCCGCGCTGATGCAGTTGGCGCAGCACACTTATTGCGTTGAACTGCGCGACCCAGCTGAAACCGCCGCGCAGTTCCAGAAATGCGGTCTGTTGGCCCAAACTCTGCCCGTTTTCGGGCTGCAACGTCCACAAGACCTGTCCCGCCTGAGCGAGGCCGCCGCTCTGGTGGAAAATCTCGTCCCAACCCTGCTGCCAGGCCACAGCGAAACCGTGAGCGCATAAAACCCGTCCAAGCAACGGCTCGACCGCTTCCTTAGCGATGCTTTTCGACCGACTCTTTTCACCGATTTAACCCTGATGCCGTTATGAAATATTTTCCCCAACTTCTCCCGGCGCGGCGCGGCGCGTCGTCCCTGCTTTTGCCCTTGCTGGGATTGGTAGCTATCGCCGCCCCACCCCAAAACGCCCGCGCGCAAACCCCAATCGATGCGACACAGCGGCTTGCCATTGCTTCCAGCGCCGCGCCCGATAGCGCCGCGCCCGCTCCGGTGCTGATTAGCGAACTCCGCGCTTTCGGGCCAAAAGGCAGCGAAGACGCGTTTGTCGAACTTTTCAACACCACATCCCAAACCATCGCTTTGTCGGGCTGGTCGCTTCAGTTTCGCGCGGAAAAAGGCGCCGTGGCGAGCTTGAAATTCGCGCCTGGCACCCGCATCGGCGCGCGCGGCCATCTGCTTTTGACCGGCAGCAAATACTCGCTGCAAGCGGTGGCGACGGGCGACATTCCCCTCAATGCCAGACTCGCGGGCGGCGTCCGGCTGGCCAATCCCCAGGGCCAGATCATCGACGCCGTCGGCCCGCAAAACAGTGAGATAGCCGACCGCGAAGGCGCCGGTCTGCCCGCCTTCATTTTCGCGCCAGGCGCCGCAAAAACGGCGACGAACATGGCGCCGACCCCGCAATTTTCGCTGGTTCGCAGCGCCCTCGACGGTCAACCGCAGGACAGCGGCGATAACGCGCGGGATTTCAGCGTCATCAGCGTGACGGGTCGCCTTTTCGACCAAAAAACCCGCATCGGCACGCCGGGGCCGGAAAACGCCGCCAGCCCACGCCTGCGTCCGCTGCAAACCGCAACTCTCGAATCAACGACCAACACGGCGCCCGCAGCGCAAAATCCCGCGTTGCAGCCGATTGCGCTGCAAACCGACCCGGAGCGCAATTCGATGCGGCGGGCGCGGCGCGATGTGGGGCCGCTCAAGACTTTCGGCACCATGACGCTGCGCTATCGCCTGGTCAACGACACGCCAAATGTCATCAAAAACCTCTGGTTTCGTGTTAATAGCATCACCGCTGATCCCAATTCCGAAACCGCGCCCGCGGGCAGCGCCGATGTGCGCCTGATTCGCGGCAAAGCGGGGGCGCAAACCGACCCCGAACCACTGCCCGCGGCGGCGAAAACCTCCGAAAAAGCGGAAACCAAAGCCGAAGCAACGCCTCGAAAATTCGCGGTTGCGGTGTGGCGCGCCCGACTCGCGCCCGCGCCTTCGCAGCCGCTGGGCGGCGGCTTGAACGCGTTTTTGAGCATCGAATTGCCCGCCGGTGGCATCGCGCCGGGCGCGAGCGGCGAAATCTGGTTTTCGCTGGGCGTCGAGCGTCGCGGCAACTACCGCCTCGTGCTGGGCAACCAGACGATGAACCTCATTTTCGAGGGCAACACCGAAGACGACCTCTCCAATAGCGAGAAATTGGACGCAGGATTCGTGCGCTCGCGCCAGAGAAGCGTTGCTTTGATTCAGAGCGGCGCAGCCAATAGCAGCGGCATCGGCGGCCCAAATCCCAACCTTCCCGGCGTAAATTCGGCGGCGTCGAACGGCCCGGAAACGGAGGAGTCCGACGCCAGCATTCTCCAGGGCAACACCGAAGAGGGGGTGCCCACCCCGCCCAAACCTTCGTCCAAAGCGTCTTGACGGGCGCAAAACTTTTCAACCCATGATTTCCAACGCTTCTTTTATCACTCCGGCGCCGGAGAGCGAGGTCGTTTTTTGCGATGTGGGCGGCGAGATGGCGCTGCTTCATCTCCAACGCGGCTTCTATTACGGCCTCAATCGCGTCGGCGCGCGCATCTGGCATTTGCTGGGCGCCGGTCGCACCGTCGCCGAGGTGCGCGACACCTTGATGCGCGAGTTCGATGTCGATGCCGAGCGCTGTGAAGAGGATTTGCAGCTGATCTTGCAGCAGATGGCCGACGCTGAACTGGTGAAAATCGGCGACGGCGCGACTTCAAAAACGACCTGAGAGTCAGTTTGAAAAGTCGGAGCGCGGGCGTCTCGCCCGCTTGGATGAGGCATCCAGAGGAGAAGACCCGGCGTGAACGGGCACTGTCCCTGGGAAAAACAGGCGGGCGAGGCGCCCGCGCTCCGACTTTTCAAACTGTCTTTGAGGACTTTATAAAACCGAAAACGCCGGCTTCTCACGCGTTTTTTGGCCTCCCTTCCCTTTTCCAATGCGCTTTTTCCTGAAATTCGCGGCGCTCAGTGCCGGCGAAAAGCAGTTGATGTGGCGCGCGCTGGCAGCGCTGGCCTGCTGCCGGCTCGGACTGTGGCTCGTTCCGCTGCCTCGCATCAAGCGGTTTATGGAAACGGTAACTCCGCGCTCTGCGAGCCTTGCCGCGCGGCAATCGCCGGTTTCAGCCGCGCAAATCAGCCGCGCGATTGGCCGGGCGAGTGTTTTGGTGCCGAAATCGACCTGCTTGGTGCAGGCTCTGGCAGCGCAGTGGCTGCTGCGCCGCGAAAATCACGCCTCCCATCTCCATATCGGCGTCGTCAAACAAGCGGATGGCGAGTTTCTCGCCCACGCCTGGGTCGAATGCGAGGGCGCGGTGGTGGTGGGCGGCGGCGATTTGGGCCGCTACACCCCGATTTTGCGCTGGGAAAGCGGCTGAACGTTTGGTGTTATGACTCCTCTGAAAACCCGCTCCCTTGCCCCGTCACCAGCCAATTGGGGCCACGGCCAGGCGATAGCCGAGATTTTGGCCGGTTGTTGGAGAAAAGAGCCGCTTCCCGCCGCGCTGGAAGCCGCGCAACTCGAAACGCTGCTGCCTTCGCTGATCGGTTCGGGAGCCGGGGCTTTGGCGTGGCGGCGTCTGCGCCATTGCGCGCTGGCCGGGCATCCGGCGGCTTTGGCGCTGCAAAAGATTCATTTCGAGCAGGCTCTCGATGCCAAAATGCACGAACGCGAAATCCTCTGGCTGCTGGAAACGCTGCGAAAAGAGGGCATCGAGCCATTGCTGGTCAAGGGCTGGGCCACGGCGCGCCTTTATCCTGAAGTCGGGATGCGCGCGGCGGGCGACATCGACCTGCTGATTCACCCCGGCGACAAAGCCGCCACGGAACGGGTTTTGGGGGTCAAAGTGGACGACCAAACCATCTATAACACCAACTTTTTGTGGGATGTCAAAACGTGGGTGCCCGCCATCTATCAACTCAGCGCCGACACGCTTTTCGCGCACAGCGAGCGCGTCCGGCTCGGCGCAACCGAACTCTCGATTTTGGGCGCCGAAGAACAGTTGAAGATGATGTGCCTCCACTTTCTCAAACACGGTGGATGGCGACCGCTGTGGCTGTGCGATATCGCCGCCGCCCTGGAGTTTCGCCCCGCCGGATTCAACTGGGAACGCTGCCTGGGCAGCGACCGGCGCTGCCGGGATCGAGTCGTCTGCACGCTGGGTTTAGCCCACCAGTTGCTCGGAGCCAGCGTCGCAGGCACTCCGGTCGCGCGGCGCGCGGCGCGACTTCCGGCCTGGCTGGTGCCCGCCGTTTTGCAGCAGTGGGAAACGCCCCAGGTCAGCCAGAACCAGGCCGACCCCCTGATCATCCGTTCGCTGCGGCGGCGAAACGGCGCCCTGCAAGCGGTGCGAAAAAGGTGGCCAACGCCGATGCAGGCGATCATGAAGTGTCAAATCCCGCTCGATTGGCCGCCGCTGCTATCTCAAACCGGGGCGTTCGCCTTCAGTGGCCTTGACTTTTTGAAGCGCACTCCGCGTTTGCTGCGCGAAGAAAAAGCCGTTTCCACCCCCATCGCGCCGTCCCATTCCAAGTAATTTCAGCCAGGACAGGCGCCGCGACAAAAGCGTTCTCCCGCAACCTCACCTCCGCTTTTAACCTCCAAATCCCATGCTTTTCCGTCCTTGGCTCGCCGCCGCGCTTCTTCTGGCGCTTTCGATGGCTTTAGAAATCCATTCCCCCGCTCAAAACGCTCCGCTTGCGCCTTCGCCGTGGCAGATCGAGTTCGCCGGGCCGCGCGGCCTCTCACTCGCGTATCGCGGCGTGCCCATCATCCGTCGGTCGAGCCTCTATGTCGTCAAACCGGGCTGGTCAGGCCTGATTTTCGACGGGCGCTCACAAAAAAACAGCCTGGAAAAGCGCGAAAACGGCGCTTTGCACGTTGCGAGCGAAAACGCCGATTTCGCCGCGCAATACGACCTGATTCCCGTCGATGAAAAGAATTTCGAGATGCGTTTCAAAGGCGAACTCAGGCGCGATACCCCCGCGCAAATCGAGTTCGCAGCGGGCTATTTCAACGCGAATTTGATCGCCAATCGCCCCTTCCAATCGCAAAAAAACGGAATCATTTCCAGCGGCGTTGTGCCCGCTTTTCCCACAATTTCTGGATTGATGGAGAACGACCTTGCGCCCGACTCCCAAAAGCTCGAATTCGACTCGCGCATCGGTAAAATCGAGGTCGAAGTCGAGTCCAAAAGCCGCGTCGTTTTCGCCGATGCGCGCCGCGACTCGCAAAACTGGGCCAAAGAAGCGCCGGTTTTCTGGCTGGGATGGATGGCCGGAGCGCAACCGCTCAAATTCGGCGCGCCGGTCGAAATGACGCTGAAAATTCGCGTCGATGCGCCGTTTTTCGACCCGAAAACGCGCCCGCAGCAGTCGATCCAACCCGCGTTGCAGCCGGTTCCAGACGCGGTTTCGAGGCGCGACGAGCCGCTCGAAGTCGTGCCGCGCCCGCAAAAAATGACGGTCAAAGTTGGCACGCCTTTCGTGCTGCGAAACGGCGTCAAGGTCAGCATTTTGGCACCCAAAGGCGAAACGCGACTGCGCGCGGCGCTGGGCAAAATGCTGCGCGACGAATGGGAAGTCGAAAGCGCCGTGCCGCGCGAAACTTCGGGCGCGTCGAGTTGGTGCCGTATCGTCGTCGGCGGCTTACCTGACTCGGTTTCAGACGCAACTTCGGGTGCGCGCGGCGATTCCTGGGCGAGCAAAACCGAGGCTTATCGCCTCCGCGCCGACAAAAACGGCATCGAAATCGAGGCGCCGACCGCGCGCGGCGCGTTTTATGGCATTCAAACCCTGGCGCAACTCATCCGGCCCGATGGCAAAAACGCGCGCGTCGCGCCGGTTGAAATTGAGGATTATCCCAGTCTGCAATTTCGCGGCGCGCACTGGTTTCCCTCGCAATCGGGCGTGCCGTTTCACAAGCGTTTGATTCAAGTCATGGCGCGCGCCAAGATGAACGCGGCGGTGATTCAGTGCGAGGCGGCTCGCTGGGATTCGCATCCCGAAATCGCCGCGCCGAACTCGATTTCCAAAGCCGATCTGCGCGCGCTCGTCGCGCTGTGCCGCGCCAATTTCATCGAGCCGATTCCGCTTATCAACACGCCCGGACACGCCGAATGGATGTTTCGCGGCGGCCAAAATCTCGATCTCGCCGAAGACCCGCAAAATCCCTACGCTTACGCAGTCAATAATCCGCAAAGCAGCGCATTCATTCAGCAGATTTTGGCCGAAGCCATCGAGGTTTTTCAGCCCCAAACTTTTCACATCGGTCACGATGAGGTCACGCTGCGTGGCCGTTTCCCCAATCCCGACAACCGTTTTCATCGCGCCGGGGAAAGCGCCACCGATCTGGTGATGAAAAATCTGACTTCGCTGCACGACTGGCTCGGCGCCCAGGGCATCAAAACCATGGTGTGGAGCGATATGTTTTTGCATCCCGACGAAGGCGCGGACGCGGCCTCGGCGCCCAGCGTTGCCGAAGCCCGAAAGCGGCGCCAGATGCTGCCCAAGGATGTCACGGTCGTCGATTGGCATTACGGCAGCAACGCCAAATATCCGAGTCTGGAGCTTTTCAAAAAAGACGGTTTGCAAACCGTCGCCGCGACGTGGAACACGCCGCAAAACATCCGCAATTTCTCGCGCGCGGCGCAGCAAAACGGTTCGTTGGGGCTGCTCCAGACGACCTGGGCGGGCTATTTTCCCGATGCCGGCACGCTCGACAGCGCGTTGTCACAGTTCACCGCGTTTGTTCTGGCCGGTGATTACGCGTGGTCGAATCGCAGCGAGGCGCCGGATGCGCTGCCCTACGATGTCGTGGCGCAGTGGAGCGCGGCGTATGCGCCGCAAAAGGGCGGCCAAAGCAGCGGAGCGCCGCTCGACTTGAGCGCGGCGGCGCAGGTCGCGCCCGAAAATTGGCTCGGTTTGGGCGCGGGGCGCGATTTGAGCGCGATTTTCCACGGCCCGGACACAGTGCGACGCTTCGACAGCGTAGCCTTCCAAATTCCCGCGCAAAAACTGGTCGTTTTATCAAAAGCGCCGCGCGAAATGGCGCCCCAAGGTGCGCTGGGTGATTTAACGGTGGAAATCGGTGCCCGCGCCAGAGAAATCGCGCTGCTTCACGCCACGCTGTGGAGCGTGCCGGACGGCGTGACGGCGGCCAAAATGAGCGTGGCATACGCCGACGGCAGCCAGAGCAGTTTCGATTTCAACACGGGCCGCACCATCGCTTCGTGGCAGAGCGAGGCCGTCGCTCTCAACGCGCGGCGCGGCTGGCAAGGCCAATCGCCTGACGGCACGCCGCAGGGCCTTCGCGTCACGCGCTGGCAAAACCCTTTTCCCGCCAAAACCATCGCGCGAATCCGTTTTGAAGCGGTGGATGGCGAAGCGGGCTATGTGCTGGCGGGGCTGACGTTGGTCGAATAAAAAGTCGCGCAAACCGTCATCCTGAGTCTGCGAAGGATCTCATCTCACAGTCTCGCGTGCGTAATTCGAGATCCTTCGCAGCATCAGAGGTTGCAAAGAAAGTCAATCGACCTCTTGCAAAAGTCGCTTTGGGAAGTGAATTTGGACTTTCGCAGAGCTTTGTAGAGACGTGCGGAGCGCGTCTTTTCATCCCCTGCGGGGATGAACGCGGAGAAGAGGCAGACGCGCTCCGCGC
>JAABUN010004387.1_pt1 | contig 19373 bp, 17 predicted proteins | sample 5559311 | NCBI WGS metagenome assembly JAABUN01 (sample SAMN10711877, study PRJNA513370) | rock metagenome | isolation source: Antarctica rocks | place: Antarctica: Victoria Land, Siegfried Peak sud | reverse complement strand
ATGTAACTAAAGTTGCCCGCTTGTGCGTCCGGAGTAAGAACAGTCCGGGTCCGGCTCAGAGATTCAGGCTGGCGGAATTGTTCGTAATTGAAAAAGAAGAAAAGCCGGTCTTTACCCGAGTGGAAAATCGGACCGCCTTCGCCAATATGCGGAAACGGAAGCGGACCTCCCAGATGACCGCCAAACTGGTTTAATTGAACCTTTGTGCGTGGTGCTTTATTATCTCCCGGAAGAGGTGCTAAATCACGGTTGTTAAAGAAGTAAGCGGCATTGAAGTCTGTGTTGCGAACCTGCTCGAAAACTCCGCCATGATACTCGTTAGTTCCTCGTTTGGTAGCGAATTTAATTTGTACCGCGCCGTCTCCGGAACTTTCCGCGCCCGGGTTAGCCGTGGAAACAGTAACTTCTTCGATAGCGTCCTGTCTCGGTTGGACGTTTGTAAAAAATCCGTCGCTCGACCTCAATAAATTGTCTTGAACATCAACGCCGTCAATCGTTATGGATAATGAACCTTTCGGCAGTCCATTGATTGATGAAGCGCGCGGGCGCCCGACAGTAGCAGTGCCGGGCAGTAGATTAACCAAATCAAGAGCGTTGCGCGACGCAATCGGGGTTTCAACAATCGATCGTCCGGTAATAGTTGTGCTAACCGTCGCCGTCTCGGTTTGAAGCACTTCGCCGCCGCTGCTTATTTCAACAATTTGCTCCTGACCGCCAACTTCCAAAGCCACATCTACCGTCGTCGGCGTACCAACGTCTACTTTCACGTTAGATACAACAAATTTTTTGAAACCGGCTGTGGTCGTGGTTACTGTATAAAGACCGTTTGCAACGGCAGGAATACGATATGTTCCGTTCTCGCTGGTAACAGCGGTGAACTCTTGCCCACCTTCACCTTTTACAGTAACGGTGGCATTCGGAACAAGCGCTCCGGTTTGATCAACGACCGTTCCTGCAATAGAACCGGTTGTTTGGGCTTGGATAGCCAATTGACTAAGGGCGACTAACACCATAATTAACAGGATGTTAATAAACTTTCTCATTTTTTTCTCCAGTAAATTTAGAATAAACATTCACTTAACTAGTGCTGATTTTTATATCATGAAAGCGTTACAACTCTAGAAAGATTTTTATAAAGTCAAATTGTGCTTTATGATTAAAGTACAGTAAATTCAGCAAATTTTATGCCACGCTTTTAGGCAGCAAAAAACTCAATAGAATGTGATAGTTAGTTATTACAATGTTTTTGGAAAACACGCGGATTTAGATTATTTTCCAAAAATTTGAATTTTCGGCTTACACTGTTCAGTTTATTCAAGTGTCAAAATATTGTAAGTTTTAATTTTTGAATTTAAGATAGTCGCGTTTACTCCCGTTTACTCCTAAGAGAAATACCGTACTAGAATCGGTAGCTACCGATTTGGTCAAAGGTTCAGCATCAAATTGATTTTAAAGTAGCGGACTTGGTCTTAAAAATTCCGCCGGGCGATTAATTTATTTCGTCGAAGATGCAAAAAGATTTAAGTTCAAAATAACACAAGTGAATATAAATAAGAAAACAAACAACAAATCCAAAATTCAAACTGGCTGTCAGGGTTGGAATTACGACGATTGGACAACAAAAGCGGTCGGCGAAACGGTTTTTTATCCGCGCGGTACGCGCTCAAACGCGATGCTGGAAATTTACGCGCAAGTTTTCGGGACGGTCGAAGTCGATTCGACGTTTTATGCTGTTCCGGCAAGTTCCGTCGTTGAGAGCTGGTATAAAAAAACGCCGGACGATTTTGTTTTTTCCTTGAAACTGCCGCAGGAAATTACGCACGAATACAATTTGCGCGAGCCTTCGTTTCCGGTTCTTGAGGAATTTTGCGAAAGAGTTCTTCTGCTCAAGGAAAAACTCGGCGCGGTTCTCGTGCAGTTGCCGCCGAACTTTGATGCGTCGAAGGAAAACGCGCTCGCGCTCCGCGAATTTCTCGCCGAGCTGCCGAAAAACATTCGCTTTGCCGTCGAGTTTAGAAATCGGGAGTGGCTGGTCGATTGGACGTTTGAGGAATTTGAAAAAAACAAAGCAGCGTTGTGTCTGGTCGAAGGAAGCTGGCTGCCGCGCGAAAAAATGTTTGAAGCGATGGAAAAACCGACGGCGGATTTTGCATACGTCCGCTTTATGGGCGAGCGCGATTTGGCGACTTTTGATGTTGTCGTGCGCCCGCAGGATGCGCATTTGCAGATTTGGAAAGAGGAAATCGAGCGAATGAAAACAAGCGAAACCTTTGTTTATTTCAGCAATTTCTACGAAGGCTTCGCGCCGGCGAGCGTCAATAAATTGAAAGAATCGCTCGGTCAGAAAACGATTGCGGCAAGCGTGTTGGAAAATCAGAAATCGCTTTTCTAGGAAAATTAACGCGCGCGGCAACTGTGCGAAACCAATCGTCAGTTCTTTAATCAAACCTTTTCCGAATTCCAACGTAAAACAAACAGACTTCCTGCCTGCGGGCAATAATTATAAAAGGTTTTCCGAGAAATAATTCAACAAATGGCAATGTCAAAAACGGCAAAAACACTTCTCATCATCGGCGCGGTTCTTCTGACGTTTTTTTTGGCGGCGATTATCGGCATCGCGTTGCTCGCCGAAGCGTGGCGCAAGCCGCAGGTCGCCGACAACAGCGTGCTGGTCTTGCAAATTTCGGGCAGTCTGCCCGATTACGCGCCGGACGACGCGACATCGCGTCTTTTCGGCGGCGGCGCGAAGCAGTCTTTTTCCGGTCTTTTGACACAGATGCGCAAAGCGAAATCCGACGCGCGTATTGGCGCAGTGCTGCTCGACATTGAAACATCCGGCGTCGGCTGGGGCAAGGCGGACGAGCTGCGCGAGGCGATTAACGAATTAAAAGCGTCGGGCAAGCCCGTCTACGCTTATATGGAATACGCCGGAAACAAGGAATATTACATTGCGACCGCCGCCGATAAAATCTTTTTGCCGCCGACCGGCGATGTCGGAATTATCGGTCTGCAAGCGCAAGCGCAGTTTTATAAAGGCTCGCTCGATAAGCTCGGCGTCGAGTTTCAATCGGTTCACGTCGGCAAATATAAAGGCGCTGCCGACCCCGTGCTGCGTAAAGATTTATCGCCCGAACAGCGCGAAGTTTTAAACGCGATACTCGACGACACTTACGGGCGTCTAGTTTCGACGATTGCCGAGACACGCAAAAAATCACACGAAGACGTGCGCGCAATTATCGATAATGCACCATATAACGCGCTCGAAGCTAAACAGCAGAATTTAATCGACGGCGCGTTTTATAAAGACGAAGTTTATAACGAATTAAAAAATCGTCTCGGCTATAAAGACGCGGACGATTTGCGGCTGACGAGCGCGAATGATTATAAGGATGTTACGCCGGAATCCTTGGGTTTGAACAACGGCGAAAGAATCGCCGTGATTTTCGCTTCGGGAACGATTACTTCGGGAAAATCGAGCGGCGGCAGTTTCGGCGGCAGCCAGACAATCGGCTCGGACACGATTATTCGGGCGGTCAAGGACGCGGCGGACGACGAGACGATAAAAGCGATTGTCCTGCGCGTCGATTCGGGCGGTGGCTCGGCAATCGCGTCGGATTTGATGTGGCACACGCTCGAATACGCGAAAACGAAAAAGCCGATTGTTACGTCGATGGGCGATGTGGCGGCGTCGGGCGGCTATTACATCGCCTGCAACTCGAACAAAATCGTCGCCGAACCTTCGACCGTTACCGGCTCAATCGGCGTTATTTTGGCGCGTCCCGTTATCAAAGGTTTATACGATTGGCTTGGCGTTACGAACGAATACATCACGCGCGGCAAAAACGCGGGACTGCTGCGCGACAGTGAACCTTGGGACGAAGAACAATTGAAAAAAGTTCAAGCTCAAGCCGATTTTTTCTACTGGGATAATTTCGTGCCGAAAGTCGCCAAAGGGCGCGGAAAATCGGTCGAGGAAATTCACAATCTCGCGCAAGGTCGCGTTTGGACAGGCTTTCAGGCGAAAGAGCGCGGGCTTGTCGATGAATTCGGCGGTTTGAATAAAGCGATTGACATTGCAAAAGATTTGGCTGGCTTGCCCGCCGACCGCGACGTTAAGCGCGTCGTTTTTCCGGCGCAACGACCGTTTTTCGCATCGCTTTTCGGCTCTGACGACGACGCGACCGTCAAAGCCAAAGAACAGCAAATGCTGATAAACGCTTTGCCCGAAACGACGCGAAAAGTTTTTCAATATGCGGCAACATTCGACCGTTTCAAGCAAGGCGAAACGCTGACGATGCTGCCTTTTCAATTGGAAATAAAATAGTTTTAGGCAATTGATTTTAGAGCGAAAAAGCGGTTGGTTTTTAATAGCTCGCCGCTTTTTATTTTATTCGCAACGGTTTATGTCAGATTTCAATACACTCGAAACTTAATAATTTTTAACAAAAATTATATATCTGTTCAAAAGCAGGTTTATAAAAGGTTTTATTGTTGCGGCACATCATTTGCTTAATAAATATTCGCACATTAACGATTCGCAACTCATTCGCAGGCGAATTCAGAAAATTTTACAAAACGAGAGCTGTAAGGAGGCTGTATGTTTAAGAAAAAATTATTTGCAATTGGTGGAAGTTTGCTTCTCTCCGCGAGCTTTGCCGCCGCGCAGGACACGACGACCAAAACGACAACCACGACGACGAAAACCGACGTGGTGCAGAACGCCGACGGAACTTATACCGTTATCGAATATCCGGTCGGCAAAGAAGTAATGGTCAATTTAATGCCCGGAACCACTATGATGGGCGGCAAAGGAATGGCGCGCGTAATGCGTATGGGTAATATGACAAACGTCAGTCTTGATTTGTCGGGACTGCCTGCCGATGCGTCGAATTATTACGTTTATGCCGTTGACCCGATGGGCAAAGTAACGCTGCTCGGACCGGCAAACATTTCGGGCGGTATGAGCAAAGTAAATTTCACCACTCCGATGGATAAATTTATGCTTGTTCTCTCGCCGAACGAAGGCTTAAACACAATCGGCGGCGACACGCCGGTTACCTTCCGCAGCGCAGTGCCGCAGGGTTTTGCGGTTGTGCCGACGGCGGTTACAGGCACGACTATGAGCGGCAGAGTCGATAAGGCGGTTGGAATGGGCGTTCCCGTCTCGTCAACATATGATGTTCCGCTTCTCGGCGTGCCGAGCTTCAGCAAAAAAACTACCGAACTGCGATTTAACTTCGCCGGTGATTTGCAGGGATTGAAAGGAAAAGCCTACGTTGCGCGCAAAAACGGTTCGCAGCAAATCAAACTGCGTTTTCAGGGCTTGACGAATGTGGCGAAAAACACGCGTTATATTGTCTGGCTGGTTTCAAGCGACAAACAATATACGAAATTAGGACAGTTTATTAATTCGGGCGCTAAAAACGAAGCCGAGGTTCGCGGAGAAACCGCGCTGAAAGATTTCGGTATGTTCGTAACGGCGGAAACCGCTGAAGTAAATGCGCCGACCGGAACAATCTTTACGACATTTACCGTCGGAAGATAATCGAGGCGAATTGCTTAATTAAAAAAAGCGGCGAGCGTATTTAACGCTCGCCGCTTTTTCATTTGCAAAAACCAAAATTATTCTAAGTTCTTCCTTCTTTTTCAGCCGCTAAAATTTCTCTGACAATGGGCTGAGATTTTTTCGCCATCGATTTTAACGATTCCCCTTCTCCGGTTAATTCGACTTCCGAAGACAAGACGCGCGCGACTCGTTTCGGAAGCAGCACGGGCGCAATTTTCGCAATCGAGTTTGCAAGGCTGACAATATCGCCGCCGCCCGTCCAGTGTTCGCGCACGACCGATTCGTCCGTTTTGTTTATCAATCGAAGCAACACCAAAACAACTAAATAAATATCGTCAAGCTGCCCGACAAACGGAATCACGTCGGGAATAAAATCGAGCGGCATCACGACGTAAAATATCGCGCCCGCGACAAGCAGTTTTTCGCTCGTCGGCACGCGGCTGTCTTTGAGAAGTCTGCCGAGAAGCGTGAACATATTCGGCAGAAACGTCAGAAAACCACGCATCCGATTTTTGATTTCCGCCTTTTCTCTGCGCGTCGGTTTCGCTGTTTTTGTCGTTTCCAGTTCGGTCATTTTATTTTCGCTCCGTTATTTTGATTTTGTTAAGTCTAAAAAATATACGCGCGTTTGTCATTTGATAGTTATCGTTTATTAATATAGGTTTTAGGCATCAGGTTTTAGTTTTTACCTTTCCCTAAAACCTATCACCAAAATTTATGATTTTAGAAAAAATCCGCGCCCGCGCCGCTTCAAATTTGCAGCATATCGTTTTGCCGGAAGGCGAAGACACGCGAACGTTGCAGGCAGCGGAAATATGCGCGCGAGACCGTATCGCCCGGATCACGGTCGTCGGCGACGAAGAAAAAATCCGCGAAACGGCGCGCGCGTCAAACACAAACTTAAACGGCATCGAGATTTTAGACCATGGCAAATCCGCCGACTTCGCCAAAATCGCCACGCTTTATCACGAACTGCGCCGCGCCAAAGGCGTAACGCTCGAAGAAGCCGAACAGACCGTCAAAGACACGCTTTATTTCGGAAATCTGCTCGTCAGATTGGGAAAAGCCGACGGCTCTGTCGCGGGCGCGACAAACACGACGGCGTACACGGTTGCGGCGGCGTTGCGTTGCGTCGGCGCGCGCGAAGGCTTCAAAACCGTTTCGAGTTTTTTTTTAATGGTTGTGCCGGATAAAAAATTCGGCGCGGAAGGCGCGATGATTTACGCCGACTGCGGCGTTGTGATTGACCCGAACGTTTCCGAGCTTGCCGAAATCGCCATCGCTTCGGCTGACTCGTGCCGCGCCCTTCTGCAAGTCGAGCCAAAAGTTGCGATGCTTTCGTTTTCGACAAAAGGCAGCGCCAAACATCATTTAATCGACAAGGTTGTCGAAGCGACAAAAACTGTCCACGCCCGTTTCCCCGAACTCGAAATCGACGGCGAACTCCAAGCCGACGCCGCTTTAATTCCGTCAGTCGCCGCCTCAAAAGCGCAAGGTTCAAACGTCGCCGGACAAGCAAACGTCTTAATTTTCCCGGATTTAAACGCCGGAAACATCGCCTACAAATTAACCGAAAGACTAACGGGCGGCACGGCAATCGGACCGATTCTGCAAGGTTTAGACCGTCCGTGCAACGATTTGTCGCGCGGCTGCAAGGCGGAAGATATTGTTGACGCGGTTGCGATTACGGCGGTTCAATCGCAGGCGCGAAAATTTTAACGGTTGAGATGACGCGGGGCGAAACCGATTACACGCAACTTTGAGTTAAAGAAAAACCGTTGATAAGAAAGTAGCTGTTTCGCCCTCACATCCATTGATTTGTTCGGCTTTGCCTGACTTTCAAGATTCAATCTTAAATTTCCGACTTGTTTTTCGCAACAACTTTTCAAACTCTGCTTTTTTATCAGCAGCAATAAACCAATAATCTGCTATTTGAAGCGTCAAGTTAAATTTATTAAGTCCAAGTAAAATCTGCCAACTTCTCACAGAAGCTAAATTGCTCAATTTCCATCCTTGTTCAAGTCCACAGAAGATTTTAAATAATCCTTTCGGTTCGATTGACAAATGTGCCATTTTACAAAGAAAGTCAACTGTCAAAGCGGCAAGACGCGGTTCAAAAGTCTGCGCTAAGAATGGATTGATAACGCGATAAACACGCTTTCCGTTGTCGCGCTCTCGAAGCCAAGAATCTTGCTCCATTTGTGCCGTCGTCAAATTATAGCCAACAGCTTCAATCTGCCAAAAATCAGAATTGCGGTCTCTGGACAAAGCGAGCAGTGCAGGTTTAGTTTCAGAATAATTGGCGACATCTGACTTTACTGCAATGTTATGACCATCATATTTAATCGAAACGTCAATTATCATTTTGTAAAGGACGAGAAGAAGCCGAACTAATAATTATGCGAAATCATTCCGCGTAAACAACAAAATTTGTGTACTATCAGGAACGATTTCGCATAATAACCTTATAGACGGGCTGATATTATAAACTACTATTTTATAATTCTATCCACATTGTTTTTTATAATACTCACCATACACGCTGTTTAATCTTGATTTTTACTTGTTCAATCTGCGCATTTGTTTGAGCATAACTTCGGCGTATTTGTTTGGCGAGTCGATGTTTTTCAAGACGATCTTGCCGCCGGTTTCGCTCGCGTTGTCGATGATTAGATTGCCGAAGCCGAGCATTCTCTGCGTGATGGTTGAGGCGACCGTTACGTCTTGAATCGTGCGCAGCGGCACGTTTCTCGTCTGTTTTGAAACCAAACCTTCGTCGATTTCGATTTTCGCGTCGGTCAAAGTGTAGCGCTGTGTTTTTTGCTTCAAATGATAAAACGCGGGAATTAGAAGCAAGGCAAGTCCGGCAAAAACCGACAACCAGACGGGAATTTCGATTTTCGTTAATTGACTGAAAAAACTAAGCAATGCGACGAGCAGCAACGCGCCGAGAGCCGCCGCCGCGTAACCGATTTTGACGAACATCAGCGTCGGGCTGATTGAAAAAATTTGTTTCTCAAAATCTTCCGTTTCGTTCGGTTCGATTACGACCGGCGGCGCGATTTTTTCACGACGCACGACGCGCGTTTCTTCGTCGTCAGCTTCCAAAGCGACGCCACACTTTCGGCAGTAAATCGCCGTTTCGGAATTTTGCGCGCCGCATTTTGTGCAAAACATAAAATTAGTGGTGAACGGTGAATGGTGAACGGTTAGTTTTTTAATCAGAAATTTTTTCAATAATACAGTATTTGCAAATTTCAAACAAAAAAAGCGGCTGGCAACATTTGCCAGCCGTAAGCCTAATTTCAGGTTGTCGGAGAAAAAAGTTTATCGAAAACGCTCGTCCAGTCGTGTTCTGAAAAAGTCCAAAATTATTGATTAACAAGACGCATTCTGCCGTCCGCAAGCTTTATCGTAACGGCGTTCGGCTCATACGCTGTTAGCGGAAGTGCCGGGTTGCTTTCGAGTTCTTTGGCTTCCTTTTTGGTAACTTTCATTGCGACGTTCGGCAGATTCGGATTGATAATCGAATTATAACGGGCGGAAATTCGGCGCACGTATTCCTGCGTTTCACGATAAGGCGGAATCTGTCTGCCGTATTTCATCACCGCGCCTTCACCCGCGTTGTAGCCCGCAAGCGCGAGCGCGACGTTGCCGCCGAACATATCGAGCAGCAGGCGCATATATTTTATGCCGCCTTCGATATTTTGTTTCGGGTCGTAAATGTTCGTTACGCCGAGTCTTCTGGCGGTTGCGGGCATCAACTGCATAAGCCCGCTCGCGCCTTTGTTGGAAGTCGCCTTTTTATTAAACGAAGATTCCTGGTGCATCTGCGCGTAAATTAGAAGCGGGTCGATGTCGTAACGTCTCGACGAATCCAGAATATATGAATCGGTTTTACGGTCGCCGGTCGTAAAATTGCCCATACTTCTTTCCATCGCCATCGTAACCCGTCCGACTTTGAGCGGCTGCGGCTTTTTCACGGCGCTCGCTACCGGCGCAGACATCGCGGTTTTTTTAACCAGCGGTTTGCTTTTCGCCGGCGCGGTTATCGGCGCAATGGTCGGCGAAACGACTTTTACTCCGCTTGCCGTGTCGAAATTGTCGAAAACTCTGGTGCGCGATTGGGCAAAAGCCGAAACGGTCAAAAGCGCGAAGACGAATATATACTGCAAAGTTTTTCTTATTACAAACATTGAAAAATTGCTCAAATAAATGATGACGGTTTGGTGTTCTTTATATTAAAAGAGGTGTTTCGCAACGCTTAGAGTTTTAAGCGTCCTTTATTTAAAAAAGTGTAAAGCCAACTTATTTCCAAAAAAAATTTAAACAAAAATAAACAATTTTTATTCGTTTGCAATCATTTGTATTTATAGAGTTTCGCTTATTTTTCAAAGCTCGAATCGCGCCGCGCTTCAAACTTTTGCAAAGTTCCGTTATCTTTAACTCTATGCTTTATCTTTCGCAGATTTTAGGAAAACCGATTTTCGACGCGGCGGGCGAAAAGATTGCCGCGATAAAAGACGTAATCGTCCGCTACGGCAGCGAAGATTATCCGCTTGTTATCGGCTTGGTCGCGCGCTATCGACGCCGCCTGTTTTTTATGCCTCGTCAGAAAATATCGTCGCTCGACACGCAGCACGGCGCGCGTATGAATTCGGAAACGATTGATTTAAGCCCGTTCACGCGGCGCGCGGGCGAAGTTTTACTGGCGAAAGACGTTCTCGACAATCAATTGATTGACGTTGACGGCAAACGGGTCGTGCGCGTCAACGACGTGCAGCTTATCGAAGTGGGGCGAGAATGGCGCGTAACCGGCGCGGACGTGAGCTTTCAGGGCTTTATGCGCCGCCTGATGCCTACCGGATTTTACGGCAGTAAGCGCGTCGTCGAAGTTCTCGACTGGGCAGATGTTGGTTATCTCGCCACCGACAAAAGAAGCGTCGCCGTGCAATTAAAATCGTCGAAAAATAAACTGGCGCGCCTGCATCCGGTCGAAATTGCGCAGCTCGCCGAAACGCTTTCGCCGATTCACCGGACGGAAATCGTCGAATCTCTCGACAACGAATTTGCCGCCGATACGCTCGAAGAAATGTCAACGGAAAATCAAGCGCGCATTCTTGAAAAAATGGATGAAGAACGCGCCGCCGACATTCTCGAAGAAATGTCGCCGGACGACGCGGCGGACGTTTTAAGCGAGCTTTCGGACGAAAAAGCGCAGGAGCTTTTCGACTTGATGGAAGAAGACGAAAAGGCAGATGTCGCCGAATTGTTGCCGTTTCACAAAGACACGGCGGGCGGTTTGATGACGACGGAATTCGTAACTTTTCCGAAAGATTTAACGGTTTCCGAAGCCATTTCCCGCCTGCGCGAAATGGCGGAAACGCCGAATATGATTTATTACCTATACATCGTCGAGAAAGAAAATTCGTGGAAACTCGAAGGCTTGATTTCGCTTAGAAATCTTATTTTAGCCGACCCGTCCGTTCCGCTTTCAAAAGTGATGCGCGACAAATTTCAATCGGCGCACCCGCAGGATGACGCCGAAACGGTCGCGCAGACAATCGCCGAATACAATTTGCTGGCGCTGCCCGTCGTCGACGATTTGGGCGAGATTGCCGGAATCGTTACGGTTGACGACGCGATGGAAATTCTGCTGCCGAAAAATTTGAATAAACGATTGCCGCAAATGTTCGGTTAGATTTTAAGGATTTTGTCGGAATTTTAACCGAAGCGTGCAAAGCGCCGAGCGCATCGAAAGTTTGTGATTATTTAATCGAAAGAAAGCGTTCAAAAAATTATTACGAATGAAAAATAAATTTATAAACAGTAAAAGGGCGAAAAAATTTGCGATTGTCGGCGCGCTGGTTTTCGTTTTCGCGCCGATTTTCAATGCTGAAACTAATGCGCAAGCCAGAAAAAAAACTATTTCAAAAGCTGCGAAAAAGAAAAGCGCGCCAAAAGCTAAAACGACTGCGACGAACAAAACAAACGAAAAAACTAAACAGTTGTTGCCGACTTTGCCGACGCCTTCGCCGGGACTCTCTACGCTTCCGAAGGTTACACAAATCGACGCGCTCGCGTTAAAAAATTTAATCGAGCGCGGTGGCGGCGCAAACCCGAAACCGCTGCTCGTCAATTTCTGGGCGACGTGGTGCGACCCGTGCCGCGAGGAATTTCCCGAACTCGTCAAAATTGACGGCGATTATAAAGATAAAATTGATTTCGTCGTTGTCTCGGTCGACGATTTGGCGGAGATAAAACGCGGCGTGCCGGAATTTTTGAACGAAATGAAAGCGACGATGCCCGCGTATCTTTTGAAAACGCCGGACGAAACGGTTGCAATTTCGGCGGTCGCAAAAGATTGGAAAGGCGGTTATCCATTCACGATTTTATACGATGCCGCAGGCGCGGCGGTTTTTACGCATCAGGGAAAAGTCGACGACGAAAAACTGCGCGGCGCGATTGATAAAATTTTGACGGCTCAAATTATAAAGTAAAAAACAAACAGGAAATTTGAAATTTTCACTGGTAAATTTTCGCCTTTAAGCAAAAATAAAACGAAGCTGCAAAACAGAGTTTGGCAAAACGGATTTGAAAATCGAGTCCGAACGGCATAAACTCTGTTTTTTATTTTAACCGTAATTTCTCGCCGCAAAAACGAAAATGAACGAACCCGAAATCACGCCCGAACTTGTCAAACAGCACAATCTTTCCGCCGAAGAATACGAAAAAATCAAACAAATTCTGGAACGCGAACCGAACTTTACCGAACTCGGCATTTTCAGCGTAATGTGGTCAGAGCATTGCAGTTACAAATCTTCGCGCGTGCATCTCGGACGCCTGCCGACGACGGGCGCGCGCGTGATTGTGCCGCCGGGCGAAAACGCCGGAGTCGTCGACATCGGCGACGATTTATGCGTCGCGTTTAAAGTCGAATCGCACAATCATCCGAGTTTTATCGAACCGTTTCAAGGCGCGGCGACGGGCGTCGGCGGAATTCTGCGCGACGTTTTCACGATGGGCGCGCGCCCGATTGCGGCGATGAATTCTTTAAGATTCGGTAAATTGTCGGACGAAAAACACGGACGCAGAAACCGTGCAATCTTAAAAGGCTGCGTGGACGGCATCGCGCATTACGGCAATTGTTTCGGCGTGCCGACCGTCGGCGGCGAAGTCGTTTTCGATGACGCTTACAGCTTAAATCCTCTTGTCAACGCGTTTGCTTTGGGCATCGTCCGCAAAGACCAAATATTTTTCGGCAAAGCATCTGGCGTCGGAAATCCGCTTCTTTACGTCGGCGCGAAAACCGGCAGAGACGGTATTCACGGCGCAACGATGGCGAGCGCGGAGTTTGACGAAGAAGCGCTGGAGAAACGCCCGACAGTTCAAGTCGGCGACCCGTTTTTGGAAAAATTATTATTGGAAGCGTGTTTGGAAGCGATGCGTTCGGGCGCAATTGAAGGCATTCAGGATATGGGCGCAGCCGGTTTGACTTCTTCGTCGGTCGAAATGGCGGCGCGTGCGGGAACCGGTTTAGAGCTTGATTTAACGCTCGTTCCGCAGCGCGAAACCGGAATGACGGCGTATGAAATGCTCCTTAGCGAGTCGCAGGAACGAATGCTTATCGTCGCGCATCGCGGGCGCGAAAAGCAGATTGTCGAAATTTTTAATAAGTGGGATTTAGACGCCGTCGTCGTCGGTCGTGTAGTTGAAGGCAATCGCTTGAAAGTTTTTCACAACGGCGAGCTTAAAGCCGATTTGCCCGTTGATAAATTAACGGACGAAGCGCCGAAATACAATCGTCCACTCGCAAGTCCACAGTCCGCAGTCCACAGTTCGCAGTCCGCATTTGAAAATCGTCGGTCAAGCATTGAAACCTCAAAATCACCGACTCACGACTTTGGACTGCGGACTGCGGACTTGCTTTCGCTTCTCGCCGCGCCAAATATCTGTTCTAAGCAATGGGTTTATCGGCAGTATGACCATATGGTTCGCACGAACACGGCGATTTTGCCGGGTGCGGACGCAGCCGTCGTGCGCGTAAAGGAAACGCGCCGCGCGATTGCGATGTGTCTTGACGGGAACGGAAAATTTTGCGCGATAAATGCAAAAGAAGGCGCGAAACTGATTGTATCAGAAGCGGCGCGAAACGTGGTTTGCGTCGGCGCGAAGCCGATTGCCGTAACGAATTGTTTGAATTTCGCTTCGCCCGAACGCGCCGAAGTGATGCGGAGTTTTTCCGACACGATTGACGGCATAAAAGAAGCGTGCGAAACGTTTGAAACGCCGGTTGTTTCGGGAAACGTTTCGTTTTACAACGAAACGGACGGGCGCGGAATTTTGCCGACGCCGGTTATCGGGATGGTCGGTTTAATCGAAGACACGCGCAAAATTATCGCGCACGGTTTTAAAACTGAAGGTGATTTGATTGCCCTTTTGGGCGAGACGAAAAACGATTTGGCGGCGAGCGAATACGCACAGACCGTTTTAGGTTTTACGACCGACGAGCTGATTGAAGCGGGCGAAGTTCCCGTTCTCGATTTGGATTTGGAAAGGCGCGTTCAGCAAAGTTGTCTCGATTTAGTCGACAAATTTTTAATAAAATCAGCGCACGATTGCTCGGACGGCGGCTTAGCAGTTGCGATTGCGGAAAGCTGTTTTTCGTCTTTGAACAGAAAAGCGACGGGTGCGGAAATCGAATTAAAAAACGAAAATTTATCAATCGAAGCGATACTTTTTTCCGAATCGCCGTCGCGGATTGTGATAAGTTTTTCGCCCGATAAAAGTAAGGAAATCGAAGCGATTGCGAAAGAAAACGATTGTCCTTTTGAAATTATCGGAAAAATCGGCGGCGAAAATTTAGAGATAAAAGCTAACGGCGAGCAAGTAATTTCCGCTTCGATAAACGATTTGGAAAACGCTTGGCAAACTTCGCTCGAAAGAAAGCTGGAAAGTTAATGCGGCGAAAGTTGCAATACAAAAAGCGCGCTTCGCACAAAACTTATTTCCGAATAAATAATAATTGATAATTGGTAAACGAACTCATCCGGCTACAATCATTGATTGATAAATCGCCTTTGCTCGCCTGATTTTACTTTAAAGTTTCCCTTTCTTGGACGGCAAAAATCGCCGACGACTCGGACAAAATTTTCCGGCGCTTCTTCCTGCGGAACGTGTCCACAGCTTTTGAAGACGACGAGACGCGAATGCAGAATCGCGTCGTGCAGTTTTTCGCCGTTCGAGACAGGAATAACGCGGTCGTTTTCCCCCCAGACGAGCAAGGTCGGCTGCGTTATAAACTGCGCGTCGGCTTCGATTCGGTCGGCATTCCACGCGCGCGCCGTCGCCAAAACCGAGCGGTGCGCGTCGGCAGCGTGAAGCGGTCGCGCAACCGATTCGATGCGTTCCTTTGTAATAAGATGATGATTTTCCGGCGCGATTGTCGAGCGCATACGGCGTTTGAAAAATCGTTTTGAATCGAGTAGAAACGGCGATGCGAGTTCGCCGACAAAGGGAATTGACGCGAGTTTCAGAATCGGACTGTTTTTCGCCTCGTCGTTGATAACCGCAGCGACGAGAACGAGTTTTTCGACACGCTCGGCGTAATCGAGCGCCAGGGTTGCGGCAACCGCGCCGCCGTATGAACTGCCGACAATGCTTGCGCGCCCGATGCCTAAACGGTTCATAAATCTGGAAATTACGCGCGCCTGCGAAGCAATCGAATAATCGAACGCAGCCGGTTTGTCCGAATATCCGAAACCCAATAAATCAACCGCGACGACGTGAAAATTTTCGCCTGCGAGCAGCGGCGCAGCCAAGTGCCAGGCATAAGCCGAAGCCGTGAAGCCGTGAATTAAAATCAAAGTCGTGTTACTCTTTTCGCCGAATTCCTGATAATGAACCGTCGCGCCGTCTATCTCGACAAAACGCGAATTTTCCGCGTGCGGAACTTGGTCGGACACGTCCGCCCAAACGACATTTTCGGCGCGCGAAAGCATTTTCCAAGCCACCAGACCGCCGAGCGCGCCGCCGATTCCGATTGCGATATTTTTCTTTTTCATAAATACGGATTTTACAACAAAACCACTTTCGGACGAACAGCTTTTTCACTCTTTTCGTAAATAGCGACGGCGATTAAATTTTCGTTTTCGGTTAATCTAACAAAATCTTTGTCCGCAAGCGTTGTCGAATCTAGGTTTAACTGCACGCCGTTTTTTATTTTCGCCGTGTCTTCGTTTGATAATTTGATTTCCGGCAAATGCGAAACGGCTTGGTTCATCGAAATTTTGATTTTGTCGAGTTTGTCGGCGGCGACAATTTCTTCGAGTTTCTCACACGTTACGGAATTTTTTATATCGAATTTTCCCGCGCGCGTTCTTCTCAAAGCCGCAAGATGCGCGCCGGTTTCGAGTTTTTTTCCGATGTCTTCGGCTAAAGTTCTGATGTAAGTTCCGGCTGAACACGAAACGCGCAGTCCAAAGTCCAAAGTCCAAAGTCCAAAGTCTAAAGAAGTTTCCGATTTGAAGTTTTCCGGCGAACGTAAGATTTCGAGTTCGTAAATTTTTACTTGAACAGGTTTTCTTTCAATCTCGATTCCTTGCCGCGCAAGCTCGTAAAGTTTTTTGCCTGCGACTTTCTTCGCCGAATACATCGGCGGCATCTGCCAAATCTCACCGCGAAAATCTTTTAAAACATTTTCTATTTCTTCGGCGAAAACGGACTTTGGACTTCGGACTTTGGACTTCGGATTCCCCGTTACGTCGCCCGTGTCGGTTTCAAATCCGAGTCTGACAATCGCTTCGTATTCTTTCGCATCCTTATCGAGAAACTGAGCGAGCCGTGTCGCTTGCCCGACAAGAATCACCATTACTCCGGTCGCAAACGGGTCGAGCGTTCCGGTGTGTCCGATGCGTTTGGTCTGCAAAATCCGGCGGCAGCGCGCGACGACATCGTGCGACGTAATTCCGGCGGGTTTGTCTATAATTAAAATTCCATTCATCTCTCTTTAGATAATAGAAGCGCAGTTTGCGATTTGTCGAAAGCAAATTAAAATCTTTTTATGTTCAAAAAAAGAAATTGGCGAGTGGCGGCGAAACCGCGCGAAGAAAATTCGGAAGAAGAAGACGACGAAAAAATGCCGGAAATAAATCCCGAACGCGCGCGTCGAAAAACTTTTGACCGTGCCGTCAATCTGCTCGCTTACAAACCGCGCTCGGTTAAAGAACTGCGTGAGCGCCTTTTGGAAAAAACGTGGACGAATGAAGAAATTGTTGACGCGGTTTTGGAGAAATTAAAAGAATATAATTATTTGAACGACGAAAATTTCGCGCGCGAGCTTGCCGCTTCAAAACTGCGGCAAAAGCCGATGGGCAAGCGAGTTTTAAAGCAAAAACTCGCGCTTCGCAAACTCGATAAAGAGACGGTTGACGAAGCGATTGAACAGGCGTTTGAAGAAGCGCCCGAAGAGGAAATAATCAAACAATCGGTGGCAAAAAGATTGCGCCTAAAAGGAAAACCCGAAACGCGCGAAGACGCGAAAAAGTTTTACGATTATCTGCTGCGACAAGGTTTTTCCTACGATTTGGTGAGCCGCAAAATGCGCGAAATCGCGTCGAAAGATTTTGACGAAAACGAATAATAACTGATAACTAATAACTTAGGAGTTACGCAGTTGAACGAGAAATCAATGATTTACAGCATTTTTTACAAAATCTCTTTTGCCATAAGTCGTTTATTTTCAACAATGATGTGTTCAACAATGTTCCAACTGCGTAACTCCTATTCCTGTAATAACACTTGCGATTTTATTCTTATAACTATTGTTTTATCTAAGTTATTTACGAAGAACCCAAGTGGTCATCGAGCGCAGATTCTGCACGTTCGTTGTTTTTATCGGTTCTACGAGAATTGCGCCGAGATTGCTTGTTGCTGAAAGGAGCATTTCTTCATCGACCAGAAATCGCTCCGACCCGTCGGGCAGTAAAAATCTTCGTTCCAGAATCAACTCGATTTTATCTTCAATGCCGATTGAGGAAGCCAGTCGAACGAACAATAATCCACCTGTTTTTAGAACCCGCCACATCTCATCGAGCATTCGATTGAAGTGCTGTTGGCTTTCGGCGAAATGAAGAACCGCGCTGCTGATAACGGCATCGAATTGTTCATCAGCAAACGGCATCTCTTCAACTTTTGCAACTTGAAAGTTATTTATCGAAAGTTTAGGAGACAGAGTTTTTGCCAGATTTCGGACATATTCAATCGCTTCAGAGTTTTCATCAACTCCGAATACAGGGCAGCCGCTGCGGAGAAAATACACGATGTTGCGACCGACGCCGCATCCGGCATCCAGAATTTTGCTGTTAGGGCTAAATCGATTCTTCAGTATTTGGTCGAACAGATAAATATCTATCTCGCCAAACAATTCGCGCGCGTTTATCATCCCAGGTATTTATAAAGGCGTTCTTCGAGAAATATCTTCAAATCATCGACGCTTTTGACCGTCTCGCTGAAAACGGTTTCATCGTTTTGTTTAATGCTCACCGACGGTAAGTTTTCTACGACAAGAATTGTTATTTGATAATCCTTGCCTTTAACCTGACCGTTAAAGCGAAGCTGCGCCGTATCCGAATCAACCAGATTAAGACGATTCATTTTCATTATATGAATGAGGTCGGAGCGTTCGTGAGCGGTCATCATATTCGATAAATTTTATCACAACAGGCGGGCTATTATCTCCGAAGATGTTTGGCGAAAATCAACCGGCGAAAACAATCATTATTATTTTAAATATCTATAAAGAGTAGATTTTGAAACGTCGAGCGTTTCGCAGATTTCTTTGATTGTTGTATTCGGGTCGGCGAGCATCGTCTTCGCCATTTGGATTTGTCTTGCGGTCATTGCTTTGGGTCGCCCGCCTAATCTGCCGCGCGCACGGGCTGAAGCTAATACGGCATTGGTTCGCTCTCTGATTAATTCTCGCTCGAATTCGGCGAGCGCGCCGAAAACGTGAAAAATCAATTTGCCGCCTGATGTCGTCGTATCAATGCTTTCCTGAACGGAAACGAAACCGACGCCTTTCGAGTGCAGCGCATTAATCGTCTCAATAAGATGCTTGAGGCTTCTGCCAAGCCGGTCGAGTTTCCAAACTACAAGCGAATCGCCCGCTCGAGAAAACTCAATCGCGTCGCTCAAGCCCTGCCGGTCGTCCTTCGCGCCGCTCGCCCGGTCGGTGAAGATTTTCTCGCAGCCCGCTTTTGAGAGAGCATCGGTTTGTAATTCTAAATTTTGGTCGAGTGTGGAGACGCGCGCGTAGCCAATTTTCATAATTCTAAAATTCTCAAACTCTAAAAATCCCAAAATTGATTTTCTAGATTTCAAGTTCGTAGATATTTTGAAATTATGTATTAAAAGCTAAAAGCGGCGCAAGTATTGACACTTTGATTTTGGGACAAGTTTTGGGAGAGGTTTAATTGAAGATTCAAGTGATTTTTGACTATTGTATTGCGCGTATCATAAAGAGCGTTTTTGACACATCGATGCATTTACCAATTTCACCTCGATTGGGAAATTCTTCCGTTCGATTGAAACTACATTAAACTCAAAACTAAAATAAATTGGAAAAGAATGATATTTACAGGCGAGCATTTCGGTGATACTTTTTTATTTCCTGAATTTTGGTGTCGGTCTGCCTGAACGCTAAAACATCAGAGCTATGGGAAACAGAAGCAAAACTTTATGCGAATGATTTTTTATAAACATCCAAATCATCTTCTCGAAATGAAATTATTCACAACTAAGTTTTGTC
>JAABUN010004386.1_pt1 | contig 19382 bp, 17 predicted proteins | sample 5559311 | NCBI WGS metagenome assembly JAABUN01 (sample SAMN10711877, study PRJNA513370) | rock metagenome | isolation source: Antarctica rocks | place: Antarctica: Victoria Land, Siegfried Peak sud | reverse complement strand
GCGTCGACGAACTCAGGATCGAGCCGGTACACCGCGCCGAAGAGCGTGGCGAAGAAGTCGACCACCGCCACGAAGAAGTACGCTGTCAGCAAGAGCACGAGGACCGTTACGGTCAAGCGTGGAGATACTCTTTCTAAGTTGGCTAATCGCTATGGCGTGACGGGGGGCTGGCGGGGTATGTATAGCTTGAACCGGAACAAAGTGAGTAATCCGAACCTGATTTACGTCGGGCAGTCTTTGACCATCCGGAAGTAGACGTATCTGGCGCGGGTGGGCTCCTGCCCCCCAGATTGCCCACCCGAGAGACCCGGCGGACCCGCATCTGCCGGGTCTCTGCCACGTCCGGGACTCCTCCGGCGGCCCAGCCCTGCTGCTTCCTTGCCTTACGCTGGGCCTATGGCACGGGTCATGGCGGTCTCCTTTGAGCGGTACGGGCGGCTCTACTACCTTGATCCGGGCGAGGAGACGTACCGCGTCGGGGATCACGTGTTGGTGCCGACCGAGTCGGGATCCGAGGTGGCCGAATGCGTCTGGGCGCCTGAGTGGGTCGATGATTCCGAGACAGGGTACGTCGACCTGCCGGTCTGCGCGGGCCCGGCGGCGGCCCACGACCTCGATCGCGATGCCACCAACCGCCGTCGCAGGGCCGAGGCCAAGCTGGTTGCCAAGAAGTTGATCAAGAAGAACGACCTCCCGATGAAGGTCGTCGGGGTGGACTACATCGACTCCGGTGCGGACTTCGACCGGCTGATCGTCATCTATTTCAACGCTCCCTACCGCGTCGATTTTCGTGCTCTGGTGAGCGAGTTGGCCCGTAGCCTCCGCGCCCGGATCGATCTGAGGCAGGTGGGATCGCGCGACGCGGCCCGGTTGGTCGGGGGGTTGGGCAACTGCGGCCGCGACCTATGCTGCGCCACCTTTTTGAAGGACTTCGAGCCGGTCAGTCTGCGGATGGCCCGGGTGCAGGACCTGCCGCCGAACCCGATGAAGATCTCGGGTGCGTGTGGCCGGCTGATGTGCTGTCTGAAGTACGAACACCCCTTGTACGTGGAGTTTGCCCGCGAGGCACCGGCCGTTGGTGAGACCGTGAGCACCGAGGACGGCGACGCCGTGGTGATCGCGCACCAGGTGCCAGCCGATGCGCTGCTGGTCCGGGTCAACGCTACGGGTGCGACCATGAGCTGCTCCCGAGCCGGCGGGTGCGGGTCGCGCCGGGCGTACGAGTCGAGAGCGGCGCCGGTGGCCGGCGAGCACGGGGCCGCGGCCGACAATCAGGGAATGGTCGCCCGAGACGCAGTCGGCAATAGGTCGGGCGGCAACGGGGCGGGCGGCAACGGGGCGGGCGGCAACGGGGCAGTGGGCGACAACCCCAAGCCCCGCGCTCGGCGGAAGCGAACCGAGCCTCGCGCGTAGGCTCGCCACGTGGACGCACCCGCCGGAGCAGGCCCTGGCGCCGGATGAGGCGAAGTGTTGTTGCAGGGTTCGCCTCCCTGTTGGTGACAGTGACCGCCTGTACGTCGGGGTCCTCCACCTCGCCTCCGCCCCCAATGCCTGCCAGCCTGCCAGCCAGCCCCTCCTCGGCACCGGGCTCCGCTACGCCGTCGAGCGCAAGTACCCCGGGTCGGGCGCCCGGTGGACGGCCACTGCTGACGGTTCCCCCGGTCGAGCCGGCTGGGTTTGCTGATCCACCACCCGGGTCGGGGATGTCGCGCTACCGGGGACAGCAGCTGAACTGGCGGGCGTGTGGCGCCAACCGCCGGTGCGCGCAGGTGCTGGTGCCGTTGGACTACGGCAAGCCGGAGAAGCAAGCCATCACACTGGCTCTGAAGCAGAAGGCGGCGACGGTCTCGCCTCGGCTGGGCACGCTCTTCATCAACCCGGGTGGCCCGGGTGGGTCCGGAGTCGGCTACGTGGACCAGTTCCTCACCACGGGGTTGGAGGCGTACGACATCGTGGGCTGGGACCCGCGGGGGGTAGGTCAGTCGACGCCGGTGACGTGCGTCAACGGAAATGATCTTGATCGCTACCTCTCGATGGACGCGTCTCCCGATGATCAAGCCGAGCGCCAGGCTCTGATCGACCAGACGCGTGCGTTTGCGTCGTCGTGTCTGAAGCAGTCGGGGCCCTTGCTGGCGCACGTTTCGACGGTGGAGACCGTTCGTGATCTTGATCTGTTACGAGGGTTGGTAGGCGACACCAGGATCAACTACTTCGGATCGTCCTACGGCACGCGAATCGGTGCGTTGTATGCCCAGCTGTATCCGGCCAAGGTGGGTCGCCTGGTGCTGGACGGCGCGGTCAACATCACTGACGACGAGTCCGTCACCCAGCTCGAGGGCTTTGAGCGGGCCTTGGGTCAGTTCGCCGCATGGTGCGCGGATCAAAGGTGTCGGCTGGGCGACAACCGTGCTGAGGTGTTGGAGTCGATCCGAGCGCTGTGGCAACGGCTTGATCAACAGCCGCTGCCGGCGGGCGGGCGTCAGCTGACCCAGCAGCTGGGCGTGTCAGCGGTCATCTATCTGCTCTATCAAGATCAGCGGGCGTGGAAGGTCCTGGCCGATGCGCTGACGCTAGCGGTGTCCGATCGCGATGGCCGCTATCTCCTGGCTTTGGCGGATGAATTCAACAACCGCGGCAAAGACGGCCAGTTCGGCCAGCTCAACTACGGCTTTCCGGCGGTGCGCTGCCTTGACAGCCAAGATGCCAGCGTGACCGAAGCCGACCGCGACCTCGAGAAGGCCATCGCAAAGGCGCCCATCGTCGGGCCTTACTCCGGCCCCGACCTGGTCTGCCCGCTATGGCCGGTCGCCAGCGCGCCGCCGGCCCCCAAGATCACCGGCCAGGGCGCCGCGCCGATTGTGGTCATCGGCACCACCGGTGACCCCGCCACCCCGTACGAATACGCCGTGGGAATGGCGAAGCAGCTCGATTCCGGCGTTTTGGTGACCTACCGTGGCGACGGCCACCTCGCCTACCGCCGCAGTCATTGCGTCCAGCGGCTCGTGATCAACTATCTGACCCTCGACCGACTGCCCTCCGACGACACCACCTGCTGACATCCTTCCGCCCCCGGAGCTTGTCGAAGGGCCTCGAAGAGGTTTGGGTTCGCACGCCAGCCAGACATCACCGATCGCATGGATGAGCTCATCGCTGGGTGTTGGCTAACGGCGTCCTTGCCGCTTGCTCAACCCGCTGCGATGATCAAAGCCGTACTTCGCCCGACGGATGCAGCCTGGACGCACGGATGCGAGCGGTATAGATGGAGAGAGGAATGGTCATGACGGATCAGAGTGCCCAGCCGGTTGTCATCGAGGTGAACATTGCTGCACCGATCGACACGGTCTGGGCGTCGCTTCGTGATCCGGCGTTGATCAAGCTCTGGCACGGCTGGGAGTACGACGGCTTGGACGCTGAGATCGATCAGATCTATATCGCCGGAGCCGACGCCGACGACGAGGCGCAGGTCCTCCAAGTTGATGGTGGCGACCGCTTCGAGCTGGAGGATCAGGGCGACGAGATCGTCGTACGTATCACCCGTCCGGTGTTGGGTCCAGAGGACGAAGGGGTGGACTACTTCGACGACATCACCCAGGGCTGGATCTCCTTCCTACAGCAGCTGAAGTTCATGCACGAGTTACATCCTGATAGACCGCGCAGAACGCTGTTCTTCTCCGACCGTGGTGATCCGGATGCACTGCTGGCGTTGGTGTCGTCGACACCCCGACTGCTCGGGCAGCGCTGGTTCTCGACCGAGCACCAAGACGGCATCATGTTGCCCGACCTCGGCCCGGGCTTGTTGATCACGGCGACGAAGGAGGTGACCGCTGGCGAGCACGCCGGTGCCGCGGTGGACGCCATGGCCATCATCAGCACGTACGGGATGGACGAAGAGACGTTCCGGCGCCATGAGGCGGAGTGGACCGAGTGGTGGCGGTCCGGCTTTCAGGCAGTCCCCGACGCCGAGGTCTAGGCACTCGGATTCCGTTTCGACCTCCAAAGCACGCCCCGATATAGTGGGCGACCGTGCGCGAAGCGACTCGCGTACGCGCCGCCTTAGCTCAGATGGCAGAGCAACGCACTCGTAATGCGTAGGTCCGGGGTTCGATTCCCCGAGGCGGCTCCGCTAAAGGGCCTGGCGAGCGCCCTATTTCCTGAGCGTGTCGAAGGGCCTGACCGCCGCGGCAGAAGAATCAGTCCGCATTTGGTCCGCATCCCTTTCGCGAAGGCCGCGCATCTCCCGCCCCCGACGGGTTGAGCGTAGTCAGCCTATGGTCGCGCCCGCTAATTCGTCGGGGGTCAGGTCCAGGCGCTCGGGTCGTTGAGGTAGAGGCCGCAGGCGGTGTCGAGGGCTTCCTCGGCGGTGCCGACGGGGTAGCCGCTGGGGAGGTAGGAGTCTTCGTAGTCGTCGTGACTGGATCGGTAGATGGCGAATCCCCACTGACTGACTGATCCACGGTAGCGGAGGCGACACAGTTTGAGGGTGTCGCCGTCGGCCAGGACGGCGTCAACATAGGCGCACCCGGCCCGGTTGTAGGAATTCGCTTGACTTGTCGTCGCCGATGTGGCTTTGACGAGGTAGACGACAAGATCGCAGCACGCGCGCAATCTCGTTATCTTGTCGGATCCTCAACGTCGCCATGTACTTTTCCCCGTCAGGGTCAGAACTCTAGGTCTTCGGTGGCTCACTGCGGCTCCACACCAAGCCGGAAGCAGCCTGCGGCAGACGATGACGTTCTTCCAGCTCTGTTACGAGATGCGTTGATCGAGCTCGCCGAGGCCATGCTCACGGACGCGGCCCCAGCATCTGGACCGACCCGACCTCCCGGCGCCGCCCGACTTCTCGCGGCGACCCGGCCACTCTAACCGGATTGCCACCGACGGTAACCAAGTGGACTTCGGCGGCGGCGCTCGGTTGCTGCATGTCCGGGGCCATACTCCTGGAAGTTTTCGCACCACGAATGATCGCTTCCCTGGGTCAGGCCCAATCCTGACCGGACTAAGCACATACCGGCAGTGCGACGGATGCCCCTGCCGGCACAGAGCCAGCGGTGGTGGGGGTGACGAGCGGCTAACAGTCTGAGGGTCCGCCCGCAGGAGCAGCAGTTTGGGTGGATGGTTCCCATGCGGCGCCTGACGGTGAGGTCGGGCTGTGTTGCAGTGTCCCGATCACGAGTGGAGCCTAGGGGCTTGTCGATGGTGGGTGTCGGTCCGATTGCCCGCTTTGTCAGGCCTTTGTATGGCCGTGGGTGCCGTTCTCGTCGAGGACGCAGGTGGCAGCGGTTGTCGCGGTTACCCAAGCGGCACCGAGAGCCCACCCGCCGAGCACATCTGTTGGCGCGTGTACACCGAGGTAGACCCGTGAGATGCCTACGAGCAGCACAATCAGCGTCGCGGTGGTGGCCATGGTTACCCGGACGCCCCACCGTCTCGCGAGTGGGATGAGGAGGAGCAGCAGGGCTCCCCACCCGGCCGCGGCGGCGGTGGCGTGGCCGGAGGGGAAGGAATAGCCCATGGCTGAGATGATGCCTCCGCTGGGCCGGGGGCGGGCGACCAGAAGCTTGATGAGTTGCACCACTATTGTGGATCCGCCGAGGGCGATCGCCAGGAATATCACCGGCCTCCGCGACTTTTGGCGGCGTGCTGCCCAGATACCGACGGCCAGCGCCAGAGGGATGAGGACGGTGGCGCTGCCCAGCCAGGTGATGACGTGCATGGGGGTGGTGAGCCAGGGCTCGCGTCGTGTAATCAGGAATCGGGAGATTGGACTGTCGAGTCCGATCAGTTCGTTCCCACGTAACACGTCCTCGACTACACCGCCGAAGGCTGCCCCGGCGGTGACCAGCACGATCAGTTGCACGGTCAGGACCAGCCCGAACGCTCCGCGGGGACGCAACCGGTCGGCGACGAAGGTTATCTGGCGTCGGTAGCGGGACGCGAAGTGTTGTGCCCGCTCCGACCTGGCCACGTTGCGCACCGGGCGTAAGATTGTATCGGGGTGTTTGGTGACCCACCGGGCGGCGACGATCACGGCCACGATCAGTACGACGAGGATGCCTAGCACCAGGCTTGCGCGGCCCGCCGCCCGCTCGACGCGCTGGTAGGAGTTCCCGGCAAGGAACCCGGCGGCCACGAACGCGGCCGCCCAGGGGGCCCCGCCCGCGATGTTGTAGGGCAGAAAGACGCGATAGGGCATCCGGCTAGCTCCCGCGACGAACGGCACGAGCGCGCGCAGCACCCCGATCCAGCGGCCAAGAAGGACCGCTTTGCCGCCTCGGTCACGCACATAGGCCTCGGCGCGCTGCCACCGTTGCGGTCCGACTCGAGACCCCAGCCGGCTCCGCTGCAAAGGAGCCCCGAACCGACGCCCGAGCTCGTAGCCGATCGAGTCACCCGTAACGGCTCCCATGATCCCGGCCGTGATCATCCATCCAAGCTCCGCGTGGCCGGTGGCTACCAGCACGCCGCCGAGGAGCATGGCGGTCTCACCGGGGACGATGAGACCGATGAACGCGGCGGCTTCGCCGGCGGCCAGGAGTCCGACCAGCACGTAACCCCACGGGCTGGCCAGCGCCAGCAGCTGTTCCAGCAGCCCACTCATAGGTGTATGTCCCATGACTTCCCTTGTCGGGCGGACCTCGCAGGAGCGGCCCGCTCATTCATTTGGGTAGTCCGCAGAATGAGCTGGAGCTAGCCGCTACCGCCCAGGAAGGCGGAGGACGTCGCGTTGGGCTATGGATGACGTCACCGTCTGGCGGCGAGGCCGCGGCGAGCGCGGCGTCGGTCCATAGTGGCCCGGCGGCACGAAAAGCTTGAGCACCATGGACTACGAGAGTCGGCGGTTCGGCTGGTGCCAGCGTTGACTGGTAGCTGATGCGGGGCGCTGCGAGACGGAAGCGGTAAGGCCTCAACTGCTACTCACTACCTTCTGGAATCCCGATGGCCGTGCGCTGTGGTGCGCCTGGGTCCGTTCGGCGTTGGGCGACGAGTGGGCACAGGTAGGGGTCGCGGTTTTTGAGCCCCACGGTGTTCAGGTGGCGGGCGATGATGCCGTAGGAGTGCCACAGGCTTGTCTGGGTGTAGGGAACACCGATCGCGGCACAGTGCGCCGCTACCAGGGTGGCGGCTCGTCGTAGGTGGGGTCGTGGCATGGAGGGGAAGAGGTGATGTTCGATCTGGAGGTTCAGCCCGCCCATCAGCACCGACATGGCTAGCCCGCCGCTGATGTTCCGGCTGGTCAGCACCTGTCGGCGCAGGAAGTCCAACTTCAGTCGGGCTGGTACCAACGGCATGCCGATGTGGTTGGGGGCGAAAGATGCCCCGAGGTAGATGCCGAACATCCCAACCTGGAGAACGATGAAAGCGGCGGCCTTACCGGGAGGCAGTACCAGGAGCACGAGTGCCAGGTAGCCGGTGAGTCGTAGCGAAAGCAAGCTGAGCTCCAGCCAACGGCGTTCAACCGTGCTGCGGCTGACCGCGCGCCGGACACCGCTGACGTGCAGGGAAAGGCCTTCGAGAAGCAAGGCGGGGAAGAAGAACCAGCCCTGTCGGGCGACCAGCCACTTCACCAGAGGGTTGGTCTGTCGGGTCGCCGCCTGCGGTGTCCACGCGATGGGGCCGGGGGCGATGTCGGGGTCGGCTCCCTCCTTGTTAGGGGCGGCGTGGTGGCGGTTGTGCTTGCTTTTCCACCAGCCGTGGCTGATGCCGACCATCAGATTGGCCAGGACCAGGCTGACCCAGTCGTTCAATCTTCCGGATCTGAAGATCTGCCGGTGGGCGGCGTCGTGAGCCAGGAATGCGATCTGGGTGAGCAGCAGGGCGAGAAGGAGAGCGCTGATCAGCTGCCACCAGCTGTCGCCCACCCAGACGAAGCCGGCCGCCCAGCCGACGAGGGCGAGAGTGGAGGCGACGAGTTTGGTCCAGTAGTAGCCGTAGCGGCGGCGCATCAGCCCTGCGTCCTGGATGCGTTGGGACAGTGCGGTGAAGTCGCTGGTGGCCCGCACGGCGCGAGACGCACGGAAATCGTCGCTTACGTGGTCAGGTGGATCGCTGGGTCTCATGGTGGTCACCGGCGCCCCTGTCGTTTCCTCGAAGCTCCGGCGGAGCAGTCTGAGATCTTGGCCTTCATACGTCCCTATCTGCGGAATGGTGCGACCCCGGCTGCAGCGCGGTCACATCTGTTACCGCGTCGCCGGTGTGGTTCCGCCTGCTGAGGCAGAGGGTGAGGGTGCCCAGGCTGACGGAGCCGATGGCTACGGCTGCTAGCAGAACGTTGGGCAGCTCCGGCGGTAGCGCCCGCGCGCTGACACCGATCGGGCTGTGGCGTAGCCGGCTCAGCGTCACCGCGAAAGCTCCAGCGACGGCCATCCACAGCGCCGCGTGCTGGTAGGCGAGAAGTCGGCGCAGTGCGGGGAGGTGGGCTTGCACTGGCTTGCCCGCGAACTTGCCCGGTGGACGGCCGCCCGTGAAGAATGTTTTGTAGGTCTCGATGGTGGCCACCGCGTAACCGCCGGAGGCGAGCAGCAGGGCGGTCCAGCTGTCGGTGAGGAAGGACAGCGGCACCGCCCACGCCGTCGCCACTGCTGGGCTGCGAAGGAACTTCCACCCACTGAATCCTTCGATGGGTGCATCTTTCCACGCCCCGCCGACAGCGGTGGCCCAGCCGCCGGCCGAGCCGACGGCGAGGAGAACCAGCAGTGGGGGCGGCGAGGGGAGGCGGTGCTGCACGGCCTCGAGGCTGGAGAGCGCTGCTAGGGCGCCCAGGGCGACTGCCGCGCCTACGACGTAGCGGGTCAGGTTGTCGTCGACCGGTCGGCCTCGGAAACCGAGCCGCATGGGGATGGTGTATCGGTCCTGGTCCTGTTCACGCAGGATGGCCTTCCAACCTTCGGTGGCGAGCCGTTCGATGGCGTAGACCGTACCGATGAGGAGAACCACCCCCGGTGCGAGCTGCGGCGCGAGTGACGCAATCAGGCCGGCGATGATGGCGGCGAGAACAATACTGCGGAGGTAGCTGGCGAGGCGGAAGCCCTCGAACGGGGCGTCTTTGTACGCACCCCAGCTGGCGACGTGCAGCCCGACGAGTACCGCCACGGCCGCAGCGGCCGTCATTCCCGCCCCGACGATGTCGTGGCCAAGACTCGCCCGTCCTCCTCAGCTGTGCGCGTCGCCAACTCTTGTTGACGGGACAGCTTCCAGACACCGACTCCCATTACGACAAGCCCGACGGTTGCAGCGAACAGCTGGGGCGGGGAGGCGAAGAGCCGCTCCCCGAAGACTGTAGACCCGAAGCCCAAGGCGACGAGGACGTCGACGATGTTGAGGATCGGCATGGTGATTGAGATCCGTGCTGATTGGTAGGCGCGTTGGTTGAACAGCATGGCGGCCGCTCCGGCGACGAGAATGGTCCACAGCGGCCAATGGCCGAGCACGGTCGATAGACCGGTCTGAGCTTGAGCGATGAGCATCTTGACCAGCCCGGCGATCAGCCCGAACAACACGCCGGCCGCGCCGCCGAGCAGCAAACCACGCCGAGCCGCGCTGCCCGTCCTACGGGACCACATCACCGCCACCGCGGTGACCACGACGCCGCCCGCGACGAAGGTCTGCGCGCTGCCGTCGTCGGCGACATGGCCTGCTGCGCCGCCTGGCAGGCTGGTGATGAACACGGTGAGTCCCGCCCAGATGCAGAGCGACCACCCCACTTCCTTCCGCCCAGGCAGCCGATGCTCGAGCGCGCTCCGAATGAACACGGCGAACACGATGCCGCTGACCACGACCGGTTGCACGAGCGACAGCGCGCCTTGGTGCAAGGCTGCGGCGTGTAGGCAGAATGCCGCCCCGCTGAAGCCGACGCCCGCCCACCAGCTCGGCTGACGCGCCAGCATGAAAAGCAGACCTGGCGCCGAGGAGCCCGGTTGAGGGACCGCGCTGGCAGCGCAGTGCTGCAGCGAGATGCCCATGGCGAAAACCGCCGCGGCAGCGAAGGCGAGCAGAGCGGCAACTATCACCGCAGCACCAACTCACCTTCAGGGCGGCGAACGACATCGGCCGGGTTACTGTCCGCAGACCGGGCCGCGGCCGCCCTCGGCTGCACGCCGCTGCCACTGTCAAGACTCACATGATCGACGATAGAAATGGGACATGAAGAAGGGATGAAGCCCGACCGTCGGCGCGAAGGGAACATTGGGTTCATGCGCATCTTGGTAGCCGAGGACGACGAGCGCCTCGCGGCCCTGCTTCGGCAGTCACTGGCCGAGGCGGGCTGGACGGTCGACGTCCGTCACAGCGGCCGAGGTGCGTTCGACGCTGCCCTCGCCGAGGGCGGCGGCGTATACGACGTCCTGCTGTTGGACTGGATGCTGCCCCAGATGGACGGAGTGACCGTGTGTCGCCGCCTCCGGGAGCTGGGTGTCCGCACGCCCACGCTGATGCTGACCGCACGGACCACCGTCGGCGACCGGGTCAGCGGATTAGATGCAGGAGCAGATGACTACCTGGTCAAGCCGTTCGACCTGGAAGAGCTGTTGGCTCGGCTGCGCGCCCTCCACCGGCGTCGACAACACGACGACGAACAGCAGCCGCTGTCGGTGGCCGACCTGGTTTTGGATCAGGTGGCTCGGAGGACGAGCCGCGGCGACGTGGTGATCGAGCTGTCGGCGCGGGAGTTCGACATCTTGCAGCTGTTGATGGAACGAGCGGGGCAGCTGGTGACGCGATTGAACATCCTGGACGAGGTGTGGGACGGGGACACCGATGTGCGCAGCAACGTCATCGACGTGCATGTGGCCAGTCTGCGCGCCAAGATTGATCGACCATTCGGCACCGACACGATCACGACCCTGCGCGGGGCCGGGTACCGCATCGACAGAGACCGCCCGTGAGGACCTCGGTGGGGTGGGTGGGACGCCTTCCGCTGCGGGTTCGATTAGTGGCCGGGTTTTCAGCAGCCATGCTGCTGGTTCTTGCTGCTGCGGGCGCCTTCGTGTACTGGCGGGTCACGTTCGCGTTGGACCGCCAGGTCAACGAGGACCTGTTGGAGGTATCGAACCGGCTGACGCCCTTCATCGTCCCGTCGGGGCAGCTGCGGGCAGACGCCCCGCCGCTGCCCAGCTCGGAGCTCTACCAGGTGCTTGACGCTGACGGGAAGGTCCTCACCTCCAGTGCGTCCTTGGGAGGCGAGCCTCTGCTGAACGCGGCGCTGGCCAGGACTGCGCTTTCGGCGCCGGTCCGCCGAGACGTCGGTGACCTGCTACCCATCAACCGTCGACCGTTACGGGCGTACGCGACCGCTCTGGTGCATCGGGACAGCCAACGGGCGGCGATCTTGGTAGTTGCGGTTCGTCGGGACCACCGGGACGAGGCGCTGCTGGAACTTTTGGTGCAGCTCACGGTGGCCGGGCTCGGCGCCCTGCTCGTCACCGCCGTGGTGGGGGACCGGTTGGCCCGGCTGGCCCTTCGACCGGTGGAGCGGTACAGGGTCCAGGCCGCGGACATCATTGCCGGCAAGACCGGGGTCCGCCTCGATGTGCCGCCAGGCCGTGACGACGAGGTGACCCGCCTCGGGCACCAATTGAACGACACGCTTGATGCGCTTGAGGGTGCCCTGGACACCGAACGCCGCTTCGTCAACGACGCCAGCCATGAACTGCGGACACCGTTGACCTTGTTGAAGACCCGCGTGCAGCTGGCGCTTCGACGACCACGCACCGTCGAAGAGCACGAGCAGGTGCTGGCCGAGATCCAAACCGACATCGTCCGGCTGACCCAGCTGGCCGAGCAACTGCTGGCAGTCGGGACTGGGACGCCGGCGCGATCCGACGCGGATTCGACCGACCTCGCCGCCATCGCCAACGACGAGGTGGCCCGGCGTAACATGCTCGCAGTCGGCCACCCGGACCTTCCGGGGCCCCCGCAGCTCCGGGTGCGGACGTCGGGTGCTGTCTTGGTCGGGCTCGAACCCACTCAGGTGACCCAACTGATCAACAACCTGATGGACAACGCCGTCCTGCACGGCCGCTCACCGATCACCGTCACCGTCGATAAGGTGTCCGGCGCCGGTCGGTTAGCTGTCGCCGACCACGGTGACGGCATGGCCCCACACCTGCTCGCCACGGCCACCCAGCGGTTCACCCGATCCGCTGAGTCCCGGTCGCGGCCCGGGTTCGGACTCGGGCTGTCCCTTGTCGACAACATCGTCACCCGCGCCGGAGGGGAGCTGCGGCTCTGCCACGCCGGGAATCATCAGCGGTTCGGGCACCCCCACCCGGCTCCGTGCCGCCACGGCGACGAGATGACCGTAACAGCGCTGCTGCCTGATGACTCGGCGGGTCACCTCAACGCGGAAGTGGGGCCCAGCGTCCCTACCAACCAGGTGGTACCCAACCGAATCCACGGCTGACCCCGGCTGGAGGTCACCCGCACGTCTATCCATCGAGCCAGCATTGTCTGGCAGTTCATGTTCCCTTCATCCACGACTGTCTAGCGTGCGGGTACAGCCGACCAACTGCGACGTCGGCCCGTGGTGAAGGAGCCGTCGTGTCAACCCTGGTCGTGTCCGAACCGGCACACCCGCTACCTACGGGGTGGGGCGGCGGCCTGGTCGATATTGTCTCCGGCAGCTTCGGCGCCGGCCACGACGCTGCCGCGCAGGCCATCGCCGACCAGCTGCAAAGCAGCGGCTTCCAAACCCGCATCTCCGACATCGTCGACCTGATGCCCGGATCGCGGGGCCGGGCCCTGCGCGCAGCCTTCCTCTACCAAGTGCAGCTGGCCCCGTCCAGCTACCGTTGGATGGTCCACTACGGGCAACAACACACACGCGTGAACGCATGGATTGCCCGAGCGATGGAGTGCGCCCATCCGGCGCTGCTGCGTCTCGCTGCGGACAGGCCGGCCGCGATCATCTCCACTCACCCCCTGGCCAGCCAGGCCCTCGGTGAACTCCGGACCCAGCACCGGCTGCGGAGCCCTGTTACCACCTATCTGACCGACATGTCGGTGCACCGCGTCCTGGTGCATTCTGGCGTCGACCTGCACCTCGCCTGGCACGAGGTGCCGGCTGCACAGGCCGTCCGGCTGGGCGCCGTCACCACCCGGGTGGTCCAGCCCGCGCTTCCTGCTGCTAAGCGTTCCTCCGCCGGCTCGCCGCCGCGCTCCCAAGATGACTGCCGTCGGGCGCTGGGTCTTCCGCTGAACCGCCGGCTGGTGTTGGTCACCGGCGGCTCCTGCGGGATCGGTGACCTCGAACGGAGCGCCGACGACATCGCCACCACCGGGATTGCTACCCCGGTCGTGCTGTGTGGCCGCAACGAACGGCTACGTCGCAGACTCCAGACGTTCCAACGGTCGGCAATAGCGCTCGGCTGGGTCGACGACATGACTGTGCTCTTGTCGGCAGTTGATGTCGTCGTTCAAAACTCGGGCGGCTTCACCTCCTTGGAAACCCTGTCCGCGGGCGTGCCTGTTGTCAGCTACCGCTGCCTGTCCGGCCACGGCGAAGCAAACGCGGACGCGCTCGACCAAGCCGGCCTGGCGCCCTGGATCCAAACCCCCGCCGGTCTGCAGGACGGGCTCAGGCAGGCGCTGGCGACCGTCCGCACGCACCGCTGGAGCGCGGCACAACAGGTCCGGCCCGGCCTGGTCGAGACCATCTTCGCCGGGTCCTGGGCCAGGTCGGCATGAGAACGGGCCATCTGCTGGCGCTGGCGGGGCTCACTGCACAGTGGGCTCCGGCCCTCACATCGATCGGCGGGCTGCGCCGCCTGATGATGCCCAGCCTGGCGGGCATCGCATCGAGCTCAGCCGTCGCCTTGACCTACGACGACGGTCCCGATTCAAGGTCCACGCCCCACTTTCTTGAGCTGCTGGCCAGCTACCACGTGTCGGCCACCTTCTTCCTGCTCGGCTCGGCTGTTGCTGACAACACCACGGTCGTCACAGAGATAGCCGCCGCCGGGCACGAACTCGCCGTGCACGGCTGGGACCACCGCTGCCTGGCCTGGAAACGGCCCGGGCTGCTCACCGACGAGCTGCGGCGCACCAAGGACACCATCGAGGACCTCACCGGTCAACTCGTGACCCGGTACCGTCCGCCGTACGGGGTGATGACCGGTGAGGGCCTGCTGGCGGCGCATCGGACGCAGTTGCGGACCGTGATGTGGTCGGCCTGGGGTCAGGACTGGACCCGCCACGCCAGCACACGGTCCATCGTGGATCACGTCTGTAGGACTCTCGCCCCGGGTGGCACCGTGCTGCTGCACGACACCGACCGGACCTCCACGTCTGGCTCGTGGCGGGCCACCCTGAACGCCTCCGACGCACTGCTGAACACCTGGCTTATCCAAGGTGTCAAGGTGGGCTCACTCCGAGACCGAGACAGCGCCCCATGCGGGGAGACGTCGGCCGCCGACCCGTCAGCGCTGCGCGAGCCCCCAGATAGCGAAGCCTGTTGGGATCAACCACTCGGCCCGTCACGCCCGCGCCCAACCCAACAGGACGCAGCGTGAACTGGTTCGAAGCCCTGCTGCTGGGCGTCGTGGAAGGGTTGACCGAGTTCCTGCCCGTCTCCAGCACAGCCCACCTCACGATCGCTGAGAAGCTGTTGGGGCTCACCATCAACGCCCCCGGTGTCACCGCGTTCACCGCGGTGGTCCAGGTCGGCGCCATCGCCGCGGTGCTGGTGTACTTCCGCAGAGATATCGCGGCTCTCGCCGCGGCGTGGTTCCGTGGCCTGGCCGGCCGCGAAGCCAGGAAACGGCGCGAGTACCGGATGGCCTGGTATGTGATTGTTGGGTCCGTGCCGATCGGGATCGTCGGGTTCGCCGCCAAAGGCCTGATCTCCGGCCCGCTGCGGAACCTGTGGGTGGTAGTGGTCGCACTCGTTCTGTGGAGTGTCGTGATGGTCTTGGCCGAGCGGCTGGGGAGCCAGGGTCGCGCCGAGACCGACCTGAGGCTCCGGGACACCATGGTCGTTGGGGTCATTCAATGCCTCGCGCTGGTACCGGGTGTGTCACGGTCGGCGGCCACCATCAGCGCGGGACTGTTCCGCGGCTTGGACCGCACCGCTGCAACCCGGCTGTCGTTCTTCCTTTCCATTCCGGCCCTGGTAGCGGCCGGAGCCTATGAGGGGGTCACCGCCGCGTCCGACATCTCCGACAGCGTGGGCTGGGGGGCCACCGCGGTGGCGACCGGGGTGAGTTTCGCCGTGGCCTACGCATCGATCGCCTGGCTGCTCCGTCTCGTCGCCTCTCACCGCATCACCGTCTTCGTCGGTTACCGCCTGCTGCTGGCGGCCACACTCGCCGTCGGCCTGGGAACTGGCATCCTCGATGCGACCTGACCCCGCCTTCCCCTGCCCCATCATCCGCGGGTGCAGCACAAGAGAGGTGAACGTTGGCGACGGCTGACCAGCCTGCCCCGTCCGCGAGAGCCCGGATCTGGCCGCTGACCCGACGCTGGACAGCTCTGGTCCTGCTGTTCGTCGCCTTGTTCGTCGGGCTCCGGCTCGTCCAGGCGGTGCAGGCACGACCGGAGCCGACCATCGTCACCACCGCTTCGGTGGTTGTGATCGGTGTGACCGGCCGCTTTCAGCTCACCGCCACTGACCGCGCCGTGCTCGATGCACACCGCCCGGATGTCCAGGTCGCGGCGGTGTCGGTCCGCCCCCGCTACATCGGCGACTGTGCGGCCGCCGGTTGGGCCACGTTGGGTGCCGGCCGCAGAACAGCGGTGAGCGGACTTTGCGACCCGCAGGTGAAGCAGCAGCGGGTCAGCGACTGGCCCCAGCGGCTGGCGGCCGCCGCCGCGAACCACGGGGATGCCCGGCTGGGGACGTTGGCCGGGTCGGTGCCGGTCTGTGTGGCGGCGGTAGGACCGGGTGCCGCCCTCGCTGCGGCACGACCCGACGGGACGCTCGCCCACTACGAAACCGTGCAGCGGTTCCTGACCGAGGGTCTCATCACACCGTGCCCGATCACCGTGGTCGACGCCGGCGCCGACGCGGACCCGATCACCGACACGCTGCTTGACCGGCCGGACACGACGATTATCGTGACGGGCATCGGACCGGCCGGCCAGTCTAGTAACCCGGGCCTGCAGGCGCTCTACGTCGTCCCGGTCACACCGGCGGGCTGGCTCACCTCCGCCAGCACCCGCCGCGACGGGGTCGTCAACCTCACCGACCTCACCCGCTCGCTGATCGATTTCGGCCTCAGCGGCAGCGGCGCCGGACCGAGCGTTCCCGTTGACGGAGCGCCCTTTCAGGTCAGACCCGACCTCGCGACCGGCGCGGCCGCCGAGCAGCATCTGGAAGCCGTGGCGGCGCTGTCCCAGGCGGTCCTGCGCGGCGACCTCGTCCTGGGTGCCGGGGGCGCCATCCTGCTTGGGGTCGCAACCGTCAGCGCTATGGCACGCAGATTTGCGACAGCTCGGGTGGTGGCGGCTTTCGCCACAGTCGTGCCAGCGTCGATGATGCTGACCGGCGCCGTCCCCTGGTCACAGACGAGCCTTCCGGCGACGATGCTGAGCTTGGCTGTGGGCGGCTGGGGTGTGGTGTTGACTGTGGTCGTTCTTGCGGTGGCCCGGCGTATCAAGGCTCCGGTCGCGGTTGTGGGGGCGGCGGTGACTGTCTTTGCTTTTAGTGTGGACGCCGCGCTGGGTGCGGTGATGCAGCCGGGTTCGATGCTCAATTCCAGACCGGTCAACGGAGGCCGCTGGTATGGGTTCGGCAATGTCACCTTCGCCGTCTACGCCACGGCCACCTTGGTGCTGGTCGGCTATCTGGTCTACCGGCTGCGGCTGGCGGGGCAGCGGCGGGCCGGCTTGGCCGCCGCCGTCGTGGTCGGGATCTTCGTGGTCTTGTGCGAGGGCTGGCCATCTATGGGTGCGGACTTCGGTGGAGTGATCGCCCTGACCCCCGCCGTGCTGTGGCTGGTGCTGGCGCTCTCCGACTCTGCGGCGACGTGGCGCAAGCTGGCCCTCGCTGGCGCACTGGCGGCCTTGGTCGTGGCCGCTATCTCCTGGCTGGACTGGCGTCGGGGCCCCGCCCGCAGCCATCTCGGCGGCTTCGTCCAACGTGTCCTCGACGGCGACGCCCAAGACATCGTCATCCGCAAAGCGGCCGCCGCCGGCCAATCCCTCCTGACACCGGCAGGAATCGGGACGCTGATCGTTGGCGTCGCGGTGTGGATACTACTTTTTCGCCGGCTGCTTCCATCAGCGTCCGACGATTTCGGCACCATCCGGCCAGTGGCCATCGCCGCGCTGGGCGTCGCCATCCTCGGCACCCTAGTGAACGATGGCGGAGTGACAGTCTGGTACACCTCGACCGCCGCGTTCACCATCACCATCACCGCGTTGCTGATCGACCGGGCCCACCACCGAACGCGGCTCCGACCGGCGAGGTCGCATGAGGAGTCGTGAAAACTGACTGTCAAAGGGCTTATCCGTGAAGCATGAAGGCGGAGGACGGGCCAGCGGTGTCTGACCATGCCGGAGGTGCCGAGACCCCATCTCCCGAACCTGCCGTCGTTCCTGTCGAAGGCCCCGAACGCGGACATCTCGTGGCGGAGGTTGATCGCCGTGGCGGGCGGTGGTGGGCTTCGGAATTGTCAGCTTGGCCGCCGACATGGTCTACGAGGGTGCCAGGTCCATCACGGGACCCTTGCTGGCTTCGCTGGGCGCCTCGGCCGTTCTGGTGGGTGTGGTCACCGGTGCCGGCGAGGCCATGTCCTCGGTGTTGCGGGTGGTGTTCGGGTCATGGGCGGACCGTAGTGGCCGCTACTGGGCGCTGACCCTCGCCGGCTATCTGCTTACCGCGCTGCGCGTGCCAGCCGCTGGCCATCGCACCTTTCCTCGGGGGAGCAGGTCTGGTGCTGGCCTGCATCCTCATCCTGGCCGAGCGGACCGGTAAAGCGGTGCGCAGCCCCGCAAAGTCTGCCCTACTGGCCCACGCCGCGAAGGCTGTCGGCCTTGGCCGCGGGTTCGCGGTCCACAAGGCTCTCGGCCAGGTCGGTGCAGTGGCCGGCCCCCTGGTCGTCGCGGGTATCGCTGCTCTGACGGGCGCCCTCTGGCCTGCCTTGGCCGTGCTGGCCGTCCCCGGCGCTCTGGCCGTCCTCCTGCTTCTATAGATCCGGAGCCGGATGGGCAATCCCACCGCATCCTCCGAGCCGCTGCCCACCTCGGATTCGCACTCCCGTCCCTCCGCTCCGCCGGGGATGGGCGTGCGCGCTGCAGCGGAAAGTCGGGAAGTGCCGGTGTCCCCGATTCGGCTTCCCGTGCAGTTCTGGCTGTTCGCTGCGTCAGCGGGCGCCGCCACCGCAGGCCTGGTGACGTTCGGGGTCATCTCCTACCACCTGGTCCGGGAGAACGTGGTCCCCGTGGCCGGTGTCCCGGTGGTGTATGCCGCGGCCATGGCGGCCGCAGCCCTGGCCGCGCCCTTTGAGGTGGTTGGACACCTCCATGCCGTTGCGGTGGCGGAAGTCGATGAAGTGCAGGTCGTCGATCACCATCAGCTGCGTCTCACATGAGTTGACGCAGTCCACCGCCAACGCCCCGAGCCTGGTGGAGGACGCGCGGGTGGCGGCGGGGTGGCTGTAGAAGGGGAGGATTCTCTGGTTCAAGCCTTTCAACGTGATTCCGGCGGATAGTCGTATGAACGCCACCGGCAGCCGCTGATGCCCACCAGCGGTCCTGGAGCCGTGGCGGCGGTAGCTGCGGCGGTGGAAGTCGCGGGCGTCGCGGGTGGCGATGGTCGTCTTGCCGAGGCCGGGGGCGGCGTCGATCACGACGGACCCGCGGAGCCGGTCCGCGTCGCGCCGGTTGGAAGCCATCACCTGATCGATCACCGCGAGCGCCGCGGACAGCTGGTGGGTCTTCACCGTCGGCAGGTTCGCGTTCCACACTATCCGCGCCTCGGTGTAGTCCTCCAGTTCTTCTCCGGCAAGCCGGCCCATCTCGGCGCGGGTGAGCTGTTGCAGTGGTTCGCGGGCGGCGGAGTTCACGAACGCATCCCTCGGACATCGTTGACCCGGACAGACCGGTTGGTGGACATATAACCACCACGGCGGGAAGTTCGCGCGGAAAGGGGGTTTGCCCCGGCCTCCGGTCGCGCTAAATTTCGCGCATGGCCGATGTGGGCAGCGTTCCCGACGATGCGACCGTCCGCCGTGCGGTAGCCGAGCGGATGAGCGAGGCGGCCGGTGCCTGGTTGGACAGCCTCGAGGCTGAGCAGCGGCGGATCGCCACTGGCGCCATTCCCATCGACGACGCGTCCGACTCCGAACGCCGGCGCTGGTTCTACACCCCGACCGACCACGGCGGCCTCACCGTTCACCAGCAGCGGCCCGCGCAGCAGCGGGCGGCGATGCGGCTCGTCGGCTCCGGGC
>JAABUN010004385.1_pt1 | contig 19393 bp, 24 predicted proteins | sample 5559311 | NCBI WGS metagenome assembly JAABUN01 (sample SAMN10711877, study PRJNA513370) | rock metagenome | isolation source: Antarctica rocks | place: Antarctica: Victoria Land, Siegfried Peak sud | reverse complement strand
CTGGCTTGCTAAACGCCGCAGCATTCGTACCCGCTGGTCTAAGCAAACCGCCAACTGGTTGGCTCTCGTTCAATTCGCTTGTGCCCACATTCTCTTCAACATGGCGGTTTTCGGATAGGGTCTATGTATCAGCAGAGCGAACTACTACACACCTCGGTTTACTAAAGACGTGTATACCTAAGTAGCTGCTGGCGGGGGCTCGAGCAGCATTAAAAGGGGAGCTTATGGGGCAACTGGGGACGCCTGAGCACTTCGGTGACTATCTAGGTGCACTTCTTAAGACACATCGACTCAGCGCCGCGCAACTTGCTGAAGCTACCCGGCTGAGGCCGGAGCTGATAGGCCAGCTTCTTCGCGGCGAGCAGATTCTTACTGCCGACGTCGCGTTTTTGTTAGCCGAGGTTTTTGCGCGGTCGCCGCTGGCACTGCTCGAGGTTCAAGCGGGGGGCGTACTTGAAGCGCGTGCCCAGACAACCCCACACAAAACCGGTTAAAACGCCAACCCGGAGCGGTACCTGGGGCGTCGTGCAGTCGGCGGTTATAGAAACGCCGGACGACACTGCCGCGCCCATAAATTGTGCTTCGGTGTAAAAGTCAATCTACCAGCTGGTTCTCCAACTATAGCCGCGCATCCTTCATGCTAGACCGCTGCACGCACCTGTTTGAACCGCAGAGAGCGCAGAGCGCCGTGTCCTTACTCGACTTCTTGCCTAAACCTAACAACCCGGACACCGCAGACCAAAAAATCCTGTAGCAGGCATCATCTGGCTTGAGGTGCACTCACCCAGAAAAATACGCTCTAGCACGTACGTTCTGACGATGACCTGTGCCCCGCATGGGGTATGGCTGCGAAGAAACGGTGTAACGTTACTTGGAAATGCTGTAGTTGCAAACAAGGTGCAACGTAGCTTTATAAAGAACAACCCTCGCCGAGTGCGAGGGTTTCTTTTTGCGTCCTAGACGCTTCTTTTGGTAGGCGCGGGCAGGATTGAACTGCCGACCTCTACAGTGTCAATGTAGCGCTCTCCCACTGAGCTACGCGCCTGTGCTGCTGGCAGCCTCTAGGTTGTGGAGGCGCTGACCGGATTCGAACCGGTGATGAAGGTTTTGCAGACCTCTGCCTTACCACTTGGCTACAGCGCCAGGAACTAGAGCCTATCACGGGCGCTAAAAAGGTGTCAATGACGCCGTAGCCGGAGGGTGTACGAGAAGTCGGTCGAGGCCGCTGAAAGAGGGATGAGAACACAGCACAGAGAAGGGAAAGTAAAGCTCAGGGACTCTACGCTACATTCTACATTTTTACTGCTCTCGCCTCGCTCAACCGACTTTTAAGGGTGTCTCGGTAGCGGAGTTTACTCTTACTATCTGCTACTTCGCGTACATATAGCAGGTACAGGTAAGGTACCATCTGGTTTGCAACACGCTCACCCAGAAAAATACGCTCTAGCACGTACGTTCTGACGATGACCTGTGCCCCGCATGGGGTATAGCTGCAAGAAACGGGGCAACGTTACTTGGAAATGCTAATAGCACGTGCACTGCCGTAATTCACAAGCTAGAAAAAACCTCGAGCCTTAGGGCTCGAGGTTTCGATTTGTCTACCTGTTGATGTTGGTACTAAGCGTCCTTCTTATCCTCACCGCTCTGATCTTCAACCGGCTCGCCGGACTCTGTAATGGGCGCTGATTCCTCTGTTTCTGCGAGTTCGAGGTCAGCCGGAACAGGTTCGCCTGAATCGGTGACGGGTTCACTCGAGGAGCTGACTTCAGGAGGCTCTCCTAAAGGGCTGACAGGTTCGCCGGAAGCCGTTACCGGCGGCGTCGTTATCGGCGCGGCGGCGGGCGGCATGTCCACAGACCCGCCGGACTCTGTGCCGGACGACGTGCTGGGGGACACGCTGATAGGCGGAACACTGCCGGAGCTGCTCGAGCCTGCACCAACCTGCGCGTCGGCGCGCGGCGCGCCGCTGCTACGCGGACCGCTGACGACGGGCTCGTGCGCGGGCTTTTCAGAACGTTTCTGGTTTTGACGTTGCAGCAGCCTAAAGAGCGCGTACACCGCTACGAGGATTACGACAATGGGGATAATCCAGCGGAGGAGCCACCAGAGCACCCCGGCGAGCCACATAAAGAGGAGCCCCACCAGGCTGATAAGCCAACCGACGAGCCAGATGACGCCGGTAGCGACGAGAAGAGCGATAACTGCAAAAACGACGAGTTCGACAATCTCTTGAATGGAGCGTTTCATATGCAGGTGAGTATAGCAAGAAGTTACGACGCCGTTTAGGAATGTACCCCCAAATTGTGAGTTGGCTCAGCTTGCACCGTCTTCGCTCTTTTCTCCGTTTGCAAAACTTTGGTTTCTAAAGGCCCACGCGGTAGACTGGCGTTCGTGTTACTTAAGCTGGACAAAATGGTTCACGGTGGCGTCGCTCTAGCTCGCCTCGCCGAAGGGCGACTCGCGCTCGTCCGGGGTGGGCTTCCTGGTGAACGGGTCAAAGCTGAAGTTAAAGAGCGCGCCGGTGTACTGCAGGGCGTCGTAACCGAGGTCGTTGACGCCAGCCCGCACCGCACCGCGCCGAGCCCGCATCCCGGCCTTGACTACAGCCACGTCGGGTATGGCCATCAGCTCGAGCTTAAACGCAGCGTCGTAGAAGATGCGCTCTCGCGGGCGCTTAACCACGGCGACCAAGGCGGCGCGCAAATCCCTCCGGTCGTCGCCGCGCCGGAACCGTGGGGCTACCGCAGCGCCGTACAACCCGCTGTCTCACGTACCGCTTCCGAAACGCTGCTCGGTTACCGGCAACCCCACACCGATACCTTCGTCCCTCTAACGCACGACCCGGTGGCGAACGCGGGTCTAAACCGGTTATGGGCGTGTTTACAAGAAAGGGGCCTGCCCAAGGGTGTGCGCGAACTCGCTCTGCGCGGCAACGACGAAGGCGAGGTGCTGCTCTGTCTGATTGCGGGCGCGTCGGCGAAAAATTATCTGGACGCGGCCCACGGACTCGTCGAGGTCGGGGTAGTAGGTGTTGCTTACGCACAGTACGACCCGCGCGGGCGGTTTAGGCGCGGCTCGGAGCGGCTTGCCGGAGCGCGGAGCATCATGCAGCGTTACGGCGACCTAGACCTTACGGTCACGGCGACGAGTTTCGCGCAGCCCAATCCGGCAGCGGCGGCCCGTCTCTACGCCGAACTCACGCGCTGGGCCGGGGCGGGCGTTCACGCTCTAGACCTCTACGCCGGAGGCGGCGTGATCGGCTTACACCTCGCTAGAGGTTTCGGTCAGGTCACGGCTTTAGAACTCGACCGGAGCAGCGTCGTCCGGGGCGAACGCGACGCGAAACGTTTGGGAGCCGAAAATCTCTCGTTTATCCACGCCGACGCCCGAAAACTGTCGGCGCTCCCGGAGGCTGAACTTATCACCGTCGATCCGCCCCGCGCCGGACTTGCCAAGGCTGCGCGGGGGGCGATCACCGCGTCCGCAGCGAAGCGGCTCTTGTACGTCTCGTGTGACGTGGCGACGTGGGCTCGAGACGTCGCCGAACTCGGGGCGGCGGGTTGGCGGCTCGAGCGGGTACAACCCTTCGACTTTTATCCGCAAACGCACCATATCGAGATTTTGTCGCTGCTGACACGCTAAATAGCTCGAGCCAACCGTTCGTTCGCAGAGGAGACTATGGGAAGTACGGTTCGCACTAATGACACCTTGCAAATCACGGCGAGTCAAGGCTTTCCCGCAGAGCTGGACATCAAGCAGCACCGTAAAGCGACTTTGTACGCTGCACAGTTTGAGAACCGGACGTTCTCTTTTTGGAACCAAGAGGAGATTAGAAACTTTCAGCAGCCACCCGTAAAGAACTTTCTGGTCGAGAACCGTGAAGGAAAGCATATTTACCGGGGACTTATCGTGATACTCACCGTAAAACACGATTATGTAGCAAAAGTAACAGCAGGCCAGTATCAACTCCACACGCTCTACACCTAATGAGGAGATGAAACCGGCTGCCCGGATATTGGGGTTAGACCCTAAGCTCGATTATTTTGCTTGAGCTTATGTACCGGAGTCGGCGTCGATCTCTACTTTTAGCATTTAGAGCGTAAACTTACAAACGTGTTAGCCAAACGCATCATCCCCTGTCTGGACGTTCACAACGGGCGCACCACGCGTGGTCAACAGTTCGGGCGCGCCGAAGCGGGCGAGCTTAAAGATGTCGGCGATCCGGTCGAACTCGCGCTGCTCTACAACGACCAAGGCGCGGACGAGCTGGTCTTTTACGACATCACCGCCACGAGTGAGGGCCGCAGCGCCATGTTGGACATCATCACCCGCACCGCCGAAATGTGCTTTATGCCGCTGACGGTCGGCGGCGGCGTGCGGACACTGGCGGATTTTCGCACGCTCTTTTTGGCCGGTGCCGACAAGGTATCGATCAATTCGGGCGCGGCCTCGAACCCGCAGGTCGTACGTGAAGCCGCCGAGCACTACGGTTCGCAGGCGGTCGTCTTTTCTATCGACGCCAAACGGCGCACGGATGGTTCCGGTTGGGAGGTCTACACCTCCGGCGGACGCAAGAACACGGGGTTAGATGTGCTCGAGTGGGTCGTACGCGGTCAAGAACTCGGGGCGGGGGAGATCGTCTTAAACAGTATCGACGCTGACGGGATGAAAACGGGCTACGACCTTGCAGCGACGAAAGCCGTGGCTCGGGCTGTAGATATTCCGGTTATCGCTTCGGGTGGGGCAGGTAGTGCAGGGCACATGATTGATGTGCTCCGCGACGCCGAGGCGGACGCGGCACTTGCCGCAGGTATCTTTCACAGTGGGCAAACGACGGTCGGTGAAGTCAAACAACTCTTAGCCGACGCAGGTGTCCACGTGAGGCTCGTTTAGGGTGCTAAACTCGGTATGTGAAAGTTTTCGAGGTGCCGGTCAAACTCTCTAAAGAGGGCAAGGTTGAACTACCCAGCGAACTTGTAAGCCTTGTTCGGGCTTCTAGCGCGCGAATTCTTCTGCTTATCGACTCGGACGAGGAGGGCTGGGCGGGGCTTAGTAAAGCTCAATTTGCTGCAGGTTACGCCGACGCTGACAGCATTTACGATACGCTTGAGTGAGGTCCGCTTTTCGGCAGGTGAGGTCGTTTTACTGACGTTCCCCGTCACCGACATGCAGGGTGCAAAGCGGCGTCCTGCCCTCGTATTGCTCGACGCGGGTGACGAAGACGTCCTTGTCGCACGGGTGACAAGTGCTCCGGCGGTAAGTGAGTTCGATGTACGTTTGCAAGGTTGGCAAAATGTGGGTCTGCTGCTCCCCTCAACCGTTCGGCTTCACAAACTGGCTACGCTGAAGAAGCGCCTCGTGACACGCACCCTAGGCACGTTAAGCGCTGCCGATAGGGAAGCTATTAACCGAAAGCTGATGCATCTATGGAACTTAAACTAAAGCTCGAGACCCTCGCCGTTCACGCAGGTGCAGAGGTTGACGCTGCAACCGGCGCAATCACTCCGCCGATTCATCTGAGCACGACCTTTGAACGTGCTCCTGACGGCTCGTATCCGCGCGGGTATATCTACAGCCGCACCGACAACCCGAACCGAGCTGCGCTCGAGAACGCGCTGGCAACGCTCGAGGGCGGAGAGGCCGCTGCTTGTTTTGCGTCGGGTTCAGCAGCGGCAGCAGCGATTTTTCGGACGCTCCGACCCGGTGATCATGTTCTAGCCCCAGATGACCTCTACCACGGCATCACCAAGCTGCTCAAACAGGTGTTTATTCCGTGGGGGTTAGCGGTTGATTTTGTAGACACCTCAAATGTTGACACCGTAAAAGAAGCGTGGCGAGAGAATACCAAGCTGTTGTGGCTCGAGACCCCCTCGAATCCCCTCTTAAAAATTAGCGATGTGGCGGCCCTGTCCGAGCTGGCGCATAGTCAAAACGCACGCGTCGCCTGTGACGCGACCTGGACGCCGCCGACGGTGCAGCGTTCGCTCGACTTGGGCACAGATTTGGTGCTGCATTCGACGACGAAATATCTGGCGGGTCACTCGGATGTGTTGGGCGGCGCAGTTATTGCGGAGCGTGCTGAGGGCGTCTTTGAAAAGGTTCGGACGGTGCAAAACCTCGAGGGTGCAGTCCCGTCCCCGTTCGACTGCTGGCTCGTCCTCCGGAGTCTCCGCACCTTGCCGTACCGGATGCGGGCGCATTCCGAAAATGCAGGTAAAGTCGCCGCGTTTTTGGCGGCTCAGCCACAAGTTGAACGGGTGTATTATCCGGGTCTCGAGTCCCACGCCAACTATGACGTGGCAGCGCGTCAGATGGACAGTTTCGGCGGGATGCTCTCGTTTGAGGTTGTCGGCGGCGAAGCGGCGGCCATGCGGGTTGCGGCGAAGGTTCAGCTTTTTACCCGGGGTACGAGTTTGGGCGGCGTCGAGAGTTTACTCGAGCACCGCGCCAGCATCGAAGGGCCGGAGAGCCGGACGCCCAAGGGACTTCTGCGGGTGTCGGTGGGGCTCGAGCACCCCGATGATTTGATTGCAGATTTGGCGCAGGCATTAGGGTGACGAGAGAATACGACGCCGCAGCCGATTACGACGCACAGTACAGCGCCGCTTATGAACCCGAAATTCGCTACCTTACGAAGCTGGCACTCGAGCAAAGTGGGGCAATTCTCGACCTCTGCTGCGGAACCGGTATTGTGACCATTCCCTTGACCGAGACAGGGCTCGAGGTTGTCGGGGTAGACATCTCCGAAGCGATGTTGAAACAAGCAAAGACGAAAGTCAAAGACCAAAACCCGACATTTTATCTGCAAGATGTGCTCGAGTTCAGTACCCAAGAGCGTTTCGGCCTCGTCCTAATGACCGGGAACGCGTTTCAGTGTTTTTTGACCGAACGAGACGTTACCGCGCTTTTTGCCAAAGCCTACACGCTGCTCAGTCCGGGCGGCGTGTTTATCTTCGATACGAGACTACCCGAAGGTTACGATTTTACCTTGGACGACGATTTTCAACTTTGGAGTGAGTATCAGGACGAAGCCGGAAACCCGGTTCGTTTTCTCGCCAAGCAAGCCGCTTACGACCCTGAGCAGGGCGTGCTTCACTTTGAAATGCAGGACGTTTTCGCTGACGGCACCGTCAAGCCCTCGAGTGAAACTCTCAAATTTACGCCCCTCGAGACGCTTCTCACACTAGCTCAAAAGGCCGGGTTTGAAGTTGCCGGAAGCTATCAGAACTGGAATTTGGAACCCCTGCGAGAAAACCCGGCGGCGTGTGTGCTCGAGCTGAAAAAGCCGCGATAACGCTGTTTTCGGCGGCCTAAGCAAAAGGTTTCAGGGCGCGCGTGGCGAACGTCACCGCGAGATAATCGTCAACCGGTTTGCCTGGAAAACGGTCTTCGTAAAAGCCGGTGAGCGTAAAACCTGTGTCTAACTGTCCACCGATAAGGTCATTCAAGGTGTGACCGAACTCGAGCGCCTGCCCGTCAGCAGAACGTTTTTGCTGCTCGCCCTCGCTCAGCTGCTCGAGATCAGCGTACGGAACCTTGTGCCGAATGACGAGCCGTTCGTCTTCGCTGTCGTCATTCAGGGCGTAGAGCAGCGGGTTGACCATTCCGGCGAGCAGTTGACCGCCGGGGCGCAGCACCCGGTACGCTTCACGCCATAAAGGGTTCACGTCAGGAATAAAGCAGTTCGAGATGGGGTGGACGATCAGGTCGAAGCTGGCGTCGGCAAAGGTGGAAAGGTCGGTCATGCTGCCTTGCACAGTGCGAAGCTCGAGCCCGTCCCGCTCAGCGACAAACCTATCTTGCCCCAGCTGTTCGTCGGAAAGGTCGAACACCGTGACGCGCGCCCCGGCTGCCGCCAAGAGCGGCCCTTGTTGCCCGCCGCCGGACGCTAAACAGAGCACGTCGCGATCTATGACCTCGAGCCAAGCATTTGGGACGGCACGCCCCGGTGTCAGGAAAATCTGCCATTCGCCGCGTTTAGCTGCGGCGACTTGTTCGGACGTTACGGGCTGCGTGTAGGGATTTGTGCCTTCTTTAACGCGCCGGTTCCACGCTTGACGGTTGAGGTCTTGAACGCTCATAACGTCGATTTTATCCGTTACACTGCACCTAATGTCACGTCACAGTGTTCTCGAGACCCTCGCCGCCTATATCCTAAAAACGCCTTCACCCTTCGTCCTCCGCGTCGCCATCGACGGGGTAGACGGGGCAGGGAAGACGCATTTTGCAGACGAGTTAGGGCTACTTCTGACCGTTTCCGGACGCAAGGTAATTCGCGTTTCGGTAGACGGCTTTCATCATCCGAAAGAGGTGCGTTACCGGTTGGGACGAGGTTCACCGGAGGGGTTTTACCGCGATTCATATGATTACAAGATGTTCAAAAGAGTTTTGTTAGACCCGCTAAGCCCCGGCGGGTCGGGGCGCTACCGTACCGCTATTCACGATGTTGAAACTGAGATGCCTGTTTCTGTTCCAGAAGAACAAGCCGAAGTGGGCGCGGTTCTGCTCCTCGACGGGATATTTTTGCACCGCCCGGAGTTGCGCGACTACTGGGACGCGTCAGTGTGGCTCGAGGTTCCCTTCAGCGTCTCCGTCCCGCGTATGGCGGAGCGTGACGCCGACTCACCCGACCCGGACGCTCCGGAACACCGGCGCTACGTCGAGGGGCAAAAGCTCTATCTAGACGAAAGTATGCCGAAGCGTCACGCCACTTTTGGCATCAATAACAGCGATTTGAACGCCCCTTTTATTGTTGGCGGCTAAAGTCTACGCCGTAACTGCTTCAGTCCCGTAACGAACCCCCGTCAGCTTTTCCGACACCCGCCAGAGCCGCTCCGCTAGGGCCGTATTTTGCGCGTCCGGAGTCATCCCTACTTTTTTCGGGTAGCCCCTTGCCTCTTGAAATCCGTCCGGGCCATAGTAATCGTTGGCTTGAACATCCGGCTCAGTCGTGGCGTAAAGCGTAGGCAACGCGCCCATCTCGGAGTTTTGGGCGAAAAAGCGGTTGAGAAAGGTCAAGGTGTTCAGGTGCGAACTCAGATTCGTTGACGTGTAGCCGGGATGCGCCGCTACTGCGAGCGCGTCAATTCTTTCTTGCGCAAAGTACACGTTGAGCTGCCGCATAAAGAGCAGGTTGGCGAGTTTACTCTGACCATACGCGGCCCACGGCTTGTAGCCCTTTTCAGCCTGCAAGTTGTCGAACTCGAGCTTGCCCATGCGGTGACCGGTGCTGCTCACGCTGACGACTCTAGCCCCAGGCGTTGCCCTGATAAACGGCAGCAAAAGCCCAGTCAGGGCAAAATGACCCAGATGATTGGCCCCGAATTGCAACTCGAAACCGTCTTTGGTTTTGCCAAACGGCGGCACCATCACCCCGGCGTTGTTGACGAGCAAGTCGAGCCTTTCAAACTCACGCCCGAACGCCTCGGCAAACGTATGCACCGAAGCAAGGTCGGCGAGGTCGAGTTGCATTACCCTGAGGTTTGCACTCGGCACCTCTGCGCGGATACCGTTGGCGGCGAGGTCGGCTTTTTGCAGGTTGCGGCACGCCATCACGACCTCGGCACCTTTGGCGGCTAAAGCTTTGGCGGTCTCGAGCCCGATCCCGCTGTTCGCGCCCGTAACGATAGCAATACGGTTCGTTTGTGAAGGCATATCTCTAGCTGTCCAGTGTGACATGGTGTTCTCCTTTTCTCTAATGCAAAACGGACTGGCAAACGGTGTCGGCGACGGTGTGAAGGGTGGCTTCGTCGAGTTCGACCCTCCCCGCGACAACCCCTTTGGCGAGGCTGATGGCGACGTCTAGAGTCATGGCTTGCAGCACGGATAAGGGCAAATCTTTGAAGACGCCGCGTGCTATATCCGCTTGGAAAACAGTGATGAGACGCTCGAGTGGGGCATCGGCCTCCGGTAGTCGCTGGGAGTAGTAGGCGGAGTGCTTGTACTGCTCGAGGAAGATTGTTTCCTGCGGGTGGTGCGTGTAGAAGTCGAAGGTATTGAGCCACAGGGTTTTGAGGCGCTCGAAAGGCGGCAGCGCGTAATTGTCATCGGTCAGGGTGAAGGCAGATTTGGCTAAAACCTCCTTATAGAGCGTGTGAATGAGCATGTCTTTGCTCTCGAAATAGTGGTAAATGATGCCGGAACTGGACGCGGCGCGCTTGGCGAGCTTGCCGATGCTGAAACCCGTCAAGCCCTCTTCGCTGACGAGTTCTAGCGTTGCTTTGAGAATGCGCGTTGGCCTTTCGGCGAGCGGAACGTGAGTGCTATCTGGACTAGATTGAACGTTCACTCTAGCAATCTACACCTATCTTGATGGGGTGTCAACGCCCAGGCTTAGTACTTGTAGCGCGCCGCTCTTCGCTCCCGTTGTTAAACTGTCTCTATAGATTGTGAGGTCAGCTATGTCCCAGACACCGATTACCGATTTCGTTCGCCACCACTACCGCCACTTCAACGCCGCCGCCCTGATTGACGCTGCCGACGCCTACACTGCGCACCTGGAAAACGGCGGTCATATGATGGTCACATTGGCCGGAGCGATGAGCACGGCTGAACTCGGCTTGTCGTTTGCTGAGATGATTCGGCAGGACAAGGTGCAGCTGATTTCATGTACGGGCGCGAACCTCGAGGAAGACATCTTCAACCTCATCGCGCATGACTTTTACGAGCGCGTGCCGCACTACCGCGACCTTACCGCGCAAGACGAGCAAGACCTCTTAGACCGCCATATGAACCGCGTGACCGACACCTGCATTCCTGAAATGGAAGCGATGCGTCGGCTCGAGGACGCGCTTCTGAATGAATGGCAACAGGCTGACGCCGCTGGCGAACGCCATTTTCCGCACGAGTTCTTGTACCAGCTGATTCGTTCGGGGGCGTTAGAAGAGCATTACCAGATCGACCCCAAAAATTCGTGGCTGATCGCCGCTGCTGAAAAAAACCTGCCGATCATCGTCCCTGGTTGGGAAGACTCGACGACCGGCAACATGTTCGCCGCGCACTGCATCACCGGCGAGCTAAAAAACGTCCACACCGTAAAAACCGGCATCGAATACATGATGTACTTAGCTGAGCTTTACACCGAAACCGCGCCGGAGCACTCTATCGGTTTTTTTCAAATTGGCGGGGGCATTGCCGGGGATTTTCCCATTTGTGTGGTGCCGATGCTCCATCAGGATTTGCAACGTGAAGGTGTACCGATGTGGGGCTACTTTTGCCAGATCAGCGATTCGACGACGAGCTACGGTTCGTATTCGGGCGCAGTGCCGAACGAAAAGATCACCTGGGGCAAACTCTCGGCAGATACGCCCAAGTTCGTGATTGAGTCTGACGCGACGATAGTGGCACCATTAATGTTTGCGCTAGTTTTAGGGCAGTGAAATTTGATAATACAAGGGAGTCGTCATTACGCTAAGGAGAAGCTCGCAGTAGCAGACTACACCTCTACTTCTAGGCTTCTCATTTGACAATGAGCTGTAGAGTGTTTTTATGACAGCACTGATGTACTTCGCATCGCTGCTCGCTATCAGCCTTGGTGTAGCCCACTCTATTCTCGGTGAGCGTTACATTTTTGTGCGGCTGTTTCGCCTTAAAGCTCTACCGAAGCTTTTCGGAGGTACGCAGTTTACAACACGGACACTCCGCTTTGCGTGGCATATTACAACGGTTGCATGGTTCGGCTTCGCGGCGCTGCTCGTTCAATTGGGTCAGGGCCAACTTAGTTCAAACAGCACGGCACAGATTATCGGTTGGACCTTTGTCGTGTCTGGTTGTCTCCCGCTTATCATCACGCGCGGGAGGCATTTATCCTGGGTGGTCCTGTTCGCTACAGGGCTCATCTCGCTTTTCTGGAGTGCTGTCTGAGAACTCGAGCCTTCTTGCCTCAGGCTCCAGCTGGGCGTACTATTTGATCATGAGCTACAAAGACACCATCACTATCGAACCGGGCAAGCATGGCGGAAAACTCTGCATCCGGGGGATGCGTATCACGGTTTACGAGGTGCCTGAGCTTTTAGCCAGCGGGATGAGCTATAGGGAGATACTCGAGGATTTTCTCTACCTGATCCGAGAGGATATTCTGGCTTGCCTCAGCTACGCCGCTGACCACGAAAAAACCACGATAGTCGCTTGAGCTGACTTTCGACCCGGATTTGTCTTCCGGTTTGCCCTCGAGCGATTTGCGCCACTCTTACAGACTCGAGCTGACTGCGGTGTTCACAATAGCTGCAGGAGGCAAAGCTGTGGATGACTACCGACCTACCGAGGAACCGTTCGGCCCGGACGAACCCGACTTCGAGGAATCGCTGAACGAGGACGCCGACAGCGCAGAAGACCCTAAACCGGAAGACGACCGGAATTAAAAAAGTTTATGGAAGCAGTGTAGGTAGACCAAGAGAACGTTTAGAAGCGCGAAGGCGATACCTTTGAAATCACCGCTTCCAAGTCTGAGCTTGACCACGCTGGGGCGGAGCGTGTAAAGCTCTGCCTGGATGTAGATGACCGAAATAGAGGGGTTCGTTTTTGCCGGTACACCGACGCTAAAAAGCCGATAGATTTGCCGGTCGGTGGCGGGAGCGACTTTGAAGAGGTCACTGGCGATTCCTTTAGGCTGAGGGTTGGCGTAAGCGACCAGTTGGGCGAGTATCTGAGCCAACGTGCCAACGTGCGCCTACCCGGAAACGGGCGCTACTCAGAGGCTCGAGCCAACAAAGAACAACAGGCTCGTTTCCAGCAGAGAACTTTCTGTACACGGCTTATTCAGATCGTCTATGCTTAAGCTGCACCTGCTGGGGGAGTCGGTGCGCGTCCCGCTTAAAGAGCGGGGCGTTTTTCGGAAGGCTAAGCTCGTTTTGTCTTTTTACTTTTGCCCGCTACGGACCGACTTGTAAGCTGTCGGCGCAAAATGTTAATTTGTTTGGAGAAGCTTCAGGTTTCTGAGGTTTTAAGCGCCCAGGCGTGTGCTTGCGTGGCGATGTAGCTCAGCTGGTTAGAGCGCACGACTCATAATCGTGAGGTCAAGAGTTCAAGTCTCTTCATCGCTACCACAGAAACGACGTCAGAGACGCAAAAAAGAAGCCCCGTGATGAGCGGGGCCGTTCTCGTGTGTGCTGGTTTACTGCTTAACTACTGCTACAGGATTTCTAGTTTGCTTCACGCTGCTTTGCGTCGGTTCCGAGTAGGTCAGCCATCCCTACGGCAGCCTGTGCCCTTTGGGTTGCAAACATATGACTGTACACGTCAAGTGTGAAGCTCGGGTTCGTGTGGCCTACCCGGTCGGCTATTGAACGCGGGTCGAATCCCTTAGAAACGAGTAGCGAGACATGCAAGTGTCTCAGGTCGTGTAACCGGGCCTTCGTTACTTTAGAAGTTGTCAGCAGAGCCTTGAAACTGCGTTCAAAGTTTCGTGGGTGGATTAGCGTGCCGATTTCGGTTGTGAAGATGAGCCCGCTATCTGTCCAGGCGTCGCCTAAAGCTTTGGCCTCTGCCTCTTGAATCAACTTGTGCTGTGCCAGCACCTCGAGTACGTCAGGGGAGACGGTCACGTACCGCTCACCCTTGCGCGTTTTAGGGGTCGTGAAGTGCGGCGTACCGCCTAAGACGGTCAAGGATTGCCTGACACTTAAAACCGGGCCGGTGAGGTCTTTCCAGCGCAAACCTAGCAGCTCACCCCGGCGCAATCCGGCAAACACAGCCAGATAGAACGCGGCATATAAACGGTGGGGCCGTGCTGCTTCTAAAAATTGCACCGTTTCGGCAGGTGTCCACAGCAACATCTCTTTACGGGTCTCTTTAAGCTTGGCAACAGCTTCACAAGGGTTCCGGTGAATGAGTTGCCACCGCACGGCCTGTTTCAGCGCGGCAAACATAAGCGTGCGGGCCTTGTTTGCGGTCGGTACGCCGATCTCATCTGCGAGTTCGCTAATCATCCGCTGAAGGTGTAGCGGCGTAAGTTTCTCGAGCTTGACACTGCCGACTCTCGGAATCACGTACCGCTCGGCTTGTTCCCGGTAGAGCATCGCGGTTCGTTCCTTAACACTGCGCTCTTTCTCTTTCAGCCAGGTCTCGAGGTATTCGCTGACGGTCAGCTTAGTATCCGTGTACGTCCCGTTCACTAGGCGCTGCTTGACCTCTGCCAGTTTTGCGAGGGCTTCTGTCTGCGTTTTGCCGTACACGGTTTTACGCTTCTGTTTGCCCTCCGGGGTGTACCCGGTCGTCACCTGACCTATCCAAGAGCCATCGGGCCGTTCGGAAACTGAACCCTCACCTTTAGCGCGTTTGGAAACTTTGCGGCGTCCAGGCATTAATTGACGTACTCCACAACATCACCGATCTGTAGCGCCTCGTTCCGGGTAAGGTCTCGCAGGTAGGGTAAAAGCTTTTCTATAACGCCTGTGTCGAGCGCTGGGTGCGTCCCGTTAGCAATCGCATAGGCAACATCACGAGACAGCCCAGAATCTTTCCATAGTCGGTAAGGGGTCGTTTGACGGGCCTCGAGTAGCGGTTTAACTTTCCATCGTATCGGCATTGTCGGCATATTACGCTATACCTCCGTTCTTAGCTATAATACCACAAAACACGCTATAGCGCTATGTGTTGACATGTTACGCCGTTTGTAGTAATATAGAGACAGCTAAGGGCAAAGCCTCGAAAACTAACCCTTAGCTAGAAACGGAGTTCCAAATGAACAATACCATCACCCTTAACAAGCAATCCGGCGCAAGCTACCGCAGCCCTATCAAGGCATACGACCTCATGCGCGGCGCTGAAGTTGTCGGCACCCTTCAGACCTGGGGCACCGTCTGGGAAGTTTTAGACGCTACCTTTAACCTCGTTTCTAAGCACACCACCATCAAAGCAGCGGTACGTGTCGCAGCGAGGGCTCTGTAATGAGCCCCTTTACCTTCGTAGACGTTGAGATGTACAGCGACCGTGAAGAGGACTTACAAGCACTCTACGCAGAGTTAGCCGCCGAAGAGAACGGGGCAGATGAGGAACTGCCCCCCATCATTCAAGATGAGTTACCCGAATGGGATACCTGGGGGGAGGCGGCATGATGCCACTTCTCTCCCAACTGACAACCGCTAAGAACGGGCTCGAGGATGCCCAGATTACGCTGTGCGGTGCTGTTACGGCACACGCTGAAGCTAAGCGCATCTTGGAACGCGCTGAAGCATACTTGCTCTGTGAAGGTGTCGAGGGCAAGAACGACAAGGAACGGGGCGCTAAGCTTAGGCTCGAGTTAACCGCTGCCTATTACGGGTTGCACGAAGCCGAAGACGCTCTAACCGAAGCTCGGTGTGTTCATGAATTGGCACGGCTCGAGTGGGATTTGGCCCGGTACAGGTGTAAAGCTGAAGAAATGTACTCAACTGAAGCTGTATAGATAGCATTACCTAGAGAGAAGTCATAAATCAAAGGCTTCTCTCTAGGTAATGCCGTTAACTAATCGTCTCGAACGAGATCAATCAAACGGTACTTTGTTCTCTCTTCCAAGGTTGTTGAATTAACTTCTAAAATCTCATGTATCCTTGCAATATAAGTTTGCCCTATCATGTAATTGCCAAGTACGTTGAAGTCACTCGCAACCTTACCTTGATAACGGATTTCATGCTCGGGGTCAAAAATTTCAAACGCACCTGTACGTGAGTGCAACGCTATGAGTTCTCCAATGACTTCAAAGCTTGTTTCGTGTGCTTTTGCAATTATGTCTACCACTCGGATAGCTTGTACTGCCTCTGAAGACGATATTTCAGCAACTCCCACTTGACCATAGGGATTAGCCCACTCCATCACGAGATCGGCTTTTCCCGCTACAAGATTCTGCAACAAAAGAATGTACCGTTTAGCAAAACGCCCGGTAATGCGGCTCGAATAATTCTGTAAAACGGTTTCTTGAGACTTTGCAGAAATAATGTCGGTCATCTGTTTTAGCGCACGTGTCACAGGCTCTTCGTGCCAAAACAATGGTTCGGCACTCTCCTGAGCGGTCTCAAGTCGAATACTAAACGAACCTGCCATAAAAGGTTGAACATTAAGTTTAGCCATATTCATTACACTGTTAGGAATACGCCCTAAACTATTTGGGTCGTCCTGTACTTCCACATGAACGAGTGCCTCGAGACACGCTTGGTACGTTTGCAAGAAATTACCGACTAATCTTGCCGGAGCTTCATGCAAAGTGGGATTTTCAAAAATCAACCTTAAATCTGAGATTGATTTTCGACTCTGAGTAGCTATCTGAGGTAAAGAATATGAATGCTCTAAAAGCCCACTTGGAAGCGTTACCCGTTCCCCAGGCTCGGGCAATAATTCATCACTTAGGTCTGCGGAATTGACTTCTTCGACCGAGCTGCTTCGTGTATCCCAATCGACATAGACTAGAAACGCCTTGCCATTCAGACCGTTTCTAAACGCTGCCTGTAGCTCCATTCCCCCAGACCGAACCGCATTCAGTATCCCTTCATGAACGGGTGTGAAGACCCATGTTTCCTGATTAGTGTCTTCACTCTCATCAGCCCAAACAGCTAGATAGGCACGGCTCTGGCTGTCATGGCATGAGAAAAGAACCGGCCTGTCGAAGTACTGATAGCTTTCGATAACAGACAAGCCTTCTGCGAAGTTTGGGGAGGGAATAGGAAACACGGTTTATTAGAGTTTATCCACATAAGCAAAAAGGGTTATCGGTTCTCGAGGGGCGTCAGAGGCTACCCACCATGTATGATGGTTTGCCACAGTACCAGGTGTATTTTTCAGCCTGCCCATACCTTCCACAAGCACACCCCTTGCTACGCACTTATTCTTGAACCCTTTTACCTGCTTGCGTGCCTTCCTCACTCCCTCTTCGCTCGTGTAGATAGAAAGCCCTCTACCTTGACAGTCGTCTTCGTCAGCTCTCCCCATATCATAGTATGATTTAAGGTCGTCTATCGTCACTTCTTGCCTGTTCTTTCCGAGAAATCGAAACATGACCTCATAATTTGCTGTGTCTCTTGCGTCATAAGGGGGGCAGTCATCGGGATAGTCGTTAAATTCCATAAATTAAAGTTCACCTCTAAAAGCTTTGTCGAGTACCGAAGGGAGAAGGGCGTCTAACTCCCCTCGAGTCTGGGCTTGAAGCTGTTTTGCGTTCTCAAATTTTTTGCAGATTAGGTCAAAGTGCTTTTGCTGTTCTATAGGCGGTACAGGCACTTCTATAGCCGCTAGTGCTTTCATAGCAAGCGTTCGGTTTCTACCTGCTCCCCCCGGTGAAGCCTTGCCAAGTTTCTCGAGACCCTCCGGTGAAAGAAAATAGTACCGAAGATAGTTAGACGTAGCTGCGCTCTCTTTGGGCACACACGTCAAAAATCTATGTGAACCGACGCGCCCTGTATCCTCTGGTTTGGCAACGGCCACAGCACCCTCCCAAGCAAAAACGATTTGAAAGATAAGGTCATCCTCTTCTATCCGGTACAGCTTTTTGTTTCCTACTTCACTGCCTGGTAGCGCAGGCTTGAAGAACGTACCTTTACCGAAGGAGCGCACACCTAGCTCTGGATACTTATCATCGGGCACAACTTCTACTTTTCGCCTAACTAGCGGTGCCACCTCAGACATTGGTGAAAATTTTGCCCCTTCTGATAAACCGGCCTGTGCGCTAAAAAGGGTGCGCTGAATGTCACGCTCGATCTCACCACGCAACCCTCGAGCCTCTTCTATCTTGCTAGCGAGATGCTCGAGCTTTTCTATAGTCCTCTGCTGTTTTATCAAGTCTCTTGGGAGGTCGGGAGCTTTTTGCAAAAACGATTCCTCTGCGATAGCGGTAAGAAATTGTCCTACACGCTTTTGTACAGCTAAATCAATAATTGGAACCTTGAATGCACCTATCTGTTTTGCTGAAACGTGAGGGATTGCTATACTCCGATTTGAAGTAAGAAGATGCTCGACAAAATGTTGCGTATGAAGCATATGAGCCAAATACTGTTTATCCAACGATGGCGAAACATCTAATTTGCAGACTCGCTGTAAGAGTAACGCGGGCAAATCTTCCTTTTTTAGAAACGCTATCTTTATACCTCGTCTTGTTACTGTCCCGTCCATTGAGACTACAAGATCGTTTTCGCAGAGATTGAACTTTTCAAAGCTAGACGCTAAGGTTTGTGGATAGTACGCAGTCTCAGTCCAATCAACATAACCAGTTTGCAAGTTGATATTTCTTAGTAGACGAACGCCGTCACTGCTATATTCTGAGCTTTTGAACGCATGGCCGCTAAGGATTTTGAGATGTAAATCCAATTGGGTCAAAGCATCATTCTTACTAAGAACGTTGTAAAGCAAAGTACAAGCAGCTAAGTAGCTGACTTTAGCGTTTGGCATCAGTTTGAGCAAAGTATTCACGCTGTGACGGGCTTCACCAGCGCCGCCCCGATCTCCCGCATAATCTCGGCTATCCGCTGCTCTTTTGCCAGGATGCTCTTAACCAGCTCTTCAGGCGGTAGGTGTTCTAAGTCCTCTTGGCTGTCCGGGTGTTTGCGGTCGAGGTTGTAAACCGCGTTTAGCGTCGCCTCGGCTTTGCTCGAGTCTTCTAGTGTAGCGGCCTGTGCTTGCTCGAGTTCCGCTTTGAAGTCGTAACGCCATGCTTGCCCGTTCGCTTCACGGTTGCCCCACCACGCCCGCACCGCGTCAAAATGTTCATTCTGTATGGGGCGCGTCTTCGTAAAGTTCTTGTACCCCTCCGGTAGCGGTAGCTGGTAGTACCAGATGGTCTCGGTAGGTTTGCCGCGTTCAAAGAAAAGCAGGTTTGTCGGGATGCTGGTATAAGGCGCAAAGACGCCGTTCGGTAAGCGCACGATGGTGTGTAGGTTATAGCCCTCGAGCAAGTCACGTTTGACCCGCATCGTTACCCCGTCACCAAACAAAAAGCCGTTCGGCGTCACCACGGCGGCGCGGCCCCCGTCTTTCAGCGCCCGCATAAAGTGCTGCATAAACAAGACTTCGGTCGCGGCGGTCTCATGGCTGAAGTCGCGTGAGGCTTCAGCGTGCTCTTTCCCACCAAAGGGGGGGTTAGCCAGGATTACGTCTCGTTTGTTTTTCGACAGCTCGAGGTGGTTGATCAGCGCGTTGTCCCGTTTGATGACCGGCTCCGGGACGCCGTGCAAGAGCATGTTCATCCGGCCTAACAAGTAGGTCTGCGGGTTTTTCTCAACCCCGTTGAAGGTGCCCTTAACCTTTTCGCGTTGTGAGCCCTGAGCTTGTACGCCTTCACGCGGGATCATGTGCTCGAAGGCGCTGATTAGACCTCTTGCGAAAGTCACAAGTCGAGACCCGCATTGATAAGACCGGCGATAAGGTTGAAGCGTAAGGCGAAACGCTTGCGTCTGTTGCGGTAGGTTTCTTTGAGGATACGCCAGATTTTGAA
>JAABUN010004384.1_pt1 | contig 19396 bp, 17 predicted proteins | sample 5559311 | NCBI WGS metagenome assembly JAABUN01 (sample SAMN10711877, study PRJNA513370) | rock metagenome | isolation source: Antarctica rocks | place: Antarctica: Victoria Land, Siegfried Peak sud | reverse complement strand
GTGAGGGGGGCCGGGACGGGACCGGGGGACATCGCGCCTCCAGGGGGTAGGCCGCCACAGCGGCACGATCGCGCAACCAGCGTATTCTCGCACAACCCCTCAAGGATTTCCGCGACCGTGTACTAGGCCGGTGCCCCGCGCTGACCAGCGCTGCTCCCCCCACCACGCCGTGGCCGCTGCGCGGGCCTGCAGCTACACTCTCCTCCGTCCCCAGCGTGCGCTGTAGACGAAGGAGGAGCCACCCATGCCCATCCGCCCGCTGCACCGCCTGCTCACGCGCGGCCACGCCGCCGCGCAGCGCCTCTGCCGGTGGCTGCTGGCCAGCATGCGCCCGGTCGTCGTGCCCCTGGCTGTCGGCACCCTCGCCGATTTGGCGCGGAGCAAGTCGGCGCTGGTGGCCGAGAACGCCTTCCTCCGCCACCAGCTCGCCATCCTGCACCGCAGCGTCACCCGGCCGCGTTGTACCCCGGCCGATCGCGCGCTCTTGGTGTTCCTGGCGAGCCGCGTCCGCGCCTGGCGGTCGGCGCTGCTGATCGTGCAGCCGGACACGCTCCTGCGCTGGCATCGCCAGCTGTTTCGCAGGTACTGGTGTCGGAAGTCCCGCGCCGCTGCCCCGGCGCACCGCCCACCCCTCGCGCCCGAGACCGTTGCCCTGATCCGGGAGATGGCCATGGCCAACGCCCTCTGGGGCACCGAGCGCATCCGCGGGGAACTCCTCAAGCTCGACATCCGCGTGGCCAAGTCGACGATCCAGCGCTACCTGCGCGAGGCCCGCCCGCCGCGCCGCGCCGGGCAGACCTGGGCCGCCTTCCTGCGCAACCACGCCGGCGAGATCTGGGCCTGCGACTTCCTCCCGGTCACCGATCTCCTCTTCCGCCCAGTGTACGCGTTCTTCGTCATCGCCCTTGGCACGCGTCGTGTGATCCATGTCGGCGTCACGCGCCAGCCGACCGACGCGTGGGTCGCCCAGCAATTGCGCGAGGCCACGCCCTTCGGGCAGCATCCTCGCTACCTCATCCGCGATAACGACAGCAAGTTTGGGCCGGCCTTCGCCCGCGTCGCCGCGGCCACGGGCATTACCGAGCTGCGCACCGCCTATCGCGCACCAAGGCAGAACGCGACCTGCGAGCGGTTCCTTGGGAGCGTGCGCCGCGAATGCCTCGACCACCTGCTGGTCCTGGGCGAGACGCAGTTGCGGCGCGTGCTTCGCGAGTACGTGCGGTACTTCAACCACGACCGACCGCACCAGGGCCTGGCGCAACGGGTCCCCGTTGTCCCTGAGGCAGGCCCAGCTCGCGCGGTCACGGGTGGCAGCGTACGGGCCATCCCCATCCTCGGTGGCCTCCATCACGTGTATGCGAGAGCCGCATGACGCCACACGGACAGACTTCTCGGCCAGCACAGGGCACGTGAAGCTGTGGCGCGACCGGCGCTTGGCGCGGCCACAACGCTACCAGATGAGGTTTTCACACCCCACAGGCTTTTTGCATGTCCACCCGCGACCCCGACATCGTAGCAATCCCCCGCGCCTTCGTGGACCGCTTGACCGACGCCCTCTGCTACGCCGCCTGACTACCGCTGAACGGCCAAAGTCGAGCTAAGTCCACAAAGTACCGGTTAGAGGAGGTAGAAGTAGGCACCCTCGAAGTGGCGACCGGCGATGGTGATGCCGTGGGCGCTGGCCGCGCCCGCCCTGACGCCGTTCGGGTAGACGGTGCGCCACAGGCGCACCAGCTCGCTCTGCGGCTCGATCACCGTCACGTCATCCAGTTCGAGGTCGTTCAGGCCGTAGGGCTGCCGACCCGGACGGAGGTCCAGCATCGCCTGGAGGGCGCGATACGTCGCGATCGGCCCTTCCTCGGCGACCATGGGCGAGGCGAGGTGCAGCCGCCAGCGGTTCCCGTCGTCCAGGTAGAGCCAAAAGGCGGCCACGATCTCGATCCGCTCGCGCGCCCAGCCCACCAGCGCCCGCCCCGCGTCGATCATCTCGCGGGTCAGCGCGGCCCGCGCCTCGATCACCACGATTTCCGTAGCCACGGCAACACTCCGATCTTCGGCTCGGTGCAGGCGCGGTAAAGGTCGCGCGCCTGCACGGCGGTGGTGTCGGCCCGGTAGCGCGACTGCTCGCTCCAATCCTTGACGGTCTGCCAGTTGACGCGTCGCCCCGCGTCGGCTACGAGCCCCGGTCGGAGATCGGTCAGCGCCAGGAGCTTGTCCAGGTTGTGCGTGTAGAAGTCATTCACGATATGCCGCTCCGGCATCGTCCGGGGCGGGATCGCCTTGACGACGCACGCCTTCAGGGCGCACTCGACCGCGTAGCCGCACAGGTAGTATGCACCCGCATACTCGCCCGCGTCCAGCAGGACGCTCGCCTCGCGCTGCCGAGTTAGCGATAGGCGCTGCCAGTCCCGCCGATCCATCGCCCCTCCGTCGCCGACCCGTGCCGTGCGCGCATGGTAGCACACAAGGGACTCTCCCGACCTTTTGCTGCGGCAGTAGCCCATGTCCCCACTGGCGGCAGATTCGGGCAGCAAGATGGAGGCCTGGACAGGGGAATCGGTCGCTACATGCACCTGTGCTGGCTACATGCCCATCCGGGGCTCGATCTTGGCACTCGAAGCACGAGGCTGCTACAAATTTAGCCCGGATGGAGTAACCGGCCAACACAGGGCCCGCCCGGGCCGATCGGCCCGGGCGGGCCCCCTGCCCTCGACTGGAGAGGTGGACTGAGCTCATTGCCGCGCGGGTAGACGTATGATAGCGTCGCCGCCGAGCCACCGTTCCCTGATTGGGTACGGCATACTCGCCCTCACCCCTTTCGGAAGGGGTGAGAGCGTCAAGGACCCTATCTCGCGTCGATCATGTCTCCACCGTACTCCGCTGACCTTCTCCGGCCGATTACCCCAAGATTACCCCAAAACGTATCCGCCCAGGCCGCTCGGCCTGGGCGGATACGTTGTTTTCCCAGCCATAGCAGGGATTTGTGCGGTCGGGGCGAGAGGACTTGAACCTCCGACCCCCTGGCCCCCAGCAAGAGTAGCCCGACAGGCCCTTTTCCGGCCCTAAGCCCCCTGGCTTCCCGGAGCGAAACCTCCTGACCCCACGAGTCTAGCAGAAGCTCGCGCGAGAAGCGACGATCGCCGTTCGCAGAATTCACCGACATGATCGCTCGCACCGTGCGCGTCCGCCGTCCCCGCTCGTTGCTCGTCTGCGGCGCTGTCGTGGCGCGAGAAAGTCGGGGGGATAACGACGGACGGGCTTACCGGCGAGGACAGGCGAGAGATCACCTCAAGTGGCTGCCGATGACTGGTAGTGCCGGAGGCCGGGGACATCGGCATAGTCGCGGGTGTTGCGGGTGACGAGGCGCAGGTCGTGCTCAAGCGCGGTGGCCGCGAGCATCAGGTCGCGGGCGCGCGGGCGGACCCGCTTGCCGTGCGCCCGCAGCGTCTCCCGCAGCGCGGCGCAACGGCGAGCAATGTCCTCGGAGAAGGGGAGGACGGGCACAACGGCGACGAACGCTTCGAACTGTTCCTGTGCCTCTTGCCGGTGAGGGCTTCTGAGCACGCCCTGATAGGCCTCCATGTAGGTGACGATGGAGATGAAGAGGCCGCTGTCCGCCAGCTCGTCGAGGGGCGCGATTGCCTCGGGGACGGCGGCGAGATGGTCAAGCACACTGTCGGTGTCGAGAAGGTACGCCATCGGTTACGCCGGTCGGCCCGCGCTATCCTGCTCGCGGGCCTCCCGTAGCTCCCGCTTGAGCGCCTCGACATCAACCCCCCGCAGCGCGCCGACGCTCCGGGCGAGGCCTTCGCGCACGCGGGCAGGGTCGAGCCGTGGCCGTGTGTCCGGCGCTTCCTCATATTCCTGCACCCGCACGTCAAAAGTCGTGCTACCGCTCACGAGCCGCAACGGTCGCTTCTGAGCCGCCGCCTCTTTGAGCTGCCTGCTGAGTTCGCTGTCCGCACTGATGGTCACTATGTGCTGCATCGTCCGCCACCTCTGTTGATATTATCGCACACGGAGCGTGTCCTACGCGGCTATTGTCAAGTTGAGTGGGGGCGGGTGATGTGCAGGCGCTTGAAGGCGTGACGAGGCCTGGGACACCCGTCGCTCAGGTCATCGCCGGGGCGCCGCTGACCGCCCGCCAGGTGGCGAAGCGTTCGGCTCTGGTCTGGCGGTAGTCGTGAGCGGTGCGGCGGTGGCGACGCGGACGGAAGTGGCCGACGATCGGGCCGTAGGCGGCGAGAAACCGTTGCGCGTGGCCCGCCGATTTGCAGCGCCGCATCCGCCGCTCCCGCTCGCGCGTCGGCTGGTGCGAGTTCTCCGCCCGGTTATTGAGCCCCTTGTGCCGCCGGTGCTCGACGCCGGGCAGCACGCCTCGCATTGCCGCCCCGTAGCTCGCAAGCTTGTCGGTGGCCATGACGTGCGGCACGTAGGTGAGTCCCTTGAACGGTAGTGTCAGAACGCAGGACGCAGTCACCAAATTCGGGACAAGCCGGGCGGAAAGTGGGGACCGGCACGGTGAAACGGGCGATCTCGCGGGCTTGAACACGCGTGATAGGCCGCATTTTCTGACCACGTGGGGAAGATCAAACCTACCACGCTGGCATTGACTGAGTTCTGACACTTCCCCTTCACGGGGAGTGGACGGGCGACCTGCGACGTGGCCGATGCGGCGGTTGCCGTCTCGCTCGGACCATACGAGAATATCCCGCCGCGCGCTGGGGCGGGGGCGATCGGCGAACAGGATCGGGGGGGCCATGCGCGGAACGGGACGCCTCGTCGGCGCGGCGCGACAGCCGACCCCGGACGGCGCGCGGCGCGGCCTCCTGCGGTCGCGCCGCGCCGCGCCGCTCCCCCCGGCGGCGCGGCTCGTCCTCGGTTTCCTCGGGCTGATCGGCCTGGGGACGCTCGCATTGCTCCTGCCCTTCAGCGCGCGAGGGGGGGGATTCGACCCGCTCACCACGCTCTTCACCGCCACCTCCGCCGTCTGCGTCACCGGCCTGGTGGTCGTCGACACCGCCGACCACTGGGCGCCCTTCGGCCAGGCGGTGATCCTCGCCCTGATGCAACTCGGCGGGCTCGGCTTCGTGATCGGCGTCACCGCCCTCGCGCTCTTCTCGGGGGGGCGGATGAGCCTCCGCCAGCGCGTCGCGCTCCGGGAGAGCGGCAGCGCCCTCCGCCTCGGCGGCCAGGGCGGGCTGATCCGGCGCACCGTCCTGCTCACCCTCGCCTGCGAGGCGGTCGGGGCGCTGCTCCTCTGGCTGCGCTTCGGCCCGCGCTTCGGCTGGGGGCACGGACTCTGGCTGGCGGTCTTCCACGCCGTCTCGGCCTTCACCAACGGCAGCTTCGACCTCTTCGGCGGGTTCCGCAGCCTCGCCGATTTCGGGGGCGATCCCGTCGTCCTGCTCACCATCGCCGCGCTGATCGGCGGCGGCGGCCTCAGCGTGATCGTCTTCGAGGATCTGCGTCGGCACCGCCGCTGGCGTCGCCTCAGCCTCGACAGCAAGCTCGTGCTGCTCGGCGGCCCGCTCCTGCTCCTCGGCGGCGCGGCGCTCCTCTTCGCCGTCGAGCGCCAGAACCCCGCCACCCTCGGCGGCCAGCCGCTCTGGCGGCAGCTGCTCAACGCCCTCTTCCACTCTGCCGCGGCGCGCACCGCCGGCTTCACCACCTGGGACTTCGCGCGCACCGACGACCGCAGCCTCTTCTTCCTGCTCGGCCTGATGTTCGTCGGCGGCGCGCCGGGCTCGATGGCCGGCGGGATCAAGCTCACCACCGCCGGCGTGCTCGTCGCCGCCGTCTGGGGCACCCTGCGCGGTCGGCCCGAGGTGGCGCTGCTGGGCAGACGCCTCCCGACCGGGCAGCCTGGGCAGGCCTTCGCCGTCGCGGTCCTCGCCCTGGCCCTGATCGCCAACGTCGCCCTCGCCATCAGCCTCCTGGAGGGGCCCGGACGCCACCCCTTCCTCAGCCTCCTTTTTGAGGTGACCTCCGCGTTCGGCACGGTCGGGACCTCGGTCGGCATCGCGCCGCACCTCCCCGTCGGCGGCAAGCTGCTGCTGATCCTCACCATGTTCGTCGGGCGCCTCGGGCCGGTCACCGTCGGCCTCGCACTCACCGCCCGCGCCGACGCGGTACACTATCGGCTGCCGAGCGAACCCGTGCGCATCGGCTAGCGCCGCGGGCGACGCGGCGCGGTCGCGGCCGCGCGGTGGGCGGGTCGTGGTTCGTCTTTCGTACTCGGGCGGAGCGCACGATGGAGCGAGACAGGTCCCGTCGGCAGTTCGCGGTCATCGGCCTCGGCCGATTCGGCATGGCCGTCGCGCGGACGCTGGTCGAGCGGGGACACGAGGTGCTGGGCATCGACCGGCGCGAAGAGAACGTGCAGCGGGCCAAGGATATCGTGACCTACGCGGTGCAGGCGGAGCTCGCCGATGGCGCGCTGGTGCGCGAGCTGGGGCTGGACGAGGTCGACGCGGCGGTCGTCGCCATCGGCGACGACCTGGAGGCCAACATCTTCAGCACCACGCTGCTGCTGGAAGCGGGCGTGCCGTGGGTCGTCGCGCGCGCCAGCTCGGCGCTGCACGCGCTGATCCTCAGGCGCGTCGGCGCGCACCAGGTCGTCTTCCCGGAGATCGACAGCGGCGGGGCGGTCGCGCGGGGCTTGCGCGCGCGCGGCGTCGCCGAGCACATTGCCCTCGCCCCCAACATCGGCATCAACAAGCTGGAGGTGCCGGCACACTGGTGCGGCCGGACCCTCGCCGACTTGCGCCTGACCGACGAGGACCCCGCCTTCATCGCCCTGGTCATCCAGCGCGGCGCCACGACCATCGCCCTGCCCGCCGCCGACCAGCGGATCGAGCCCGGCGACACGCTCGCCATCCTCGCCCACGAGAACAAGCTCGACGAGCTGCTCCCGCCACCCCGCCGCCGCTGACAACGCGTGTAGGGTGCGACTACCCCGTGCGAGGCCATGATCGTGGCACCCGCAGGGCTGGGGTGGTAGAGAAAGCGGCCAGATGGGCGTGGTATGCAGAAGATCCGTCCGCTACCCACCACCGAGCGATGTCCTCCGCCGAGCGTGCCGATTCACACTGACCGTACGTTGTCAGGGCGGGCCTTCCTCTTGCCCTCCCGCACGTTGCGGCTCACGTCGATCGGGGGGTCGCTGTCGCCGAGGAGGTCAGCCACGGTCGCGCGACCACGCACGCGTGGGGGTCGCGCACCCAGCGGCCGACGTCGGGCGTGGCGTCGCGGTCGCGCCGCATACCGACGAACGGCGCGTGCTCCCAGGAAGTTGCTCACGGGCCCCGCCTACGTGCCGCGGGTCGTGATCACGGACACGCTCGCCAGTTACGGGGCGGCGCTACGGGAGGTCCCGCCGAGTGTGGAACACCGGCGGCACAAAGGGCGCAACAACCGCGCCGAGAACTCCCACCAACCGACCCAGGAGCGCGAGCGGCGCATGCGACGGTTCACGTCGCCCGGCTATGCCCGGCGCTTCCTCGCCGCCTATGGCCCGATCGTCGGCCATTGCCGCCCGCGCCGCCACCGCCTGACCGCCGCCGCCTACCGCGAGACCAGAGCCGCACGCTTCCAGACCCGGCACGAAGTGGCCGGGGCGCTGGCCGTCGCCTGAGAGCGCACGCGCACGGTCGCAACTCGCCCTCGTTCAGCTTCCCTCCCCGAGTAGCACGCTAACTTGACAATGCGCTGGCATGGAAGTTGCCTTGATTTTGCAGTGAGATAATTCGGCCCCACGCGGGACTGGCCGCCGAATCGCCGCAAGATGCACGAGAAGTTTGGCAGTTGGCTGAGCGACTAGCCCACTCGACTACCGCCCCCTCTGGCGAGGGTTTTCGGTGCGTGGCGTGCGGGTGCGCCGCTAGACAGGTAGGAAATAGTGTTCGATTATCTCATTGTTGGCGCCGGTTTCGCCGGTAGCGTACTCGCCGAGCGGCTGGCCAGCCAATCGGGTAAGCGCATCCTTCTCCTCGATAAGCGCCCCCACATCGCCGGTAATATGTACGATCACTACGACGACGCCGGGATCCTCGTCCATAAATATGGCCCGCATATCTTTCACACGAATTCGCGCGACGTTTTCGATTATCTCTCGCAATTCACCGCCTGGCGCCCTTACGAACACCGCGTCAGGGCCAGTGTCGATGGGCAGCTCGTACCGCTTCCGATCAACCTCGACACCATCAACCAGCTCTATGGTCTTCAACTCACGGGATTAGAAGTTGCGGGATTTCTCGCCGAGCGTGCTGAACCAACCGCACAGGTGCGGACCTCCGAGGATGTCGTTGTCGGCAAAGTGGGCCGTGAATTATATGAGAAGTTTTTCCGAGGTTATACGCGCAAACAGTGGGGCCTCGATCCGTCGGAACTGGATGCGGCAGTGACGGCCCGCGTGCCGACACGGACGAATCGCGACGATCGTTATTTCACCGATACGTATCAAGCGATGCCACGTCACGGCTACACGCGCCTCTTCGAGCGCATGCTTGCTCACCCCGGCATCAGCGTCATGCTGAACACCGATTTTCGCGATGTCGATGGGATGATCCCCTATCGTGAACTGATCTATACTGGTCCGGTCGATGCTTTCTTCGATCATCGGTATGGCGCGCTCCCCTACCGCTCCCTCGAATTCCGCTTCGAGACCTTGGATCGTGCACAGTCGCAATCCGTCGGCACGGTCAATTACCCGAATGAACATCCCTACACCAGGATTACCGAATTCAAGCATCTCACCGGCCAGGAACACGCGAAGACAAGCGTGGTCTACGAGATTCCGCGCGCCGAGGGCGATCCCTACTATCCGATACCGCGTCCCGAAAATGCCGCCCTCTATCGGCGCTACCGGGCGTTGGCGGAGACAACGGCGGGGGTCCGGTTTGTCGGTCGTCTGGCGAATTATCAGTACCTCAATATGGATCAGGTTGTGGCGCAGGCCCTCAAGGTCCATCGCGATATCGTCGCGCGCGATGCTGCCGCCCACCCAACCGCGATGCCCCCTTCCCGCCGCGCCGCGCAATCTCCGGGACACTCGGACCAGTCCGGCGCTACCCCCGATCCACTCGCCGGAAGGGCCGAGGGTACGGTGCTGACAGATTCGCTACCGCGCGGAGCGGAGGTTGTCCATCAGGAGGAGTTTCTCGGCAGATCTGCAGTGGGAGGGGATAATTGACGCCAGGAATGACGGTAGCGGTGTCTGAGGAGGGTACAGCGCTCCTGTGTTTCTCGCACTTACGCTGGGATTGGGTCTGGCAGCGCCCGCAGCATCTTCTGACACACCTCGCGCGTCTGAGCGCACGGCGGATCTACTTCATCGAAGAGCCAATGCCGCACGACGAGGATGACGCGGGGCCCGCCCGCCCGTGCTGGCAATTCAGCGAGGTTGCGCCCGGGATCACGCGGTGCGTCCCACGCTTCGCCGCGGCCTGGCCGTTCTTCCTCGAATCGGGCGGAGCGGATACGCGCACCATGCGGAAGCTGCTCGCCGGACTCTGCCGGATGTATCGGATCACTAATCCGCTCGTGTGGATGTATACCTCCCTGGCGCTGCCGCTGCTCCAAGAACTCGAGGCGCGGTTACTGATCTACGATTGCATGGATGAGCTCGCCCTCTTCGCGGGCGCGCCGCCGTTACTGCGCGATCGCGAGGAATCTTTGCTCGCCCGGGCGGATATCGTCTTCGCGGGCGGGCGAAGTCTCTATAAGACGCGGGCAGGACATCACGGCAACTGCCATCTGTTCCCCTCGAGCGTTGAGCGTGCCCATTTTGAAGGCGCGCTCGCAGCGACGACGCCGATACCCTCCGATGCCCGGCCGGGCACGCCGACCTTCGGATTCTATGGTGTCCTCGATGAGCGGCTCGATCGCCAGCTCATCGATCAGGTGGCGGCGCGCAGGCCCGATTGGTCAATTGTCCTGGTCGGTCCGCTGGCCAAGATCGCTCCCAGCGACCTGCCCCAGCGGCCTAATCTCTACTATCTCGGACAGCGCCCCTACGCGGACCTGCCCGGATATCTGAAGGCGTGGGAAGTATGCCTGATGCCATTCGCGATGAACGACGCCACACGCTTCATCAGCCCGACGAAGACGCTCGAATATCTCGCTGCGGAAAAGCCGATCGTCTCCACCCCAGTGCGAGATGTCGTGGCCGATTATGGTGGACTCGTGCGCTTCGGGGCTGATGCCGACACCTTCATCGCGGCCTGCGAGGCGGCGCTCGCGGAGACGCCACCGGAGCGGCAGGAGCGGATCGCGCGCGGTCGCGCGATCCTCGAGCGCACCTCCTGGGCGGAGACGGCCGCGCGGATGTACGGCATTATCGAACGAGCCCTCGACGTTGCCGCGTCGTCCATCACGTTGCCGGTGGGCGACAACATGCTTCAGGGATAGGTTGATCGACCACGACAATGTTCCCAACAGCGCTCAACCTACCAACGTTGCCCGGGGATGGCGTCGAGCGCTCGGCGACTCGTCTGCGCGGGTCGCGGCTCGCCGAGCGTGAATCGCGCCGCGGCGGACGCCTGGACGTCGTGGCCTCGCGGGGTGATCGACGCGACACGACAGGGCCAGTGCTCCCCCTGAGACGGTCGCCGGGGCGAGTACGGCGAGAGAAGTGAGGTAAGAGCGTGGCGCAGGTATGTTTCTTCACCGATAGCCCGGAGCCTTCGGGGATGGGCCAGCACATGCTCGCACTCGCGGCGCACCTGCGCGATAGACACAGCATCTCGGTGATCTGTCCGGATAGCCCCGAGGGCTATCGACTGCTCGCGAGTGCCGACGCACTCGGCTTGGATACCCTACCACTCACCGTCCGCGACGGAGGGCGCGGGTGGGGGCAACTCCACGACTGGCTTCGCGGGCGACGAATCGCCCTTTTCCACGGCCACGCCGGCGTCGGTTGGGAGGGTCACGACGGTATAGCCGCCGCTCGTGCGGCCGGCGTACCGGTGGTGGTGCGGACCGAGCACTTGCCCTACATGCTGACTGAAACCTCGCAGCGTGCGCGGCATCGTCGGCTGATGGCCCAGATCGATCAGCTCATCTGCGTCTCCGAAGAGGCAAGCGCTGGCTTCCTAGCCGCAGGGATACCCGCGCATCTCGTGTCTACCGTGCGCAACGGTATTACCCCACCGTCGGTGGGACTTGGTGGTCAAGGGATACGGGCGGAACTCGGACTCCCGTCGACCGTCGGTCTCGCCCTCACGGTCGGACGGCTCACCCCGCAAAAGGGTTATGCAATCCTGGCCGCAGCGGCACCGGCGGTGTTCGCGCAAGTGCCCGATATCCACTTCATCTGGGCGGGGGTCGGCGCGCTGGAGGGCGAGTTGCGTGCGAGGGTGCGCGAACTCGGGGTCGAGGGGCGGATTCATCTCCTCGGACAGCGCGCGGATGTGGCCGCGCTGATGGCGGCTGCAAACGTCTTCGTCCTCCCTTCGCGCTTCGAGGGGCTGCCCCTTGTGGTGCTCGAGGCGATGGCCGCAGGCCTGCCGGTCGTCGGCACGAATGTGTGCGGCACGGCGGAGGCGGTTGTCGATGGGGTTACCGGGCGACTGGTGACTGCGAATGATCCGGCGGCACTTGCCGCCGGCATCGTGGACGTGCTGGCCGACTCTCGGCGCGCGGCCATGTGGGGGCGGGCGGGTCGGCGACGTGTGGCGCGCGAGTTCAGCGCGGATCGTATGGCTTGTGAGACGGCGAGCATCTACGGGCGGCTGCTGCAAGCCCGTGCCACCTTGCCGGGTGGCTGGTGGGGGCCGGTTCAATCCGGGGGGGGCGGGAGGGGGCGGGTACGTCGCCATAGCGAGCACGCCAGCTCACCTGCAGGAAGTGTTGGCATAAAGGAGCGTACAATGGAACAGGTTCGCATCTGCTTTATCGGTGCCGGGGGCATCGCGAATCGCCACCTGGGTAATCTTCTCGCTTTCCCCGACGTGCAGGTGACGGCGCTCGCCGACCCGGATTGGGCCCGCGCGAGCGCGAGCGCGTCGCGCTGCGACGCCCGGCCATATACCGACTATGCGGAGATGCTCGAGCGCGAGCAACCCGATGCCGTGTATATCTGCGTGCCCCCATTCGCGCATGGTGGGCCGGAGCAGGCTGCCCTGGCGCGCGGGATACCGTTCTTCGTGGAGAAGCCCCTCTCGGTCGATCTTCAGGTGGCCGAGGAGATCGCGCGCGGCGTGGCGGCCAAAGGCCTGACGACGGCGGTCGGCTACCACTGGCGCTATCTCGATACGGTCGATGAGATCAAAGAACGACTGGCCTCAAATCCTGCCCGTCTCGCGCTCGGCTACTGGCTCGACGGCACACCGCCGCCCGCCTGGTGGGGCCGGGAGGAGGAATCGGGTGGGCAGATGGTCGAGCAGACCACGCACATCTTCGATCTGGCGAGGTATCTCCTCGGCCCGGTCCAGGAAGTGCAGGCGATCGGTGCGCGTCACGCGCGGCCCGACTATCCCGACCTCGATATCGACGATATTTCGCTGGCTACGCTCCGCTTTACTTCGGGGGCGATCGGCTCGTTCGCCTCCACCTGCATCCTGAAATGGCCCCACCGGATCGGGCTCCACCTCTTCGGCGACGGTCTCGCGATCGAGCTGTCGGAATTTGATCTGATGGTCGACGTTGGGCAGGGTCGGCCAGTGCGCGAAGCGCGCAATGATCCGTTCGTGCGCGAGGACCGCGACTTCGTGGATGCGGTCCTCGGGCGGCCCGATCGTATCCGTGTGCCCTACGCCGAGGCACTGGAGACGCATCGGCTGGTCACCGCCGCCGCCCGCGCAGCCAGGGAGGGCCGGACACTCGGACTCGACCTGGCGACGTCAACCCAAGAGCGATAGCGCACCCACGATGGAGGGGGTACGGAGGGGGTATGGAGGGGGATACGACGTTGGAAGAAACCGCCACAGGACCGTCGTTTGGCTGGATTATGCAACCGGCCCTCTTCGACACACCACCCGGGCAGGATGCGCGCGGGAGCGAACTGGCGCATCTGCTGATCGCCGCGAATGAGCGCCATGTCGAACTCGCGCGCGGGGCCGGGCTGGACACGATCTGGGTCGAAGATCACATGGGGTGGGGGGACAAGACCCACCTCGAGTGTTTCACCAACCTCGCGTGGCTGGCCGGTCGCCACCCCGGCTTGCGCTGGGGGACGATGGTGTGCGGGCAGGGGTTCCGTAATCCCGCCTATCTAGCGAAGCTGGCCGCAAACCTGCACCTGCTCACGGAAGGACGCTTCGTGCTTGGCCTCGGGGCGGGCAATAATCCAGGCGAGCACCGTGAGTATGGTTACCCTTTCCTGCCCGCCGGTGAACGGCTCGACGCAACGGAAGAAGCGATCCGCATCATTCGAGCGCTCTGGACGGAGAATCCGGCCACCTTTCACGGACAGCACTACCGCATCGATAACGCCTTCTGTTCGCCTCGCCCCGATCGCCCCCTGCCGCTGATGATCGGCGGCGGGGGTGAGAAGCGCACGCTACGGATCGTGGCGCAATACGGCGACTGGTGGTGCGCCGACGTGGGAGACGCCGCCACGTTCGCCCGCAAGAACCGCATACTCGACGAACACTGCACCGCCATTGGCCGCCCTCCCGGCGCGCTCACGCGCGCGCAGTCCACCTGGATCAGCATCGAGGAAGATTCCGCACGAGCGATCCGTTGGCCCGCTCTCCACATCGTCGCCGGCACGCCTGCCGAGGTCACCCGAGAACTGCGCTCGTTCATCGACGCCGGGGTCGATCATTTCGCTCTTCGTTTCATGGATTATCCCGCTACCGACGGCTTTCATCGCTTTGTAGAGCGGGTACTGCCCCATCTGACGGCGGACTGAGGATCACGCGATGCGCACACGATCAGTCCCGGCTGCCCACGCCATCGGAGGCGCACAGCCGTCGGCGACCGCGATTGCCGAGAGCGCGTACGAGCCCAGGCGGATACTCTTCATCTTCGCCTGGCTCGTTGTCGGCGGTGAGGAAACGGAGGTCCGCTTGCTCGCCCGGCATCTTGAGCGGGCCCGCTACCGAATCGAGGTCGTGGCCTGCTTTCGCAAACCCGGCATGCCCGAGCAGTCGCACGAGCAATTGGCGACGCTCGGCGTGGTCGTGGATCGCACGCCATATACTCGCTCGTTCGACGATACCGTTACCTACCTGGCCGCCAAGATCGCGCACGGCGATTACGATCTGGTGGTCGCCTGCCAGGCGGTGCCCGACGCCTACCCCGCCCTCGCGGCACTCGTCTCACCGCCTCCGCTGATCGAACATGGCGGCCTGGTGGATGAGGCACTGGCGGGCCCGAAAGACCGCACGGCGCGCTACGTCGGTGTTTGCGACGCCATCCGCGCCGCCGCCGCGAGCCGGATGGTGGACCGCCCGCACCACGCGCTCGCCATCCCTTCGATGGTGGATCTGTCGGAGTTCGATCCCCTCGATCGGTCGGCGGTGCGGGCCACCTGGGATATCGCCCCGGAGGTGCCGGTCATCGGCTGGGTGGGTCGGCTGGACCGTAAGAAGCGCGTCGAGGATTTCCTGCGGGCGGCGGCGTACCTTCGCGGCACAAATCCGGAGGCGCGCTTCGTCGTGATCGGCGGCCCGGATGCCTTCATGCCCGAATATGCCGACGAACTGCGCACCCTCGCGGGCGCGCTGGGCTTGACGGATGCGCTGGTCTTCCTCGGCGACCGGCCCGATGTGCCGCGCCTCATGTCCGGGATGGATATCTTCGTCTGGCTTTCCTGCGGCGAGGGGCTACCGCACGTCATCGCCGAGGCGGGCGCGGCCGGTTTGCCGGTCGTCGCCGTGCGCGATCATGGCTCGGTGGAGCAGATCGAGGATGGTATCAGCGGCCTCTTTGTGCCGCATGAGGATCCCGCCGCCGTCGCCGTCGCGCTCGCCAGGCTGCTCGCCGACCCCGCGCTGCGCACCCGGCTCGGTCGAGGGTTGCGCGACAAAGTCGAGCGCGAATACAGCGCCGCTATTGTGACCAGGCGCTGGGAGGCACTGTTCGACGAGGTTATCGAGGAGGCGCGACAATGACGCGACCCTGGCTCTTCGGCTCGCTCTTTCTCGGCGGCTTCGAGTGCTCCACCCACTTAACCGTCGAGGGCCATCGCCTCGATGTGATCGCCGCGACCCAGCACGACAGGCTCGCCGAGGACGATTATGCGCGCTGCCGGTCAGTTGGCATCAGGGCGGTGCGCGAGGCCGCGCGCTGGCCGATCGCCGACCGTAGTACCACGCCCGATCTCGCGGCGGTGCGGCACCTCGCGCGGCTCGGCCGCGAAGCCGGGCTGCTCCAGATCTGGGATCTGATGCATTACGGCTACCCGGACGATCTGGACCCATTCGCACAGCCAGAGCCGTTCATCGAGCGTTTCGCCACCTTCGCGCGCCAGGTGGCTGCGGTCGTGCGCGAGGAAACCGCAGGGCCGACCTACTACACGCCGATCAATGAGATGTCGTACAACGCCTGGTCGGCGGGCGAAGTGGCATACATGGCTCCCTTCGGGAAGGGTCGGGGCGGCGACTACAAGCGGCTACTGGTGCGTGCCGCCATCGCGGCAACGAACGCGATCTGGGAAGCCGATCCAGGTGCGACGATGGTCACCGTAGAGCCATTGGTTCACCTCCACGCACCGACCGGTCGGCCCGAGCTCCAGGCCGAGGCCGATCATTTCAATAACGACGTTGTCAACGAAGTCTTCGATTTGCTGATGGGACGGCGCGAGCCTGAACTGGGGGGCTCGCGCGCGCACCTCGGGATCGTGGGGTTGAATTACTATTCCGGCAACCAGTGGACCATGCCCCTGCCAGAACAACCCCAGCGCGCGCTGGGCTGGGACGAGCCGGGCTGGATACCGCTGAGCGAGCTCCTCAGACGGGTCGAGGCGCGCTACGGCGGACCATTGCTGCTGGCGGAAACCGGCTCAGCGGGCGAGTCGCGCGCCGACTGGATCGCCTTCCTCTCCCGTGAGGTGGGCCGGGCGTTCGAGCTCGGCGTCGATTTGCAAGGGATCTGCCTCTACCCGATCGTGACCTCACCAGATTGGGAAGACCCGACGGCTTTCTTCGATGGTGGCCTTTTCGACCTCGTGCCACAACCGGACGGTCGACTCGATCGCGTGCTGGCGGGCCCGGTTGCCGCCGCCCTGCGCGCGTCTCAGGCGACATTGGACCCGGCAAATCTCCCGACGACAACCCTGCCTGTCGGGCCGCTCCCTCCCGCCGAGCCCCCGGTGCAGGTGGCCCGCACGCGTGAGCGAACGCGCTTCAAGGCCGATAATTTCTCGTACCAGACGTTGCTCGCGGGCGAGGCGCTGACGGTCGAGCTGTACTGCTTTGGGCCGGGCGGGGCGCTGCCTGCACACCGGCACGCCACCACCGAGCATGTCCTGACCATCATCGCGGGGGAGGCGGTGATACGAACCGGCTCGAGCGAAACCACCCTCCGCACAGGGGAGAGTATTCTGGCACCGGCGGGCCTATACCACGGCATCATCAACGCCACCCGCGAGCAGCTCGTCGTGCAGCAGGTCAGCAGCCCCAAACCCTGGGATGCGCGCTTCGCCGGGCCATACCCGAGTCGCATTGGCCGGCCCGAATAGCGCTATGGCCTCCGTCGGGCGATGACATGCCGGAAGAAGGCGATCAGCCGTTCGGCGTGTGCATCGAATGAGAACTGCTCGCGTTGGTGCCAGACATTATCGCGTAGCCGCCGCATGGTCGGCTCATCCGTCAGACGGGCGCGCAAGTCTGCGGCATCGCTGAAGGAGACGCCGATATCGCGCTGCCGGGCGAGCGCTTGTGTCGCCACGATGGCCTCGCCGTGATCGGGCTGGATCAGCGGCAGCCCGGCGGCGAGCAACGTGCCCAGGCGGGCGGGGTAGTTCATATCGTCCCACGTCGCCCGGCGGATATCGCCCTCGTTTCGGCTCGTGAAGATGTGCAACCAGCCGGCATCGTAGCGGGAGAGTTCGCTCACCCAAGCATCCTGGCGCACCGAAGGGTGGAGGTGGAGGTGCTTCGGTGCCACGCGTAGCGATTGGGCGATCCAGTCCCGCCACCATGCACCCCAGGTCGGGCCATAGAAGTGCATGTGGATCCCGACACCGGCGAGACGGCCCATCGTCTCCGGGTGGATACCGAATGGTCGTCCCGACACGACCGTATGGACCTCTCCATCGGTCAGCGACAGGCGCGGTTGGCGCTTCGCGGTGAACCAATCACGCTTCGGCAGATCCCCATCGAGCACCATCGCGTAATCGTGCAGAGCCTGCCCGGGCAGCACCGTCTCGAACCACGACTGCATCTCCGGGCTGGTGTAGATTTGCCCGTCGGAGCGGGTGTGCAGCGCGACGAGTTCGGACCACATGCCCCGTTCGAGACAGGCGAAAGGGCTCTCTTTGAAATGCCAGACGAAGGGGATATCGCGCGTCCCGATCAGGACCTCGTACGCGAAAGGGACGGCTTGCCAGTTGAGCAACCCGTAGATCACGTCCGGACGGAGACGCCGGACAGCCTCTTGCCAGCCGAGGAGGGGCAGATCCACGACATGGCCGAACGGCAACGGGCCGACCGTGTTGAACCCTACCCCATCCGGTGTCCATAACCCGTAGAGGCGGTGTCCCAGCTCCTCGAGCGCCAGGACCCGCTCTGGATTGAAGGCCAACTCGCCGACGAGCAGGATTTTCAATCCATCCGGGGCTACCTGGGTGTCTGGCCGTTCGCGAAAGCGACGATAGAGCGCGCCTTCGTCGAGAAAATCCCCCTCGGAGGATGCGAAGCTGAGCGGCTGTGCGATCCGAAACCGGCGGCGGTAGCGGTTGATCCCGCCGCCAAGCGATTCGCGGATGATCTTGTGCCACTGCTCGGGGTGCTCTACCCATTCGCAGGTGATGGCCTTGCTCGCCACGAAGGTACCCTGTCGGCGCATCCCCGCCCAGTAGAGGCGTTCGAGATCGTCCGTCACGAGTTCGCTCCGCTCGATCCAGCGGTCCGCCGTGCGCCGGTGCAGCGTTTGAACCAGCTGGAGGGGGAAGCCTTCGATCTGTCCTTCGGCATAGTCGTGGCCATGGTGACGCGCACCGGAGTAGGCCAGCATGGCGCTGGGCTCGCCCTCGAGCAGGGCGAGGAGCGTACCGAGATGCGATGGATAATACAGATCGTCGCTGGGCAGGTACGCGATGCAGGGTGCCTGAGCGCATGCAAGGGCGGCGTTCACGGCAGCCCCCAGCCCGCGATTCTCGGTCAGGCGCATGTATGAGCATCGGGGATCATCCAGGAAGGGGGATACGACGGCTTCCGTATCATCGGTCGAGCCATCGTCGATGATCTTCAGCTCCCAGTCGACGAGCGTCTGGGCCAGCAGACTCTCGATTGCACGACGGATGAACGGTGCCTGGTTGAACGTGGGCATCAGCACGGAGACATGTGGAATTGCCTCTCGCTCGACTTCGCTTCCCAATTGAGCCCCCTCCCGATCGCTAATCCTGCATTCCAAGCCGCACTGACGCAAAACCTCGCCCGGAGCGCCAAGAGTAGCGTAATGCGCCCGCGCTACACGGGGCACTGTCAAGATAGCATGCCATTCAAGGATGGAAGGTGAGCGAGGGCGAGTTGCGGCCTCGAAGGCAAGCTCTCAGGCGACGACTGTCGCCCCGATCACCTCGTGCCAGGTCTGGAAGCGTTCGGCTCTGGTCTGGCGATAGGCGGCGGCAGACAGGCGGTGGCGGCGCGGGCGGAAGTGGCTGGCAATCGGGCCGTAAGCGGCGAGGAAGCGTTGGGCATGCCCCGGACTCTTGCACCGTCGCATCCGCCGCTGGTCGGTACTCCCGCGCGGCGACCGCGCCCTCCTCGCGAGCGAAGCGGAACTGGAGTTCAAGGGCGGCATCGTCGGGCGGGCGCTGGCGCTGGTCGCGGCCCCGCAGCTGCGGCGCCTGGCCCCCGGCGCGCTGGCCGGGTTCAAGTACCTCGTCGAACACGGGCACCCCTACGGCGGGAAGGCCGCGGCGTTACCACGGGCGCCAGCCTCCTGCTAGTATAGGGTCGCGGAAGTTCGTGCCGGGTTGGAGACGGACCTCACCCCGCCGCCCGCAGGCGGCACCCCGCTCCCGTGAGGAGCGGGGGAGACGCTTAACCCGGTACGTATTTCCGCGACCCTGTACTAAACCGAAGCTCCGATGAGAACTCCATGCACCACGCCGCGGACCGTGGGAGTTTCACCTGAGCTTCAGTTTAGACAAGGGAGGGGGAAGGCACTAGTACATGGTCGCGGAAGAGGGTGCCGGGTTAGGAGCACAGCGGTCGGCCCTTGTAGGTCCACTTGAAGGGGGGCGCCGTCTGGTTGAAGTAGGCGATGAACGCCAGGATGCGTT
>JAABUN010004383.1_pt1 | contig 19397 bp, 27 predicted proteins | sample 5559311 | NCBI WGS metagenome assembly JAABUN01 (sample SAMN10711877, study PRJNA513370) | rock metagenome | isolation source: Antarctica rocks | place: Antarctica: Victoria Land, Siegfried Peak sud | reverse complement strand
ACCGCCAGCACGTCTGCGGCGTGTTCGACCTCTTCAACTTCGACCAGTTCGTCATTCCAAAAGCGATTCCAGACCATGCTCCATTGTCATTCAACACCGCAGCTTCATCAAAAGTGGCGCTGAGCCGCTTCTAGGGGTCCACTTCTGGTGTCCCCAGTGATGACGTTCACGCCCCTAACCATTACGCTTGGCAGAGCCACGGTTGGTCACCCTTTTTAACCAAGCCTGTCGTGCATTCAGCCAACTGGGTACGGCTAAACGGTGTGGTCGCTACAACAGGGAAGCGGCTCGTGCTCTACGCCCATAGAAGCCAGATCACGCTGCTCGGCGCGCCGATGTTGGTGCGGTTCGTAGCAGGCCGCCACGTGTTGTCAAGTTTCAGGTATGACCACCTGGGGAGTATCGAAATCGAGACAGAGGACGCGCCCCCGGGGGCCAAAGCGTGGAGCGAATACGGGGATTTGGCACGCCTCGTGCTCTGGTTTTTCTCGGCTCCGGCCTTACCAGTGACGGCGTTCGCTCTACGCAATAAAGACCGCTTTGGAACAAGTCCTTATATTTCCGATCCGCCCCGCCATTATGCTGCGCTCAACCAGATCATCGAGCTGGGTCCGGATAAGACCACGCGCGAGCAGCACCGGAAGTTGTACGAAGATCTATCTGCGCTCTACGCGAGCTTCGGTAGCAACTGAACCTTTCCGATTTCGAGTTATGCACTTCTACCATCCGCGGGTGGCTGTCCCAAACTAACGGCATGTGTGGTCGCTATACACTGCACCACGACAGCGAGGTGCTGTCTGCACACTTCGGCGTACCTTTCGCGGCCGCCCTACCCCGCTACAACCTTGCGCCGACAGAGCGAGTTCGCTTCCTCTTCTCCAACGCCGACGAGTGCCGGCAGGTAGGACGCGCCCACTGGGGCCTCGTGCCTCACTGGAGCAAGACGAGCACAACGGAGACGCCCATCTTTAACGCCCGTAAGGAGACAGTGCTACAGAAACCGGCCTTCCGCGACGCCTTCAGCCGTGGTCGTTGTATCATCCCGGCGAGTGGCTGGTACGAGTGGTCAAAGACCAAAGGGGGCGGCAAGCAGCCTTACCACCTCAGGCTCGAGACGGACGAGCCGTTCGCCTTTGCTGGGCTCTTCGACGTCTGGCGGGGCGGGGAAGAGCAGCGGCTGGTGAGCTGTACGATCCTGACCACTGCTGCACCTGCGGAGCTGAGCTGGCTGCACGACCGGATGCCGGTGGTGCTCGACTACGACCACTACGATCTCTGGCTCGACCGGAGCACCCCGGACATCGCCGACCTAACCGAACTGTTGCTCCCTTATCCGGCGGAGGGGCTCGAGGTCTATCCAGTCAGCCCAAAGGTCAACCGGGCGGATACGGACGAACCGGGGCTGCTCGAAGCGGTGGGCAGCGCTCGAGGCTTGAGTCAAGCATCAGCGGACGCTTAGCCGTACCGATCTCCGCAAGTTCGGTCTGATGAAGCCACCAAAGCTAGACTAGGCAGTTCAAAAATAAGGAGAGGTTATGGCGACGGACCGCATCAGCTACCGTATCGTTATCAGAGAAAGCCCGCCAAGAGAACGCTACAACGCTCTGCTGGCGACGCTCCAGGGTCTCGGTTTCCAGGTCGCGCCCGAAGGCCGGGACGTTTACATCACACCGTCGCCCGTGAGCCTACAGCTGTTGATAGAGCGCCCGGCTGAGTTTGAGGCGGCACTGGTAGAGTACGACGACGTCATCATGGAATACCCCGATATCCAAAAGGTGGCGATACCTCCTCAAGAGGACGATGCCGATCTGACTATTCTATAGCCTGCCAAACATGCGTTCATGGCGTTGCAAACGGCATGTAGCCTCTGGTAGGGTTGCCAGAATCTTAAAGGAGGCAGGTATGGCAAACATCTCGAAAGCAGACCTGGTCAGAGAACTCGCCGAGCAAACGAATATGGGACAGAAAGACGTCAAGACGCTCGTCGACGGGCTGCTAAGCAGCATCAGCAGCCACCTCAAGAGCGGCGACAAGGTGCAGCTCACCGGCTTCGGTACCTTCGAGGTCAGGGAGCGCAGCGCCCGAACCGGGGTCAGACCTGGTACGACCGAAAAGATCGAGATCCCGGCCAGCAAGTATCCTGCCTTCAAGGCAGGTAAAAGCCTCAAGGACGAACTGGGTTAGATTCCTGAAACCAATACAGAACAGCCGCCCTTCGGGACGGTCTTCTTATCTTGGCCGAGGCCCTGATTTTCTCCTTCGGCTCGCGGCGCAACACCTACTTCCGTCGGCACCGCCTTAACGTTTGTTCGATAGCAACAATAGAAAGTTGAACCTTCTATAGTAAGGAGACAAAGCCAGATCAGGAGGAGAAATGCCTACTTACGATAACGAACGGGGCATGGTCACGCCAGCTGAGCACGACACCACCGACTCGCCTACGATAGAAGAACGACACGTATACCAGAAAGACGATCCAAAACTTTACGAGCATCTGGAAAGCCTTATGTTTTCCGGGGCGACCGAGGTCGAGCTGGATGGCCAAAGCTACAACGCCGCTCGAGACAAGGACGAGCAGGATGATGACTTTTTCGTCCTGACTCCCGCAGCGTAGAACTTACGTGTCACAGCTTGAAGAGCGCACCGTAAAGAAAAGCGAAGAGCCTGAGCTTTTCGACCAGATCGGGAAGGCGTTGACAGAAAGTGACGCCGTGGTAGAGCTAGACGGGAGAGCCTGGCACGTCGTCGATTTCGTGGGTGATGACTATGCCGTACTGGTGCTTCGAGCAGAGTGAGTTTCCTCTTCGGAGCTGTGCATGTAGCCTTGACTTATCTTCAGACCTACCTCGCTATGACACTCTTTCCGCAAAGGAGGCAACAATGGCAGATACAACGATCGTAAAGGTCAGCTCGGAAGCGTCACCTCACGGTGAGATGGGTCAGGTTTACCTCGCGTCAGGCAAGGGTCTTTCGATGCGGCTCTGGCGCAACGCATCGTCTGACGAAACGAAGGCTGAGGTGCGCCGCGACTATGAAACGGTAGGATATGTGATTAACGGCAAGGCGGAGCTTCACATAGAGGGTCAAATGGTACTTCTGGAACCCGGTGACTCCTGGGCCGTGCCCAAAGGGGCAAGTCACACCTACAAAATCTTGGAATCGTTCACGGCCGTCGAAGCAACACACCCGCCCGCCGAAGTTAAAGGGCGCGATGAGGCGTAAAGCCGCAAAGTGACCTTAACCTCGAGTGGCCCCTATAACGAGCAGTGTACAGGTCCCGGCAGACCCCAAGGAGCCACTGCCCACCGTGTCGCCGAGCTGAGAGGAGAACCCATGCTTTCCTTTATCATCCCCGAAGACCCGATCATCCGTGACCCCATTGAGCCCCCCATGCCTGATCCTATGCCCGACCCCATACCTGATCCTGACAAGCCTGAGCCGCCAGTACCCCCAGCTGCAAAAGGAGCGCTCATGTACCAGGCCGTCATCCCCGAAGACCCACGGCACCCCGACCCGACCGAATACCCGCCAACACCACCGAGAGACCCAAACGAGCCGCCGCCTATCGACGAACCGGCCGAGCCGGGAATACCTCTGGAAGACCCACCAGCCAACCCGGATGACCTACCGGGGGACGAGCCGATGATCGACCCGCCGCCCCCTCGGGCAACTTAAACCGTAGCGCCTCTGGTCACACGTACACGCATCGGACTTGGGTGAATTGCTCGAGGAAGGGGGCTCTATGAAAGAGTTCAAAGCAGGTGAGCAGGTATGGGTGATAGTCGATGAAGACGAGAACCGTGTTGGTGAGGTAGACCCTATCGTAGTGAATGAGACAACTGAACCGCCTGTTGCTGTCATGGTCGCACCCGTAACCGTTCTTGAAGGCGGCAAGACAGCACAACTGACTGACGGAACAGAGATCGATCTTTTACCTGACAGAACTTTTCGTACTATTGAAGAGGCAGAACAAGTCGCCGAAAAACTAGCCAAGTGAGCCCCATAGCCAGAAAAAATTAGCAGCGAGGGAGGTGTGGAGTTACAGGCATTTTCCCTCTTCTACACCTTCTTTATCTAAGGTCTATATTGGGTGGAATATGGGTAGTGAATATGAAGAGCGCATGGAAGAGGTAGAGGAACACCTGGGAACGACGGACTCTGCGGGTGCCGTGCAAACCGCGCAGCATGAAGTACTCGGAGAACTCAAAGGCAAAGTAGTAGAGCGTGTCGAGTACGTGAAGCTGGACCCGGATGTGTTTGGAGACGTTCTTTGCATCTTCTTTGTGGATGGCACCGTGCTGGAGCTCGAGGCGGGCGTGAACGATCTCTTTGGTGTGATGAAGTGGACGGTGTCCTAGCCTGTCCAAAGAAAAACAGCGCTATAGCTCCTAAAAAAGGGGAGGAGGTGTCAAGCTATGTGCATCTACCCCTCTCAACACCAAGCAGCTAGCGCTACAGTCAACACAAAACCGATTGCCTTACCATCAGCCAGCCCCTCAAAGCCAAAACGCTCGAAACGGTTAAGGTCGTTATGAACGCTTTGCAGGTTGCGCCCAAAGTGAGCCGCCAGTCTCGACGCGCTCCAATCTGCGTTGTTCAAACGGATGATGCTCGCCCGCAACCGCACCTTGGCAGCAATCACCGGGCTCACTCCCACCTCTCTTAAGACCTCGTCTTGTTCGGCGGTTAAACGGAGAAAGCGTGCAGCTGTTGCCATGCTCCAAAGTACATGTGCGAGGCACTTAATTGCTCAGACGGTGAACCGCAAAGGGACCATTACCTATAGGTGACCCTCCATCAGTGAGTTCCCAAATCCCTGAGTAAGTTGTCGCTGAAAACTGCCCTTTAAACGTAAATGAAATAAAGCTACCATCTATGAATGCAACGTCAATGCAGTTAAGACGGTTGTCAGATAGAAGCTCTCAGCATTCTAGGTACCCAGATGCACCGTCGAGAACAAGAAACGCATCGTACTTTCCTTGCTCTGTTGATGCCTGAAACGTGACATCCAACACGGATGCAGTTGTGTCAGGATATGTCAGCGTACCTGAGTATAACCCTTCAATTCGGAGGGGCTGCGAGAGTTGGCCGCAGCTAGATAACGTAGTAACCATGAGAGCAACCATAAACATCGACCTTGTATTTTTAATTTCAAGCATAAAGTTTGCTTGACTACAAGTATTCCAAGCAAATAATATCCCGTTCTTTATGGCTTTATATATCCACATTCTTTTTTCTACCTCATAAGAGTAATTTACTAATAACCTTTGGTGCTAGTTTTGATAGCTAAATTGGGCACTTTGATAGCGTATTCCGCGCATTTTTTCATCTGAGAAGGTTATCTGAGCATAGCGACGTTTGTTTTCAAAGGCGTTTAAGGTGCAGAGCAAGTCGAACGCTTTGTAAACAAAAGCTCATGCGCTGTTTTACTTTCGTGCAAACTAGCACCAGTGGTTAATAGAACCTCAGTTCGGAGTTTCAGCCAAACGAAGAAGTATCTCCTAGAGTAGGAGTGTCTAAAGACCTACGAAGGAGATACCGTCATGAGTCTACTCGAGCTGTTTGTTGAGGTTGACGATTTCTATCAGGAGTTTGAACGCTGGGCGGCACCACAGCAAATGTCTGGGGCGGCGAGGCGAGGTCCACGGGCTTCGCTGTCGGCGAGCGAGATCATGACCATCGTCATCCACTTCCACCAAGCGGGCTACCGTGACTTCAAGAGCTTTTACCAGAAGCACGTCTGCAAGCACCTTTTAACCGAGTTTCCCAGATTGGTTTCCTACGGGCGTTTTGTCGAGTTGATGCCAAGTGTTCTGTTGGTGCTGTGCGCCTATTTGAAAAGTCGCTTTGGTAGTTGCACGGGTATTGCCTTCGTTGACAGCACACCTGTGGCGGTCTGCCACAACCGGCGTATCACTAGGCATAAAGTGTTTAAGGATTTAGCGGCACGGGGCAAGTCAACCATGGGCTGGTTTTACGGCTTCAAGCTGCACCTCATTGTTAACGATGCGGGTGAGCTGCTGGCAGTTCACCTGACGCCGGGCAACGTTGATGACCGCCGACCCCTAGAAGGGATGAGCAAAGACCTCCTTGGTAAACTCTTCGGAGATAAAGGCTATCTCTCACAAGCGCTGTTTGAAACGCTCTTCGAGCGCGGCCTAGAACTGATTACCTCGCTGCGTAAAAACATGAAAGGTCAGCTGATGCTCTTGTCGGACAGGCTTCTCTTACGCAAGCGTTTCATCATTGAGACCATCACCGACCAGCTTAAGAACATTTCTCAGATCGAGCACACCCGCCACCGGAGTCCGACCAACTTTGCTGTCAACCTCCTGGCCGGGCTTATCTCCTATACTCATCAGCCCAAGAAGCCTTCACTGCGCCTCCCTGCTAACCTGCCACAGCTACCAGCGATGATCTAAACCCCGAACTGAGGTTAATAGAATTTCTTCACATTCTTTAAACAATGCTTTTGCTCTGTCCAACAAACCTTCCGACTTTGTTGGCGAAGTCCAAAAGCGAACAGTTTGACCCCTCAATCAAGAAGGAAGTAACCAGCTTGATAGGCTTTGAGCAGTTGAAATCCTCGCGAAACCACCTGCATAGCGACTCACGCCGACTTCGCCAACAAAGTCCCATGGTTTAGTGGACACCTGCTCTTCCAAAACTGCTAAGGCGTCCTCGATCCGCTTCTGTTCACCTTCGACAGCTTATTTCGAAGGCCTTGAAAACCACAGAAACTCCGTTTAACGAGCATTGTTAAAGCAATCTGATAACCGCTCCACAGCCAGCGCAACGAAATGTTATAGCTAAGCGCCTGCTTAACGAGGAAACTCGTGTCGGTGTAGTTCCGCGCCTCGAGTGCTCTCAAAGCAAGATAGAAATAAAGCGTCCCGTACGTTTTTGGTTTGAGGTGCAGGAGATGCGGTGGAGCACTTTCATAAATTCGTTCGACAATAGCCGGCACGAGAGGAATGAGCGGTTTATACTTTGTGCTCGTGCTGCTCTTATGGAGTCGGTATAACGTTAGTGGCTGCTTGACGATGGCAAAACTGTATCGCGTAGCGATGCGGACCCACATGTCCCAATCGTCACACCAGGCGATACTTGGGTCAGTGTAAAACACGCCGAGTTCGTCGAAACAGCTCTTTCTGATCATGGGCGTACTTCCGGTTCCTATAAAGTTGCTTACAAGAATAAAAGCCATGGCATTGCCCTCAACGTTCATATTGACGGACCTGCCGATACTTCTATCGAACTCATCGATAAGTTCGGTGTGCGTATAAATAAGCCCTGCTTCCGGGTGATTGTCTAGCTGCTTCACTTGTTGTTCCAGCTTTAATGCGTCCCACATATCATCGCCATCTAAGAAGGCGATGTACTCACCGCCTGCATGCTTAATGCCCGTATTGCGTGCTCTAGGTATACCCTGATTGGCTTGAGAGACAAAACGAATGCGTAGGTCGGTTAAGGTCGACACCCATTCTGCTACATTGTCGGAGGAACCGTCATCCACAATAATTAGCTCAAAATCTTTAAAGGATTGCGCCAGAACGCTGGAAACGGTTTTGGGAAGGTAAGCCATGGAATTAAAGACGATGCAGATGACTGAGACTTTAGGCACTTTTCCTTACCCCTAGTACACATATTTATTACGATTGTACACCGTACTTCACGCACCGCAGCGTCCTAACAAAATCGGGAGCCACATTATTGACTGCTTTGTGTCTTTAACTGTCCCCCATAGAGGGAAACGGCTCGGGCCTCGCCCGTATCCATTCCACATGTCCATTAAACCTTCGTTTTACGACAGTTCGGAACTAGGACGCGCTATCGCGTTTTTCGAGCATAAAAGTGTCGTTAAATCCGTCCATGTATCAAAGTCCGATTAACCTGCATAGATCTGATTGTTGGACTATATGCGGTGGGCTCGAGCATGTTCATAGGGATGACATACCTGCCTATAATGACGCCATGACCATGCAGGATGCACAGCTTCTCGAGCGCATCACTACCTCACCAAGATTGATGGGCGGCAAGCCGACCGTCCGAGGACTCCGGATCACCGTCGAGCAGCTTCTTCTGGCGCTCGCCCACGGCGTGACTGAACCCGAGCTGCTAGACGACTACCCCGAGCTGAACCACGACGACATCTCAGCAGCCCTGCTGTACGCGGGCACCTTGGTCGCCGAGGAGCGCGTCATCCCTATCACCGACGCGGCGTGAGGTTTTTGTTCGACGTCGGCGTCAGTCGCAGAGCAGAAGAGTGGTTAGCAGCCCAAGGTCACGACGTCAAAGCCGTGCGCGACCTCGACCCGAGTATGCCCGACAGCAACATCCTCGAGCTGGCTGCCGCCGAAGAGCGCCTAGTCGTAACGATGGACAAGGATTTCGGCGAACTGGTGTACCGCTCGGGACGTGTCCACGCCGGGGTGCTCCTGCTGCGCCTCGAAGCTGCCACGGGAGCGGAGAAGGTAGCGGTGCTCGAGACTATCATCGGCAGACATGCTGTAGACATAGCGGGCAAGTTCGCGGTCTACCAGAGTGGCAAGTTGCGAATACGGTAAGTCGCTCTCGATAAACAGCCGTATCAAAAAAGGGGTATCTTTTCTGTCTTCAAAAACCTCGTCTAGCACTCACCCTCGTTCACCTCAGATGGCATATCAAAAAACGGTCGTTTGTTGATAGGGTTGAGCATGACCCTGACGAAGCCCGGCCAACGTGTCGGCATCTACCTCCGCGTCTCGACCCTGAACCAAGAGACCGAAAATCAACTCTTACAACTCCAGGCATTCTGCGAGCAGCAGGGCTGGCGGATTACCAAAGAGTATGTCGATGTCGAATCGGGGCGTAAAGGCAAACGCGAACGCAGCGACTTCGGCCAGCTCTTTAAGGATGCGGCCTACCGCCGTTTCGACCTGGTGCTCTTCTGGAGTCTCGACCGTTTTAGCCGTGAGGGGATCACCAAGACCATTGCTTACCTGCAACAGCTCGACGGTTACGGGGTCAAGTTCAAATCGCTGACCGAACCGTTTTTAGATTCGGACAACGAACTCGTCGCGCATATCCTCTTGGGCGTGTTGTCGTACTTTGCGCAGCTCGAGGCGACCAAGATCTCGAGCCGCACGAAGGCAGGACTCGCTCGAGTCAGGAAAGAAGGCAAGACGCTGGGGCGACCCGACGGGTTCGCCACCTATGGACCTATATTGCAGAGGATGAAAGCCGAAGGTTACTCGCAAGGACGGATGAGCCGGGAGACGGGCTTGGCAATCAACACGGTGAGGGGCTACTTGAGAAGGCTCGAGGTATAGGGCGACTGACATAACACGCATAGTTCAGCCTGCTCTATGACACGGTCACTTCAACCTCTAGTGAGATGCAATAAATTTTGCAATATGCGAAAAGTAAGTTAGTGTAAAATAAAGTTACTGAGGAGCTGGAGTGTCCCAACCTTCTATTAAGGTTGTCGCCGAGCGTATCCAGCAGCTGAAACAATCAGGTAACGCCACTGAGCTATCAAACCTTTTGCACACATTGAATCAGTCTCTAGGGTTGTCTGCTGAAACGTTCGCACCGGTCATTGCAGAGGCCGAAGCAAATGCTCAACGCGCGTTCAACCAACTCCCTAAAGAGATCAAGGATGCTGCTGAGGTCGAGAGAATTGAATTTAGTGCCCATCCGCCATTTTTTCGGCTAGGGTGTTTTAAGCTCAAACGTAAAGAGAAAAAGCGAAACCAGTGGGATTTAAGCGCTCTAGATAATGTCATTGTGCAGACTGTTCAAGCCGAAAGTGGGCGCGAGATAGTAGTTCATGTGCTCAATCGGATAAAGGAGATTGAAGCAGTCGTCGTTCGGGCGTCGACGTATGCCAAAGAACTCCGTGGAGGCTATGAGCTACTCCAAGAAGCTGTTGGAAGCTCTGAGCGGGTTAGTCCCAATTTGCTAATGATTGTTATGAGTGCAAAAAGCCTTCGCCGCGCGCTAACATTAGGTGATGTGGAACTCGCCCAACCACTCTCACGAGTGGCTTTTGGCTACCTGCTTGCTACTATCCAAAAATCTAATGAGACCCAGCTAGAATTTAAACCCGCTACCCAGCTCGAAACTGCGAAACAGCACGCGTTTTTGTCCGTCCCGATTGGTAGCCTCAACCCGCGTGAGCTATGCGAGTCGCGTCCGGTCGCCAACATAAAGGTCGGGCTGTGAACGTTCTTTCGTCAGAAGCAGCAAGGCGAACCATTCACAGTTTGGGTATCGGAGAACCACCAATGGCTGAGGCCATTCCTTTGCTCTCTGTAGGACTCGAGCGAGATCTGCGTGTTTTTACCCGCGAGTATTTGGGTCCCCAAGGACTTTTAGCATCACCTAATGCAACAACGGGAACCTTTAAAATTATAGAGGCATATTACGGAGGTGGAAAAACTCATTACCTACGAGCAGTTCAACATGAGGCAGCGCAGAACCGTTTTGCAAGCGCAATTGTCAACCTCCGAAAAGACGAATGTCCACTAACGCGTTTTGACCTTATCTACCGAGCTGTTGCAGAAGTGTTGCAGGTACCAGACTTACCCGCAGGCAAATACGGCATAACCGAGGTTATTCGGCACTGGTTAGATCATGATCTTAGCGAAGATGTGGACCCCGTGTCGCACGCACAGTCCAAACTTGCAAGTTTGGGTGATCTGCCGTTAGCTGGCTTGAAACTTGCCATTCGTGAAGCAGCATTAGCTCATGCAAGCGGCGACAGTGAAATGTTTGATCAGGTGCGTGTCTACCTCGTAAATGGTCAAGTAACTCCGCTACTACGTAAAAAAGGCATTGTCCAAGCAATTAAACCAGAAACAGGAAGTCTGGCTCTACGTTCCGTCGCTCATTGGTTGCGACAAATCGGTTACCCTGGCTTGGTCTTCATCCTAGATGAAGGTGACCGTAGTTTGAGTTTGAGTAAAGCCAACGATAAAAGAGCCGCCAGCAACAATCTTGTCCAGCTTATCAATGAAACGAGCACTGAGGGTGCCTGGCCAGGGGTGCTCCTTCTCTACTCTATTCCCAGCTGGGACAGTTTTACGAGCGCATTCCAAGATAACGCTGCGCTCATCACGCGAGTACGTAACACAGGGTTCCCCATGAGTCCTCCTGCCGCTCGTATTAATCTTGACGCGAGGACAGAGTCGGACGAGGACAAGATCGGATTTTGCAAAAAACTTGGAGAGCGACTTTTTAACCTTTTCGTGCTCGCGTATCCCGATCAGACCTTAGACCAAGCGGACGCAGCAACACTTGCGAGTCAAGTCGCTGACGTTGTCGTCGAAAATGAAATCACTAATACTTTCCGCCGGTTGTTCGTGCAGACGTACATCATCGGGCTGAACTATGCCCGAGATGGAGACCTTCCTACCCGAGGTGAGATTACTCAAATGGCGTTGGGGGAAGCGGACAAACTAAGTCACTCTGGTGAATAACGGAAGCGCGACTCTTTCTGCACGAATAGCTTTAGAGGCGTTACGCATGGGCGTAACCAACCGACATGCGGTGAGGCATGTGACGTATGGTCGTGAGCTCGAACTTAAGGGTCTTAGGCAGACGATCCAGATACAAGCGTCTGGATCGTCACAAGTCATCGTCGGCGAGTATGGGGTCGGCAAAAGTCATCTTTGTGAAATGCTTAGCTTTTACTTGGAAGAGCAAGGTTACGCCGTTGCTCGCCTAGAGCTGGGCGCGAGTCATAGTCGTGCAGAGTATCCACGGTACATTCTCGAGGCCATCGAAAACAACTTGCGGGTTCATATCGATGGGCACCTTTACAGTGGGTTATCAGATCTAGTGCTGTTACGTCGCGCAATAGATTCCTTTCAAGCCAGATTGTGGGATCGTAGAGACGTTCTTTCTGCTCATGAACATGCCCCCGGAAGGCAAAACTTGAGTGCGCGCGTGGGTCAGTTGCGCCAAACGCTAATGCTGCATCCCAACTACAACCCACATTGGATGAGCTTAGCGTCCGAGGTGCCTTTTGAGCTCACCGCCACCAACCGCGCCGTTGCCCAGCTAAACCACTTAGCTCACCTACTAAAAGTGGTCGGGGTACCGGGAGTCGTCGTTATCTTTGATGAAGCTGAGCGGAGCGAAACATTACCGCGTGGGTCATACCGCGTAGAGCGTGCACGAGACGTAATTGTTGGCTTTGCCCTAGCGAGTAGCAATAAAGATACCAGTTCACTTAAACATTTTCGTAATGAAAGTATCCGCAGCCACCCATACCTTCCTAGCGGTTTGGCACTGTTTCACACAGTATTTGCTTTTACTTACCCCTGGGGCCTATCGGTCCAATTGGAAAGGTTATTGGGTATTACTGCGCTAAGGTTATCACCATTTAAGAAAAATGCTCATGACAGCTTGTTTGAGAAAATCATTAACCTTTACGAGCAGGCCTATGACTACGCTCCACATATGACCAATGAGGACGTGCGGCGCCTCAAACGCGACAATGACGATTCGGATGTAAGGTCGGTGGTGCGTACGATGGTAGCCGGGCTAGATTACTTTCGTTATCGGGAGGAAGATGGCGACAGACATTAGCGAGAGAGTCGTCCAAGCCTTTTTTGGCACTTTCGGTAAGCGCTTAAGACCTATTCAAGAAGCAACGTTTGCTCAACTCGAAGCAGGCCGTGATGGCCTCATCGTAGCGCCTACCGGTAGTGGCAAAACAGAAGCCGCACTAGCTCCTGTCGCTCAGCGTTTATATGGCGGAGCATCTGGTCAACTAAGAGCTCTAATAATTACGCCACGGCAAGCTTTGGGAGGAGATTTGTATGCGCGCATGGCCGGTGCTTTTGCTGCTCTAAGTTTGCGCCTTGATGTTGCTACAGGGGATAAAAACACACAGTCAGTGGCGCATCCATCGGACATACTAATCCGCACTCCTGAAGGTCTAGATAGCACACTCGTGCGCAACCCGATGGCCCTCATAAGCGTTCAAGAGGTTGTTATCGATGAGATTCATACGTTCTTGCAGGACCCGCGCGGTACGCAACTCGTTGGTTTATTGGAGCGTCTCTCGACCATTGCCCCCGGGTTTAGACGCTTAGGCGTGTCAGCCACAGTGCCCGATTCGTCAGCTCCTGAGCGTGTTGGCCTACTAGATGACCCAATCAAGATTCACGCGTCGCATGACGAAGGAAAGCTAGACTTACAATGGTTCGATTGGCACGGTGAGTATTCTATTGCCGGCGAGCGGTTTCTTAAGTTCTTGCGCGGGTGTGGAGTTAAAAAAGCGATTGGTTTTGCTCGCTCGAAAGCCAAAGTGGAGACGCTTGCTAAGATGCTAAACCAAGGGTATGTACGGGATCGCGTGTTCGTCCATCATTCTGGCATTAGCCGGAGCTCACGGAGCCACACCGAGCAGATGCTGCGCGGGCTTCCCTCAGCACTTGTAGTAGCCACGACCACGCTCGAGGTTGGAATTGACATTGGTAGTGTCGATACGTGCATTTGAGACTGTAAAGTTGTGCTGGGGTGCATACATAGAGGGTGTTATTATGCAGTAGGGTTGGTCCGTAGGAGGATCAAAGCCTTAAGACCTTCTCGAAACAAAGCGAGGTTTTACTTTCAGGACGAGTTTAGTGAAGTCCTTAATCATTTACTGTCCTATTGGAAACCATTATAAAAGCTAGATCTTGTCAGACGAATTACAACATTATCCGCTCTATACAGCTACCCCAGCACAACTTTACAGTCTCGTCTTACTGTCTCGTGCGACAGCTCATCAACATGGCCGAGCTCGACCATCCGGTCGGCTAAGAGCCGTAAGCTCCACTGGCTGCGCCCTTCGGGACGAGGCCCGCAGGCCAGGGCGATGAGGTGCGCTTCCGCTCGGCTGTCCAAGCGCGGAGGCTTAAGTCGTTGCGGTTGCAGATGGTGTAAGGCTCGTTCCAGACCGTCTTCGCAGAAGTGCTGTCTGACCCGTAGCACCGTCGAGCGATGTACCTCCAGCAGCTGCGCAATCGGCTGATCTTTTAGCTTGTCGCCGTTCTGATCGGTTTTAAGCAAGATGCGCGCATGGGTCAGCGTTCTGGCACGAGCTTTTCCGACGCGGATGAGCTTGCGCAGCTCTTCTCGTTGTTCCTCGTTGAGATGGACATGGTATTTCATGCCTCAGCATAGACAAAAAGATTCAGACCATTGTTGACGGTCTACTGAGTTACACAAAGGCCGCTTTATGCTATGTTTGGCCTTTAGGAGGTCGTAAAAACCTTAGGTGCGGCTACGCCGGACGTAGCGAACAGACCAAAAAAGGAACTCCCGGTTGTTTCCGCAACCAGAAGTTCAGTGCCATACCAGGCGAGATAACCACTAAGTTGTCTCCAAGGTACGGCACAAGACCCCTCATCGTCAAGAGGACGTGACGCACAACCCCTGGAGACCGTATGAACGAGCGCTCTTTATCGCGCTTTAGGCCGACCTCGTGAGCGGCCCGCCGAGTACCTTAGATCTCATTGCACAATCCATCGCAGCACAGCACGGGACGCTTTATGCCGAACGCTGGCTCGCTACCCAGCAGAGCCAGCAGCAGGTCAAACAGCCGTCCCTACAAAATGTCACTAGCTTTTCAGCCTCGGAAGACCTTCCTCGCTCCTCTTCTAAGCAGCTGAGTGGCCCGCTAAGGCCGTCGGCGGAGATCGAGCCGGCAGATATCTTCCTCTCCCCTATTCCAGGCCACCAGGAGCCTCTCAGCCGCTTTGAGGCCAAAGCGCAAGCCAGGGCTGCCAAGCTCAGAACCCGGTCTGGTTTCGGTAGCCTGGAGATGCGACGCGACAAGCGCTCCCGGCTCGAGCAGTTCCATAACCAGCTGGTCATGTTCGTCCTGGTGATTGCTGTTAGACGTGGCTACCGCAACGCCTGTACGGTCACGGTTCATACCGTGATGGAACTTGTCGGTGCCTGCCTCGGGATCAAGAGCAGCAGTACCCTCTACAGCTATCTGCATGAACTGAAGGAATTGGGATTGATCGATTTCAAAGGCCACGTCACTACCGTGACCCTGGCCGGTGCCTCCGGTGAACCCTTTGACGCCAACCGCTGCGACGGTGTGCTGCTCTGCGTCCGTCTGGGCGGGTGCAAGCCGGCTCGTCTACGTCACTACGACTACCAGGACACTCCCCGCGACCTGCAAGCGGATATCAGCCGGGGTCATACTGCCTATCGGCTGCTTAAACGGACCCCTAAACCGATCTCAGACGACGTCGACGACCAAGTCGAAGAGTCAAAAGAATTTTCCAAAAAAGTAATAGACATAAAAACCCTAATACTTTGGTCGTTAGACCCTTCTCTCTTATTTAGCCCGTTAGAACCTGACTCTTCGACTTTCATAGCCCTTACCGGCTCAAGCTACCCTACTGAGCTTTTCGGCCTCGCCTCCAGCTCAAACCGTAACCATGATGTCGATAAGGCGGCCCAGAGCGTCGCTCGCTGCCTAGGTGATATGCCTTCGCTCGACTTCTACCGGCGACTTCTGTGGCAACTGCTGCGCGCTAGTGACCGTGGCTGGGACTTCTTTAGTCAGGTCTATCACACCATCGTTAGGGTCATGGCTGATAAGCACGAACGGTTCGCTCGTAAACCTGGGGCACTGCTAGTTGCCCGCCTCAAGACCTCGAGCTGTTGGGATGAGCTGTGGCGTGATCAGGGGCAATGGGTGGGCGAAGTAGTGGCTTAAATGTTGACATCAACCAACAACTGGTGGATAGCGTGATCCCAAGTTTTTAGTCGAACCCTTTGGTTACATTGCCGCGCTGGCTGAGAATGCCGTGCTGTACGGTCATTTTGTGTCTTGACACAAGAAGAGTATATCTCTCATGACGTACGTATGTATGTACAGCTGTACTTTTGTAAATCCAGCTGCCTAATATGCTAAACATAAAGACATGACTAATTCCGGAGCAGGGACGATAATTGTAGCTATCACAAGCAGCAAAGGCGGCGTAGGAAAAAGCACGCTTGCTGTCAACTTGGCAGGGGCATTAGCAGTGAGGGGTCCAACTGCCATCATGGATGCAGACGCCGTAGTAGGTACCGCACGCCGCTGGGCGACCCGTATGGGTGGAGTACAGGTGCTTGCCGAGGGGGAACGCCCTAATAAAGGGACACGTTACCTCGTAATAGATACTGAGGGCCGCCCAGCTCTGAATGACATGGTTGCCTTATCGATGCGCGCGGGTGTGGTACTTATCCCGACTGGAGTTAGTGGGGTGGAACTAGAAACCACATTAGCTCTATGGAACGCCCTCAAAGGTCAAGGGGCCGATATGAACGCTGTGCGAGTTGTGGCAACTCGGGTACCACCCGTGGGAAGGGGAGGAGAACAGGTGCGAGAAGAACTGCGCGAACGAGGTATACAAGTGGCGCAAACCCTGATTCGACAGTACATCGCTTACCAACGGGCGCACCAGGCTGGGGTCGTAGTCAGGGATGCTCAGGATGACCGGGCAGCCGTTGCGTGGGGGGATGTACTTGCTCTCGCCCTAGAGGTTTGCTGATGAATAAGAGCCGCTTCGACTTCCTTGATGAGGTCGCCGCAGAGCCACAACCGGCGATAGAGTCCGTTCCCCAATCAACACCCGCAACGACTACACCGGGAACAAAAACTGCGTATTTGTATCAGGCGCATTCCCGTACGGAGCCGTTAGCTCCCTTAGGCAACCGGGTGCGCCTTCCTGCCAAACATATTCTTGAAGACTTTGTTCGTGATTTGAAACGTGCTGGACACCCAGCGACTGAGACTCGAGCTTTGGAGGCCCTTATGTTGCTGCTTGCAGAAGATGCTGGGGTTCGAGCACGATTAACCATCTATCTAACTGGCTCTGAAGAACTTACAGACTGACATACGTCTGTACGTACATCATGAGAACCTATCTCCTCCCACAGTCTGTTGCGCTTCAATAAGCACCTAATACAGCAAAATTTCTGCCAAAAGAAGAGGCGATAAAACGTCTTATCGGACGTTGCGAGACACAAATTGACTGCTACATGTAGGTGTCGTAGTGCCGTCTTCGCGTTCAATCACCGCGTGACGGGCTTACCTTACCGCACCACACCGAGCGGGACTTCGCGCAGCGGGTCCCCCCCGTCGATGAACAGCCGACCGCCAGGGGTCAAGGCTGCGGCGATCCGCCGCAGCGCCTGCTTCCCGGCCTCAGGGTGACGCCCGTCCAACGCACCCACCCGTACGGCAAACGCAATGTCGTACAGCGCTTCACCGTCCTCCAACTCGAGATTCTCAGCCGCTGCTTGACGAACGATCAGAAGACCGGCGGCGATCTCTGCTTCCGCCCCTCTCCGCGCTTGCTCGACCGCCTTCGCCGAACGGTCGATGGCGAGGACGTGACCGTTCCCGACCCTCCGCGCAACCGCCCGCGCCGCAGCGCCCGGCCCGCAGCCGATCTCCAGCACGCGGAGGCCGGGGCGCAGCGGCAGAGCATCGACGATTGCCGCCAGTCTTGGTGAGAGGTCCGTCGTTTCCGAGCCCATTACCTTGCGCTTCTCGTCAACAGCATCATAAAAAGCCGATTGGACGCCTTCGCATAGTCGCTTTGCCGTCGCCCACGAATTACCCCCTGAAGGCGTTAGAACAAGATCGCAGCCTACCGACACGATGACGGAGAAGGACACCCTCAGCAAGATACTGTTTCCGAATCAAGCGGCGACTGGTCTTGGTCTATAACTTTGGACAATCGAAGTATAACCTAAGCCGCCAAGGGAGCTAAAGCTGCTGGCGCTTGCTTCAAGCTTTCGTAAACCTCCGGGGTCTGATAACCCAGCGAGCTGTGCAACCGCTCACGGTTGTAATAAATCTCAATGAATTCGAAGATGGCAGTTCGCGCCTCTTTCCGGGTAGCAAAGCGTTTTTGGGGGTAGACCAACTCTCTCTTGAGCGTCGCCCAGAAGCTTTCGATGACCGCATTGTCGAAACAGGCTCCTTTACCCGTGAAGCTCGGCAGCATCCCTTGAGCCACTAGTTTCGTTTGATAGCGGTGGTTAGTGTATTGACTACCTCGGTCTGACTGATCGATGAGTCCAGGTGCAGGGTTTCGCTTGATGACGGCACTCTGCAAAGCCTGCACCACGAGGTCAGTCTTCATATGGTCGGCCATAGCGTAGCCAACGATGCGTTTTGAAAAACCGTCAATGACCCCAGCGACGTAAAGCCAGCCCTCATCGGTGGGGATGTAGGTAATGTCAACGTGCCAGAGCTGATTGATGGCAGTAATCTCGAGCTCTTCTGCTAAGAGGTTACGGGTCTCTGTGACCTCTGGGCGTTCGCGTTTGGAACGGTATTTGGGTGTATTCACGGCATAAAGCCCCTCGCGCCGCATCAGCCGTTTAACCCGGCCCAGTGAGCAGGGCACTTGCTGCTTTTTCAACTCGGCGTGGATCCGAGGACTCCCATAACGCCCCTTGTGCTTGGTAAACACCGTTTTGATCTGCTCTAGCAACGTGGCGTTTGCCTTTTCTCGTTCACTTGGCACTTGCCGCCGCTGACGAGCATGATAGTAGCTGCTCTTCGGCACCGCCAACACCTCACAGAGCAGTCCGACCGGAAACTCGCGCTGGTGTGCCACGATAAAAGCGCACTTTAGGTCGAGTGCCTCGCAAAATAAATGGCGGCCTTTTTTACAATCGCCAACTCCATCTCAAGCCGCTTCACCTCACCCTGCAAGCGTCTTAGCTCGGTTTCCTCGGGGGTTGGTTGCGCCCTTTTGTGACCCGGCAGCAAACGTCCCTCACGGTACTGTTTACGACCGAAGGAAGTGCCTGTGGTGCGCCACCTGGTGAGGTTCGCTTGAGGAATCCCCAGGCTGTTGGCGGCTTCTGAAACGGTGTAGCCCTTCTCCTCAAGTAGCTTCACCGCATCGACCTTAAACTCCCTGGGGTATTGCCTGACTACCCTTTTACCTTCTGACATGATCTCACTCCTTGGCAGAATTCTAGACCCTGCTAGATTTGTCCAAGGAGATGGACCAAGACCACTCGTGAGGTGATCCTTATGGCCGTGCGCTGGTACTTCAGCTACCGCTTGTCCGCCGCCAACGTCCGCAACCTGCTGGCCGAGCGCGGGCTCGACGTGTCCCGGCAGACGGTAGCGAACTGGGTGCAGAAGTTCGGCGTACTCCTAGCTGAAGCTGGGCGACGCTATGCTAAACGGGTCGGTTCGCGCTGGTTTGTGGACGAGACGTACCTGTGGGTCGGTAAGACGTGGGCTTACCTCTACCGCGCTGTGGACGAGTCGGGACAAGTTGTGGATGTGTTGTTACGTGAAAAGCGAGATCTAGAGAGCGCCAAAGCGTTTTTCGAGCAGGCGATCAAACGACGCGGGGTCGTCCCCGAAGAGGTCATCACCGACA
>JAABUN010004382.1_pt1 | contig 19399 bp, 22 predicted proteins | sample 5559311 | NCBI WGS metagenome assembly JAABUN01 (sample SAMN10711877, study PRJNA513370) | rock metagenome | isolation source: Antarctica rocks | place: Antarctica: Victoria Land, Siegfried Peak sud | reverse complement strand
ACGTATAAAGCGCCTCACCCCGTCAGACTGTGTGGAACAAACTCGCGCACCGTCGTCGTTCTGCAACTATACTCTGTCCGCGTGAGAACCCGAAAAGCGGCTGGCGAGTCGGTCTCGATATCAGCGGCCTTTTCAGGTGCGGAGTCTGCGGGTTCTCTCGTGGACGGAGTATAGCTCTGGTAGCTTTTTTTAATTGTCAGAAGATGAAGGGGGTTCTCCCCCCAACCTTACTGAACTCCGCGCATCGCCAGTCGAAGCAGCAGCCCCACCACCGTCACCGCCGCCACGCCGCCGGCCCACAGCGCCACGAACCACAGCACCCGGCGCGGCATCAGTGGTAGCCGTGCCCGGCCTTCACCTTGCCGCGGAACAGCCAGTACACGTAGGCGGTGTAGCCGAGGATGATCGGGATCAGGAACACCGCGCCGACCAGCACGAACAACTGGGAAGATCGCGGCGCGGCGGCATCCCAGATGGTGATGCCGGGCGGCACGATCATCGGCCAGATCGAGATGCCGAGCCCGGTGTAGCTCAACAGGAACAGCCCGAGCGCGCAGAAGAAGGGCAGCCCGTCGCGCCACAGCATCTCGCCGGAATGCGCGTTCTCGTTCGCCGAGTCGCCCAGGCTGCGGAACATCCGCCACGCCAGGAACACCACCAGCACCGGCACCGGCAGCGCCAGCAATATCGCCGGGAAGTCGAACCAGCGGGCGCGGAACGCCGCGTTGAGCACCGGCATGATGGCGCTGATCGTGCCGATGAACACCAGCGTCAGCACGCCGAAGCGCCGCGCCAGGCCGCGCGCCTGTTCCTGCAACGCGCCTTCGGTCTTCCACACCAGCCAGCAGGCGCCGAGCAGCCCGTAGCCGGCCAGCAGCGCCACGCCGGTCAGCAGGGTGAACGGCGTCAGCCAGTCCCACCAGCCCCCGGCATAGGCACGGCCCTCGACCCGAATGCCCTGCACCAGCGCGCCCAGCGCGATGCCCTGGCAGAAGGCCGCCACGTAGCTGCCGCCGGAAAAGGAGCGGTCCCACCACATCGCCTGCCCGGGGGTTTCCGCGCGAAACCGCATCTCGAAGGCTACGCCACGGAAGATCAGCGCCAGCAGCATCAGGATCAGCGGCATGTAGAGCGCCGGCAGGATGGTGGCGTAGGCCAGCGGGAACACCGCGAACAGGCCGCCGCCGCCGAGGATCAGCCAGGTCTCGTTGCCGTCCCATACCGGCGCCACGGTGTTCACCGCAACGTCGCGGTCGTCCTTGCCCCGCACCCAGACGAACAGGATGCCGAGGCCGAGGTCGAAGCCGTCGAGGCAGACGTACAGGAACACCGCGGTGGCGATCAGCAGCGCCCAGACGGTGGCGATCGCCTCGGTCGAGAGCAGGTCGGTGGACATGGCGTTACTCCGCCGCCGGTTGCGGCCGCGCGTCGCGCATCCGCTCGGGGTTCATCGCCGGGCCGGGGGTGATGCCGGCGGTGCGGGTTGGCTCGCCGCGCGCCGGGCCGCTCTCATGCGCCGCCGGCGGATGGCGGAACAGCCGCAGCAGGTACCAGATGCCGGCGCCGAAGACGACGAAGTACACCACCACGAAGGCCGCCAGCGAGGCCGCCATGGCGGGTGCGGCGATCGGCGCCACGCTGTCCGCGGTGCGCATCAGGCCATAGACCGTGAAGGGCTGCCGGCCGGTCTCGGTGGTGATCCAGCCGAAGGTCACGGCGATCAGCCCCGAAGGTCCCATGGCGATCGTCCACCGCAGGAACCACTCGCGGCGGTACAGCTCGCGCCGCCAGCGCAGCAGCAGCGAGGTGGCGCCGAGCGCGATCATCAGCAGGCCCATGCCGACCATGATGCGGAACGACCAGAACACCAGCGGCACGTTGGTCGGCCGCTCGCTGACCGGGAAGTCCTTCAGGCCGCGCACCTCGCCATCGAGGTCGTGCGTCAGGATCAGGCTGCCGAGGCGGGGGATGGCGAGCTCCAGCCGGGTTTCCTCGCGCGCCATGTCGGGCATCCCGAACAGGATCAGCGGCGCGCCGCGTTGGGTCTCCCAGTGGCCCTCCATGGCGGCCAGCTTCTGCGGCTGCAGCTTCATCACCCACAGCCCCTGCATGTCGCCGAACACCGCCTGGGCGGGGGCCACCGCGGCGGCCATCCACATCGCCATGCTGAACATGATGCGGGCGCGTTCGTTGGTGCGGTCGCGCAGCACGTGGAAGGCGCCGACGGAGCCCACGATCATCGCGGTGGTCAGGAAGGCGCCGGTGATGGTGTGCAGGTAGCGGAACGGGATGGACGGGTTGAAGATGATCGCCCACCAGTCCTCGGGCAGGAACTGGCCGTTGGGGCCGATCGAGAAGCCGGCCGGCGTGTGCATCCACGAATTGGCGGACAGGATCCAGAAGCCCGACATCAGCGTGCCGACGGCGACCAGGCAGGTGGCGGTGAAGTGCAGGCGCCTTCCCACCCGCTCCAGCCCGAACAGCATCACGCCGAGGAAGCCGGCCTCCAGGAAGAACGCCGTCAGCACCTCGTAGCCCAGCAGCGGCCCGAGCACCGGGCCGGTGCGGTCGGCGAAGACCGACCAGTTGGTGCCGAACTGGTAGGACATCACGAGGCCGGAAACCACGCCCATGGCGAAGTTGATGGCGAAGACCTTCAGCCAGTAGCGGAACAGGTCGAGGTAGACCTCGCGCTTCGTCCACAGCCACAGCGCCTCCAGCACCGCGAGGAAGCTGGCGAGGCCGATGGTGAAGGCAGGGAACAGGAAGTGGAAGGTGACGGTGAAGGCGAACTGGAAGCGCGCCAGGTCGAGCGCGCTGGGCAGGGCATCCCACAGCATGGGCGGTCGTCTCCGAAGGCCGCGGGCGGGCGGCGCGGTGCCGCACCCGCCGCATCGCGGGCGAGAATTCGGCCGGCGTGGCGTCAGGCGGCCAGCATTACCGTATCGCCGTCGTGGTGCATTTGCACAGCCGCCACGCCGATGACCTGGCCGAGGTTGCCGGCGACCAGATGCAGCATCTCGGCCGGCATGGCGTGCAGCGTGAACTCGACGCGCAACAGGGCGCCCTCCCGGATCGCGTGGAAGGCATCGGGCGTCAGGTCGCGCTTGGCGAGGGGTTGCAGCAGCCGTGGCAACAGGCCTGGGGAGGCCTCGGCCAGAACGTGGAAACGGGCGGTTGCGAGGTCGCCCGGTGTGGGCAAGGGGGTGTTCTGCGATGGCATCGAAGCGGCTCCGGCTTCGGGCGATGAGCCCGACTGGCGAGACTGGCGGCGGGGGTCGTACCCGGCAGCGCGCGAGCCGCGCCATTCACCATGGCGCGGCTCAGGCGGCCGGACCGGTAATTCGCGCAGTGAGGAGCAGGAGCGATCGCATCGCGTCGAGCATAGGGCATCGGCGTGGCGGCTGCCAAGGGGAAGAATTCCAGGGGACCAGGCCGGAGCCTCCCCGCCGTTCAGTCCGGCGCCGGCAGGGCGGGGTTGTCGGCGCCGTCCGGCAGGGCCGGGAGGGTGGGCCAGATCCAGGCCGGCAGCCGCAGCAGCGGAATGCGCGCCGCGGCCAGCGCCCGGTCCTCCAGCGTCAGCGGCACCTCCAGCCGTGGCGGGCCGCCCTCCGGCGGCGGGCGGGCGAACAGCGCGAGCACCATGCGGGCGGTCGCGGCGGGGCGCGGCGCGATCAGCCCGGCGGCCACGGCGGCGGCCAGCGCCTCGGCGCCGCCGGCCAGGCGGAGCGTGCCGGCGCCCATCGGCTGCAGCGCCTCGTCGAGCGCCAACGTCGCGGCGGCGGTGGCGGCGACGGTGCCCCAACGCAAGTCGAGCGACCGCATCTCCAGCGTGCCGCCGCCGTTGCGCCACGCCGCCGCCTTGCGGGCGGGATCACGGCCGGGTGGCACCGGCCCAGTCAGCGCCAGGTCCAGCGCCAGGTCCAGCGCCAGGTCGAGCGCCCGGTCCGGCGGCAGAATTGGCGCCATGGATCGCCCCTCCTGGCCGGGTGGAGGGCCTGCGGGGGGTACGCCGGCTGGCAGCAAGCCAGGCGGCAGGCCGACCTTCTCGGCGGTGATCCGCAGCGTCACCGCCGGCTCGCCTTCGGTCGCGGTGGTGCGGGTCTCGATGTCGAGACGCGCGGCGCGGACCTCCACGGCGCCGGCCGGCGTGCCGACGCGCAGCCGTTCGGCTTCCAGCATGGCCTCGCGCGGCAGCACGTCGCGCTCGATCGGCAGGGTGGCGGCCAGGCGGTCGGCGGCGAAGGGCAACTCCAGCGTGCCGAGCCGGAGGCGGTGCCGCCCCGGCATCTCCACCACCAGCCGGTCCAGCCGCGGCAGGGCGATGCGGAGCACCAGCGCCTCCGCCTGCCAGTCCATGCCGCCGGGCAGGGTGGCCCCGCCGCCCTCCAGCGCGAAGCGCGGCAGGGTGAGCGTGGCGGCGAGGGGCCAGCCGCCCCGCAGCGGCGCCGCGTGCTCCACCCGCCAGCCCTGCGCCCGGCGGGCGGCGGCCCAGGCATCGAAGCCGTCCTGCAACTGGCTGCCCATCCAGCGCCAGACCAGCGCATGGCCGGCGACCAGGAGCGCCAGCACCAGCCCGGCGCCGAGCGCGCCACGCAGCAGGGGCCGCCCGCCGCCGCGCCCTTGGGGGCTATCCTGGGCGCTGCGGATGGGCGGCTTGGCGGGCATGTCGCCGGGCGATATACGCGGCTGTCGCTCGGGACGCGAGTTGCGCCGCCCGGCCGAAGCCCTTTTCCATGAGCCTTGGGGTCCCGCCCCTGATCCCGGCCGATGTCCGAAGCCAGCCTCGACACGCCCCTCCTTGACGCACCCCTGGGGGGTTCCCCGCCGCCGCTCGACGCCGATGGGCAGTTGTACGTCTTCGGCTACGGGTCGCTGATCTGGCGGCCGGGCTTCCCGTACGAGGCGCTGCACCCGGCGCTGTTGCGGGGCTTCCACCGCCGCTTCTGCCTCTGGAGCCGGCAGTACCGCGGCACCCCGGAGGCGCCCGGCCTGGTGCTCGGCCTGGACCGCGGCGGCGCCTGCCGGGGCGTCGCGTTCCGGGTGGCGGCGGCACGGGCGGCGGCGGTGCTGGACTACCTGCAGGACCGCGAGATGCCGAACAACGAAACGGTCTACCGGCGCCGGATGCTGTCGGTGCGGCTGTTGGACGTCGGCCGGACGGTCCAGGCGGTGGCCTTCGTGGTGAACCACGCCCATGCCAGCTATTGCCGCCCGGCGGAGGCAGTCGCCGCGGCGGCCATCGCGCGCGGGATCGGCCGGATGGGTCCGAACCGCGACTACCTGCTGAACACGGTGGCCCACCTTCGGGCGATGGGGGTGCGGGATACCGCACTCGACCGCATCGCCGCGCTGCTGCCGGCCATCACTGGGCCGCCGGAGGGGCCGGAACCTCCACCGGCCGGAACCTCACCGGGTTGAACCATCCCGTGGATTGTCCACAATGCCCAGCGTGATACCGGTGCGCTATCGGATCGGCCTCGCGCCAGGGCAAACGGTGGTCCCTGGGACCGACCGCGCATCCGAAAGTTCATTCAAATCAATGAATTATTCGTGGATGGCGGCTGTGGATGAATCCTTTCCGAAAGGGTCCGTGGCTTAATTCGGGCCTGTTCGCAGCGGCTTGGCACCGGCTCCTGGACTTCTGGGCGAACAGGCCGCCCGTTCAGTCCACCGATTTGTCCACAGGGGCCGCCGCCAGCAGCGTGTCGGTCCCGGCGGTGATCGCGGCCTCCAGCGCCCGCAGCAGCGCCTCCCGCCGCAGGCCTGCGGGCAGCGGCGGCAGCACCGCGACGGTGATGGTGCCGGGCCGCTTGCGGAACCCCTTGCGGCCCCAGAGCACGCCGCTGTCGGTCGCCACCGGCACCACCGGCAGTCCGGTCGCGGCGGCCAGCGCGGCGATCCCCGGCTGGAAGGGCAGGTATTCGCCGGGCACCACCCGGGTGCCCTCGGGGAAGATGACGATCTGCCGGCCGGCGGCGGCGGCCTCGCGCCCGGCCCGAAGCAATTGCCGCATCGCCGCGGCGCCGCCGTCGCGGTCCACCGGGATCATCCGTCCCTTGACGGCTATCCAGCCCCACAGCGGCACCCGCAGCAACTCGCGCTTGAGCACGTAGACGGTATCCGGCAGCAGCCACAGCCACACCACGGTGTCGAAGGCCGACTGGTGCTTGGCGGCGATCAGCGCGGCGCCCCGCTGCGGCAGGTGCTCGGCGCCGGTGACGCGGAGGCGGATGCCGGCGACCCGGCGCAGCAGCAGCAGCACCATGCCGGCCCAGAGCCGCATCACCGGCAGCACCCAGCGCCATGGCAGCAGCAGCAGCGGCAGCGCCGCCGTCACGATGACCAGCGTGCCGGCATAGGCCAGCAGGTAGAACAGGGCGGAGCGCAGCCATATCATGGTCAGGGGTCCGTAAGGGCGGCGGCCGGGCTGGAAAGGCCAGCCGCCGCGCCAAGCCATTTGAGGTATTCGCCGAGCAGCAGCGACCAGGTGCGGAGCCGGGCCGCAGCGCCGGCCCCGCGCAGCCGCGCCGGCAGCACGGGATGCGGCAGCAGCGTCGCCTCCGGCAGGGCGCGCCGCAACTCCAGCGTGGCGCGCGGCATGTGGTAGCCCGCCGTCACCACGCGGATCGAGCGCAGCCCGGCCGCCTGCGCCCAGGCGGCGATCTCGGCCGCGTTGCCGCGGGTGGTGGTGGCGGCGCGGCCGAGGGTGATGCGCTCCGCCACCCCGGCGTCCCGCGCCTCGGCGTCCCGCGGCGTATCGGTAGCGGCCATGGGGGAGGCCTGGAAGTCCGGCGCCGCCAGCCGCACCAGCTCCGCCAGTGTCACGTCCGGATGCACGCCGGAGACGATCAGCCAGTCCGCCCTGCCCTCGCGCAGCAGGCGGAGGCCGGATTCCACCCGCTCGGCGCCGCCGGTCAGCACGGCGATGCCGTCGGTGCGGCGCAGCGGGTCCGCCGGCGGCAAGGCGGCTTCGGTCAGGAACCAGGCGAAGCCGGCGACCGGTGCCGCGGCCAGGAGGGCGATTGCCGGCAGCAGGCGGCGCCGGATCTTCGAGCGAAGGGCGCTGCCGCCTCGGGGCCTCGTGCCGGGGGTGGCCCTGCCGAAGGGGAGCCTGCCAAGGATCTTCACGGCAGCCGCCGCAGCCAGCGCCGCACCGTGACCTGCGCCGTCAGCCAGCCGATCGCGGCGGCGAGCGGCGGCAGCAGCGCCAGCCCGGCCCAGGGCAGCGCGGCCCAGATACCCGGCGTCCCCGGCAGCCAGCCGGCCAGCGGTCGCGGGTCCACCGCCGGCGCCGCCCCTAGCAGCGGCGCGGCGAGGCCGGCGAAGGCCGCCAGCACCGGCACCGCCGCGGCCGTGCCGGCCAGGCCGCCGAGCGCCCCCAGCAGCGCCACCCGCTGGGCGAAGCGCCCGGCGATGTCGGCATCGGTGGCGCCGAGGTCGTGCAGGATACCGATCGCCTCGCGCCGCGCGGCGATGCCGGCCCGCACCGCCACCGCCACCACCGCGGCGCCGATGCCCGCCACCAGCAGCAGCGCCGCCAGCGCCAGGCCCTGCAGGCTGCGGGCCAGCGCCACCAGCCGCGCCACCCAGACGCCGTGCGCCTCCACCGCGGCGCCCGGCACGGCGGCGGCGATGCGCGCGGCCAGCGGCTCCGGCCCGGCCGGCAGCCGGCGCAGTTGCAGCTCGATCACCACCGGCAGCGGCAGGGCGGCGGTCGCCTCGGTGGCGTCGCCGAGCCAGGGACGGAGCAGCGCGGCCAGCCGGGCGGGGTCCATGGACCGCGCCTCGGCGACCTCCGGCATGGCGCGGAGGGCGGCCAGCGCCTGGCGCAGCCGGCCGTCGGGCGTGGCGGCGGGAAGCTGTACCGTCATCGCCGCCGCGGCGCTGCCCTGCCAGCGGGCGGCCAGGTCGGCGGCCCCCTGCGCGCCGCCCAGCGCCATGGCGCCGAGCAGCGCCATCGCCGCCACCAGCGCCGGCAGCAGCCGGTCCGACAGGGCGCGCCGCAGGCCGAGCGGGTCGCGGCCGCGGCTGCGGCGGAGGGCGCGGGTGCTCATGCGGCCCCGGCGGCGGGGCGCGGCGGCCGCGTGGCCGGGACTCCGGGCTTAGCCATGGCCGACCAGCCGGCCCGCCGCCAGCCGCAGCGCCGGCGCCGGGTGCGCCGCCGCCAGCGCCTCGGCGTGGGTGGCGACCACCACGGTGGTGCCCAGGCGGTGCATCCCGTGCAGCAGGGCCAGCACCCGCCGCGCCTGCGCCAGGTCGAGGTTGCCGGTCGGCTCGTCGGCCACCAGCAGGGCCGGGCGCACCACCACGGCGCGGGCGATGGCGACACGCTGCTGCTCGCCGCCGGACAGCGCCGCGGGCGGGTCGGCGGCGCGGTCCTCGAGGCCGACCCAGCGGAGCATTTCGGTCACGTCGGCGCGGGTCTGCGCCGCGGCGCGGCCGGCGATGCGCAGCGGCAGCGCCACGTTGTCGAACACCGACAGATGCGGCAGCAGGCGAAAATCCTGGAACACCACGCCGATGCGCCGCCGCAGCCCCGGCAGCGCCGATCGCCTAGCGTGGGACAGCGCGGTGCCGAGCACCTCGATCTCGCCGCCGCTCGGCCGCAGCGCCAGGTGCATCAGCCGCAGCAGCGAGGACTTGCCGGCGCCCGAGGGACCCAGCAGCCAATGGAAGCTGCCGGACGGCAGAGTGAACGAGATGTCGTGCAGCACCGCCGGCCCGAGCCGGGACAGGCCAAGTCCCGGCCCAGGCGCCGGCAACGTGGCGTAGCGCAGCCCGACACCAGCGAAACGGACCATGGCGCGGACAATGCCGCCCGCAGCGGCTGGCGCCAACACGTGGTTCGGCGGCTGGCGCCGCGGGCGAGCGCTTGCGGGCAGGCCGGCGCGCCCGCACATTGCCGATCCGATGCGTATCGCCTGTCCCGCCTGCGGCGCCGCCTATGAAGTTCCGGACCGCCTGATCGGCGCGGCGGGGCGGCAATTGCGCTGCGCGAAATGCGGCCATGCCTGGCTGGCCCGGCCTGTGGACGCCGCCCCCGGCGCGGTTGCGCCGGACCTGGCCGGCCCAGGCCCGACCTTGCCGGCGAGCCTGCCGCCCATCGCCCTGGCCCCAGGGCCGGAGTTGCTGCCGGACCCAGGTCCGGTCCGGAGCCTGCCGCCGCCGCTGGTCGGGCCGCGGCGGGCGGCGCAGGTGATCGATCCGCCGCTGCCGCAGCACGATGATGCGCCGCCACGGCCGATGATCGCGCTGTGGGCGGCCTGGGCGGCATCGATTCTGCTGGTGATCCTGGCGGGCGTGGCGCTGTGGGCCTGGCGGGCGGACATCGTCGGCGCCTGGCCGCCGATGGCGCGGCTGTACCTGGCGTTGGGGATCGATCCCGGCGGGTAGAATAAGGCCGCCCGGCAAGCCCCGAGGCGTGGTCGGCTTCGGCTGCCGTCGGGAGCCGGCGCGGGCGGCAGGACCCTTGGCCAGGCGCGCGGGGCCGGTCAGGCCGGCGGGCCGTCCGCCTTCAGCACCTCGCCGGCGAGGTGGAGGCTGCCGCAGACCAGCACCCGGGCGGCCGGGCCGCCACGCGGCAGGCTGGCCAGCGCCGCCGCCACTGTCGGTCCGGGAACCGCTCGGCCGCCGCTGGCGGCGATCAGCTCGGCCACCGGCATCGCCTGGTGCTGCAGAGGCTCGGCCACCGCCCAAACGGTGTCGGCCAGCGGCAGCAGCGGGCGGAGGAAGTCGGCTGCGGTCTTCGACGCCTTCATGCCGACCACCAGGTGCAGTGGCCGGGCCGGGCCGCCCTGGCGCCACGCCGCAAGCTGCACCACGAGCGCGGCGCCGCCACCGGCATTGTGCCCGCCATCCAGCCACAATTCCCAGTCCCGCGGCAGCGTCGCGGCCAGCCGGCCGTGCAGCCGTTGCAGCCGGGCCGGCCATTCGGCGTGGGCGACCCCGGCGGCGGTCGCCGCATCGGTCAGCCAGGCGGGGCCGGCGGCGCGCAGCGCGGCGATGGCGATGCCGGCATTGTCCACCTGATGCGCGCCGGCCAGGCCGGGCGGCGGCAAGTCCAGCGCGCCGTGCGGGTCCTGGAACCGCAGGCCGTGCGGCGTGGCCTCGATCCGCCAGTCGCGGTCGCGGACCAGCAGCGGAGCGCCCACCGCGCGCGCCGCCGCGTGGAGCACCGCCAGCGCCGCCGGGTCCTGCCGGCCGGTGGCGCATGGGACGCCCGGCTTCAGGATGCCGGCCTTCTCGAAGGCGATCTTCTCCAGCGTGTCGCCGAGGAACTCCAGGTGGTCCATCGAGACGCTGGTGATCGCGGTGGCGGCCGGACGGTCCACCACGTTGGTCGCGTCGAACCGGCCGCCGAGGCCGACCTCCAGCACCAGCAGGTCGGCGGGCGTGCGGCTGAACAGCAGCAACGCCACGGCGGTGATGACCTCGAACACGGAGATCGGCGCGGCGGCGTTGCGCGCCTCCACTTCCTCCAGCGTGGCGGCCAGCGCGGCCTCGTCCACCAGGGTGCCGGCCAGGCGGATGCGTTCGTGGAAGCGCACCAGGTGCGGCGAGGTGTAGACGTGCACGCGCTGCCCGGCGGCCTCGGCAATGGCGCGGAGGAAGGCGCAGGTGGACCCCTTGCCGTTGGTGCCGGCCACGTGGACCACCGGCGGCAGGGCGCGCTCCGGGTGGCCGAGCGTGGCCAGCGCGCGGTGCAGCCGGCCGAGGCTGAGGTCGATCAGCACCGGGTGCAGCGCGTGCAGCCGGGAAAGGATCGCCTCGCTGCTGGCAGCGGGAATCGCGTTGCTGCGGGGGGCGGCGGTCACGCGGCGGGGGCGGACGTCTCGGCCGGCCGCGGGCCGAGCGGCGGCGCGGCGGCCTGGTCCGGCTCCGGCGGTTCCGCCAGCATCGGCTCCCGCAGCAGGCCGATGATGCGGGCCAGGGTGGCGCGCATCTCGCCGCGCTTCACCACCATGTCGAGGATGCCGTGCTCCAGCAGGTATTCGGCGCGCTGGAAGCCCTCCGGCAGCGTCTCGCGCACCGTCTGCTCGATGACGCGGGCGCCGGCGAGGCCGATCAGCGCGCCCGGTTCGGCGATCTGGAGGTCGCCCAGCATGGCGAAGCTGGCGGTGACGCCGCCGGTGGTCGGGTCGCACAGCACGACGATGAAGGGCAGCCCGGCCTCCTTCACCATGCGGGCCGCGATGACGCTGCGCGGCATCTGCATCAGCGAGACGGCGCCCTCCTGCATCCGGGCGCCGCCGGAGGCGGTGAAGATGATCAGCGGGGCGTCCTGCAGCACGGCGAGGCGCGCGGACGTCACCAGCGCCTCGCCGGCGCCGGCGCCCATGGAGCCGCCGAGGAAGCCGAAGTCGAAGGCGGCGACGACCACGCGGCGGCCGTCGATGCCGCCATGGGCGACCAGCACCGCGTCGTCCTGCCCGGCCTTGGCCTGGGCCTCGCGGAGGCGGTCGGCGTAGCGGCGCTGGTCGCGGAAGCGCAGCGGGTCGGGTGGGGCCTTCGGCAGCTCGATCCGCTGCCAGCCCTCATCGAGGGTGTAGTCGAGGCGCTGCCGGGCGCCGATCCGCATGTGGTGGCCGCAATGGGTGCAGACGTGGAGGTTCCGTTCCAAGTCGCGGTGGAAGATCATCTGCTCGCAGGCCGGGCATTTGTGCCAGAGGTTCTCCGGCACCTCGCGCGGCGCGCCGAACAGCGTCTTGATCTTCGGCAGCGCCCATTCGCTGATCCAGTTCATGGTCGGGGTCCTGTATGGCCTGCGCCGGGCGTTATCAGTTCGAGCTTCGGGAAGCTGGTGCGGTAGCGGGCTGGGTCACGGGTCAGTAGCCGGTAGCCGGCGACCGCGGCGTGCGCGCCAATGAAGAAGTCCGGCAGGGTCGAGGGACGCGTACCGCCGCGGCGGCGATAGGCGACGAAGACCTTGCCGGCAAGGAAGGCGGCCGGCCAGGGCAAGGCTTCGCGTTGGAAAATGCGGGGCGGCAAGACCTCCTCCGCCTCCTCGATCGCCGAGAAGCGGACGGAAACCTCGGCGAAGATGATCGGGTTGATCACCAGCCGCGTTTCGGCGGCAGCGTCGCGCAACCGCTCCGCGGACCAGTCCGCCCATTCCGGGTCTTCCGTCAGCACGTCCAGCAGGACATTGCTGTCGACCAGCACGGCCCTCATTCGTCTTCGGGGAGGGCGCCGCGCATCAGGGCCATGATCTCGTCGGTGGTCATGCGAACGTCGCCGCGGCCGCTCATGCGGTCCACGAAATCGCCGGTGTTCCGGGCGGTGGCGCGGCCACGCACGGGCAGCACCGTCACCGCCTTGCCGTCGTAGACGAAGCGCACTTCGGTGTTCGGCCGCAGGCCGGCACGTTCGCGGATGTCGGCCGGGATGGTGACCTGGCCCTTGGACGTGATGCGCATGGCGGGGGACCTCCTACTCCTACCAGTAAGAGTAAGGAATTCCGGCGGCATCCGCAACCGGGTGTCTGGCCCTTGCGGCCGGTTTGCGATGCATCGGATACGCCCTCACGGGAAATACAGGCGCCGCCGTTGGGTCGGCCGGCGGTTCCAAGGCCTCACCCCAGCCCCAGCAGGGCGATCCACAGCGGCAGCGTGACGATCGCCAGCAGGTGCTCGGTGGTGGTGAGCGCCGCCATCAGCGGGGCGTCGCCGCCCATGATCCGGGCCATGACGTAGCTGGTGCTGGCGGTCGGCAGCGCCATGAAGACCACCGCCACCGCCAGCGCCATCGGATCGAGGCCGAAGGCGCGCCCGAGGCCCAGCACCAGCAACGGCATCAGGCCGAGCTTCAGCGCGCAGGTGGCGGCCTGCAGCGGCAGTTGGCCGCGCAGCGCCCCGGGGGTCAGCGCGGCGCCCACCGCCAGCAGCCCGAGCGCCACCGAGGCCTGGCCGAGCGTCCGCAGCAGCGGGCCGATTCCAGCGGGCAGGCCGCCGAGCGCGCTGGTGGCGAAGCCGCAGGCGCAAGCCAGCAGCAGCGGATTCAGCGCCAATTGTCGGGCCAACCGCAGCGGCCGCAGCCGCCCGCCGGCTTGCGGCCCAAGCGCGAAGGCCAGCGTCACGCCGACCTGGACGAAGGGCACGATCAGCCCGCTCGCCACCGCGCCGAGCGCCGTCCCCGCCGGGCCGTACAGGCCGCCCACCACCGCGAAGCCCATGAAATTGTTGAAGCGCGTGCCGCCCTGCAGCACCGAGGTCATGGCCGGGTGGCCCACCCCGAAGGCCCAGGCGATGCCCAGGCTGGCGGCGCTGCCGGCCAGCAGCGCCAGCCAGATCGCCAAGGCCATGCCCCCCAGCGGCAAGGCGCGAAGGTCGACCGAGGCGATGGCCGAGACCAGCAGCGCCGGCAGCAGCACCCAGAAGACCAGACGTTCGATCCCGGCCCAGACCGCGGCCTCGCGCAGCAGGGTGGCGCGCAGCAGCACGCCGAGCGCCAGCAGGCCGAAGGCCGGGACGAAGACATCCAGCAGGTTGCTCAACCCGCTGCGGCCGAGGGGGCGGCCGAAGGGGCGACCAGGGCACGGAGTTCGGCCAGCTTCACCTTGCCGAGCGCGGTGCGCGGCAGGGCGTCCACCACCAGCAGGTCGCGTGGCTGCTTGAAGCGGGCGATCCGGCCCGCGCAATGGTCCAGCACCGCGGCGCGGTCGAAGCCTGGGGCGGCGACCACCACGGCGACCGGAACCTCGCCCCAGCGCGGGTCGGGTCGGCCGCAGACCGCAGCTTCCAGCACGCCGGGCGCCTGCAGCAGCACGCGCTCGACCTCGGCCGGGTAGACGTTCTCGCCGCCCGAGATGATGACGGCGGTGAGGCGGTCGGTGAACCAGAAGCGGCCATCGGCGTCGGCGCGGCCGGCGTCGCCGGTGGCGAACCAGGCCTCGCCCAGCGGCGGCGCGCCGCGGTAGCCCTGCATCAGGGCGGGGCCGCGGACCTCGATCTGCCCGGTCTCCCCGGCGGCCAGCGGCGTGCCGTCGGGGCCGACGATGCGGGCCGCGGCCTCCGGCGCCGGGCGGCCGATGGAGCCGGGCGCGGCCAGCGCCTCCGCCCGCGTCTGGGCGATCGCGATGGGACCGGTCTCGGTAGCGCCGTAGACCTGCTGGATCGGCACGCCCTTGGCGTGGAAGGCCAGGATCAGCTCCGGCGGCACTGGCGAGGAGCCGGCGCCGATCGCCCGGAAGCAGGACAGGTCGGCGGCGTCCCAGCGCGGGTGGCGGATCAGCGCCTGCATCACGGTGGGCACCAGCAGGGACAGGGTGGGGCGCCACTCCGCGACCGCATTGAAGAAGGCATCCGGGTAGAAGCGGGTGTGCAATATCACGCAGGCGCCGGCGAGCAGGGCGGGCACGGTCTGGATGTTGAGGCCGCCGGCATGGAACATCGGCAGCACGGTGAGCACGGTGTCGGCGGGGGCGAGCCCGAAGATGGCGGTGGCGTTGCGGGCGTTGGCGGCGACCGAGCCTTGGGTCAGCACGGCGCCCTTCGGCCGGCCGGAGGTGCCGGAGGTGTAGCACAGCAGCAGTGGCGCCGCGGCGTCGGCGGTGGGCGGCGCCGCCATCGCGGCGGTGCGGTGGACGCCGACTTCGTCGAGTGGGTCGGACACCCGGCAGCCGGGTTCCCGGCCGCGCCGAGCCAGGAAATCGGCGACGTAGGGATGCTCGAAACGGGGCGCCGGACGCCGCCGGCCGTTGGGCGTGCACAGCACCCGGAACCCGGCATCGGCCTCGATCCAGCGGAGTTCGTCCGTCGTGAGGCGCCAGTTCAGCGGCACCTGCACGGCGCCGATGCGGGCGCAGGCGGCCAGCAGAACAAGCTGCATCGGGTCGTTCCAGCCGAGCCAGGCGACGCGGTCGCCGGCGCGGATGCCCGCCGCGTCCAGGAACCGGGCGGTCGCGTCGATCGCGCCGGGAAGGAGGCTTCGGCAGGTGCCTTCCAGGAAGGGGCTGTCACCCGTCATCGGGCCGGGGATCAGCGCGGCCTGCCGCCATGCCGCGGCCGGGAAGCGGCGGAAGGCGGCGCTGAAGATGTCGCCCGGCTCAGTCATCGGTCTCGCCCTTGGCGTACAGGCACTCCCGCCCCAGCCGGTCGATGCAGAGTTCCGCTGTCCAGGGCAGCATCAGGGACCCGCAACGGGCGTCGCGGAAGATGCGTTCCAGCGGCAGCGACTTCAGCATGGCCTGGCCGCCGCAGGTCCGCACCGCGAGCGCCGCGATGGCGCTGGCGTTTTCCATCACCGTGTGCTGCGCCGCCCAGGCGCGCATCACCTGGTCCGGCGAGGGGTCCGGCCCGGCCTCGGTGATGGCCTGGAACCACAGCGCCTTGGTCTGCTCCAGCATGACGCGCATCTGCGCGACCGCGATCTGCTTGGTCGGGTACATCCGCCGCTTCACCGGCGGCGTGCCGGGATACTCGCCGCGGAGGTAGGCCACGGTGAAGTCGTAGGCCGCCTGCGCCAGGCCCATGTAGGTCGGCGACAGCGTCAGGAACATGTGCGGCCAGCGGGTTGCCGCCTGGTGGTACAGGCCGGGCGGCATCAATGCCGCATCGTCGTCCACGAAGACGTCCTTGAACAGCAGCGTGCGCGAGACAGTGCCGCGCATCCCCAGCGGGTCCCACTCGCCGGTCACCGTTACGCCCACCGCATCGGCCGGTACGGCGAGATACAGCGTGTCGCGGCGCGACGGCGCCTGGCCTTCGTGCGGCTCGGTCGCCAGGATGCCGTAGCGGTCGGCATGGCCGGCGAGACTCGCGAAGATCTTCTTGCCGTTGACCAGGAAGCCACCGGGGACGCGCCGCGCCGTGGTGCCGAAGGCGGCCATGCCGGCGGCCGCGGCGCCGCCCTCGGAGAAGGGCTGCGAATAGACCGCGCCGTCCCGCAGGATGCGGTCGTAGTGCAGCCGGCGGCGGCGGCGGTGCAGGGCGCGGGCGGCGGCGTCGAGTTCCAGGTCCTCGGTCAGCGCGCCGGTCCAGAGGGTGCTGCAGACGTGCATGTTCCAGGTCAGCGCGGTGGCGCCGCAATGCCGGCCGAGTTCCGCCGCCGCCAGGCAATAGGCGCGGAAGCCGGCGCCGAGGCCGCCCTCCGCGGCCGGGATGCAGATGCCGAGCAGGCCCTCGCGGTGCATGTCCCGGTAGTTGTCGGTGGGGAAGCTGGCCTCGCGGTCCCAGCGGGCGGCGCGGGGCGCCAGCACGCGTCGGCCGAACTCGCGGGCGCGGGCGGCGAGTTCGGCCTCCGGCGCGGTCAGGCGGAAGGCGCCAGGATCGAAGATGGAGGCGTCAAGGATGGCGGCATCGGCGGCGTGGCCCGGCGGCGGCGCGGCCATGCGTCAGCCTTCCCGGACCGCGGCCAGGAAGCCCTTCACCGCCGCGCCGAAGGCCGCCGGCTGCTCAAGATGCGCGAGGTGCCCGGCATCCGGCAGCACCACTAGGCGGCTGCCACGGATGGCGTCCCGCATCCGTTCCATGATGCGGGGCGGCGCCAGCGGGTCGCGGTCGCCGGTGATCAGCAGGGTTGGAGGGGCGATGCGTGCGGTGTCGGCGCGGCGGTCGAAGGTGGTGAGGCAGGCGACCATGGCGCGGTAGGCATCCTGCGGCACCGCCGCCATGGCGGCCACCGCCGTCCCTGCCGCGCCGTCGGGGGCGTGGGGGCCGAGCATCCCAGGCATCTCCGCGGCGAGTTCGGCCATGCCGCCGCCGGTTTCCAGCGGGGCCAGCCGCTCGGCCAGGAATTGTTCCGCGAAGGCCGGGTCGCGGCCGCCGAAGGCCGGCGTGGTGGCGTACAGCACCAGGCTGCGCACCCTCGCCGGATAGGCCAGGGCGAATTCCTGCGCCAACATGCCGCCGATGGAGTGGCCGATCAGGTCGATGCGCGGGATGCAATCGGCGTCCAGCCGGTCGCGCAGCGCGGCGGCCATCGCGGGGAAGGTGATCTCCGGCAGCATCGGCGCGCCGCCATAGCCGGGCAGGTCCCAGGCGAGGATTTCGGATGATGCGAAGGCAGGCAGCACCGGCCCCCAGATGTCGCCGCCGATGCCGTGGAGCAGGATGATGGTGGTCATTGGGCACCCCTTGGCGTGATGGTCATGCCAGCAGCCTCCCCGCCTCGACCACCGGCACACCGTCCAGCGCGATGGTGCAGTTGCGGACCGGGATGTCGAAATGGCCCTCGGTGAAGCGGCCGGCGAACTCGTTGGCGCCGGTCGAGAACAGGAAATTGCCGGCGAAGGCCCGGAGTTCCGTGCCGTTGGTGTCGCGGCGGTCGTACAGCGCCAGCGCTTCGTAGCGCGCCCGTTCGTTCAGGCCCCAGCCGACATGGGACACGGCGTAGGCCGCGCGGTCGCCCCAGGCGGCGAGGTAGCGGCGCATCAGCTCGGCATCGGTGCCGTGGCCCTTGATGGCCTCGATGTGGTCGTCGCGGATGGTCAGACGCACCGGGCGTTCCAGGTAGCGCTTGAAGGTCAGGTTGGCGTCGCCGGCATCGAGCACCAGGGTGCCGTCCACGCTGCCGGCGCAGGGGAAGGCGACCACCAGGCCGCCCGGCCAGTGCGCCACACTCCCCGGCCGGTCGCACCAGCCCCAGACGCCGGCGACGGCGGCGCCCTCCAGCCCAATCGCCAGGTCGGTGCCGGCGGCCGAGGTCACGGCCATCCGGCGCGCGCCGCGGGCGAGGGCCACCGCGGCCTTGACCCGAGGCGCGTCCTCCGGGCGTGGCACCAAGCGTTCCAAGGCTTCCGGGTGTTCGTTGCTGACCATCAGCACGCGGCTGCCGGCGGCTAGGATTTCCTTCAATTCGGGGGCGTGCAACATGCCCTCCAGCGTCAGGTCCAGCACCAGGGGGGAGGCCTTCAGCGCCGCCAGGACGGAAGGGTGCCCGCGCAGCGCCCGCGAGGCGCCGGTGGAGCGCACCGGCACCGGAGCGGCCTGCGGCGGCGTCGGCACCACGCAGCGGAAGGGCCTGCACCCCAGGCGGAGCGCGGCCAACTCGGCCAACTCCACGTTCAGGGCGCGGGACTGGCTTTCGGCCAGCAGGCAGACCGGCAGGCCGGGTTCGGCGGCGCAAAGCCGCAGCACCGCCTCGAAGGCGGCGATCCACGGCGCCTCGATCCGATCGGTCAGCATGGTTGGTCCCGCCCGTTGGCCACGCCGGAGAAGCCTTGCACGACGATCGACGCATGAAAAGTCATTCGTATCAACCTCGGATTATTTACCAATGGGTACGAAAAAAGTTGCTATCATGGCAGCCATTCCGACGAGGCCCCCGGACGTGACGACCCAGCCGCCTGGCTCCTTCCCTGGTTCTGCTTCCGGTTCCCCTTCCGGTCCGCCCGCTGGCCCGCGCTTCATCGACGACTACCTGCTGTACCTGCTCGCGCGGGCCTCGCACGTGGTCTCGGCCGAATTCCACGAGCAATTGCGCCGCCGCGGCGTCAGCGTACCGGTCTGGCGCGTCCTGGCCAGCCTGATCGGCAGCGCTGGCGAAACGGTGACCCATCTGGCCGGGGCCTGCCTGCTGCAGCAGCCGACCATGACCAAACTCCTGGACCGGATGGTACGGGACGGGCTGGTGCAGCGGGGCCAGGACCTGCGCGACCGCCGCGTGGTGCGGGTGCTGCTGACCCCGCGGGGCGAGGCGCTGTCGGCCGACCTCGCGCAGGCCGCGCGGCTGCACGAGGCCGACCTGCTGGCCCGCTACCCGGAGGCCGAGGCGCTGGCGATCAAGGACCTGCTGCGGGCGATCCTGGCCCGGACCGGCCGGCCGCCGCCGGGCTGAGGGGTTCGCGCAGGCCACCCGGCACGGCGGGAGGCGTCGGGTCCGCGGGAATTCGGTGGTCGCGCGCTGATGGGGTAATGCTGGTCTGGCCCTGGCCGGATGGGATGATGCCGTCCATGGAGACGCTGCAACGGGTCGTGCTGGCGCTGCTGGTGCTGGCGGCCGTGGTGCAGGTCCTGCGGCTGGCCCTCTGACATGGCGCCGGCTGGATGGCTGCGGCGGTTCATGCGGCGCGGCGCAGCCGGCGGACCAGCGCAGCCCTCGCCCGCGCCCAGGCGGCGGGAACGCCGGGGATGTTCTTCGCCAGCGTCAACACCACGATTGCCGCCAGCACGGCGCAGATCGGCCGGGTCAGGAACGGCGCCAAGTCGCCGCCGGACAGCACCAGGCCGCGGCGCAGGCTTTTGTCCAGCAGGTCGCCCAGCACCAGGCCGAGCACGAAGGGCGCCATCTGGTAGCCGAACCGGCGGAGGAAGAAGCCGGCGACGCCGACCACCAGCATGGTCCACACGTCGAACAGCCGGGAGGCGATGGCGAAGGATCCCACGGTGCACAGCAGGAACACCATCGGCATGATGAGGGTGCGCGGCACCGTCAGCACCAGCAGCAGCGGGCGCACCAG